>Ga0082335_1005325_pt1 | contig 17919 bp, 16 predicted proteins | sample Subgrocontami58m_FD_72375 | JGI IMG/M metagenome (GOLD analysis project Ga0082335, IMG submission 72375) | Subsurface groundwater microbial communities from S. Glens Falls, New York, USA - GMW37 contaminated, 5.8 m (SPADES assembly) (version 2) ... | reverse complement strand
AGGATCCCGACGGCAGGATCGACCTCGAGGTGCCGATCACGGGAAGCCTCGACGATCCGCAGTTCAGCGTCAGCGCCATCGTCTGGAAGGCGATCGGCAACATCTTCCGGAACATCGTCGCTGCGCCCTTCCGCGCGCTCTCGCATCTGCTCGGCGGCCGGGGCGAGGAAGTCGGCGCGATTGCGTTCGAACCGGGCGCAAGCCGGCTGCTGCCGCCGGAGCGCGAGAAGCTCGGCCGCATCGTCGAGGCGCTCGCCAAGCGTCCCGAGGTGAAGCTGGTCATTCCCGCGCGCTACGACTCCGTGACCGATGCGCGCGCGCTGAAGCGGGCCGCTCTCGTGCGCGAGGTCGGCAAGCGTGCCGGGTTCGCCGTGGCCGACGGCGAGGATCCCGGGCCGCTGAGCATCGAGGACAGGCCGACGCGAAGCGCGCTGCGCTCGCTCTTCGCCGAACGTTTCTCGTCCTCCGAGCTGGACAAGCTCAAGTCCGAAGCCGAGGCGAAGGAGCGTGGTGCGCTGGCAACCGACGCGAAGAAGCTTTCGTTGCTGGACAAGGTGCGCAATTTCGCGGCAGGCGAGCCGCAGGTCGCAGATCCCCGCGATTTCTATCTGGGATTGGTGCGCCGGCTGCGCGATTCCCAGCCGCTGCCGGAGAAAGCGCTCGGCGGCCTCGCGCAGGCGCGGGCGGCGGCCATCGAGAGCGCGCTCAGGTCCGCGGGGGCCGATCCGGCGCGCATGACGGTCTCCAAGGAAACGTCGACGTCCGAGGCCGAAGCCGACCACGTCACGATCCAGCTGGGTCTGTCGGCGCGCTGATCGCGTGATGAAACGCGTCGCGCGGCTGTCGTCGATCCGCGACATCGGATTGCGCCGAAAAACAACGCACTGCCAACTGCGTCCCGAATAGCGTCGTCAGCCGGCGACAGATGCACGCGCTCCGCGAATTCGGCTCGACGCGGGCTCGCGTTGTTTTGCTTGGACAATTCGCCTCGGGCATGAATGCTGCTCCCGGTGCGCTGACCGGAATCGGGCATGTCGCTCAGCCGGAACGTGCGTTCAACGATCAATGGGGGAGGAACGATGCTGAATCGGAATATATTCGGGAAACAGGACGCGACGTCTGAGGACAAGACCAACAAGGAATCGAGCACGTATCGCTACGCTCCGAACGGCGGCGCGCGCGCCCAGCAAGCGGCACCGCCCGCGGGCGAGGCCGCCGCAAGAGCGGCGAGCGACGCCGCAGCGCCCCCACAGACCGGGCTCTCCTCGGGAGAAGCGGCCGGCAGCAAGTTGATCGTCGGTCCGAACATCACATTGAAAGGCGTCGAGATCACCAACTGCGACACGCTGGTGGTGGAGGGGCATGTGGAAGCAACCATGGACAGCCGGATGATACAGATCGCCCAGCCTGGCACCTTTTCCGGGCGCGTCGGCATCGACGTCGCGGAAATCAGCGGCACCTTCTCCGGCGAGCTCACTGCGCGAAAACGCCTGCTGGTCCGTTCGACCGGGAAGGTTTCGGGCAAGGTCCATTACGGCAAGTTGATCATCGAGGAAGGCGGCGAGCTCGCGGGCGAGGTGACCGCATTGAGCGCCGCGTCCGGACCTTCGGGCGGCGTCGCGCCCGGACCTTCGGGCGGAGTTCCGCCCAGGGCCGCCGCGGCAAAGGCGGCGTAATCCCGACTCGATCGGGCCGGCGGCCCAGCGGGCGCCGGTGAACCATGCGGCGAGAGCGTGGCGGTCGGATCGACCGCGCCCGCTTATCTTCTTCAGCACGACGAGCGAAACGGAGAGCGCGATGGAAGACACCATCAGGGAAATGCTCACGATTACCCGGGCGGACTGGCTTGGCGATCCGCTCGAGCGGCGTCCCGCGCAGGATCGGGACAGCGAAACGGACGGCGAATTTGGCGCCGCAGCCTCAGGGCGCCCGATGGGCCGGATGTCAGGGACCCACAGGCGAGCGTATCGGACCGGCGGATCGTCGCATGGTCATGCGAAGCGGGGTCCGGCCGGCGGTAAAACGGTGCGCGATTGGGTTTTGGCACCCGGGCAAGTGAAACGCAGCCAGAAGGAGCGTCGATAATGGCAAGTAAATCGAAGATGAACGCATCGCAACATCAGCAAACGCTGCAGTAACGGTCGTGGGGAGACATGCTGACCGAGCCCGTCACGGGCCTGCGCCATGCGGGCCTGCGGCGGGCTTGGCTTTTCTGCCGAAAGGACTCCCGGACTCAGAAGTGGATACCGCGCATCACCTGAAGGAAAGCCACCTGGTCCGGGGTCGGCGCCGGGGCGGGAGGCGAGCCGGTCTCTTCCGTCTTGCGCGCAGGACCCGTGTCGGGAAACATCCGGAACGCCGTGTTCATGATCACGTGCGACACCTTCGGTGCGACGGCATGCAGCACTTCGGCGAAAACGCCCAGGCGCGTGGCGATCCGCTCGGGCCGGTAGACGATCGCCTGCTCCACCAGGCCGGCCGCTTCCTCCGGCGAGAGCATGGGCACGTGCTGATAGAGCGAGGTCGGGGCGGTCATGTGCGTGCGCACCAGCGGCATGTTGATGGTCGTGAATTCGATGCCGTGATCGGCGAATTCGGAGGCGGCGCAGCGCGCGAACGCGTCCATCGCCGCCTTTGAGGCGACATAGGCCGAGAAGCGCGGCGCGTTCGTCAGCACGCCGATCGAAGAGATGTTGATGACGTGTCCGCTGCGGCGCTTGACCATCCCGGGCAGCAGGCCGAGCGTCAGGCGCAGCGCGCCGAAATAGTTGAGCTGCATGCAGCGCTGGAAATCGTGGAAGCGCTCGAAGGAGTTTTCGATCGCGCGCCGGATCGAGCGACCCGCATTGTTCACGAGGATGTCGACCCCGCCGTGTTCGGCCACAAGCCGCTGGACCAGCGCGTCGACCTCGTCGAAGTCCGTGAGGTCGCAGTCGTGGATCGCCGCGATCCCGGGCATGTCCGCGAACTCCTTGCGCGCCGCGTCGAGCAGTTCGTCGCCGCGCGCAACGACGATCACCTTTCCGCCCGCGGCGGCGATCTTGAGCGCGGTCGCCTTTCCGATGCCGGACGAGGCGCCGGTGACCAGCACGACTTTGTCCTTGACGGCTCCCGCGAGGCTGCGGTCGATGAACAACTCCGGATCGAGGTGCCTCTCCCAGTAGTCCCACAATCGATAGGCGTAGTCCTCCAGCCGCGGAACCTGGATGCCGCTGCCTGCCAGTGCCTTCTGCGCCTCGCGGCAGTCGAACCGCGTCGGGTAGTTGACGAACTTCATGATGTCGGGCGGCAGACCCAGGTCGCGCATCGCCAGTTCGCCGATGCGCCGCACCGGCGTGAGCGCCGCGAGTCCCTTGCGCAACGCAGGCGGAACGAACTCGAACATGTGCGGGTTCAGGCGCAGCGCGAACGCCGGGGCGTGTCCCGCGCGCGCGAAGATGTCGAGGATGTCGCCGACGCGCTTCGGATTCGGATCGGTCAGGTGGAAGCACTGTCCGTCCAGGCCCGGAAGATGCGCGATGTGGTCGAGCGCGTCGACGACGAAGTCGACCGGCACCAGGTTGAGACGCCCGCCCTCGAGACCGACGGTGGGCATCCAGGGCGGCAGCAGCCGGCGCAATCGCTGGATCGTCTTGAAGAAATAGTACGGCCCGTCGATCTTGTCCATTTCCCCGGTGCGCGAATCGCCCACCACGATGCCGGGGCGGTATACGCGCCAGGGACGCCTGCACTCGCGCCGCACGATCCCCTCGGATTCGTGCTTGGTGCGGAAGTAGGGGTGCTCGAGGTTCTCCGCCTCGTCGAACATGTCCTCGCGAAACACGCCCTCGTACAGGCCGGCGGAGGCGATGGAACTCGTGATGTGGAAGCAGCCGGCCTGTACCGCCTCGGCGAACGCGATTGCGCTGCGCGTTCCCTCGACGTTGGCCAGTTCCTGCGCCCCGGCGGTCGCAGTGAGGTCGTATACGGCGGCGAGGTGGAAGAGATGTCCGACGCCGCCGCGCAGCTGCGCGATGCGGGCCGCGTCGATTCCGAGCAGGGGACGGGTGACGTCGCCGACGACCGGGATCGCGCGCGAGGCGTCGACACCCCAGCGGCGGTACAGATCTTCGAGCCGCTCTCGCTCGCGCTCCAGGATGAGGAAATGCACGACACTGCCCGGGCGCTGCAGCAGCTTGTGCACGAGGCGCTTGCCGATGAAGCCGCTTGCGCCGGTGACGAAGTAGTTCATGCTTTCCCCTTGCGATGGCGCATCGCTCGTGCCGAACCCGTGTGAAAAATTATTCGGCCGCGAGCGGCGGCGGGGTTTGACGTGGGTCAATGGTGACGCTGGGCGCGGCGATAGCATGAGTTCATCGAGAGGGATCCATATCAGGTTTCGCCGGAGCGTTGTCTTCGCATGCCGCGAAAACGAGCAGCACCATGCACGACGGGACTCGCGCTGGCCGGCGGGGGGCCGCTCGGCGCGATCTACGAGATCGGCGCGCTGCTCGCGCTCGATGAGGCGCTCGACGGCATCGATTTCAACGACGTCGGCGTCTACGTCGGCGTCAGCTCCGGGAGCTTCATTGCGGCGGCCCTAGCCAACCGCATCGATATCGGGACCATCTACCGCACGTTCATCGCAACCGACGCGACCAACCATCCGCTCACGCCGGATGTGTTCCTGAAGCCTGCGGTCCGTGAATACCTCAGCCGCGGCGTGACCGTGCCGAAGCTGCTGCTCGAGGCGGTGTGGCGCTATCTGTCGGGCCCGCGCGACCGCGGCCTGATGGAGTCGCTGTCCAGCCTTGCGCGCGCCTGCCCGACCGGGTTGTTCGACAACGCGGCGATCAGCCGGCACCTGAGCGAGCTTTTCGTCGAGCACGGCGGCACCGACGATTTTCGCCGCCTCTCCCACCGTCTCTACCTGGTGGCGACCGATCTGGATACCGGCGTCGCCGTGGAGTTCGGCACGCCGGGCCACGATCGCGTGCCCATTTCGCGCGCGGTGCAGGCGAGCGCCGCGCTGCCGGGCCTGTTCCCGCCGGTCGAGATCGGCGGGCGCTACTACGTCGACGGCGCGCTGATCAAGACGCTGCACGCCTCGGTCGCGCTCGATGCGGGAGCGAAGCTGGTGATCTGCGTCAACCCGATCGTTCCGTTCAACGCCGAGCTTGCCGCGACCCAGGGACGCCCCAGGCACGGCAAGCTCGTGGAGGGCGGATTGCCGGTGGTGATGTCGCAGACGTTCCGCGCGCTGATCCATTCCCGGATGACGGTGGGCCTGTCCAGGTACGAGCAGCAGTACCCGGATGCCAACGTGGTGTTGTTCGAGCCGAGCAGGGACGACTCGGAGATGTTCTTCACCAACCCGTTCAGCTATGCCGGACGCAGGCGCGTATGCGATCACGCCTATCAGCGCACGCGCGCCGATCTGCTCGCCCGCCACTCGGTGCTGGAGCCGATTTTCGCCCGGCACGGCATCCGGATCCGGCTCGACGTGCTGCGCGAGCCGCATCGTCACGCGGCCGCGCGCGTGTTCGAGCGCCGCGCGGGCGGGCCGCGCCATCGCATCGCCGCGACGCGCGGCCTGGCAAGCGCGCTCGACCGGCTGGAGCAACTGCTCGAGGCGCAGCCGTGAGCGCGCGCGCGGCCAGATCGTCGTGGCGGCGATTCCCGCACCCGGACAAGGCGTACCTCTACGCCGAAAGCCGCCTCAAGGCGCACTGGCCGCGCCTGCACTGCGGCGATCGTGAACCGTTTCCCGACGCTCACCGGCTCGAGACGATGCTCGGCGGCGCCCACGGCGAGGATCACCCGCTCTCGGGACGTACGGGCGGCTGGAAGGCGCTCTCCGCCGAAGTGCAGCAGGCGTGGCGGCTCTACCACGAAGGCGAATTCGAGAAGGCGGTGCGGCTGGCGGCGAGCCTGCGCTCGGCCGGTCGTTGCGTCGCCAGCAAGGCGGCCACGGTCTATGCGAACTACCTCGAGCAGGACCCGAATCGCAGGCTCGAACTGTTCGAGTCGGCCGCTCAGGAGGCCGAACGCGCCGCCGCTGCGATGCCGGATCACGCCAACGCGCATTACCTGCGCGCATTCGCGCTCGGGCGATACAGCCAGGGAATTTCGGTGCTCGTCGCGCTCTCGCGCGGGCTGGGCGGCAAGGTCAAGACGAGCCTCGACCGGGCGCTGGAGCTCGATCCCGGGCACGCCGATGCGCACATCGCCTCGGGCGCCTACCACGCAGAGATCATCGACAAGGTGGGCGGACTGGTCGGCGGGCTCACTTACGGCGCGAACAAGGACGACGGACTGGCGCACTACCGCAAGGCGATGGAGCTGAATCCGCATTCGGCCATCGCGCGCATCGAGTACGCGAACGGCTTGCTGCTGATGTTCGGCACATCCCGTCGCGCCGAGGCCGAGCAACTGTATCGCGAGGCCGCCGGGATCGAGCCCGCCGATGCGATGGAGCGGCTCGACGCCGAGCTCGCGGCCTCGATGCTGCGCTGATCGGACGGCATCGCCTCGCGCCGCTGCGCGTTACGCATACGCCCGGTTCGAGAGCCACTCGCGGATCCTCGCCTCGGCCGCCTCGGGATCCGGTCGCTCGCCCCAGGGATGCATCAGCGCGGCGAGCAGCAGCGTGTCGAATTCGAGCGGGATCCTGTCGACGATCGCGTGCGGGTCGGCGACAAGATGCTTGTCCGCGATCACCCCGAAGTGCACGCGCTCGGCGTAGGACAGGATGCTGATGCCGACGCCGATATCCCCCGCCTGGGGCACCCAGAACACGTGCTCGGCGAGCCTGGCGCCGGCAAGGTAGAGCGGCTCGTGCGGCCCGGGCACGTTGGTGACGACCATGCTCGCGTTGCGGGAGAGGACATCGAGGACCTGCTCCTCGATGAACTTCGGCCCCATGCCCACCGCGGCAAGGAGCCCGAGCACGAACACGGGCTGCGAGGAATGCCTGAGCTCGCGCATGCGGCGGCTCACCTCGTACAGGCGCGCGAGCGGGTTGGCGATCCCCAGCGGCAGCTCGAGAAACACCAAGCCGAAGTGATTGCCCAGCGCATCGTCGTGCCCGGCGGGCCGAAGATTGACGGGCACGACGGCGCGGACCTCGATTCCCTCGACGCGGTCTCCCTGGGTCTCCAGGTAGGAGCGCAGCGCGCCCACCACGGCGGCGACCAGCACGTCGTTGATCGAAGAGCCCAGGCTCAGCCCGACCTGCTTGATATCGGGGAGCGCCATCGGTTCGGCCCAGGCGACCCGCTTGACGCCGCTCAGGCTGCCCTTCAGCCGGGTCGGGGAATCGCTCGACATGAGCGCAAGCCGGCTCGCTTCGGCGGCGATGTCCAGGCCCCGGCCGGCGTATTCCACCGCGCGCATCGGATGCGTGACCAGCTCGAAGTAGTCCTGCCAAAGCAGTCCGCCGAGCCTGAGCGCGCCGGCCACGGTGTCGGTCACCGGCGCGAACAGCCGCGACCACGGCTCGTTCGCGTCCTCGTCCGGCATCTCGGCCGCCGCGGCGGGCCCCGCCGCGACGGGCGATGGGTCGGTCAGCGAGAGCAGTACGCGCATGAGCGCAATGCCATCGGCGTAGCAGTGGTGGATGCGCGCGACGAGTGCGCTGCCGCCGCGGTAGCGCTCGACGAGGTCGAACTGCCAGCGCGGTCGCGCGGGATCGAGAGGCGAGCTGACGAGGTCGCTCACCAGCTCCTCGAGATCGGCCTTGCCGCCCGCGCCGGGCAAGCCCACGCGGCGCACGTGACGCTCGAGATCGAATTCGGGGTCGGTCTCCCAGCGAGTCCCGCTCATCTCCTCGACCGGGCGCTGGCGGAAGCGGGGAAAGCACAGAAAGCGCGCACGTATCGTCTCGCGCACGCGGCCGATGTCGAGCGGATCGGCGAAGATCATCACCCCCGCGATCACCATCGGGTTGCCGGGGCGGTCCATGCGCAGCCACGCCGTATCGACCCCGGACATCTGCTCGCGTTCAGGCATGATCGACCATCATCCTGGATTGGCGGGCCAAGCGAAACCGCGGCGGCGCAGGGCGCGCCGGGATGTTGCGGAGGCGGGCTTCAGCCCGCAGACTTCGCCGACTTTGCTTTCGCGCGCCCGCCGGCGCGCTTGCCGGCCAGCTTGTTGACGGCGCTGCTCAATTCGCTCACGCGCTTGGACAGAGCGTCGATCTCCTTCTTCGACGGCACTCCCAGGCGCTCGAGAGACTGCGATACGCGCTCCTCGAATGCCTGCTCCAGCCGGTCCCAGGTTCCGAGGGCGCGGCCCTTGAGGTCGACGAAGGCTTTGTCGGTCGCCTTGCGCGTGCGCGCCTCGACTTCTTCGCCGCTCTTCACGAGCGATTCGAAAACCTTGCCGCCTTCCTGCTGCGCCTTCGCGAACGCACCCAGCCCGGCGAGCCAGATGCTGCGGGTGGAATCGAGAACGGCATGCGTCAGCCTGCTCTCCTCGACGTTGGTCTTCAGCGTGTTCAGCATGGCGATTACTCCTGAATGATGACAACTTCGCTCAGGCACTCGCCGCGACGTCGGCCCTGAAATCCGACTGTTCCGCGCCGGGTGCCTCTCCGGCCGCCGGGTACCTTGACGCTCCGCAAGGGGACCCTGCTGTGCGTGGTAGATCTGGCTGCATCCATCTACTCGAGTACAAACTAACAAATCAGTCGTCCTGCGATTTGACGCAGGTCAACGTGCAGTCGTCGCATTGCTCACATTCTACGCAGAGCGAAATCGCCCAACCTGCCCGTGGCAAGGAGGTCCCATGGATAAGATCTGGCTCAGGCATTATCCGCAGGGGGTGCCCGCCGAGATCAATCCGCGCCAGTACGCCTCGTTGAAGGAAGTCTTCGAGAAGAGCTGCGCGCGCTTCGGCGACCTGCCGGCGTTCACCAACATGGACGCGACGCTCAGCTACGCGCAGCTCGATCGGCTGAGTCGCGACTTCGGCGCATATTTGCAGCACTCCGCCGGTCTCAAGAAGTCCGACCGCGTGGCGATAATGATGCCCAACCTGCTGCAGTATCCGGTAGCCCTTTTCGGCGCACTGCGCGCGGGAATGACGGTGGTCAACGTCAATCCGCTGTATACGCCGCGGGAGCTCCAGTACCAGCTCGCGGACTCCGGGGCGCGGGCGATCGTCGTGCTGGAGAACTTCGCGGGCGTCCTGCAGGAGGTAATCCACAAGACTGCGGTGGAGACGGTCGTCACGACCCAGGTCGGCGACATGCTGCCGTTCGCGCGCGCGCTGCTCGTCAATTTCGTGGTCAAGCACGTAAAGCGCATGGTCCCCGACTGGAACATCGAGCTGGCCGCCGATTTTCGCGCGGCCCTGTCGATCGGCAGCCGGCATGCGCTTCAGGACGTCGAGCTGAGCGCCGAGGACATCGCCTTCCTGCAATACACCGGCGGAACCACCGGCGTCGCCAAGGGAGCGATTCTCACTCACGGCAACATGGTCGCGAACCTCGAGCAGGCCTACGCGTGGATCAGCAAGACGCTGGAGGAGGGCAAGGAAACGGTGATCACCGCGCTGCCGCTCTATCACGTGTTCGCGCTCACCGCCAACCTGCTCACCTTTTTCAAGATCGGCGCGCACAACGTGCTGATCACTAATCCGCGCGATATCGAGGGCTTCGTCAAGGAGCTGAAGAAGGTCCCGTTCACCGTGATCACCGGCGTCAATACGCTGTTCAACGCGCTGCTCAACGCGCCCGGGTTCGGCGACGTGGCGACCGGCGCTATCAAGGTCTCGCTCGGGGGCGGCGCGGCGGTTCAGCGCGCGGTGGCCGAGCGGTGGAAGAAGAGGACAGGCATGCCGCTGATAGAGGCCTACGGGCTGACCGAGACGGCGCCCGCCGCGTGCATCAATCCGCTGGACGCGAAGGAGTACAGCGGCAGCATCGGGTTGCCGATCTCCTCGACCGAGGTCAGCATCCGGGACGATGCCGGCAACGAGGTGCCGCTCGGCGAAGTCGGAGAGATCTGCATACGCGGCCCGCAGGTCATGAAAGGCTACTGGAACCGTCCCGACGAGACCGCCAGGGTCCTCAGCCCCGAGCACTGGCTGCGCACCGGCGACATGGGTTACATGGACCCGCGCGGCTTCGTCAAGCTCGTGGACCGCAAGAAGGACATGATCATCGTGTCGGGCTTCAACGTGTACCCGAACGAAGTCGAGGAAGTGGTGGCATCGTGTCCGGGCGTGCTGGAGGTGGGAGCGATCGGCGTTTCCGACGCGAAATCCGGCGAGGCGATCAAGGTGTTCGTGGTGAAGCAGGACGCGACACTGACGGCGAAGGACGTAATCGAACACTGCCGCAAACAACTCACCGCGTACAAGGTGCCGAAGCACGTCGAGTTCCGCGACCAGCTTCCGAAGACGCCCATCGGCAAGATCCTGCGCCGGATGCTCAAGGACGAGGAAGCCGCGAAGGCGAAGCAGCCCGCCGACGCGATGCGCGCGGCCGCTTAGCCGCGGCTGTCCTCGCGGACCATGTCCGCCGCCTTCTCGGCGATCATGACCACCGGCGCGTTCGTGTTGCCGGCTACGATCGCGGGCATGATCGAGGCATCGACCACGCGCAGGCCCTCCGCGCCACGGACCCTCAGGCGCGCGTCCACCACCGCGAGCGCGTCGCCGCCCATCCTGCACGTGCCCACCGGATGGTAGATGGACTCGGCGCGCTGACGTATGAACGCGCGTATGTCGTCGTCGGATCGCGTGCCGGCGCCCGGCAGGATCTCCTCGCCCCGATAGGGATCGAAGGCGCGCTGATGCAGGATGCGTCGCGCCGCCTTCACTCCCCTCACGAGGGTCTCGATGTCCCCGGGATCGGACAGGTAGCGCGGATCGATCAGCGGCGAGCGCGCGGGATCTGCGCCCGCGAGCGCGACCCGGCCGCGGCTGCGCGGGCGCAGGTCGCACACGTGCAGCGAATAGCCGTGGCCGAACATGAATCCGATGTCGAGCGTGTGGTTGCGCAGCCGGATCGGCGTGAAGTGGAACTGCAGGTCGGGCAGCTTGCGGTCATCGCCGCTGCGGACGAAGCCTCCCGCCTCCGCGCCGTTGGTGGTGAGCATGCCGGTGCGCGCGGTGAGATAGCGCAGCGTCTCCGATACGCCCTTGAGCAGCGACATCGGCGTGAATCCGTAGGAGACCGGTTTCAGGCAAGCCTGCACGACAATGATGTCGAGGTGGTCCTGCAGGTTGGCGCCGACGCCCGGCGAGTCGAGCGCGACTGCGATGCCGTGTCGCGTCAGCTCGTCGGCCGGGCCGATGCCGGAGAGCATCAGGAGTTGCGGCGTGTTGATCGCGCCGGCGCTCAGCAGGACCTCGGCACGCGCGCCGGCGATCTGCAGGCGGCCGTCCTTGAGGTACTCGACCCCCGTCGCGCGCCCGTGATCCAGCGCGACGCGCGTCGCATGGGCGCCGGTGATCACCGTGAGATTGGCGCGCGACTGCGCCGGATGCAGATAGGCGTGCGCGGCGCTCACGCGCTCGCCGTTCCTCTGTGTGAGCTGGTACAGCCCGATGCCTTCCTGCTCGGCGCCGTTGAAGTCGGCGTTGGCGCGGTAGCCGGCCTGGAGCGCCGATTCGATGAACGCCCGGCTGAGCTCGTTGGGTGAACGCGGATCGGCTACGTTGAGAGGCCCGCCGACGCCGTGGAACCCGGATGCGCCGCGTTCCTGGTTCTCGGAGCGTCTGAAGCCGGGCAGGACGTCGTCGTAGCCCCAACCCGGATTTCCCGCGTCGCGCCAGGCGTCGTAATCGGAGCGGTGCCCGCGCGTGTAGATCATCGCATTGATCGCGCTGCTGCCTCCGAGCGTCCTGCCGCGCGGGCAGTACAGTGCGCGGTTGGCGAGCGCGTCCTGCGGCACGGTGCGATAGCGCCAGTTGAGACCGGGGCTGCGCATGAGCCACAGCATGCCGATCGGAACGCGGATCAGCGGGTGCGAATCGCGCGGTCCTGCCTCGAGCAGGCAGACGCGCGCGGAGGGGTCCTCGGAGAGGCGCGCCGCGAGCACGCAGCCCGCCGATCCGGCCCCGACGACGACGAAATCGAATTCCGGCCGCGAACGCTTCATCGTTGCCTCGCTTCGGGCCGGCTCATCGGAGCAGCAGCCGGATCAGCCGCTCGAAGCGCTTTCCGAATGGCGGCCGGAACAGCGGCAGCGCGTTCAGGCGCGACTGCGTGAACACGGCCTTTTGCTTCGAGAACGTCGCGAACCCGGCGTGGCCGTGATACTGGCCCATGCCGCTCTCGCCGGCGCCGCCGAAAGGCAACTCGTCCTGGGCGATGTGCAGCATGGTGTCGTTGATCGTGACTCCGCCGGAGACCGTTTCGCGCACGACGCGCTCGACGCGCGCCGCATCGCGGTCGAAGTAGTACAGCGCGAGCGGCCGCGGCCGCGCGTTGACGTAGGCGATCGCCTCGTCGAGGTCCCGGCACACGACCAGCGGCAGGACCGGACCGAAGATCTCCTCCTGCATCACGCGCATCGCATCGGTCGTTCCGGTGAGCAGCGTCGGCGCGATCTTCCGGACCGATTCGCCGAGCGCTTCGCCGGCCGGGTTGATCTCGACCACGGTCGCGCCTGCGGCCGCCGCGCCGGAGATCAGCTCGCGCAGGCGCCTGTAGTGGCGCTCGTCGATGATGGCGGTGTAGTCCGGATTGCGCGCGAGCGTCGGGTAGCAGCGCGCGACAAACTTGCGCGCGTGCTCGACGAATTCGCCCACTCGCCCCGCGGGCAGCAGCACGTAATCGGGAGCGATGCAGGTCTGCCCGGCGTTGAGGAGCTTGCCGAACAGGATGCGCTCGCAGGCGAGCGCAAGCGGAAAGTCCTCGCCGATGATCGCCGGCGACTTGCCGCCGAGCTCCAGCGTGACCGGCGTGAGGTTCGCTGCGGCCGCCGCCATGACGCTGCGCCCGGTCTGCGTGGACCCGGTGAACAGGAGGTGGTCGAACGGCAGCGCGACGAACGCGCGCGCGACGTCCGCCTCGCCGCCGAACACGGCGACGCGTTCTTCGTCGAAGCGCTCCGAGATCAGGCGCGCGAGCAGCGCCCCGGTGGCAGGGGTGAATTCCGACATCTTGATCATCACGCGGTTGCCGGCGGCGATCGCCGAGACCAGCGGAGCGACGGAAAGGTAGATCGGGTAGTTCCACGGCACGACGATGCCGACCGCCCCGAGGGGCTGCCAGACCACCTTGGCGCGGCCGGGCTGGAACCACAGCGAAACCGGCTTGCGTTCCGGCTTCATCCAACGGCGCAGGCGCGAGCGCGCGTGGCGGATGGCCTCCAGGCACGGGAAAATCTCGAGCAGCCGCGTCTCGTGCGCAGAGCGACCGCCGAAATCCGCCGAGACTGCGCCCGCGAGCGCGTCGGCGTTGCCGAGGATCGCATCGTGCAGCGCGTCGAGGTCGTGCTCGCGCCGCGACGCCTCGGGCACCGGATCGCCGCGCGAGGCCGTCCTCTGGCCGGCGAACACGTCGCGCAGCCGGTCGAATTCGGTCCTTGCCTTTGAGGCGGCCTCGCTCATCTGTGCAATCTCTTTTAGCCCCGAAGCGCACGACCGCCGTTGACGTGGATCAAGCGATTCTCGTCCGCCTTTTCGGCGGCGGGTGCATCGTCTAAACTCGCACCATGGCGAACGCCCCCGCTGCCGAACTGCTCCGGCAGGAGATCGAGCGCACCAAAGCGTACAGGGAAGGGCGCGGCGCCGACCCGCGGCTCGCGGCTGCGATGAAGCTGCTCAACGCGTGGCAGGCAGAGCGGCTCGCGCGAACCTATGCCGACCTGCGCGCCGATCCTCGCTACAAGCCGGCCACCGAGTTCTTCCTGAGCGACCTGTACGGCCCGAAGGACTTCACCGAGCGCGACGAGTCCGTGGAGAAGCTGTATCCCTATGCGATTCGCGTGCTATCGGAGCACGCGTTGCAGACGATCGCGCAGGCGATGGAGCTCAACGTGATGACGCACGAGCTGGACCACGTCCTCGCCGGGGTGCTTGTCGACCGGCTCAAGGTTGGCCGCCGCATCACGGAGGCCGAGTACTGCGAGGGGTACCGCCTCTGCGACAACTTCGACCGGCGCAAGCACCAGATCGCGTTGATCCGCCGGCTCGGCGAAGACCTCGACGCCGTGGTGGCCAAGCCGATGATCTACGCGGCGCTGCGCCTCGCACGCCGCCCCGCTCAGCTCGCCGGCCTGCACGAGCTGCAGGACTTCCTGGAACGCGGGTTCCGCGCCTATAGGCACATGAACGGGGCCAAGGAATTCCTGGATGCCGTCGAGACGCGCGAGACGCGCATCCTCGAGCGCATCTACGCGCGCGACCCGAAGCCCTTCCGGCTCGACCGGCGCTGAGCCGGCCGGCCCGGCGTGTTGCAGGCGCCGCTCAGCAGCCCTCTTTCTTCTTTTTCTTCTTCTTCTTGTCCTTGTCGGAGGCCTTCATGTCTTTCGCTGCACCGGCGGCCGGCTTGTCGGCCTTCTTTTCGTCCTTCTTTTCCGCAGCGAACGTGACACCGCTCACCGACAGGAATGCGATGGCGACGAGACTGGCGAGTAATTTTTTCATGGTTGCACGTCCTTTACCTGGTTGGTCTGCGCCCCGTACCGTCGGGCCGCATGCCGCCATCATACGGACGCGGCCCGCAACTCCGCAACCCCGATCGGGACGGCCGGCTCAGCCCCGCTGGCGGAACGCGGCTTCGACCCGCCCTGCAAGGACGAACGCGCCCAGCGCGAGCGCGACGACCGCGATCACCAGCACGCCGTAGGGCAGCCCGAGCACCGTCGGCAGGGTCACCTGTCCGAGCGGCGTCGCCTCGCTCCAGCCGCTGAAGAGGGATTCGAAGCTCTCGGCGTACAGGACGATCCCGGCGATCATGCCCAGCGCGTAGACCAGGGCGTCGACCTTGCCCGTGGCGATGCCCGCGACGGACGTGCCCGGGCAATAACCGCCGACGATGAACCCGACGCCGAACACGAGGCCCCCCACGATCTGCGGCAGCAGGAATGTGGGTACCAGGTAGATCTTCGAGAAGTCGAGCCAGCCGATCGCCGTCAGGACGTACACGCCCACCATCGCCGTGACGATCGCGGTGAACATGACCTTGAGCACGCTCCAGTCGGTCAGGTAGAACTGCGCGGTCAGCTTGCGCGAGCTGCCGAAGCCGGCGCGCTCGAGAAAGAAGCCGAAACCGATGCCGAGGCAGGCGGCGACCGCGAGGCTCGCGTCTTCGCCGAACATTCCGAGCTTGAAGAAGGGGGCGCCTATATCCATTGTTTCCTCACGAACCAGGCGGCGGCGAAGCCGCCGGTGAAGACCATCATCATGAAAATCCAGCTGCCGGTGTTGAGCAGGGCGCCGCCGGTGAGCGCCTGGCCGCTGGTGCAGCCGAGCGCCATCTTCGCGCCGATTCCCGCCAGCGCGCCGCCGAAGAAGGCATATCCGAGGCGGCCCGCCGTCGCGATGCGCGGGCCCTTGTCGACGGCAAAGCCGAACCGGTGCGCCATGAGGCCAGAAACCAGCGCGCCGACGAATGCCCCGGCGACCAGGAACACGAGCCAGGCCTTCAGCGGATGCTGGTCGCCCAGGTAGTCCGAGTAGACCGCGTTCGCCTCCACGTGCTCCGGGGAGATCATCTGCGCAATCCAGGCGATGAAGGACGAGAACGCACCGGCTGCGCCCAGACCTCTGCCCATGATGACGAAGGACGCGAGCAGTACCAGGCCCAGCCCGGCGCCTGCGACGTAGGGATTCATGTAGGCCGCCGCGCGAGACGCCTGCGCCGACCGGGGGACCGGCTCGGCGTGCTTGCCCGCGACCGCAGTGGGGGAAACAGCACTCATGATCGCTCCACCTCCTCTCTACCTGGGGGTCAGCTTGAACTTGCCGTCCTTCGAGATCTCGACCTCCGCATTCAGGAAGGACACCTTGTAGCCCTTGTCCTTGAGCTTGTGATAGGCCATCTCCGCGCGCACGCCGGTCGCACAGTGCGTGATGATGCGCTTGCCGGCCGGAATTTCGGACAGCCGCGCGAGAATCTCCTCGTCGGGCACCAGCATCGCCCCCTTGATCATGCCCGCGTTCGCCTCGTCCTGGTTGCGCACGTCGAGGATCAGGGTGTCGGCCGGCGTGTTGGCCGCGATCTTCCTGAACTCGTCGGCCGGCAACGAGCCCGGGCGCGGCTTGGGCACGAAGGCGATCTTCAGCGCCGGCTGGCCGCTCGCGAGCGGGTAACCTGCCGCCTGCCATCCGGCGAGGCCGCCGGTGACGACAACCACATTCTCGTAGCCCGCCCCGACGATGGTCCTGGCCGCGCGCAGCGCCTCGTCCTTGCCGGTGCCGTCGTAGACCAGGATAGGTGCCTTTAGTTTCCTGTCGGGGAAGGTTTTCAACGCGCCTTTCACCTTGTCCGCCGGGAGCTGAACCGCGCCGGGGATGAAACCGGTGCGCTGCGCCTCGCCCGCCTGGCGTGCGTCGATCAGGACGTGCGGAATGTCCTTGTCGAGGAACGCTTCCTTGACGAACTGCGGCGAGGTCACGCCGTAGTTCTTCTGCGTCCACTCGGGCCAGCCCTCGCGATACACCTTGACGTTGGTGTAGCCCATCGCCTCGGCGCGGCGCAACGAGCTGGGGCTCATCATGCAGGTGACGCCCTGGCAGTAGAAGACGAGCAGCTTGTCCTTGTCCTTGGGCAGACGGTCGAGGAACTTGTCGAACAGAGGGAAGGGCAGATTGACGGAGGTCGGGATCGTACCTTGCTGGAAGAGCGGCAGCGGACGCGAGTCGATCAGCGTGTACGCGCCCTTGTCCGGGCCGGCCGCAACGAGCTTCTCCACCGCCGGACGGAAGATCAGCTTTTCCTGCGCGATCTTGATCGGTCCCTTGAACGAAATCAGCGTCGCCGTCTTGACGCCGTCGCGCTCGGTGTACTCGATGCGCGACTCGCGGCCCTTCTTCACGTCGCGCAGATGCTCTGCCTTCTTCGGCTCGCCGGCGTCGATCACCTTGACGCTCCCGGCGTCGAACTTGACGATCTCCGTGCCGGCAACGAGATTGAACTGGATCGAGTTCGACTTGAACGCGACGTTGTCGAAGTATCCGCGGAGGGTGTCGGCGGCCGGCTTGTGGCAGGTGCCGCACACGGGCGGCATCGAAGGCTTGCCCGCCGGCGCGGTCGCGGGCGCCTGGGCGACTGCCCATCCTGAAAACGCAACGGACAGCACTAGGAGGTGTTTGGCGTTCATGCTCTGCATCCTTCCAAGAAACGAAATCTCTGAATGCTTCGTCTATACGAGGTAGTAAATGCGCGGTCGGGTTCCCTTGTCGGGCAGGAGAACCTCGTGTTTGCGAGTGCGCAGCAACTGGTTGAGCTTGCCCTTCGGGCTGTCGAGGTCGCCGAAGGCGATGGCCTTGGTCGGACAGACCGCCGCGCACGCGGGTTCCTTGCCCTCGGTCAGGCGGTGCGCGCAGAACGTGCACTTGTCCGCGGTGCCGTCGCGCAGCTCGTTCATGAAACGCGCCTGGTACGGGCAGGCCTCGATGCACAGGCCGCACTTGATGCACTTGTCGTAGTGGATCTGCACCGTCTTGCCGAGCGTGCTGACGTGGCTCGCGCCCGCCGGGCAGACCGGCACGCAGGGCGGCGCGTCGCAGTGGTTGCAGCGCTGCGAAAAGAACGTCATCGAAAGGTCCGGAAAGCGGCCCTTTACCTCCGTGCACACCCAGTCGCGCCGTTTCCCGGGCGGGACGTCGTTCTCGATGTTGCAAGCGACGACGCAATCCTGGCAGCCGATGCACTGGCGCGTGTCGATCACCATTCCAAAGCGGGCCATGATCGTTTCCCTATGCCACTTTCTCGAACGTTACGAAGTTGTTGTGAATGCTCGTGCCGCCCATCAG
>Ga0082335_1005320_pt1 | contig 17928 bp, 16 predicted proteins | sample Subgrocontami58m_FD_72375 | JGI IMG/M metagenome (GOLD analysis project Ga0082335, IMG submission 72375) | Subsurface groundwater microbial communities from S. Glens Falls, New York, USA - GMW37 contaminated, 5.8 m (SPADES assembly) (version 2) ... | reverse complement strand
TGCCCCCAACCGCGTTGCTGGCCGGCGCCGGCGGGCGGGGCCGCGCGGTCTTGGGCCGACGCGAGCGACGAAACGGGTAGGGCCAGAGCGGCGATGATGGCGAGCGAGGCGAGTCTTTTCATGGTGACGATCTCCTTCGGGGTTGGGCCCCAACCGGGGGCCTCGCTCATTCAACGCACCCGACCTTGCGCAATCCTGAAGCGCCGCCGGGACCCCGTCGTTGTGCTATCTAGATGGAGTGAGAATCAGCATGCGCAGGCTCGGTTGGATCGTGATCGCGATTGCGGCCGCCGTCGCCGCCGCTCCGGGCTGCGGCAATCGGGGCGACACGCCTCAGCCGCCGCCCCCGGTCACCCCGACGAACGACACGCACCCGACGGGCTCGGGAAACGGCACCGCCCCGACGCCGCCGAACACCGACGCGCCCGACGCCATCAACGACGACTCGTTCGAGCTCCGCGCCGCGAGCGGGCAGGCCCGACGCCCGAATAAAACATCCGGCGCCCCCCGCGCGACCCGATCGCCTCGATCACGAAGGTCGAGATCACCGCCGGGATGATCCCGAGCCGCACCTCGCTGAAGCCGAACTGCGCCTCTTCGACCGCGAGCGCGACGTCGCAACAGGCGACCAGCCCGCAGCCGCCGCCGAGCGCGAGGCCCTGGATGCGGCCGATCGTGGGTTTCACACACTCGTCGATCGCCCGGAACATGCACGCCATCGCCGCCGCGTCGCGGGCGTTCTCCTCCTCGGTGAAGTCCTTGCTCTGCTTGAGCCACGAAACGTCCGCCCCGGCGCAAAAGACGTCCCCGGACGCTGCGAGCACGACCACGCGCGTGGCCTCCGGCAGCGTGGTGAACGCGCGGGTCAGCTCCTCGATCATCACCTCGTTGAAGGCGTTGCGGACGTCGGGGCGGTTCAGGGTGACGGTGGTGACCGTCCCCTGGGTCTCGACGCGGATCGTTTCCATGGCGGGACCTCCCTGCCGGGTCGCGGCCTACATCCGATAGACGGGGGCCAGGCTTGCTTCGACCGGTGCGTTCAGCGCCGCGGAGAGCGCGAGGGCGACGACCTTGCGGGTCTCCTTCGGGTCGACGATCCCGTCGTCCCACAGCGCCGCAGAACCGAAGTACGGGTCGCCTTCCCGCTCGTATTTCTCGATGACCGGCGCGGAGATTTCGCGGGCGGCTTCGGGGGAGAGGGTCTTGCCCTCGCGGGCGAGCTGTTCGCGCTTGACCTGGACGAGCACGCTCGCGGCCTGCTCGGCGCCCATGACGGAGACCCGCGCGTTGGGCCAGGTGAACAGGAAGCGCGGCCGGTAACCGCGCCCGCACATCGCGTAGTTGCCCGCGCCGTGGGAGGCGCCGATGATCACGGTGATGCGCGGGACCGCGGCGGTGGCGACCGCCTGGACCATCTTGGCGCCGTCCTTGGCGATGCCCCCCTGCTCGTAGCGCTTGCCGACCATGAAGCCGGTGATGTTCTGGAGAAAGATCAACGGGGTGCGGCGCTGGGAGCAGAGCTGGACGAAGTGCGCGCCCTTGACCGCGCTCTCGCTGAAGAGCACGCCGTTGTTGGCCACGATCCCGACCGGGTAGCCCCACCAGCGCGCAAAGCCGCACGTGAGCGTCGGGCCGTACGCCGCCTTGAACTCGTGGAACCGGCTGCCGTCGACCAGGCGGGCGATCACCTCGCGGACATCGTAGGGATGCTTGGTGTCGGTCGGGAGAATGCCGTAGATCTCCTCGCCGGGAAAGGCGGGCTCCTCGGGCGGGGCGAGGTCGAGGTCGACCCGCTTGACCGTGTTGAGGTGCGCGACCACGTCGCGGCAGAGCGCGAGGGCGTGGTCCTCGTTCTCGGCGAGATGATCGGCGACTCCCGAGACCCGGCAGTGCATTTCCCCGCCGCCGAGGTCCTCGGCGGTGACGTCCTCGCCGGTGGCGGCCTTCACCAGCGGCGGGCCGGCGAGGTAGATCGTGCCGGTGCCGCGGACGATGATGTTCTCGTCGGACATCGCGGGCACGTAGGCGCCGCCCGCCGTGCACATCCCGAGCACCACCGCGACCTGCGGGATGCCGAGCGAGGACATCACCGCCTGATTGTAGAAGATGCGCCCGAAGTGCTCCTTGTCGGGGAAGACCTCCGCCTGCAGCGGCAGGAAGACGCCGCCGGAGTCGACCAGGTAGACCGCCGGGAGCCGGTTGTCGAGCGCGATCTCCTGTGCGCGGATGTGCTTCTTGACCGTCTCCGGGAAGTACGTGCCGCCCTTGACCGTGGAGTCGTTGGCGACCACGACGCACTCGCGTCCGGAGATGCGGCCGATCCCGGTGATGATCCCGGCGGAAGGGACTTCCCCCTCGTGGCGGCCCCAGGCGGCGAGCGCCGAGAGTTCGAGGAACGGCGTTTCCGGGTCGAGCAGCTTCTCGATGCGCTCACGCGGCAGCAATTTGCCCCGCTTGCGCTGGGTCGAGATCGCGCTCTCGGGCCCGCCCTTGCCGACCTGGGCGAGCCGCTCGCGCAGGCGCGCCGCGAGCCCCTGGTGGTGCGCGGCGTTGGCGAGAAACTGCGGGGAGGAGGTCTGGACGCGGCTCGGCAGGCTGTCCATCGGGCTCCTTGTGGATCGGGTCGCGGCCAGTCTAGCCGCGCACGGGTGGGGATGCAAGCGGCGACCGCGTGCAACGTAGGCTTGCGCCCGCCACCGGTGGGGAGCTAGCATGCCGGCCGTCGAACTCGGAACCCGGATCGCCACGAGAAGGGCCGCATCGACCGCCGCGTCGCCCCGGGTTGCAGGAAGGACCTCGATGTCGCATCGCCCCTGGATCGCTGCCGCGGCCCTGCTCTGCTCGCTCGCCGCGTCGTCTCCGCTTCGCGCCGAGGAGGATTCGGAGGGCGTCCGCTACCTGATCGTCTGCCCCGCCGGGCTGGCGGACGCGGTCGAGCCGCTGGCGGACTTCCGGCGCGAGCAGGGCTTCGAGGTCGCCCGCTACCTGTGCCCCCGGCTCCCGGCGTCGGAGCGGCGGGAAGAGATCCGGCGCGAAGTGACCCGCCGCAAGCCGCACTTCCTCCTCCTCGTGGGCGACGCCGAGGCGATCCCGCCGTGGATCCGGGACGACGTCGCCACCGATCGTCCCTACGGGGACGCGGACGACGACGGCTTCCCCGAAGCCTCCGTCGGCCGGCTTCCCTCCGGCGACCCCGCGGTCCTGGCCGGCATGGTCGGGAAGATCGTCGCGTACGAGTCCCGCCGCGACGGCGGAACCTGGCGCAAGCAATGCGCGTTGGTGGCGGGCGAGGCCCGCTTCTCCCCGCTCCTCGACTCGCTCATCGAAGATCTCTTCCGCGGCATCGTCACGCGCGCGATCGACCCGGCGTACGACGTCGACGTCACCTACGCCAATCCCCGGTCTCCCTACTGCTATCCGCCCGAGCGCTTCGCCGACCGCGTGGTCGAACGCCTGAACGAGGGCGCGCTGGTGTTCGCCTACGTCGGCCACGGCGCACCCGACGGGGTCGACCACCTGATCGTCCGTTCGCCGGGCGGCAGCGCCGCGGTGCACGACGTCCTCGACGTCGACTCGGTCCCTCGCTTGCGGTCCGGCGTCGGCTCTCCGCTCTTCATCGCCATCGCCTGCTCGACCGGGTGGTACGACGGAAAACGACCCTGCATTGGCGAGGAGCTTCTCGCCGCTGCGGGCGGTCCCGTGGCCTTCTTCGGCGCCTCGCGGGAATCGAATCCGGTGCCCAACGCGCTGCTCGCCTCCCAGATCGTCGCGCAGATCTTCCGCGACACCGGCCCGATCCGCCTGGGACCCGCGCTCGACCGCGCGGAGCGCGCCATGGCCCAGGGACCCACCCAGGGAACCTCGGATCCCATCCGCGCGCGGGTTCTGGGCCTGGCCGCCCTCCTCGCTCCGGACGAGGTCAAGGAGGGTATCCTGCCGCGTCATGTCGACATGTACAATCTCTTCGGCGACCCGGCCCTGAGCCTCGCCCGGCCCGACGGCGAGATCGAGTTCGCGGGACCGCGCACGGCCTCCCCCGGCGCCGAACTCGTGGTCGAGGGACGCGTCCCGACGCTCCCCGCCCGCGAAGTCCGTGTGACCCTGGAAGTCGCGCGCGATCGCATGGCCCACGCCGAGCCGGAAGGGGGCGAATCCCCGCTCGAGCGCTACCGGCGAGCCAACGACAAGGTGGTCCTGGCCGCGACCGTGGTCCCCGACCCGCAGGGGGCGTTCCGCGCGGTCCTCGTCCTGCCCGCCTCGTTGGCGCGCGGCAGCTACCTCGTCAAGGCCTTCGCCGCGGGCGCCGACACCTGCGCGACCGGCGCGTTCCGCTGCCGGGTTTCCTCCCCCAAGACCGAGGATGCCGCGGCCGGCGACGAAGACGCCCACTAGCCCAGAACGTTGCCTTGCGCCTGGCCGTCCGTCACAATGGCCCGCTTGCGAGGAGACCCCCTCATGCGCGTGCTCGTGCTCGGCGCCGCCGGCATGCTCGGCCACAAGCTGTTGCAGACCCTCTCCGGGATCCACGACGCCGTCGGCACCGTGCGCGACGAGGCCGCCCTCCACGCGCGCCACCCGGTCCTCGGCGGCCACCGCCTCTTCGGCGGCGTCCGCGCCGAAGACTTCGACTCCGTCGTCCGCGCCTTCGCTCACCTGCGCCCCGACGCCGCCGTGAATTGCATCGGCATCGTCAAACAGCTGCCCTCGGCCAACGACCCGATCGCCTGCCTCACGGTCAATTCGCTCTTCCCCCACCGCCTCGCCGAACTCTGCCGCGCCACCGGATCGCGCCTCGTCCACGTCAGCACCGACTGTGTCTTCACCGGCCGGCGCGGGAACTACGCGGAGTCCGATCCCCCCGACGCCGACGACCTCTACGGCCGCTCTAAGCTGCTCGGCGAGCCGCTCGGACCTTCCTGCGTCACGCTGCGCACCTCGATGATCGGCCGTGAGCTCCGGTCGCGCCATGGCCTGCTCGAGTGGTTCCTCAAGAACCGCGGCGGCGAAGCCGCGGGCTGGAGCCGCGCCGTCACCACCGGGCTCACCACCGCGGCCCTCTCGCGCCTGATCCGCGACCTGCTCGAGCGCCACCTCGGTCTCTCGGGGCTCTGGCACGCCGCCTCCCATCCCATTTCCAAGTACGACCTCCTCGCGTTGATCAACCAAGCCCTGGAGCTGGGTGTGCGACTGCGCCGGGACGATGCCACCGCCTGTGACCGAAGTCTCGACGGCAGCCGGTTCCGCGCCGCCGTCGGCTGGACCCCGCCCTCCTGGCCGGACATGATCGCCGAGCTCGCCCGCGATCCGATCCCCTACGGCGACCTCGCCCGGGAGCCGTGATGATTCCAACCACACGCCCAGCAACTGCCCCGACCGCGTCCTCGTCTTCGATGACGAAGACCCTCGCCGATGCTCGTCCGCCCTGCGGTCTTGCCGGAGGCGCGACTCCGCTCCGCCTCGGCGACAGGATGCCCTGGGCGCGCATGGCTCCGGTCCGATGGGTCATGGCTGCAGCGGGGACCGGCTCCCCGTGCCCGTCGTCGTCTGCTCCCGCCCCGGCCCGGACGGCCCCGACCCCCGCGGAGAACGCGCCGTGAAGATCCTCACCATTCTCGGCACCCGGCCGGAGATCATCCGCCTCAGCCGGATCATCCCCAAGCTCGACCGGCTCTGCACCCACGTCCTCGTGCACACCGGCCAGAACTTCGACCCGGCGCTCAGCGATCTCTTCTTCCGCGAGCTCGAGGTGCGCGCACCGGACCGCACTCTCGGCATTCGCGGCGACCGCTTCGGCGAGCGCATCGGCCGGATCCTGGCCGAGACCGAACGCGTGCTGCTCGAGGAGCGCCCGGACCGCGTCCTCGTCCTCGGCGACACCGACAGCGGCCTGAGCGCCTTCGTCGCCAAGCGCATGGGGATCCCGGTCTACCACCTGGAAGCGGGCAACCGGTGCTTCGACGACCGCGTCCCGGAAGAGGTCAACCGGCGGGTGATCGACCACGCCAGCGACGTCTGGATGCCGTACACCGAGCGCAGCCGGCAGAACCTGCTCCGCGAAGGGATCCCCGGCGACCGCGTTTTCGTCGTCGGCAACCCGATCGGGGAAGTCTTGCGCCGCCGGGAGCCGCAGATTCGGGCGTCCCGCATCCACGCGAGCCTGGGCATCACGCCCGGGCGCTATCTGCTGGTCACCCTCCACCGCGCGGAGAATGTGGACGTCGAATCCCGGCTGAGGGACTTCGCGCGCGCGCTCGACCTCGCCCGACGCGCCCACGACGCTCCGGTGATCGTCAGCACGCACCCGCGCACCCGGGCGCGGCTCGAGCAGCACGGTGTCGGCGCCGCGGACCCGGGCGTGCGTTTCCTCGCGCCCTTCGGGTTCTTCGACTTCGTCGCGCTCGAGCGCGATGCCACCTGTGTGCTGACCGACAGCGGGACCGTACAGGAGGAATGTGCGATTCTCGGCGTCCCCACCGTCACGCTGCGCGACGTCACCGAGCGGCCGGAAACGCTCGAGTGCGGCAGCAACATGCTCAGCGGCTGCGATCCCGAGACGGTTCTGGCGTGCATCCGCGCGGTGCTCGACGGCCGGCCCCAGTGGAAGCCGCCCGCCGAATACCTCGTAGACGCCGTCAGCGACACCGTCGCCAAGGTGGTCCTGGGATACCGCCGCCCGTGACGCCTACCCCCGATCGCCCGTCCATGGCGCCGACCCGCGCCCGCTTGCCGGCCGCGCTCCACCTCGCGGGGCCGGACGCTTCCACGGTAACATGGGGGTCTCCTCGGTATGGTCCATTTGCCGCACGACCCCGGGTCTGGCGCGTCCCCCCTCTCCGGAGACGACCCCGCCCGTGACCCGCACCGTCCTGTTCCTGCCCTCCTGGTGGCCCTCGCCCGAGGCGCCGGTCGCCGGTTGCTTCATCCGCCACCAGGCGCTCGCCCTCCGGCGCGAGTGCGAAGTCGCGGTGGTCGTTCCCGACGTCCCCGGCAGCCTGCGCGCTGCGCTCGCGCGGATCGGACGGAACGGCGCGACGGTGGCGAACGACGAGGGGCTGCGCGTCTGCCGTGAGCGGGGCGCCGTGCCGGCCCTGCGCTCGCCGGGCCGCCATTTCGACCTCTGGCTCGGACTCGCGCGTCGGGGCATCCGGCGTTTGCTCGCGGCGGGCGTGCGCCCCTGGGTCCTCCACGCGCACGTGGTGCTTCCCGCGGGCTGGGCCGCGGTGCGCCTCGGCCGCGAGTTGGGCCTGCGCGTCGTGCTCTCCGAGTACACCGGGCCGTTCGCGGCCCACCTGGCCAGTGCCGCGGGCCGCGACCGCGTGCGCGAGACCCTCACCCACGCGACGTGCATCCTCTCGCTGAGCCCCGACCTGACGCGCCAGATGCAGGCGGTCGATCCGGCACTGGCTCCGCGCCTCGTGGGCACGCTGGTACGGACCGGCTATTTCGTGCCCGCCTCGGGCGGAGGTGTCCGAAACGCTTCCGGTTTCTTCTCGCTGGGAGCGTTGACCCCGGGGAAAGGCTTCGCCGTGCTGGTGGAGGCGGCCCGGCAGTTGCGCGCGCGGAGCGTCCCGGAGTTCCAGATCGAGATCGGCGGGGCCGGGCCGGAGCGGGCGAGCCTCGAGCGGCTCGCCTCCGACCTCGGCGTCGCCGGCTGCGTGCGGTTTCTCGGTCCGCTTTCCGACGCGGAGGTGCGTGCGCGGATGCAGAGCTGCGCGGCCTTCGTGTCGCCGAGCCTGGGGGAGACCTTCGGCCTCGTGAACGCGGAAGCCCTGGCCTGCGGTACGCCGGTGATCGCCACGCGCTGCGGCGGTCCGGAGTTCGTGGTTCCGCCCGGCGGCGGCGAGCTGGTGGAGCCCGGGGACCCGACGGCATTGGCGGACGCGCTCGAGCGGCGGCTGCGCGGCGATCCCCCCTTCGATCCGGCGGCGGCGCGAGAGAGCATCGTCGCGCGGTTCGGACCCGAGGCCTTCGTGCGCAGGCTGGTGGAGGCGTACGCAGCGTCGTGAACGTCGGGCTGGTCGGCTGCGGCCGCTGGGGCGTGAACATCCTGCGCGATTTGCAGGCGCTCGGGTGTCGCGTCTGGGTGGCCGGGACCGAGGACTCGCGCCGCCGCGCGGAATCCGCGGGCGCCCAGGGCACGTTCGCCGCCATCGCTCAGCTTCCCGCGGTCGCAGGGATCGTGATCGCGGTGCCGACCGCGGTCCACGCCGCCGCGATCGAAGAAGCTGCGGAGCGCGGCGTGCCCCTGTTCGTGGAAAAGCCGCTGACCGCGGACGTCGCTTCCGCGGAGCGGCTGGCCGCGCGCCTCGCCGGGCGCCTGTTCGTGATGGACAAGTGGCGCTACCACCCCGGAGTCGAGGCGCTGGCGGCGATCGCGCGCCGCGGCGAGCTGGGGCGCGTGCGCGGGCTCGTCACCGCCCGGCTCGGCTGGGGCAACCCGCACGCGGATGTGGACGGGGTGTGGGTCCTCGCTCCGCACGATCTCTCGATCGCGCTCGAGGTCTTCGGGCGCGTGCCCGAACCGCGCGCCGCGCGGGGCGTCGGCGGGCCGGGACCGGCAAGCCACCTCGTGGCCCTCCTGGGGGACGATCCCTGGCATTGCCTCGAGGTATCGACCGTTCACCCGGCGCACCGCCGCGAGGTTCGGCTCGAATGCTCCGAAGGCGCCGCCGTGCTCGACGATGGCTATGCGGATGCGATCTCGATCGTGCGCTACGACCGGCTCGATCGGCCGGCGGCGGAAGCGGTCGAGCGCCGCCCGGTATCGACCGAGCTGCCGCTGCTGCGCGAACTGCGTGCTTTCGTCGAGCACCTGCGCGGCGGGCCGGCGCCCCGGAGCAGCGCCGCGGAGGGGGCCGCGGTCGTGCGCGCGGTGGCGGAGATGCGGCGGCTCGCGCGCCTGCCGGAGGCGCGCCCGTGACCCTCGCCGCCACCGTGCTGATCCCGACGCACGACCACGGTCCGACCCTGGAGCACTCCATCGCGAGCGCGCTCGAGCAGACCGTGCCCGAGCTCGAAGTGTTCGTGGTCGGCGACGGCGCGCCGCCCGAGGCGCGCGCGCTCGTCGAGCAGATCGCCGCGCGGGATCCGCGGGTGCGTTGGTTCGAGAACCCCAAAGGCCCGCGCCACGGCGAGATTCACCGGCACGCCGCGCTCCAGGAGGCGCGCGGGGAGATCGTCTGCTATCTCTCCGACGACGACCTCTGGTTCCCCGAGCACGTCCGGACGATGGTCGATGCGCTGAAGGGCGCGGACTTCGCCCATGCCGTCCCGGTCGTGATCGCGCTCGACGGATCCCTCCGCGTCCTCCTGGCCGACCTCGCCCGGCCGGGCTACCGGAAGATGCTTCTCGGCGGGGAAAACCGGGTCCCGTTGAGCGCCGCCGGACACACGCTGGCCGCCTACCGGCGCCTGCCCCACGGCTGGCGCACCACCCCCGACGGCATCCCGACCGACCTCTACCAGTGGCAGCAGTTCCTCGCGCAGGACGACGTGCGCGCCGTGGGTACGGAAAGGTGGTCCGTGCTCAACTTCCCCGCCCGGCTCCGCGCCGGTGTGACCGCCGTCGAGCGGGCGCGCGAACTCGCGCAATGGCGGGACGCGATCCAGCGCCGCGCGGATCGCGAACGGATCTTCGATCAGATCTGCCGATCCGTCCTCGAGGAGGGGGTCCGCACGGAGGAGGCTGCCCGGCAGCCGGCCCCATCCCCGGTGTCGAACCTCCTGCGCCGCATCCTGCGGCGGACGCGCGCGCTGATTCGCCCATGGGACCGTAAGCCCTGAACGCGCAGCGGTCCTCCGTTTGGGTCGACCTACCCGGGCTTCCCGGCCGCGATCGGCTGCCGCGGCTTCAGCCGGCGCAGCAAGTCCCGCAGGGGAGGCGCCGCGGCATCGCGCTCCGAGAGCTGTGGCGACCCCCGCGGCCAGGGGATCGCCAGGTCCGGATCATCCCACCGGCACGCGAGCTCGTCCTCGGGATCCCAGGCGCGGGTCACCGCGTAGACGTGGAGCGCCCGGGTGTGGAACCAGAATCCGTGCGCCACCCCGGCCGGGATCACGATCGCCGCGAGATCGTCTCCCGACGCCTCCCACGCCGTCGCCACGCCCTCGGTGGGGGAGCCCTCCCGCAGGTCGCGCAGGCCGATCGCGGCCCGTCCTTGCGCCACGACCAGGTAATCGTCGTGCTGGAGATGGACGTGGACCCCCCGCAGCACCCCGGCCTCCGACGAGACGAGGTTCCACTGCACGGGCCGGACGCCCGTCGGCCACTCCTCGCGAAAGATCTCCGTGAAGCCGCCCCGCCGATCGGAGTTCATCTTCAGAGGCAGGACGCGCACTCCGACCGGAAAGCCGGTGGACGGGACGGGATCGCCGGGCATCGGACCCCCGCGACAACGCACGCGCGAGCCTGCCCGGGACCTTACGGCAGCGCCGGTGCAGACCCGCAGGCCAGCGCACTCTACGGCCGCGAGGCCGCGCCGTCAACGTAGTGGGCCTCGGCGGCCCGCAGAGCGGCCGACAGGTCGGCGCAGGCCACCGAGGGGAGCGGCGGGTCGGGCGCCACCGCGCGGCGGATCGCCGAAAGCCCCGCCCAGACCTGCCGCAGCCCCGCGACCCCGCGGCAACGCGCCCGCGCCCAGGCGCGAAACCCCGCCGGCCCCGCCCGCGCGGAGCGCGCTCCGACGCGCAGCCGCCGGATCGCCTTCGCCGCAGCGGACAGCCCGGCCCAGTGCCCCTGCCAGAGCCGCAGCTGCGCCTCGCGCTCGGCGTCCGACCCCCAAGCGCCGCGCTCGAGGTCCTCTCGCGCCCGCGCGGCGAGGTTCACCCGATCCAGGCCGGGCTTTTCCCCGAGCCGCTCCAGCGACTTCGCCAGGTCGTAGGCGATCACGTTGGTCACCGAACCGGTCAGTCCGGGCAGAGGCAGATCCGCGGCGAGGTCGCGTCCGGCCGCCCGCGACATCTCCTCCAGATACGGGCGCGTGAATTCGGGATGGCACGTCATGCGGTGGCCCACCGAGTCGGACGCGAACGCGCCCACCGCCGTGGGCTGGCCCAGGGCCGCCGCCCCGCGCGCCAGCGTCAGCGCCGCGGCGGTGCAGGAGTAATCGGCGGAGATCGGAAAGAACAGGCGCCCGGTCCGCTCCCGGATCCGCGCGGCCAGATCGTCCCGCAGGGCGCTGCAGCAGGGGTTCCCGAAGAAGTAGTTGCGCGAGTCGGCCGACCACGGAACCTCGAAGCGGAGCTTGCGCCGCAGTTCGTCCGACGGGTCGAACGGCTGCACCGCTTCGGCCCGGGAACGGCCCGCCGTCCACCGCCATGGGCTTCCCACCGGGTCCGGCGCCACCGGTCCCCAGGTCTCGATCTCCGCCGAGACCAGCTCCGCGCCAGAGCGCTCGGCCGCGCCGAGGAGCAGCTCCAGCGCCGAGGGCCGGAGCGCGCACCGATCGGTGAGCACGAGCAGCCATCGACCGCGAGCGGCCCGGGCCCCGGCTTCCCAGTTCTCGTACATCGGCACTCGCGCAGACGCGCGCAGGTAGCGGAATCGCGCGTCGCCGAGCCCCGCCACCAGATCCTCGGCGGTCGCGGCCAGGGGGTCGTCGCACACGATCGCTTCGAAGTCGCGGAACGTCTGTCCGACCAGGCTCCCGAGCACCGCGCCCAGCAGCTCGGGACGAGCATGGGTGGGCAAGACCACGGAGAAGCAAGGCCGCCCGCTCATCGCGCCGGTTCCCCCTCGTGCGAGGCTTCCCAGCGGAGCAGCGGCCGAACCGCGCCCGGGAAGACACCGCGATACCGACCGCGCGCCCCGCCCCCCTCGACCGGCTCCGCGACGCGAAAGCCCACCGCCTCGCGCACCGAGACCCGGTCGGGCGAGCCTTCGGGCGGGCCGAGGGCGACATCCACCGTGTAGGGCCCTTCGGCGAGCAGGTCCCCGGGGATCCAGGCCACGCTGCGGTGCCGGCCCGGCGGCCGCGGCCGGTCCCCGCCCGGCACTCCGGTCTCGACCGCGGTGAAGACCGGCCGCCCGATCCGGTTCACCAACTGGAGCCGCGGCAGGAGCACGTGGCCGGGCTCGCTCACGGTCCACTCGAGTTCGATCGCGACGGCCCGGCGAAGGTCGAACGCGGGGACCGCGGAGCCGTCCTCGGCGCGGACCCGGACGCCGGTCAGCCGGACCACGGCGTCGCCCGGCGCAGCTTGCGGATCGGCCCAGGAGCGGGCGCAGCTTCGTTCCGTACCGGCGGCCAGATAGCGCTCGATCGCCTCCGCGGACGGGGCGTCGGCCTCGAGGCGCCCGCGGTGGATCCAGAGCGCGCGGCCGCACAGGCGCGCCACGGTCTGGAGGTCATGGGAAACCAGGACGACCGCGCGGCCCGCCTCGGTGAGCTCGCGCACCTTGTCGAAGCAGCGCCGCTGGAACTCCGCGTCGCCGGCGCCGAGGACCTCGTCGACGAGCAGGATGCGCGCGTCCAGGTGGGCGCCCACGGCAAAGGCCAGGCGGACCCACATGCCGCTGGAATACTGCCGCACCGGCGCTTCCAGGAAGTCGCCGAGGCCCGCGAATCCGGCGATGGCGTCGAGCTTGCCCGCGATCTCGCGGCGCTTCATGCCCAGAATGGCGCCGCTCACGAAGACGTTCTCGCGTCCCGTCAGATCGGGATGGAAGCCGGTGCCCGCCTCCAGGAGCCCCCCGACCCGTCCGCGGACGGCCATGCGCCCCTCGGTCGGCGCGGTGACCCGGGCGAGGATTTTCAGCAGGGTGGACTTGCCGCTGCCGTTGGCGCCGACGATCCCCACGACCTCCCCCTGGGCCACCTCGAACGAGGCGCCGCGCAGTGCCCACAGATGCCCGGCGTCCGGGTCCTCTGCCGGTGGGAAGGGCGAGCGCAGCGCGCGTGCCAGCGCCTCGCGCAGCCCGGCCGCGGGCGCCGCGCCTGTGCGATAGCGCTTGCCGAGCCCCTCGACCCGGATCGCGATCCGGCTCACGTTCGCCTCCTCACAGCAGGTCCGCCAGCGTCGATTCTTCGCGGCGGAAACGCCGGAACCCGGCGACCAGGAGCGCCGCGACCCCGGCGGCCGAGACCCAGGCCGCCGCCGTGGTAGGCTCGGCGCTTCCGAGCAGGCACCAGCGGAAGCCCTCGACCAGCGCGGCCAGCGGGTTGAGGTCGTAGAGCGGCCGCCATTCGCCGGGAACCAGCGCCGCGGGATAGGCGATCGGGGAAATCAGGAACCAGCCCTGGAGCAGCCAGGGGAGCAGGAGCCGCACGTCGGGCCAGCGGGCGCACCAGACGGCGAGCGGAAACGCGACCGCGAACACCAGTAGCGCGGCGAGCGCGAGCATCAGGGGCAGCGCCAGCAGCGCGGGGGAAGGGGGAAAACCCCAGGCCCAGACCACCGCGATCACCGCCGCGAGCGAGAGGAGGAAGTCGACGCCGCCGGCGAGGACGGGCACCGCGAGCAGGACGAGGCGGGGGAACCAGACCTTGACGAGCAGGGCCCGGTGCTCGACCAGCGCGAACGCCGCCTGCGAGACGGCTCGCGAGACGAAGGCCCAGGGAACGAAGCCGGCGAGCGCGAACAGCGGGTACGGCCGGTCCCCGGACGGCACGCCGACCAGGCGGCCGAGGACGAGGGAGAGCACCGCGACCGCGGCGAGGGGCTGAAGCACAGCCCAGAGGACCCCGAGCAGGGTGTGCCGGTAGCGCAGGCGCACGCTGCGGACCGTGAGCACCCAGGCCAGCTCCCGGGCCTCCCACAGCTCGTCCCAACGCCGGCTCCCCGCGGGGTCCGCGGCATCGACGACGCGCATCTCGTCGGAATCGGCGTCGCCGGTCCCGGGCGCCATCCCTGCGCCGGACCCGGCGTCCCCAACCGCGTGGATCTCCCCGGGACCGGCCGCCGTGGCATCTACGGGCAAATCGGCCACCTGCGTCATTTCCTCCGTTCGCGCCACTCGGCGAACTTCGTGAACTGGGCCGGCGTGAGCGCCGCCCGCAGCTCGCGATCCAGCGCTTCCTCCAGATCGCGGACCGCGACTTCGTCTCCGCGTCCCGCGAAAGCCTCCCCGAGCCGCCGGTAGTACTCCCGGAAGAAGCCGCGCAGCGCCGCGTCGAGGGCCGGAAGCTGCGTCGGAGCCAGATCCAGCTCGCGGGTGAGCTCTGCGAGCACCTCGTCCGCCGCGAACGGGGCGGACCACGCCGCCATCGCGGCGAATCCCGGCTGCGCCCCGCCTGCGTCCGGCAGCGGCGCGGCGAGCGCCGGCTCCCCCTGCGAAGGCGCGGGCCGGAGCTCCCCGATCCGGCGTTCCAGCGCTGCGAGGCGGCGCTCGAGCGCGGCCACGGCGTCCGCTGCCTCGTCGCTGCGCGACGCCGGACGCAGCGCCACGGACGCCGATTTCGCCGGAACCGGGCCAGGCATCGCCGCGTGCTCCGCGGGAAGACGCGCCGCGCGGGCCCAGAGCCAGGCAAGCCACACCGAGGCCGCGAGCGCACCCGCGATCAGCAGCCCATCCCAGGCGCGCTGGAGGCGCAGGTGGCGGTGTCCGGTCATCATGGGGAGCATCCGGCGTACGAGGACCGAAGCCGCACGGCGCCGCGCACCCGGCACGGCGCGCCGGCCACTCGGCTTCACCGAAGAGTCCCGCCGCCTCCCGGTCGCGGCCGTGCGCGCCCTTCCCGGATGCGCGCCCCCGCGGGCGACAGCGCCGATGGACCCAGGCAGGCAGCGTCGCGCCCGCCGGGGTCGGCCAGCATACCATTGACCCGCCGGAGCGGCCATGCTAGAAGACTCGGGCTTCGAGCTTCGGACTCGGGCGCGCGGCACGCCGGCAACATCGTCGCGCGTAGGACGATGTTGGGGAGGCAGCTCCCGGGCCTCGCTGGGCCATCATTGCGGGGTTGGGATTTGGGGTTCACGATCCTCTTCTTGGCGGGTGCCGGCGTCTTCTTCCTCCTCCTTCTTTCGTCCTTGTACGCGCTGGGCCGGACCGGGGTGCCGGTGCGGCACAGCCCTCCGGAGGCAATCGCAGCCGCGTGCCGACTGGCCGCGATCCGCGACGGGGACCAGATCCTGGATGTCGGCGCCGGGAACGGCGGGTTCCTGTTGCACGTGGCGCGAAACCACGCAGTGACCGCCGTCGGCTGGGAGCTTTCGTTGCCGATGCTGATCGCGGCGCGGTCCCGGATGCTCCTGGCCGGAATGGCCCGGCGCGTCCGGGTCGGCTGGGGCGACTCGCGGGCGCAGGACTGGTCCGGCGCCGACGTGGTCTATTGCTACCTGATGCCGCGCGTCCTCGAGGGCGTGCGCGAGAAACTGCTGCGCGAGGCGAAGCCCGGGGCCCGTGTCCTCAGCTTCGCCTTCCCGGTCCCCGGCTGGACGCCCGCGGAAATCGCGATCGCCGGATCGCGCAAGGACCCGGTCTACTTGTACCGGATGGACGAGATCCGAAGGAGCCGCTCATGACCACCGACGCTACGCCCAACGTGCCCCCGACGCCCCCCGCCGGCCCGCCGCCGGGCGCTCCCCTGCCGCCGTACCCGGGCACGCCGCACCCGGGCATGCCCCCTTACGCGGTCCCGCGGCCCCCGTCCCGCGTCGGCTGCATCGTCGCCGTCGCGGTCGCCCTGCTGATCGGCTGCCTCCTGTTCGGCGGGATGGTCATGCTCACCGGCGTGATCGGTTCCAGCCTCCAGGGCCGGCAGACCGCGCTCGTCGAACAACCGCTCGACTCCAACTTCACCGTCACCGACAAGATCCTCCGCATCCAGGTCCACGGCGCGATCATGGGCGAGGGCGGGAGCGGGCTTCCCTTCGCCTCGGGCGCGATCGGGGCGCCGAGCATCCACAAGTACCTCGAGAACGCCCGCCAGGACCCGAGCGTGAAGGGCATCCTGCTCGACGTCGACAGCCCGGGCGGCTCGGTCACCGAATGCGAGTACATCGTCCACGAATTCGAGACCTTCCGCGCCGACCTCAAGAAGATCGGCCGCACGGTGCCGGTGGTCGCGCTCTTCGGCGACATGGCCGCGTCGGGCGGCTACTACATCTCCGCCAAGGCCGACTGGATCATCGCCGGCCGCACCACCACCACCGGCAGCATCGGGGTGATCATGAGCTTCCTCAACTTCGCCGGGCTGGCGAAGGAGCACGGCGTCACCGAGGTGGTGATCAAGTCGGGCAAGATGAAGAACCTGCTGTCGCGCTTCCAGCCGCCGGGCCCGGAAGAGTCCGCGGTGCTCGAAGCGCTGGTCAAGGAGATGCACGGGCGCTTCCTCGAGGTGATTTCGGAAGGCCGGCTGGGCAAAGGCGGGCTCACGCGCGAAAAGCTCGAAGAACTGGCCGACGGCCGGGTCTATTCCGCCACCCAGGCCAAGGATCTCGGGCTGGTGGACTCGATCGGATTCGTCGAGGATGCGATCGCCAAGCTCAAGGAGCTGGCCGCGATCCCGGACGCGCGCCTGGTCGAGTACAAGAAGGTCGGCGGCCTCGCCGACCTCTTCCAGTCCTCCGCCCTGTTCGCTCCGCCCCGCTCGGCGGTGGACGACGTGGAGCGCGCCATCCGCCTCGAGGCGCCGCGGATGATGTACCTGTGGAACGGTCGCTGAGCGGAGGCGACCGCGGCGGGGTGTCGATCGCCCGCTTCGCGTCCGATTCGTTCCCGGTCCCGCCCGCGCTGCGCGGCGCGGCGCCGTGGGGCGCGATCCGGTTCGAGCGGGGATTCCCGCGGTCGGCTCGAGCGCCCGCCTCCCGCCCCGGCTGCTTCGGGCCGGCGTCCTGCGCCGCCGACCGCTGCGCCGCCGGCCGGTGTTCCGGTGTGTTCCGGTGTGCCGGTGTGGCGCGCGCTGGCATTTCCCCTCCGCATCTGCTAGTGTCCCAGCCCGGCGAACATCGGGGGGCATCACTCCATGAGCTACTTCAAGAGCCAGCTTCCGGACGCCGATCCCCAGGAAACCCGCGACTGGATCGACTCCCTCGACTCGGTGGTCCAACACCACGGCTCCGCGCGCGGGCAGTTCCTGGTGCGCGCCCTCCTGCGCCGCGCCCAGATGGGCGACACCGAGATGCCCCAGTTGGTCCAGACCCCCTACATCAACACCATCCCGCCCGAGCAGGAGCCCGGCTACCCCGGGGACGAGGAACTCGAGCAGCGCATCCGCCGCATCATCCGCTGGAACGCCGTGGTCATGGTGCTGCGCGCCAACAAGCACTTCCCCGGCATCGGCGGCCACCTCGCCACCTACGCCTCCGCCGCCACCCTCTACGAGGTCGGCTTCACCCACTTCTTCCGCGGCAAGACCGAGGTGAGCGACGGCGACCACGTCTTCTTCCAGGGCCACGCCTCCCCCGGCATCTACGCCCGCATGCTGCTCGAGGGCCGCATCACCATCGAGCAGGCCGAGCACTTCCGCCGCGAGTGCGGCGGCAAGGGCCTCTCCTCCTACCCCCACCCGCGCCTCATGCCCGAGGTCTGGGAGTTCCCCACCGTTTCGATGGGCCTCTCCCCCCTCTGCGCCATCTATCTCGCGCGCTTCAACCGCTACCTGCGCGACCGCGGCATCAAGGATACTTCCCAATCCCGCGTCTTCGCCTTCCTCGGCGACGGCGAGACCGACGAGCCCGAGGCGCTCGGCGCCCTCTCGATCGCCGCGCGCGAGAAGCTCGACAACCTCGTCTTCGTCGTCAACTGCAACCTGCAGCGGCTCGACGGGCCGGTGCGCGGCAACGGCAAGATCATCCAGGAGCTGGAGTCGGTCTTCCACGGCGCCGGCTGGAACGTGATCAAGGTGATCTGGGGCCGGGGGTGGGACTCGCTCCTGACCAACGACGCCCACGGCCTCCTGGTCAAGCGGATGGGCGACGCGCGCGACGGCGACTACCAGAAGTACTCGGTCGAGCCGGGCGGCTACACCCGCCAGCACTTCTTCGGCG
>Ga0082335_1005319_pt1 | contig 17932 bp, 13 predicted proteins | sample Subgrocontami58m_FD_72375 | JGI IMG/M metagenome (GOLD analysis project Ga0082335, IMG submission 72375) | Subsurface groundwater microbial communities from S. Glens Falls, New York, USA - GMW37 contaminated, 5.8 m (SPADES assembly) (version 2) ... | reverse complement strand
TTCAAGCTCGGGATATATCTCTTACGGGACAGAACTCTTTTGATAAAATTCTTCAATATCGTGTTCCTTCATTCAACGTTGTCCAAACTCCTGTCAATGATGCTACGGCATTGTTAGATCCTTGGGAAATTAGAAATATGGGAGTGAGCAGAACGCTAATTCTCATCAACGGTAAACGAAAAAACTTAAGTTCATTAGTATATACACAAACCTCTCCAAGCCGCGGTGAATCAGGCGTTGATATATCCGCTATTCCCGTAGATGCAATTAAGCGAGTAGAAATTTTAAGAGATGGCGCATCAGCCCAATACGGATCAGACGCAATTGCCGGTGTTATTAACATCGTATTAAAAGATGACACAGAAGGGGGATACACCACAGTGAATACTGGTGTAACGAACAAGGGCGATGGCGGCAGATTTGGCATTTCTTTGAATAATGGCAGTTCCATTTTTGACAATGAAGGATTTGTAAACTACACTGTCGATTTTTCGAGAGTCAATGAAGCACGACGTTCAGGAATCGTTGATGCTGAAGCTGAAGCCGATCCAGATATAGGTTTTGGGGCTGATATAGCTGTTGTAAGAGCATTCTTGAAAGACGATCCATTTGCAGGAAATAGGAATTCTTCTCCTGCAACATCAGCCGCAAAATTCTTAATCAATACCGGCGTTGACATTTCTGACAATACGGAATTGTATGGAAATGGAGCGTATTACTATAAGAAAGTGAACTCCTTTGCTAATTATCGAACGCCATACTGGAGAACTCTTGCAGCTTTTCCATACCTCAAAGATTTCTTTGGTGATGGAAGACCTGAATCCTACAAAGGCTACGTTCCAACATTTGAAGGAGACCTCGTTGATTACAACGCTACGGTCGGTCTCCGTTCAAAGAAAAATGGATGGGATTTTGATGGGAGTATTACGCTTGGGTATAACAGTCAGGATTACACCGTGTTTAATTCCCACAATAGATCCGACATTAGAGATTCAGCCGCAATAATTCTCTATACACGAAACGCATCCAAAGAGGCAAATGAAACATATCTTTATAGGGAAAACAGTCCAATCAGTTTCAAACCCGGCGGATCAATATTCTCACATCAAGTCGGGAATATTGACGTCTCGAGAGCGCTCACCGATCAACTGAGCCTTGGTGTCGGTACGGAATTCAGAAGTGAGACGTTCGAAATTACCCCTGGCGATAAAGCCTCTTGGGATGGCGTCGGAGCAGACTCGTATGCCGGTAATAGGCCTGAGAACTCCGGAAAATTCAATCGCTATAATTTCGGCGGCTACATTGATTTGGGCTATGACGTAACGAAAGAGTTCTTAGTATCTGCAACGATACGAAATGAATATTACAGCGATTTCGGCAACGCATTCGTGTACAAGATAAGTTCACGATTCAAAACTCTTGAAGACAAGATTACTTTGAGAGGTTCCTATTCTACCGGATTCAAAGCCCCAACATTGCATCAGATCTATACACAAAGGGTGCAATATAGCTTTGTGGCAGGGGGAGCTATTCAAGGTATTGGTCTAGCAAACAATGTTTCTCCAGACACACGAGCGTTGGGAGTGAAGCCGCTAACGCCTGAAGAATCAAAGAACCTCACGTTGGGCTTCGGCGCGAATCTCGCGGAAAACCTCAATCTCACGTTTGACTTTTACAATATTTCCCTCAAGGATAGAATTGTTATCGGCAGTAGAGTCGTGTTACCCGGGCGCGGTCTATTCGAATTTTTTACGAACTCCATTAGCACAAAAACTTCGGGTCTCGATATCGTTGTTGATTACAAAAACATCGCTGCTGGTCCCGGTGCGTTGGCATTTTCACTTGCCGGAAATATCAATTTGCAAAACAAGAGAGATGGCGCTATACCCCAAGTCAAAGGAGTGGATGTTATTGACGCAACGCAGGAAGCCTTATTCTTTACGTCCAGACCGAAACAGAAATTTGTCTTGAGTGCATCGTATGACATGGAAAGGTGGAACGTGTCGCTCAACAACACCTACTTTGGCTCAACAGAGTTCAGTCAAGCAGCTTTCAAGGATGCGGGAGACACGCCTTTGGGTAACCAGATCAAAAATCTGAAAACTGTCTTTCAGCCAAAAGTAGTGACCGATTTGGCTGTTACGTATGATGTATTTAGCAACGTGAGCATTGCAGCAAACGTCAATAACATGTTCAATGTGCTCCCAAAGTGGAAATTCGAGGCTTTAAATGATGCGGGTAAAGCACTTTTGGCAGATGCTGCGAAAACCAAAAGCATGACAAACCTTCTTACATTCAACGGCCGCTACGATATCATGACGTATGATGGTTTCCATTTCAGTCAATTGGGCAGGATTTATAATTTAACCGTTACTTACAAGTATTAGCATAAATAAGTGAGCTAGTCAAAAAAGCCGTCTGAAAAAATCAGACGGCTTTTTTATTTTAATGTGGGCATCTCCAAAGCGGTCGCACAGCTACAACACGAGCTACCGCACGGGAACCGTGCATACGCCGAGCCCCATTGCGAATGCCGGCGGCACTATATTCAACAGAACGGAACAAGGATATCAGCTCACCAGCCGACCAAAGTATAAGGGTGTTCTCGGTGTTGATGTGGAGTATGAAACCTGGAACTTCACTTTGAACAATGCTCTTTTTGGTCCCGCGACATTTGTGAATGCGGATTTGCCGGACTCCGATAAGCCGGCAGATGATCCGAAAAGGGATTCATATGTGAGACTGGTTTTTGATCCCAAAGTTGTTTCGGATTTGGTCGTAAGTTACAAATTCAATGAAACTATCTCCGTCAGCGTTGCTGCGAATAATATCCTGAACGTGTTCCCTCACTACAAGTTAGAGAATATTCCAGCAGGGAAGACGGAACAAGGCCTGAGAAACGACGTTGACTTTAACGGCAGATACCAGTACACAAGTTATGATGGAGCGCATATTGGGATTAACGTAACGACGCTCTCGACCAACGTCAATGTGAACTTCTAAGTACAGGGGCATTTTCGCCTAAGTAGGGACGGGGGCAGGTCCCCGTCCCTACGTGGTACGAAGCTGTTCAAAAATCAATCTTACTCCCTCTAACACAAGCGACGGCTCGCAGACATCAATGATGCTTGTTTGCTTAGACATCAATGTTGAAAGCCCACCCGTTGCAACAACTTTCGCCTCAACGCCCAATTCTTTTCTGATTCGATTCACCATTCCTTCAACTGCATCAACTGCTCCGAACATTGTCCCGGCTCGCATCGCAGATATCGTATCCGTACAAATCGCGCTTGCCGGAAGCTGAAGGTCAATGTGTGGTAGTTGAGCGGTTCTTCGATAGAGAGCTTCGGCGGTCGCATTCACGCCTAACGAAATTGCACCGCCAAGAAAATCGCCGTTCTCGGCAATAACTCCGTACGTTGTTGCCGTTCCGAAATCAATAATGATGAGCGGTCCGCCGTATTTGTTGAAGCCTGCAACTGCGCTGCAAATTCTGTCAGGACCGAGTGATAATGGGTCTGCGTAATGAATCTTGATCCCGAGATTTAGTGCGCCGCTGATGATGAGGGGTTCAAAGCTTAGTCTCTCTTTGAAAAGAGTTGTAAAGAGGGAAGTAAGAAACGGAACCACGGAAGAGATGCCAACGCCATCAATCTTTTCGATCGGAATGTCGTTCTGAAAAAGGAAGGATTGAATAATCCTCCACGTCTCATCTGTTGTGCGTTGAACTGTGCTTGAAACGGTAAGCTCAGCGGTCTGTGTATCGCCATCGAACACTGCGGCAACGATTGTGGAGTTCCCAATATCAAAAGCCAACAACATTAGAGGTGGGGGACAGAGAGCGTTGGAGTTGAGGTGTTTGCAACGGGGAAGAGTTGTTCTGGTGCTTCACCCAAAATTGTAACATCTCCGGCGAAAAGTGTTTTTTCAGTTTCGTTTGTTTGAAGAATAAGTCCGCCTTCCTTGCTCAGCCCCTTGACAATGCCTGTTATGACGTTGCCTTGTTCCGAAACGACGATCGGCTTGTTTATCATCGTCGCATGGTCAAGCCAGAAGGGAACAACAGATTGAAACCGCGTAGCGACAGACGGTTTGTAGCTCGCTTCGAGCGAGAGAATAATCTCTTTGAAGAGTTTTACTCTATCAATCTCCTGGTGAGATTCTAAACGCAACGATGTTGCCTTCTGTAACAACTCTTTTGGGAACTGTGTTTGATTGACGTTGATGCCCAATCCAATCACGATATACTCAACAGTGTTTTGTTGCATCGAGCCTTCGATAAGTATGCCTGCAACTTTTTTCTTGTTGATGAGCAAGTCGTTGGGCCATTTGCATTCGACTTTGAGATTCGTTGTTCGTTCAATCGCCTGCGCAACTGCGACTGCAACGTACAACGGCAAGAGGTTGATGGTATCAGGAGGAACCTGCGGGCGTAGAAGAAGTGAGAAGGTGAGATTCTCGCCAGGATTTGCTTGCCAGCTTCTGCCGAGTCTTCCTCTGCCTGCAGTTTGTTCCTCTGCGATGACCACAATTCCTTCCGCGGCACCAACGTTTGCAACTGCCTTCGCACAATTGTTTGTTGAATCGATTGTTTGGAATGTATAAATCTTATTGCCAAACGTTTTCGTCTTCAAGCCTTTGCGCAACTCGCGTTCAGTAAGCATACCTTGCCTAATGTTAGTAGTGAGACAAATAACGTATTTTCCCCGAAGGGGAATCGCAGGATGACACGAATGATGACGACGAGGTTAGTTTTGGAGCGAATAGGAGTGCAGTCCTGACAAACTGCAATGGTAAGAATAGCACAAAGAAAACGGAAAGTCAAGTTAAAGTTTTTTGCCTGACATGAAGAGCGTTTTGTCATGCGATGGTCAATCTGTGCCATTACGATTCAGTCTTTCTGACAGTGTGGCGACGAATCATTTCTGAGAGAAAAAAGCCGACGGACAGCGCTCTACATAATTGCTTGAGTTCAATAAGCTTACAGAAGAGTTTGCAGACAGTCAGAGTCTGGCACATTGGTTGGTAGTATCGTACGTCAGAGTAGTGTATAAAATCGGAATTAAACCTCTCTCAAACAAAGGAGATTAACATGGGAAAAATCATAGGCATTGACCTCGGGACGACGAACTCGGTTGTTGCAGTTATGGAAGGCAGCGACCCGGTCGTGATTGCGAACGCGGAAGGTGGACGCACGACGCCATCGGTCGTTGGCTTTGCAAAGAACGGTGAACGATTGGTGGGACAGGCAGCGAAGCGTCAAGCCGTAACGAACTCGCAGAACACCGTGTACTCAATTAAGCGATTCATGGGTCGCTTCCACAATGAAGTGAACGAAGAGATGAGGCTTGTGCCGTACAAAGTGATAAAGGGCGAGAACAACACAGCACGTGTCGAAGCGGGCGACCGCGTGTATTCGCCGCCGGAAATCAGCGCGATGATTTTGCAAAAGATGAAGCAGACTGCCGAAGATTATCTCGGCCAGAAAGTGACCGAGGCAGTCATCACAGTTCCTGCGTACTTCAACGATGCGCAGCGACAGGCAACGAAGGAAGCGGGCGAGATTGCCGGCTTGACGGTGAAGCGCATCATCAACGAGCCGACTGCAGCAGCGCTTGCATACGGTCTCGACAAAAAGCACAAAGACATCAAGGTTGCAATCTACGATCTTGGCGGTGGTACGTTTGATATTTCGATCCTTGAACTCGGCGACGGTGTGTTTGAAGTGAAGTCCACAAATGGAGACACGCACCTTGGCGGCGACAACTTCGACCAACGCGTGCTCGACTACATGGCGGACGAGTTCAAGAAGATGGAAGGTATCGACCTTCGCAAAGACCCGATGGCGCTGCAACGTTTGCGCGAAGCTTCTGAGAAGGCGAAGATGGAGCTTTCGCAGTTGATGCAAACGGAAGTGAACTTGCCGTTCATTACTGCAACTGCGGATGGCCCGAAGCACTTGAACATGACGATCACTCGTGCAAAGTTCGAGCAGCTTGTTGATGATTTGATTCAAAGGACGCTTGGTCCAACAGAGCAAGCATTGAACGATGCGCGACTTCGTCCGAGCGACGTTGATGAAGTCATTCTCGTCGGCGGAATGACGCGTGTGCCGAAAGTCCAACAACTTGTAAAAGAGATCTTTGGTCGTGAGCCGCACAAAGGCGTGAACCCCGATGAAGTCGTCGCCGTTGGTGCGGCAATTCAAGGCGGCGTGTTGGCGGGCGATGTTACGGACGTGTTGTTGCTTGACGTTACCCCGCTTTCACTCGGTATCGAGACGCTGGGCGGCGTGATGACGAAGCTGATTGAAGCGAACACAACAATTCCAACTAAGCGGAGTGAAGTGTTCTCGACAGCATCGGACAATCAACCATCAGTTGAAATTCACGTGCTGCAAGGCGAGCGCCCCGTGGCGGTGGATAACCGCACGCTCGGGAGGTTTCATCTCGACGGAATTCCGCCGGCACCACGCGGTGTGCCGCAGATTGAAGTGACGTTCGATATAGATGCAAACGGAATTCTTCATGTTGCGGCAAAAGACAAGGGAACGAACAAAGAGCAGTCCATCCGCATCACTTCTTCGAGCGGTTTGAGCAAGGAAGAAGTGGAGAAGATGAAAACAGATGCGCAAGCTCATGCGGCGGAAGACAGGAAGCGCAAAGAGGAAATAGACATCAAGAACCAGGCGGATAACCTTGTGTTCCAAACCGAAAAGCAGTTGAAGGAATTCGGTGACAAGGTCAATACGTCTGCGAAAAACAAGATTGAGAATGCAAACAATAATCTGAAAGAGGCGATCAAGAGCGGCAACGCTACAACTATGAAGAGTGCTATTGAGGAGTTGAATGCAGCATGGAACGAAGCCTCGGCGCAGATGTACCAGCAAGCAACCTCCGCCGGACAATCGGGTCCGCAGGCGGGTCCTTCGCCTGACTCAGGCTCGACGAAGACTGATGAGAAGAAGGTGGAAGATGCAACGTACGAAGTTGTTGATGAAGAGAAGAAGAAGTAATACACTACATTCTGAGCGAACGGAGTGAGCGAAGAATCTCGGCGCTCGGGATATAGAGTTCAGTCAGCAAAAGGCGAGGGAGGTTTCCTCGCCTTTTGTGTAACTGCGATAAAAGGTGGGGCGAGCGCAAAGAAGTTTCGCGTCAATGTGAGTGCGAGATTCTTCGCTTCGTCCCGACAAAAAAGGTCGGGACTTCGCTCAGAATTTATAGAGAGAGGATAAAGTGAATTTCAATAAGTTTACGATCAAATCTCAGGAAGCAGTCCAGAACGCGCAAGAGATTGCATCGAGCTACGGCAATCAAATGGTCGAGCCTGAGCATTTACTCGCCGCGCTTGTGCAGGATTCAAGCGGGACAGTGATTCCGATTCTGCAAAAGATCGGAGCGAATGTGAACTTTGTGAAAATCAAAGTGAACGAAGCGCTCGACCGCTTGCCGAAAGTCAGTGGTGCGGGGCTTTCGAATCAGTCAATCTCGCAAAACCTTGGACGTGTGTTTGAGCGAGCACATAAGCAAGCACAGAATCTCAAAGACGAGTTCGTCAGCACCGAACACTTGCTCCTTGCAATGGTCGAGACGAAAGATTCGAGTGCAGGCAAACTGTTGCTCGACCAGGGCGTAACGGTTGATGCAATTCTGAAAGTATTGAAAGAGATTCGAGGCAGTCAGCGCGTTACTGACCAGACTCCGGAAGAAAAATACCAGGCGTTGCAGCGCTACGGTCGCGACTTGAACGAGCTTGCACGCAAAGGAAAGATGGATCCTGTGATAGGACGTGATGAGGAGATTCGTCGCGTGCTGCAAGTATTATCGCGGCGAACAAAAAACAATCCTGTGCTTATCGGCGAGCCGGGCGTTGGAAAGACTGCGATTGCTGAAGGCATCGCGTATCGAATTGTGCAGGGCGATGTTCCAGATATGCTGAAAACGAAACGCATTGTTGCGCTTGATATGGGCTCGCTTGTTGCCGGCACAAGTTTCCGTGGACAATTTGAAGAACGGCTCAAAGCGCTGCTGAAAGAAGTCGAAGAGTCGCAGGGTGAAATTATTCTCTTTATTGATGAGCTTCATACGCTTGTCGGGGCAGGTGCGGCGCAGGGTTCTGTTGATGCTGCAAACATGTTGAAGCCGGCGCTTGCGAAAGGTGAGCTGCGTGCTATCGGCGCAACGACAATAGATGAATATCGAAAGTATATCGAGAAAGATGCCGCGCTTGAGCGTCGCTTCCAGCCTGTAATGGTTGATGAGCCGAGTGTTGAAGATACGATTTCGATTCTCCGTGGATTGAAAGAGCGTTACGAGCTTCATCATGGCGTTCGCATTACGGATGGAGCGATTGTTGCGGCGGCTCAGTTGAGCCATCGGTACATTTCCGACCGTTTCTTGCCGGATAAAGCGATCGATCTTGTTGATGAAGCAGCCTCCAAACTCCGCATCGAAATTGATTCGATGCCGGAAGAACTTGATGCTGTTGAACGAAAAACCAAGCAGCTTGAAATCGAGCGTGAGGCGATTCGTCGTGAGAAAGATGAAGAATCGAAAGACCGACTTGCCGAAGTTGAAAAGGAAATTGCCGAACAGCAGCAGTTGAGAACTGAGCTGAAGGCGCACTGGCAAGTCGAAAAGGACTTGATTCAATCTATCCGCAAGATGAAGGAGCAGATTGAAAATGCCCGGCTCGAAGCGGAGAAGAAGGAACGTGAAGGGGACCTTGGTCGTGTTGCCGAGCTGCGTTACGGCGTAATTGCTGAGCTCGAAAAGAAGATTCGTGAAGCGTCGGTGAAGCTGCAAAACTTCCAGAAGGATAGGCGCATGTTGAAGGAAGAAGTTGATGCGGAAGATATTGCAGAAATCGTTGCACGGTGGACCGGCATCCCCGTAACGCGAATGCTGGAAAGTGACCGCCAAAAATTGCTGCACCTTGAAGAGCGATTGCAAGAGCGGGTGATTGCACAAGAAGAAGCTGTGAAGGCTGTGAGTGATGCAATCCGTCGCTCGCGCGCAGGCTTGCAGGATGAAAAGCGGCCGATTGGCTCGTTTATCTTCCTCGGTAGTACGGGCGTCGGGAAAACGGAGCTTGCTCGTGCGCTTGCGCAGTTTTTGTTCAACGATGAAAGCGCAATGGCTCGCATCGACATGAGCGAGTACATGGAGAAGTTTTCCGTGTCCCGGCTCATCGGGGCGCCGCCCGGTTATGTTGGTTACGATGAGGGCGGACAATTAACGGAAGCTGTTCGTCGCAAACCATATTCGGTTGTGTTGCTCGATGAAATCGAGAAAGCGCATCCTGAAGTGTTCAACGTATTGCTGCAAGTATTGGACGAGGGGCGACTGACCGACAGTAAAGGACGGACAGTTGATTTCAAAAACACCATCATCATCATGACATCGAACCTCGGCTCACATTTGATTAGTGAGAAGGTTGGCGCCGGGTTTGAGAAGCACAGAGATTGGGACGAAGAGTTCAGCGAGTTGAAGCAAGAACTTCTTGCACTGTTGAAGAAGACCATTCGTCCTGAATTTCTCAACCGCATTGATGAAGTGATTGTGTTTAAGCCGCTTGCGCAAGCGGACATTCGTTCGATCGTTTCACTGCAATTGAAACGAGTTGAGCAATTGTTACAACAGAAAGGCATTACGCTTGAAGTCACAGATGAGGCAAAAGATTGGCTCGCAAAGTTAGGCTTCGACCCGATGTATGGTGCGCGGCCGCTGAAGCGTGTCATCCAAAAGCACATTACCAATGTGATGTCGGAAAGACTTCTGCAAGATGAATTCAACGAAGGCGATGTTGTGGAAGTTGGGCTTGATAATCGCGGGCTGATTGAGTTTGTGAAGAAGGTTGCGGCGGAAGTAAGAGGCTGACATCCCTTGACGACGTCAGGCTTTTTCTTTTCGCGGGTATGAGCTTGGTATGCTCTATCGCTGTGCGGGTTCGAGGCTCTTCGATTCAAGATAGAGCGTTGCAGGACCGAAATCCTGCTCATTGGGCCACTGAACAGTTCCTAACGCCACTCGCACTTTGTTGAAGTAGTTGACGTCTTTGAGTTCAACAAAAATCCCCTTGTCGAGATACGGCTTTACATCGAACAAACGTTTCTCTCCGTTCGAGAATTGGAGTTCCAGAGAATAATCATCCTGCGCCACTACCTGTGTTATGTTGTACATCTGTTCTACCTCAATGGTTCAATACAGTCCTAATTTACAAAGGATGAATTTGTTCCGCAAGTTCACCACAGGAATATCCTGACCCTCTTTGTTTGAAAGTCAATTTTTCGTTTGCTTAATGAAAAAATCATCACTCATTGGACGCGCCTGCGAACTTCTCGATCTCACTCTTCCGTACCCGGCAGTATCTCGGCTCGAAGGACAGATGCTTCATTTCGGAAACGATTTTCGGAATCCTTCGGAATTACAAATTACTTCGAGCGTACGCTGAAGAAGCGATGAGGGAATCAGATGATGAATCAAGCCGATAAAAATAGAATGGTCTGGACTCTCCTGTTGCTCATCTCATACGTCGGGCTTTCCTACTCTCCAAGGTTTTCTTTCTTGGGTACACTGATGATTTTATTGTTCGGTTACCTTGCATGGAAGAGGAAGAGCATTGAGTACTTGGGCCTTAGACTGAACTCGAAGCAACTCTTGATATCGGCGCTTTTGGCAGGTGTCACGATAGCTATCTCACACTTCATTGTCAAATCTATTTGTGCTTCCAGTTTCGTCATTATGTCTCCGCCAGTTCTCTCCTCGGTGCCCCACATTTTCTTTTACACCGTGAACGAAGAGATAGTGCTAGGGGCGTTAATGATTCGGGGATTGCGACACTCGGGAGGAAAGCTGAGAGACATTTACATTTCTCTCATTCTGGCAACAGCTTTCTCGCTTCTGCACTTTCTTTTCTATGGATGGATAGCTTCGGAACGGGGTGCCATATCCATTTTGGCGCTAACAAGCCTGTTCATGGTCGGGGTCATTCGGAACAATCTGATTCTTACAACAGGACATATAGGATACTCGTGGGCAGTGCACTTTGGATTTGTTTTTGTGATGCTTGGTTCGCCGAAGACGTGGGGTGGGCGCTTTTTGACAGAACCCGAAATAATCAATCTTGTTTTTGGAACAACGAGTTTTATTCTCGCTTTAGTGGCACTTGCCATTCTCACCAGCTTGCCCTTAGTCTTCTCTCGCAGGCACTCTTCGAACTGAATCCCTGTCGCATGATATTTCCCTTTTTATGTTTGCAAGACTTAAGATTTGGCTTGACATTTGTTTTTTTTTGTTTAGCATCTTGTGAAATTTGAGAGCGATTCCAAGAGTTCGCGCGAATCCATTCCTACACTTATTGGCTAACATCATAGGACGAAAAACACATGAAAAAAAGATTGCGCTGTTTTGCTTTTTTCGTATTGTCATTCTGGGTCACGACGCTGGGGCTATCACAAGATGACAGAATTAAACAGGAGATAGCGATTATAGCTGAGAGGATCGACAGTGCTACGGCAGCTACGACCAGAGAACTATTGCATGCGGGCCTACCAAGTTACGTCGAGGCTTACAAACTTGCATATCAAGGCATTGATGCCAAGGCGCTTGAGGAACTGAAAGACGCTGGCCTTGACATAAGACAGAGGGCTTTTGGCGGGTCGGACTGGACTATCTACGAATCGACAATCTTCAGTGACTGCATTGTGATAGGCAGAGTGAAGGAGATACGATATGTTCCCGAAGTACGGCTCAACAAGTACGTTTATGTTGAAGTTGAGCGCTGGCTCAAAGGGAAACCAAATGATCGGAACATGGTTGTTATAAGAGGTGTTGGTACTGGTTCAAGACCTGGGGGGACATGGCGATACGTTACACATGAAGTGATTTTCAAGGAGGGTGAGCGAGTGTTGCTCCTGCTCAGCAAGGCTGGCTTCGACCTTTCTGCAGCAGAAGACGCTCCTGTTGAGCAGGAACGTTACAAGGAAGATTATGCTCTCATGTACGGCGATAGTTTTGGAAACAAACTCTTGATCAAGGGGGAATGGGTTATAGATACATGGAAGAAGCAGAACAATCGTATAAAATTGCCTGATCTGGTGAGAGAAATTCAAAGCTCAACTGCTTCAATGAAGAAGGTGTCACGGAAGGGGGGAACTCGCAATGACTAAAGGTCGCCCATACAAATCGTGGGTAATCCGCTTCTGTATTTTTTGTGCCGTGCTGAGTGCCTTCTCATTTCGAATAGCGAGAACGCCTGATGGACGCTATCTTCTTCACTGGAGTCGGACGACTTCAGTGAAGAGAATTTGGATGACTCCCCAATTCAATGCAACCCGAACATTTTCCTCTGACCTTGCCAATGCCGTCGCCGTGTGGGAGTTCTATTTGCCTAACGCAATGAAACCGTGGAACGTCGGTGGAGTGTTTACTCCAGGTACTAGCAGAGACGACAATATTTGTGGATTCTATATCAATAACTCTTTGCCGGATCAACATCCTGCTCGTGCAGAGATTGAGATGAATCTACAGACTGGTGAAATAACGGAAGTGGATGTTGATGTGAAAAGTAATTGGCCAACCTATTCCCACATATCCCCATACACTGTGTTACTACACGAGCTTGGTCATTTCCTCGGCGCCGACTCGTCGGATGTTTCGTCCGCCATCATGGCTCACCCTTATCAACTGAGCTATTCTTGGCTGACTCCCGACGACACAAGCTTTGTCTATAATCACTACAAGAGGAGTACTGGCGGTGGCGGAAGAGATACTTGCATTTCTACATGCCGCTCCTGTTGCCCTGATCGCTTCGATCCAAGGATAGAGACTTATGCAGAAGTGTTTCGACTGGTAATAGATTCGACCTTATATGCTGCAGGGACACCCGGTGAGCAATGGAGTGATCTTGCGGAGGCGAATAGCGATGAAGCTTTGCTTGCCTTGCAATCCAATCCACAGTTATTCTTCGATGCAACCAATTTCCTGATAGACAATGTCAGCTTAGCCGAGTCGCAGTTGACAGACTCACCAGAGCATCTCACACGTGCGCAAATCAATGGAGCAGCAGCTTTGCTCTATCGGCTTGCGGACAGTAGCTCCGCTGAGATGCGCGACGCTCTTTTCAAAATCGTAGCTGTCTTAGATCAGTCTGAAGGAAAAACATTCAAGCAGACGATCGAGGACGTGCTTCGGGGAGTAACGATTCCATGGAATCAAATCATTCAGTGGCTGATTCAAAATTATCCGAATCCATTCAATCCTGTAACGACAATTCGCTACAGAGTAGCAACGCCCAGTTATATTACGCTCAAAGTATATGATGTCATAGGAAGAGAAGTAACAACACTGGCAGATGGATATCATGGTCGAGGAATTCATCAGGTGCAATTCGATGGAGCTAATCTCGCCAGCGGTGTGTACTTCTACCGTCTCGTAACCCCTGATCGTGTTGAGACAAGAAAAATGCTGTTGACGAAATGAAAAGATAGGCAAACGGATTTGTTTCCTGTCCTAGAGCTTGAACTTCTGCGCGTCCCGATGTTCGGGCTGTGCATCTTTCTTGGGTTCCTTCTGGGAAGTCTGCTGCTTCGCTTCCGACTTAAGGAAGATGCACAGTTGCGCAACTACTCATTGCTTTGGTTCCAACTCACTGTAGCAACAGTCTTGGGTGGCCTACTCGGTGCACGACTCTGGGAAGCTGTCAAATATCCAACTCTCGCAATTGGGGATCCCTTTGACATCAGCGCTGGCTCAGCCTGGTATGGCGGGTTCCTCGCTTCGACAGTAATTGTTCTTGTCCTCTTGGTCTGTCGGCGTGTTCCGATCCTAAGAACGCTGGACGTAATGGTTCCTTCTGTGTGCCTTGGACAAGTTCTCGGACGACTCGGATGTTTCTCAGGCGGATGCTGTTTTGGGGTTCCCACAACTATGCCTTGGGGTGTTATTGTTCCTAATTCACAAATCCCGATTCCTCTCCACCCATCACCGCTCTATGAGGCTGGCGCTTATCTGATAATGTTCTTCGTTCTCCTGTTTATGCTTCGTCGAAGGAAAAATGATGGAACCGTGTTTGCGTCGTATGCGATCCTTACGGGCACGGCGCGATTTCTCATTGAATATCTTCGCGTGAATCCGAGAACATTCTTTGGTTTTACAGAAGCTCAAGTGATTAGTATTTGCCTTGTGCTCTGTGGAATGGCAATCCTCGATGTTGAGGTTTTGAAGTCAAGCGTGCTTCGCGCGGTCAAAGTCGCACCGGCAAAATAGTCTTGAACCTGCCTTACCTTCTGAACTTTTCCCATTTCTTTTGTACCTCACATTGCATCGAACTTTTCGAACTTGGCTTGTGTTTCGGCAGGCAGTTTCTGAAATTGAGACAACAAACTGTAGTAGCTTGACACTCACGCCACTTCCGTAGTATTCATGGGTACACGCACATTTGCGATAGCTGCAATACTTTTAAGCACTCTGATTTTTGAGGCGGCAATGGTCAGCGCACAGACTTCATACGGGCTGCGTGCGCTCTCTCTCGACTCCCGCTACTTCATTCATGGATACTCCAACAGCGCAGTCGGCAGGTTCGGCATCGAAATGATCCATCTCGGCGGACTTCCGGCGAATTTGATTTTTGAGCCTGATTCAGTTGCAGAAAGCGATGAGAAGATGTTTCTTTTCTACAATGCTCGCCAACTGAGTCACGTTGGAGAAGGTTTGACTCTCCTCGTCGGCTCAGCCTCTCTCGCTCTCGGCTTTCATCTCGCATATCATGAGTATGGCCACGGAACGAGACTCGCTGCAATTGGGTACGAACCGATATACGGTCACGGCATGAGTGAGAAGACGTATCAGAATTTCTTATCGTACTATTTTTCGAGTTTGTTTGATCTCGGTGGCTGGACTTCTTACAGAGGCCAACTTTTCCGCCCTGTTTTCGAGGAGGGTTGGGATGGACTATTCTCTATGGCGGGTGTTAACAACTCGATGTTTTTCAGTGAGATGGTCGAAGATGAGTTGTATCGGTATGGGGGACATATCGGGTTCAGCACAAGTTACGTGCTCGGCAAATTGACTGCCACCGGACCCGGACCAGCGAGTGACATACGCAATGTTCTTGAATATTACCGATCTCGCGGCTTCGACATTGACCGGCGAACAATCACACGCGCTGCGACAACATCGCTTCTCCTGAGTGCTTTGAGTTATCAGTTTGCCTACCAGTTTGTTAAGCTTGCAATGGGAGAAAGCGTTCGATTTCACGCTTGGGAAATTGGAGGAGTTCAGTTACCCAACAGTGCATTCTACTTGACTCGTGCCGGCCTTTCGTACAAAATCAGGAGCGGTTATCGTTACGATTCCTGGCGATTTCCTGTAGCCGTTGAGTACGTGTTCGAAGGAGAGAGCCGAACAGAAATCAGTTTTGGCGCCGAGAATCAATTCGGAGATCTCTCTGCCAAGCTTCAGACAATTATTGGGAGGAAGTTCGAGCTTGAATTGGAGTTGGACTATCGGTTCAACGATTGGTTTCTGCTTTCAGGTGGCTATGCTCTTTACGATAAGAATAATCTGCATGGAGAGCGTCTCATCCCGAGTTTACAGTATGGCTCAACGTATCACGACATTTATTTGAGAGCATCATTAGTATATTGATTATAAATGGTGAGCGCAGCGAACCATCTCATCGCTAATTCTAGGTATCTCTCAAGTTTGATGTAATCTGCCAACTGACTACGTTTTTAGAAACATGGAGACCCTTCGCTCCGCTCAGGGTTTAGCGAAAAGAATGAAAAAATCCTCCCTCATCGGTCATATCATTGAACTGCTTGACCTCATTCGTCCGCTCAAACAGCCAGCCGATAACATCATCAAAGATTTCTTTCGCACGCGGCATTATCTTGGCTCGAAGGACAGGCGATTTATCTCTGACGCGACGTTCGGCATTCTTCGCAATTACAGATTGCTGAAAGTCTATGCTGATATGGGGATGAAGATTGTTGAGATGTCGCATCCTCAGGTGCCATCTCTCCTCATCTACATTTCTTATGCTGTGAAAATCCAGAAGGAAGAAATCGCTGCAATCGTTTCTGATGTGCAAGGGATGTGGCAAGTGTCTCATCCACGAATTGAATGTGAGAAGGGGGTAAATGCAATTTCGCAATCAACTTTTCCAACAGAAGTTTTAGAGAATCCCACCAAACGAATTGCGGTGACGTACTCCTTTCCCGATTCTATTGTTGAAGAGTGGATTGGGCGTTTTGGAGAAGTTGAAACGGAGAAGTTGTGCGAAGGGTCGAACCAGCCCGCGCCAATTGATGTTCGTGTGAATATACTAAAGGCAACGCCGGAAGAGTGCAGAACGAGATTGTTGTTTGAGGGAATTGAAAGTGAGCCAACAAAGCTCTCACCTTTCGGATTGGTGTTGAACAGGCGAATCAACGCTCAAGCGCTTCAATCGTTCAAAGACGGTTTGTTTGAAATGCAGGATGAAGGCAGCCAGTTGCTGTCGCTATTGTTAGAGCCGAAGCCCGGACAGATTATTGTCGATGCATGTGCTGGAGGTGGAGGAAAGACGGTGCACATCGTAGCGTTGATGAGGAATGAAGGCGAGCTTCACTCGATTGATATTGATGAGAAGCGTCTGGCAAACATTCGTCCCCGTCTCATTCGTGCAGGCGCTACAATTGCACAGCTTCATCTCGCCGATACAAAATCAGAATTGTTTGGGTTAAAGGAAAAAGCTGATGCAGTGCTGGTTGATGCGCCCTGTTCAGGAGCCGGGACATTCCGTCGCAACCCGGGTGCAAAGTTGAGCTTTAGTCAAGAGTATGTCGGGCAAATATCAAAAACGCAACGATGTATTCTTGATACATACTCAGAGTTAGTCAAGCCCGGCGGGAGGCTTGTCTACACAACGTGCACTCTTATTCGGAAAGAGAATGAAGATGTTGTCGAGGGTTTTCTTGCTGCTCACCCCGAGTTCAAACTGGTTTCGGCGTCTGAAATTCTTCGGCGCTGCAACATTACTGTAGAATGTTCTTCAAATTATCTCACACTCCTTCCACACAAAACGGGAACAGATGGTTTCTTCGTCGCAGTGATGCAAAAATTGTGAAGTAGAGAGCTTTTCGATCCACAATCAACAATCCGCAATCGGCAATCCGCAATCCCGTCGTTGCTTCTCGTTCCTCATTTGTCTAATTTTGTTCAACAATTACATCAAAAAGGAGATTTACTGTATGAAGTTCTTCATTCCGCTCATTGTGTTATCAATTGTTCTCTTCGCAGGCTGCAGCAAACCAACCCCGGAAGAATATGTCGGCAAAGCAAACGTTGCCATCAACGAAAAGAACTTTGCGCTCGCAGTTGAAGAGTACGAGAAGCTTATCAGCGACCATCCGAAGTCCGTACAAGCAGAAGAGGCAATGTTCACGATTGCAAAAATTCAAAGCGATGAGCTGAAGAATTTCCCGAAGGCGATTGAAGCGTACAAGCGCTACGCGGAAAGGTATCCTGAAGGGAAGAACACTCCGCTCGCAATATTCCTTACCGCATACATCTACCACAACGAATTGAATGATTTGGGAAATGCGAAGACCGCGTACGAAGCGTTCCTTGCAAAATTTCCCAACCATGAGATGGCGCAGTCCGCAAGGTTCGAGCTGCAAAATCTCGGCAAGAAGCCTGAAGAGTTGTTGCCCGCCATCCAACAGAACGCGCCACAGACTGCGGAGAAATCCAAGCCATCTTCAGCAAAGAAAAACTAACGGGAGAATATCGAATCTAGAAATCCTAAGGCGGCAGAGCCGCAACCAAAAAAGAAAAAGCTGGACCACTCCCGAAGGGATGCCTTCGGCAAGATTATCACGGATTGTCACAGATTCTTTTTGTGTGTTTGAACTAAAGTGAATGTTGTCTTACCCTAAAATCAATCT
>Ga0082335_1005314_pt1 | contig 17947 bp, 27 predicted proteins | sample Subgrocontami58m_FD_72375 | JGI IMG/M metagenome (GOLD analysis project Ga0082335, IMG submission 72375) | Subsurface groundwater microbial communities from S. Glens Falls, New York, USA - GMW37 contaminated, 5.8 m (SPADES assembly) (version 2) ... | reverse complement strand
GTCGGTGTGCACCCTCCCCGCGCCCCCCGCGGGGGGGGGGCGGGCCGCGCCCGCGGGGCGGGGGGGGGGGGGGGGGGGGGGGGGGGGGTCAATGCACGACCGCGCAGTTATGACCCCCACCCCAACCCTCCCCCTTTCAGGGGGAGGGAGCACGCCACGTCTGCGGCTAATCTGATTGCAAGCTTCCACCATCATTCCCCGCCTCACCGGAGACCGGATAGCGCACGATGAAATCGTTGCCGGGGATGTGCGGGAAGCCGCGGAAGTTGATTGAGTTGGCGAAGCGGTCGCGGCAGGTGGAAAATCTCTTGTCGCAGCCGGCGGTAACGGTGAAGCCATCGCCGGGCGCGAGCGGCTGCGGCATGGCCTGCCACAGCTCGATGCTCACCGTGGCCCCGTCCACGCTGTGCCGCTTCACTTCCATGGCGAGATCGCTGTTGGCGCCCGACGTCCAGACCAGGCAGCCGGCGGTGAACCAGCCGTCGTCGAAATCGCTCAAGCCCGATGCGGTGAAAGCCGACGTGCCGGTAAGCGCAACGATCGCGCCGGTGCCGCGAAAAGTCGCGCTCGTCAAATCGATGCCGCAGTGCACATCGCCGAGATCGGCCGAACAGCTCGCCGTATAGAGCCGGCCCTTCTGTTCGGCGAGACGATCGGCGAGCCCCCTCACCTCCGCCGCGAAAGCCGCGCCTTCGCGCCGCACTTCGCCCAGCGTACCATTGCTCAGCAGCACGCGCAGCGCGGCATCGCTCCAGTCCACCAGCCAGACCTCGACGGCCGCCGCATCGTAGAGTCCGGCAGCCAGATCGTTCTCGCTCAGGGCATCGTCATTCAATGCACCGGAAATTTCCGAGGCCGTGACCGCCAGCCCGCTTTGCGCTGTGGCTTCCGATGCGCTCAAGCCCGTGCCCGCACGGCACACCACGCCGTCGAGCAGAATGTCCTCGTCGTGGTCGGTGAAGCCTTGCTTGATGCCGTCGCGCCGCGTCAGCACCCAGCAGCGGCACAGTGTCGTGATGCCGGAGTCGAGCTTGGCCTGCAAGGCGGAAGGGATGGCGCGCATGGGTATTTCCTCGCCCCGTCATCCTGAGGTGCGAGGCCGCGACGCGGCCGAGCCTCGAAGGATGACGCTCAAAGAACCGGGCCGTCGCCCTTCGAGGGCGCGCGATGCGCGCCACCTCAGGGTGACGGCCTACACCTTGATCTCCACCAGCGGAATTTTCGGAATCATCCCCGCGGCAAAAGCCGACAGGTCCACTTCGAGATAATCGGTGTCAAAACGCACCGGCACGTCGAACAGAAATCCCGCCGTCACCGCCGCGCCCACGGCCGGGATGTGGCCGGCAAGAAAAGTCACCACACCGGTCGTTGTGTCGCAGGTAAAAGCCGTCCCTTCTTCCGCTTCGACCCCGGCCACCGCCACGCGCACACTGTCCGGCACGGGCTTGGTCACCGGCCGCTGATACGGCGCATAGATCGAGCCGTAGGTTTTCACCAGTTGAAATGTGTCGATCACACCATCGCCAGTGCCGATCACTTGGTCGGTCGGCGCCACCGCAACCCCCGGCGCTGCCGAGGATTGATCCAGCCGGTCGCGCCAGCGAAAGCCGTGCAGCCGCCCGCGCCGCTCCTCGAAAAACGCCACCACGTTCGACAGCGCATCCAAAGTCTTGACACCATAGCCCGCGTCATAGCGCCGGCGCGAATGCGCCCAGCGCGTGTTGCGCTCCTCGCGGCCGGAACCGAGCGCGACGATTTCCGTGCGCCGCTCCGGCCCGCCCGCGCTGCGCAGCGCGATGTCGAGCGGAAACAATACTTCGTGGAATACGGCGGTCATTATTCAGCTCATGGCTTTGTTTCCCTCTCCCCGCACGCGGGGAGAGGTGACTGAAAAGCGATTCACAAACTGCGCTGGCCGCGTGCGACCGCGCGGGCGATCTGGCCGGTGATATAGGCTTCCGAGCGCCGGAAACTTTCCGCGTCGGGCGTGGAAATCTGGATGGAAATGCGCGCAGGAACGGAGCCGCCGCCTGCCGTCACGCCGAGCTTGCCATCGGCGCCGCGCGCCAGCGGCAGGATCGCCTCCGGCCCCGCCTCGCCCGCGAGGCCAATGCCGCCCGACGCCAGCGGAAAATACGTCGGCGTCCCCACCACGCCTCCGGCGGCAAAAGGCTTGATCGCGCCCATGGCGGCGGCGAACTGCGGCGCGGCGCTCTTGTTTCCCCCGCCAAAAATTCCGCCGAACAGATTGTCGAACATCTGTTGAATTCCGCCCGCGATCTTGTTGGTCACCGGACGCATCGCGGCCTGCACCGCCATGTTGGATATCCGCAGCGCCACCGATTTCAAGACATCGTCGAACTGCTTGCCGCTGGCCACTGCCCCGGTGAAAGCCTGCGCGATCGCCTGCGCGTAGCGTTGGGTGCTGCGTTCGAGACCCTGCGTGCGCTCATCCAATTTATCAAACGTGTCGACCAACGCGGTCGCATCGCGTTCGGTTGCGCCGGATTTATCGTCCAACATCATTATTCTCCCATGCGCCGCGCCGGTCATGCCGGGACGCTAATCCGGAAACCGCGTCATCAATTCCGCCAGCGCCGCCCGGTCGAGCGGTTGCGGCATTGGCCCGCACGCCGCCTCGATTGCATAAGCAAGCTCGCGCGGCGTCATGCGCCAGAAGGCCTCCGGCGACAGCCGCAGCACGCCGAGCCCAAAGCCAATCGCCTGCTTCCAGGGAAACGGCGCGAGCCTCACGCGGCAGGCTCCGGCGCAACGCCGAAGGTCGCCGCGATCAGGTCTGCCGTCACACGCACATAGCCGGGCGCGCCGCCAGCAACTTCCATCCGCGCCACTTCCTCGTCCGACACCGCCTCGCCCGCCCCGCGCAATCCTGCGCCGATGATGCGCACGAGATCGCGCGCCTTCAGCCGCCCGGCATCGAAGCGCTCCACCAGCGCCACCAGATCGTCGGCGCCGAAGGCCGCTTCCAGTTCTGCGAGCGCGCCGAGCGTCAGCACAAGCCGCCGCCGCGCGCCGCCGATCTCCGCCTCGATCTCGCCGCGGTGATGGTTGGGCATGGACTTACTCCTTTACGTCGGCAGCCATCCAGCTACACTAAGATGCGCGGGTGTACCCAGGGGGGGCGTCGTGGAAACACAAACGATGGTGATGATCAGTGCAGCTATTATTTCAGCGATCGTTTTCGCTGGAACGCTATACGGATTTTTCCAACGTATGGAGCTTGGATTCGGGCGCTACAATACAAGCACGCTAATTCTTATTCTCGTTCTCTTTGTCGCAACCACTGGATTTGTCGTCGGTAAGTTCGAAACACAAATCGCAAATCTTTTGTTTGCGATCGCTGGCTATGCAGGCGGCGTCCTCACTGGCCAGACCGAACGTAAGGATAAGCCAAATTGAAGAGAGGGGCCCTTATAAGGGGCTAAACGTCAGCGCGCCGGCCGACTCCAGCGCCAGCTCGTAAGTCACCTCGCCGTTGTGCTCGCCGGCAAAATCCAGGCTGGTGATCTGGAACGGCCCTTCGATGGTGCCGAAGTCCGGAATGACGATCTGATAGCTCTTCACCGTGCCGTCGAAGAAGGTCTGGCGGATCAGCGCATCGGTGCTCTGGTCCTTGAACAGGCCCCTCCCCGCCACAGAAGCGCGCTTGACGCCCGCGCCTTCCAGCAGCTCGCGCCAGCGGTCGACCGATTCCGCATGCGTCACGTCGACGGTCTCGGCGTTAAACGCGAGCCGGCGCGAGCGCAGCCCGGCCACGGTGGTGAAGCCCGCGCCATCGGCGATCTTGATGAGCAGGTCCTTGCCTTTCTGGGCACCCATAATGTGTTTCCTCTTGCTTTATTCCTCATCCTGAGGAGCGCGTAGTTCTTTTCTTCCTCGTCCTGAGGAGCGCGCGCAGCGCGCGTCTCGAAGGACGAGGGCGGTGCCTCATGGTTCGAGACGCCGGGCTTCGCTCGGCTCCTCACCATGAGGGGAAGTCAGCTCGCCGGTTCAGTCACCGCGCGAAAGCGCACCAGGGCGCGGTAGGTGCGTCCGTCCGCCTCGCGGCGCACGTCGGCCAGCGCAAAGCGCAGATTGACCAGGCGATGCTCGGCAAGCGTGAGCGGCGCGTCGTCGAGCGCCTGCAACAGCGCGCCCGCAAGCATATGCGCCTCGCGATGCCCGCCCTGGCGCGACCAGGCGTGCAGCGTCAATTGATGTTCCTCGCCCGCGTCGGTGGCGGTGGACCAATCGGAAATCCGCGCCTCGCCCAGCGTGACATAGGGAAAGGCGGCGGCTTGCGGCACTTCGTCATAGACCTTCGGCCCGCCGAGCAAATTCGTCAGCACGGCGTCGGCGACGAGCGCGTCATGGATCGCGGCGCGCAGCGCCGCGGCGGCAGTGGACATGGTAATATATCCTTCCGGTCATTCCGGGGCGCGCACCGATCCCGGGTTTACCCGGAGATCGGCACTAATATGTCCAAGTCGGCTATAGCCGACTTGGATGGCGCGAACCCGGAATCCAGAAGCGCCATCTGCGTATCTGGATTCCGGATAGCCGCGGAGCCTGTCATCGGGCGGCGCTTCGCGCCGACCCGTTGGCGGCTTCCGGAATGACGAATGAGAGCAAAGCTCAGTCGGTGTGCTCTTCCGCGGCGATCTCGATAAATCGCCCTTCGCCGTCCTGCTCGCGCAGCGCGACGATCTGGAAAATCCGCGCGCCGAGACGAAAACGGTGCCGCGTCGTCACCTCCAGCCCGCTGCGAATGGTGATGCGATGCGCCACCCTCACGCCCCGGCCGGCCGCGACGACAAGACCTTTTGCGCTGGCCGGCAGCACGGATGCCCAGAGCGTGCTCACCGTCTGATAGCTGCGGGTGACGCCGCCGGCGCCGTCCGGCGTATCGACCGGCTCCTCCAGCACAAGGCGGCGGTTGAGATCGCCCGGGCCGGTCATAGCGATTGCACCCGGTAGGGCGCGATCAGCGCGCCGACGCCCGCGGGCGTCACCGCGATGGGCAGGGCGCCCGCGCGCGCGCTGCGGTTCTCGTACCAATGCGCCACCAGCAGACGGATCGCTTGCCGCAGCGGCTCCGGCACGGCGGCGGCGGTGTCGCCATAGCCGGCCCTCACGTCGATCTCGATTCCGCCCACGACCCGGCCCGGCAGCGGCACCGCCCAAGGCGCGAAGGCGACGACGGCCCCGGGCTTGTCGGCGACAAAAGCCTGAACGTCGATGTCCAGTGTCGAGCCGTCACTTTCATAGACGCGCGCGGCCAGGATTTCCTGCAACGGCGAGGGCGACAGGAAAAGCTTGCCGCCCGCCGGCCAGCTGTCGCGGATCAGCCGCCAGGTCTGCGTGATCAGCGCGCGCCGCGTCTGCGTCTCCACATGGATGCGCGAGCCGGCAATCAGCGCGGCGATGGTGAGGTCGTCGTCGTCGTGCTCGACGCGCAGATAGGCCTTGGCCTCGTCGAGCGTCAGCGGCTCGACCGCGGGAGCGGAAAGAAGGATGGAGGACATGTATTGATTCCCAAATGAGCATCTCACCGCCGCCCGCCTTCTCCCTCTCCCCGCCCGAACTCGGGTTTACCCGAGTTCGGCACTATTCAGTGGCCGAAGTCGGATAGATCCGACTTCGGCTGGGAGAGGGTTGGGGTGCTCGCCTGAGCGAAGCCGAAGCGGCTTCGCTTCGGCGTAGCCTGGAGGGGGTTCGGACTTATCGTGAGGCTGTAACCCCTCACCCGGCGCACTATGTGCGCCGGCCTCTCCCTATGGGAGGGGTGTACGCGCGGGGAGATTGACAAAATCGCAGCGGCCGGGCTCATCGGCGCTCATGCGCCGCCTCACCGCCGCCCTCGCCTGTTCGTTAACGCTGTGCTGTCCCGCCGCCGCTTTGGTCGGCGGAGCGCCCGCCGTCGAGCGCGGCGTTTCGCTGCACGAGGTGATGATCCTCAGCGGACGGGGCAATCTCTGCACCGGCACCGTCTTGGCGCGCGAGCTCGTTCTCACCGCCGCGCATTGCATCGATCCGGAGCTGACCTACAGGCTTTATGAACTCGACGCCGAGCGCAAACCCAGCTTCCGCGCGATCGCCAAGACCGTCGTGCATCCGCAATTCAGCCTGCCGACATTCAACGCCAACCGCGCCACGCCCGACGTCGCGCTGCTCAAGCTGGTGGAGCCATTACCGGCGAAGTTCTCCCCCGCCGAACTTGCGCCGAAGCGCGCCCGCGTAGTCCTCGGAGAAAAATTTATTGTCGTCGGCTACGGCGCCGCCACGCGCGGCGATCTTCGCACCTCAGCCACCTTGCGCCGCGCGGAATTGGCCGCCACCGGCGTGCCGGGCAATCTGCAGCTTCGTCTGTTTGACCCCGCCACCCAGGGCAACACGCCCGGCCTGGGCGCCTGCACCGGGGATTCCGGCGGCCCGGTTTACGAAAATCGCGGCGGCAAATTCGTGGTCTACGGCCTGGTGAGCTGGTCCACCGGCCCGAAAGCCGCCGACGGCTGCGGCGGGCTGACCGGCGTCACGCCGCTTGAGCTTTACCTCGGGTGGATCATGGAGACGGCGAGGAAGCTGGGAAGTCCGCTGCCGTGACTACCTCGTGTCCCGGACAAGCGAGCGCACAGCGCGAGCGCCGATCCGGGACCCAGGGTGTCTTTCTTCACCTCTCCCATAGGGAGAGGTCGCCCGCCGTAGCCCGACCTGCCTGCGCGAAGCCGAAGCGGCTTTGCTTCGGCGAAGGCAGGAGGGCGAAGGCGTGGCGGGTGAGGGGTTATGGCGTCGAATAACTAACGAACGCCGGAACCCCCTCACCCTGACCCTCTCCCCAACGGGGAGAGGGAGAAGAAGCGCTCAGCCGTCGTTAACTCGCCGCGAACTTCAGCAGCTTGATCGCGTCAAAGTCCTGCACGCCGCCGCTGCGCGCCATCATCTCCTTCTCAACAACCCGAATTTCCTGATGCAGACTGCGCGACTTTGCGGTGTCATACGCCAAGCACGCCTCGTCGTAGGCACGCCGCAGAGCCCTGAAGCGTTTCTCCAGTTGATCCTGATTCATGCCTTGCAGTTCGGGCTGCTTCATCGGCTCCCTACGTAGGCTTGAAGATACCACGATCGAGATTGACGAGCGTCATGCCGGCGTCGCCGGCCTGTGGAAACTTGCGCGAGCTAGCAATAGTTTCGATTAACTTTCGGGCCTCATCCGGCGCCACCGCCAGGCTCGCCGTTGCGGCTTGCAGTCGCACCTGTGCATTTTCATGATCGTAAAGAGCGAGCAAGGCTCGACGCTGATCCCCGGGCCTTTGCTTCAGTTCGTCTCTCACCGCCGCCATTTGTCTGTAGAGCTGGTTAAATTTTGCTATTTCCGAATACAGGAGGGCGCGATCCTGATCGAGGCAAATTGCGGCGAAACGATCAACCAACTCGCTGATAGCCATCTCTTCCAGCGTTACTCGATTCATGGCTTGAGCACTCCATACCTAGTCAAGGCATCGAGACCGGCCCTTCGGCGTTCATCCCAGTCCTTACCGCGAAGATACTCCCTGGGTGAGACATCGCCGTAGCTAGCATTCTCTCTCTGATACCACGCGTTGATTTCCCAGTGTTTCAATCGAGGAATGCGCACAAGATTATCGGGCGCGTCGATCATCCGCCTCTGATAGCCAGCCGCCTCCGCCGACGATTGCTCGACTATGTGGTGAACATCATAGCCAATCTTCGGTGTTGACACATCCTGCTGCAATTCCTCCAGCGGTTTGGGCGCATCAAGATAAGAACGAATGTAAGGGATAGCGTGATAGAGCCAGGAGTTTTTGGCGATGGCCTCACTGGCGGCAATGCCATTTTCCGCTAGCCATATCGCCGCAGCCTTGGCGATTGCTGTCCGTTCGCTCGACGAAGGTGGCCGCTGCCGTGGAATCCTCGGCAACCCCGCAGCGACAAATAGCCGAGGTTTCGTGTTTGCTGATCCATCCTCGCTTGTCCGCTGCCCGCCGCCGCTTGCGCCACCGGCATCGGTCCATTGTCCTCCCTCAGGATTGCCGGCCGGTACGCGTGGCTGATCAGGGCTGTATTTGAGTTCGTACAGTCCCGATGGCGGATGCCATGCCTTTTCCGGCCGCAACCATTGGGCATGATCCGGTCGCAACCATCGGCTCGGGTCAGGCAGCATCCATCGCCGGCGCTGCTGCGCCAGCCATGCGGCTTCGCGGAGGTTCATGGGATGGCCGTGAGAGAGACAATGAGCGGCGCTAACGCCGCTACTCAAAATACAAGCGCGCCATCCTTCGAGGCTCGGGCGCTTCGCGCCCTCGCACCTCAGGATGACGCTCACTTTTCTCCGTCATCCTGAGGTGCCCGCGCATCCGATCCCGGGTTCACCCGAAGATCGGCGTTTAATATGCGCGGGCCTCGAAGGATGAGCGGCCACTAGCTCGCCGCGAACTTCAGCAGCTTGATCGCGTCAAAATCCTGCACGCCGCCGCCCACCCGCTTGGTGGTGTAGAACAGCACGTAGGGCTTCGCCGTGTAGGGATCGCGCAGCACGCTCACGCCCACTCGATCTCCGCCAGCTTTCCCGCGACTGCTCGCGCCCGCTCCCGGTCTCCTAGCAAGCCCAATACGTCCGTCTCAAGGTGCAGCAGATACTCGGACAGCTCCACGGTCGAACGTCCGCCTGCTACCAGCCGCGCCACTTGCGGCACGTAGGCATCATATTCGTCTTGCGCCTGCGGGACATCCGCAATTCCGATCGGATCCCAATCCTTCAAAAGCACGGCCCTGACTCTATCGTTCAGCAAACCGAGTTTTGTCATGTAAGCCTCCACTTCGTGCGGCTTTTTATTGGCCCCAAATAGTTACCACTCGCCCTGAAGGATCGAGCACTACTACTGCGCCCTTACCAATATATCTGGTTGTCCCATTGGGTTGCGGAATAGTTCTAAGCGGGTTTATCACCGCGTCGCGAATTGCTGACGGTGCAACTCCCCGAGTAATGGCTTGATTAATACCGTGTCTTGTAAATCCGGTTATGTCACTAGCTACCTGCACTCTACCATCTGAGGCCGCATGTGGAAGTGTTTGGGGAATGTCGTCGTCGCTGACCGGTTGCTCCCGGCTTCCCGCGCTCCTTCCCAGCCCACCATCTCCCCCACCCCCATCTGTCCACTGCCCGCCTTCCGCACTGCCCGCCGGCACGCGCGGCTGGTTGGGATCGAAGCCGGCCTTGCGCCGCAGCAGCTCGGCTTGCACGGAAGCCAACTCGCGGCGCAAAATCGCGAGACTCCGGCTGAGCCGCGCGAGATTCTCCGCGTACAAGACAGGGGCTTGATATTTTCGCTCCTGCGGTTGCGCCGGTCCTTGCGGCGGCATTCGCCACACCGGCTCGGGCCGCTTCCATTTATTTTGATCCGGCAGCATCCATCGCCGGCGCTGCTGCGCCAGCCATGCGGCTTCGCGGAGGTTCATGGGATGGCCGTGAGAGAGACAATGAGCGGCGCTAACGCCGCTACTCAAAATACAAGCGCGCCATCCTTCGAGGCTCGGGCGCTTCGCGCCCTCGCACCTCAGGATGACGCTCACTTTTCTCCGTCATCCTGAGGTGCCCGCGCATCCGATCCCGGGTTCACCCGAAGATCGGCGTTTAATATGCGCGGGCCTCGAAGGATGAGCGGCCACTAGCTCGCCGCGAACTTCAGCAGCTTGATGGCGTCGAAGTCCTGCACGCCGCCGCCCACGCGCTTGGTGGTGTAGAACAGCACGTAGGGCTTCGCCGTGTAGGGATCGCGCAGCACGCTCACGCCCTGGCGGTCCACCACCAGATAGCCACGGCCGAAATCGCCGAACGCAATCGACAGCGAGTTCGCCGCCACGTCCGGCATGTCCTCGGCCTCCACCACCGCGAAGGTGACGAGGCTCGCGCGCCCGCCCGCCTGCGCCGGCGGCTGCCAGAGATAGTTGCCGTTCGAGTCCTTGAACTTGCGGATCGCCGACTGCGTCTTGCGGTTCATTACGAACACGCCGTTCTGCCTATATCCCGCCTTCACCGCGTAGACCAGATCGATCAGCACGTCGGAAGGGTTCGACGCCGGGAAAGCGCCCGCCGCTCCGCTCGCCACATAGCCGATGTTGCCCCAGCTCCACGACGCGTTATCCACCGTGGTGTAGGAGAGGAAGCCCTTCGGCTTGTTGCTGCCGTCGCCGGAAACGAAAGCCGTGCCTTCCTGCTGGGCGAACACCTGCTCCACCTCGCCTGCGAGCCACTGCTCGATGTTGACGGCGGAGTCTTCCAGCAAGCTCGCCGTCGCCGCCGGCATGGCGTAAAGCTCCATGGCCGGGAACGACAGTTCATCGAGCGTCGGCGTGCCGGTCTGCGGGCGCGCAGCGGTTTCGCCCACCCAGCCCACCGAAGGGCCGGAGGTCATGAACGGCTTCTTGTAGACGTTGCCGCTGATGGTGCGCTGGCCCGCGATCGAGCGGATCGGCGAAATGGCGGTGAGCCGCGCGCCGATGATGTGGTCGATCTCCACCGGCACGGTATAGCCGCCGTCCGGATTGGAGCCGATCGACATCGCCTTCACTTCGAGCGCGCGCAGGCCGGAGGTTTCGCCCGTGCGCACGTAAGATTCGAAGGCCGACTTGTGCTCGTTGGCGGCAAGCCGGTCCACGCCGGCTGTCTCGCGCCCGAGCGCGGGCCGTGCCAAGCGTAGCGCCGCCTGGTCGATGAAGCGCTGGTGCGTGTCGAGCGTATTGTTGATCCGCGCCACTTTTTCCTCCAGCAGCACGTCGCCGCCGCGGCGTTCGATCGTCGCCAGCCGCTGGTCGTTGGTCTCCTTGAACGCCTCGAAGGCGCGCATCATCTCGTCATGGGTGACCAGCCCATCGGGCGGCAGCCCCGCCTTGGTCTCAAGCTGGTCGCGAGCATCCATATCCATCTCTTTCTCCTGGTGAACTGCGTGATTGTGAGTGTGATCCGTCATCCTGAGGTGCGAGCGAAGCGAGCCTCGAAGGATGACGGCCGCCGTCCTTCGAGGCTCGCGGCCTTCGCCGCTCGCACCTCAGGACGACGGGTCGAGGCTGTGCTAGTCCCACGCCCTTCCCGCTCGGCGCGCGCCCGCGCGAAGGAAACTCTCGGATGCCGCCGCAACAGCCGTTCGTCCGGCCCCCGCGCTTCCTTCACGGCGCGGACGCGCGCTCCCGCCAGCAGCGGGAAAGTCACGATCGAAATCTCCCACAGATCGACCGCCTCGAGCTTGCGGATGCGCGTCTTCGGATCGACCCGCCCCTTCACCGTGCGAAAGCCGATGGAGAGGCCGTCGCTGGTGCCGGCCTTGAGCAGCGCCAGCAGTTCGCGCGCGCGCGTCACGTCGGGAATCAGCCGCCCGCGCGCGTAAAGCCCGCGAAAGTCCTCGCGCAATTCCAGCCAGATGCCGATCGGTTCCGACGGGTCATGCTGGAACAGCATCGGGATGCGGCGGATGTCGCGCTGGCGCAGCGTCTGCGCAAACGCGCCGGGCATCATCATGTCGCGCGCCTGGTCCACCTCACCGAACAGCGAGGCATAGCCTTCCACCGTGCCGTCGGCGTCGATCGTGGTGCGCAGACGGAAAATAGCGGCGGCCGTCGGTTCGTTGATGGCGAGCATGAGTCGTCCTTCACCTCTCCCCGCTTGCGGGGAGGGGTCGGCGGGCGGATGGAAAGAGGCGAATGCGGGAGCTTCTTCTCCCTCTCCCCGATGGGGAGAGGGTCGGGGTGAGGGGGTTCCCGACCTCAATCGGACACTCGAACCCCCTCACCCGACCGCTTCGCGGTCGACCTCTCCCCCACGGGGAGAGGTGAAGAAGCGGGCAATTACTTCCTGCGCTGCCCGTTCGCAGCGCCGCGCTTCTGCGTGCGCGCCGGCGGTGCGCTGCGCTTGCCGATGCGGTCGAGATGCCCGAGGAATTCGCGGAAGACGGTGAGGTGATCGCGCCGCGCCTTGGTCTCGCCGCGGATGCTGCGCAACACGCTGTGCAAGGTGTCCATCAGGAATGCCCTCCGAATCTTTGGTTAAAGCGCGCCAGCTCGCGCACGAAATCGTCGAAGCGCCGCATCGAGGCGGCCAGTTCGCGCAAGGCGAACAGCAGGAGCGCGCTCGCCCCGCTCGCCCACAGGAACAGGGCGAGATGCGCAAGATCGCCGCGCTCGCCGAAGATGCGCGCCAGGTCGGTCATACCTTTTCTCCGTCACCCTGAGGTGTGAGCGCAGCGAGCCTCGAAGGGTGCGGCCGCCATCCTTCGAGGCTCGGTTGCTTCGCAACCTCGCACCTCAGGATGACGTCTCACCCCAATCTGTCCCCGCCCTCCAGCGGCGCGAAGCCGGTGAGCGCGCGTTTTTCGTTCAGCGTCAGGAACGGCGCATGGGTCACGCGCTCCCACAGCGCCGAGCGGTCGGCGGCGAGCGCGTCCACGCGGTCGGTGTCCACCTCCAGGCGAAGTTCGCCGCCAAACACCGGTGCCAGCCATTGCGTCAGCGCCGCGCCAAGCCGCCCCGCCAGCGGCAGCACGGTCTGCCGCCACAGCGCGCGGTTGGCTTCCTGATAATTCGAATAGGTATTGTCGCCGGGAATGCCGAGCAGCATGGGCGGCACGCCGAAGGACAGCGCGATCTCGCGCGCCGCGGTGTGCTTGGCCTGCAAAAAGTCCATGTCCTTGGGCGAAAGCGACAGCGGCTTCCAGTCGAGCCCGCCCTCCAGCAGCAGCGGCCGTCCGGCGGCGAGCGTGCCTTGATATTGGTCTTCCAGCTCTTGCTTGAGCCGCTCGAATTGATTGTCGGACAGCACCGAGCCTTCCGGCCCGGAATAGACCAGCGCGCCGGAGGGCCGCGCCGAATTATCCAGCAGCGCTTTGTTCCATTTTGCCGCCGCGTTATGCGTGTCCACCGCCACGGCGGCGGCTTCCAGCGGCGCCAGGCCATAATGATCGTCGAGCGGATGGAACGCCGTCAGGTGCAGGATCGGCGGAAGCGGCGCCGCGTTCTGCTCGAAGCGCAATGTCGTGCCGGCCACATTATATTCATACGCCTCCGGCCAGCCGTCGGCGCCGGGAACGAGGCGCATGCGGTCGGGCCGCAGCGCGTAAAGCTCACGCACCGCGCCGTCCAGCGCCACCGCCTCCACATAGGCGTTCCCCGCAAGCAGCAAATACGAATACAGCGCTTCAAGCAGCGTCGCGCCGTCCTGGCGCGGGTTCGGCCGCGCGATCAGGTCCAGCAGCGGGTGCTTGTCGTGCGCCGCCGCGCCTTCGTAGAGCAGGAAGACCACCGACGCCGCGTTCTCGGCGACCAGCCTCACCGAGCGGTGCACGATGGCGTTTTTCACATAGCCTTCGCGCGTCAGCGCCGCGTAGTCGCGCGGCGTCCAGCGCGCCCGCCCGCCGCTTTCCAGCGTCAGCAGCCGCGCGGTGCGCGAGGCTTTGGCTTCGGGAGCGCGGAGGAAATTTCTGAGACGATTGAGCATGGGGTCAGTTCCAAACGTGTGTCCCGGGCGCAGCGCAGCACACGCGCAGATAAGTTTACGCAATCTGCGCAAGTTTGATTGCGTGTGTGGTGCGCTGCAGAACCGGGACCCACACTTCAGGTTAGAATGCTATTCTTCCCGCCTTGCGCGGGAGGCGCCGATTGAGATGGCGAGATTCTTCGTTTACCTACTGGCGAGCCGCCGCAATGGCACACTCTATATCGGCGTAACCAATGACCTTGGACGCCGGATGAATGAACACAAAGCCAAACTCGTTCCTGGATTCACACGCAAATATGGTGTCGATAAGTTGGTTTATGTCGAAGAGTATGCCTCAATTCTTGAAGCGCGCGCCCGCGAGCATACACTTAAAAGCTGGCGCCGCGCATGGAAGATTCAGCTGATTGAAAAACTGAATCCAACCTGGCAAGATTTCTCCGATCAGCTTTGAAGCGTTCCCCGGACGCGGCGCAGCGCGAAACGAAGTGAAGCGGTGCGCCGCTGATCCGGGGTCCACATGTTTCACAAACTTCTGGGTCCCGGTTCTGCAGCGCAGCGTTTCACGCTGCGCTGCGCCCGGGACACGAAACCGACTTTTCACAGCCCCCGCACCCGTGGCCCGTCCTTCGCGCCGAAGCTGAGCGCCGAAGCTGAGCGCCGTCAGCGCCCACACCAGCGCATCAGACAGTCACTTACAAATACTTTGCGTCGTCGCCTTGCAGAAGATCGCGCAACGTCGGCACCACGGGAAATCCGTAACCCTTCCCAGGCGTCCCGGAAAAAAGCATGCCTGACTTGTGATAGTTACTGCTGTAAATCACGGCTCCGATCACTTGGAGGGCGAGGAAAAGGGCCTGAACGGAGTCGGCACCCCCGACATCCATCTTTTGATTTTCTCCGGGCCAATCGATTTCATAGTGGCAGAACCAGGAGCCGCTGGCCGCTTGCTCGGGGGAAAAAATGCGAATGGGAATTGGGATTTCATTATTCCCGTCACGCAGCTTCAGCACGCGACTTGCGATCAGCATACGGGCGCCTCAATGGCCTGCCTCCAGCAGGAGACTGCACCCATTGTATTTCCGCAATTTCTCGCCGTCACCCTGAGGTGCGAGGCTGCGAAGCGGCCGAGCCTCGAAGGGTGCGGCCCGCCATCCTTCGAGGCTCGCCCTACGGGCTCGCACCTCAGGATGACGTCGCGATTCGAAATTGACCTAAAGCCCCCTCACCCTTGGCCCGTCCTTCGAACCGAAGCTGAGCGCCGTCACCGCCCACACCAGCGCATCCACCCGGTCGGGCGAGCGCCCCGACGACAAACCGTCCAGGCCGAAGTCGCACATCTCGTCTTCCAGTTCCGGAAACGATCCCACGTGCTTCACCCGGCCCTGCTCGTAGAGCGCCGCCACTGGCTCCGCGCGCAACCATTTGCCGCGCCGCGCGCGCACGCCGATCACCGGCACGTTGCGGTCCTGCTCGGCGATCACCGCGCGCACCATGTCGCCGCCCTGATTGATTTCCGCCACCAGCGCGTCGGCTTGCAGCCGCCGCCATAGCGCAATCGCCTTCGCCGCCCAGCCGGCGGGAGAGAGCCCCGCCGTGGTTTCGTCGGCGATCACATATATCTTTCCGTCTTCGCTGCGGCCCGCCGCCACGAGGCCGCACGATGCCGCGCGTTCGCCCGTGCTTGCCGGCGGATCGACCGCCACCACGATGCGTTCCAGTTCCGGCGCCGCCGGCACCCGCGCCGTTTCGATCCCCGCGCGCGTCCACAGCGCGTCGGCGCGATCCTCGATCAGTTCGCCGTCCAATTCCTGCCGGCCAAGCCGCGTGCCCTGGTAGCGTGCGACCACGGCCTGCAGAAAAGCCGGCGATAGCATATGGGCATTGGCCCGCGTCGCCGCGTGAGTCAGCGCCGTCGCCGGGTCCTTTATCAATCGCTTGAGCAGCGGGATCGGCCGCGGCGTGGTCGTGATGACCTGCCGCGGCCGCTCGCCAAGGCGCAGCCCGAACTGCAGCATGTCGAAAGTCGCATCGGCATGGCGCCACTTGGCGATCTCGTCGCACCACGCGGCGCCGAATTGCGGCCCGCGCAGACTTTCCGGATCCTCCGCGGAAAAGGCCTGCGCCACCGCGCCGTTCGGCCATTCCACCCGCCGGCGCGAGGGAATCCAATCCGGCCGCTCGCCCGGCCCATGCGCCGCCAGCAGGCCGGAGACGCCTTCGATCATCACCTCGCGCACCTCGGCTTCGCTTCCGCCGATCAGCGCGATGCGTTTCACCGGGCTCGGCGCATAAGGCTGCTTGCCGAGCGCCACGCCCCGCACCCAGGCGGCGCCCGCGTGGGTCTTGCCCGCCCCGCGTCCGCCGAGTAGCAGCCAGGTGGTCCAGTCGCCGCCGCCCTGTGCGGTGAGCGGCGGCCTCTGGTGATCATGCCAGTAAACTTCCCACCAGCTCAGGGCCGCCAGCATGAGATTGCGATCAAGCCCCGCCAGCAGCCTCACTTGATTGCTCGGCAATAAGCGCTGCCAGCCTTCGCGAAAGTTCTCGTCGGAGCTCATCGAGATCATGGGGAACGGCAGTGTCATCGGCAGACTCGGCTGGCGCTGGCGGCGGCGCGTCGAGCCGCGCCATCTCTCTCAATATGCGCGACAAACTCGCGAACATGCGGGTGGTGCGTTCGGCTTCGCTTTTGGTTTGGCCGGCGGACGCGATCGCCTCGACCACCGCCAACTGCTGATCAACCGCTTTTTGCAAGCGTTCGATAATGGCGATGCGGTCGGCGTCCCGCGGATAGGCGCGGAAGACTTTGTCGGGCGCTTGGGCTGGCTGCGCCCCTTTCGCACGATGGCGGGCTTGCGAGTCGTAGTTGCGCTTCTTCCATCCCCATTCCTTGAGGCGCTTGCTCAGTGTCGCGCGCGAGATTCCCATCGCGGCAGCCACGTCCTCTAACGGCATCAACGTTTGCTCGTAGAGAAAGCGGCCCTCGGCCACCTTCTCGGCGGGGATGATCAGTCGTTTCGGAGGCATGACGACCTCGCCGCGAGGAAGCGGGGATGAAAACCATGTGAACCGCCGGAGGGCGGGGTAGAGCTACCGATAGTCGCGCGGATCGATGCACCGTCGATAGAGAACGTCATCAAATGGAAGCCACTGTGCTCCATTGATGCCACGCCTATTGCTTGCTGTCGCAGACAACGGATACGGGCAGGCAACCTTGATCCAGCGTCTCTGGATTCGCGCGATCTTTTTTATTTCATCGACAACTTCGGACATGTCTTGATCCTGGCTGAATATGACAGCCACATCGAGATCGTTTGAAATCGCGTAGCTAACAACGTCCAGGGCTATGCGGATATCGATGCCCTTTTCCTCACCTACTCTCACAGTATGCTCCACACCTCCCACGGTAACTTTCGAATTTCGGTACCGGAGGCGCCGCGAGAACGTAGTGACTCCTTGGCGTTTGATATGAAGAAGTTTTTTTGCCCAGAAGTTATGCCAGAAGCCGTCATCAGCAGCTTCTGGAACACCGGTGTAAAAACGTACTGACTTCAGGAACCACCCATTCGCTTTGCAAATTTCCTTTGCCAATAACATCACATCGTAGTTGGGGTGAGTGATGTTAAATGCCGCCCGCGCGTGGTGATATAAATTCTGACCATCAATAAAAATTACAGCCCGCTTTGTTGCAGGCTCTTGGATTGCCGCAGCCCCGCTTTCGGTGGCCATGCGCCCCCCAAAAAATAACCCCGTCGGGGCCTTTCGGCGGGTCCGACGGGGGGCAATTTCGACCCCGAATATAGGGTCGCATTTAAAGAATGGTCAACGCCACCCCAAGTTCCCATAGTTAAATTTCGTTAACCGTTGCAATTGTGCAAGTGGCTTATCTAAGTCATTACAAATACTAGAAAAGTTCTGCCGTTTCTGGAGTCAAGCTGAAAGGGTATCCTTAGAGGCCGTTTCGAAACTCGGCGAAGCCGACCTTCCTCGGTTCTCCCGAACCACCAAGGCCGCGAAGAATGGGCATTGAATCGTCGCCGAATGCTGTCAAAACTCCTCCTGAACCCTTGACCGTGAGTTTCGAAACGGACTCTTAGCTCTTTCGAACAGACAACCGGTCCGCAAGACCCTTTCTCGATAGGCGCAATTCTTGAGCGTGCCTAAACCCTACCTGAGCAGCGGCGGGGTGTCAAGGACTATTTTCCGTTTTCTGGATTTTTTTCTTATATTTAGATTCTTCAGGAACAATCCACAGAGAAATCTTTATTTCGTAAGCTATTGATTTGTCTGCTTCTTATTTGATTCCGACCATGCCAACAGGGTTGAGCCTTTTCAAAGACATAGGCGCAAAGTGGACCAGATTAGCCGTCTGGGGGCCTAGCCGGTTTTTGGCCCTACGGCAGCCGGCCGGTGCGTTCAACGCGCGCAGAGTCACTCCAAATCTTGGTG
>Ga0082335_1005313_pt1 | contig 17952 bp, 12 predicted proteins | sample Subgrocontami58m_FD_72375 | JGI IMG/M metagenome (GOLD analysis project Ga0082335, IMG submission 72375) | Subsurface groundwater microbial communities from S. Glens Falls, New York, USA - GMW37 contaminated, 5.8 m (SPADES assembly) (version 2) ... | reverse complement strand
CCCTGGGAACGGCCCGTCGAACTCGAATCCCCGAGCCCTGCAGGGGCGACATACATCGGCGCGCCATGGATGTCGCCCCTACGGGGCTCCGATTCGGTCAGGCACCGGCGATTCCCAGGGCTTCGCCCTGGGCTCTTTCATTTCGCCCCTTCGGGGCTGGGCTTCGCCCCTTCGGGGCTGGGCCGGGAAGTTGCGTTGTAGTGCTAAATCACCGCTCGCAATTCTCCGGCAGAAGCGCGGGCGCCAACCGAGGAGCGAGTCCTGCGGTCAGACCTTTCGCTCCTCGCTCCTCGCTCCTCGCTCTTCGCTCTTCGGTCCATGCATCCGACTGTCGGAGAATCGCGCGCGGTCATTTAGGTCAGCAGGTCGCGGAGCGCGCGGAACTGTGGCATCCCCTTCAGCGCCTGGAGGAGCCTCGACTTCCTCTTGCGCAGCGTGTTCACCGGAATGCCGAGGAGGGCGGAGACCTCGTCGTGCCCGCGGTCCTGGACGTAGTACAGTTCCAGGATCGCGCGGTCCTCGGGGTCGAGGGCCTCGAGCATGGACGCGAGCGCGAGGGCGCGCTCGTCGGGCGGGCGCGCCACGGAGGAGGGCTCGGAGGCGCGGTCGATCGACGCGGTCTCGGGGGTCTTCCGACGGAAGGCGCGGACGCAGGCCCTGCGCGCGATCACCGCAAGCCACGGCTCCAGGCGCCACGGCGCGCCGAAGGAGCGGAGCGTCGCGCGGTCGCGCGCGAGCAGCTCCTGGAACACGTTCGCGCAGAGGTCGTCGACGTCGTGCCCCTGGAAGCGGACGCCCCACTTCCCGAGCGTGATGCGGGACACGCCGCAGACCCACGGCGTGAACTCCTCCACGAACCGCTTCCAGGCCGCCTCGTCGCCGCGCAGGCAGGCCTCGACCAGCGCTCGGTCGTCGGGATCGGAGGTGCGATCGGCCATGCGGGGGAGCACTCTATCCCGCGAACGGCTGGTTCCCAAGCATTCCGTTGACATCCCCTCCCCGGGCGGGTACAGGACTCCACTTCTTTTTGTAGGAGAAGAGGAATGGCGAAGAAGAACGGCGGCGGCGTGGCTGTCGCGAAGGCCCCGGTGAAGAAGGCGACCCAGAAGACGGCGCCTCGGCCCCCGAAGCCCGAGACCTTCTCGTGGATCTGCCCGTGCCTGGCGTCGAAGGACCCGGCGGCGGCGATCAAGTTCTACACGAAGGCGTTCGGCCTGACCTGCCGCGAGCAGAAGCCCGGCAAGGACGGCAAGATCATGCACGCCGAGCTGACCTACCACGACCAGGTCATCATGCTCGGACTCGACTCGAAGGAGTGTCCGAGCTACGAGGAGGGGAAGCGCGGCCTCGGCACGACCCTCTACCTCTACCACGAGAACGTCGACCAGCTCGCGAAGAAGGCGAAGGCGGCCGGCGCGACGATCAAGCAGGACGTCACGAACCAGTTCTGGGGCGACCGGACCGTGCACATCGTCGATCCGGACGGCTATAGCTGGATGTTCGCGACGAACGTCGGCGAGTGCGACATGGAGCATTGCGGCTGCTAGGCATTCATGCCACGGGCCCCGCGCCGCATCCACGCGGCGCGGGCCCGGCGCGGCCTCCCTTCCCGTCGACTACTTCCCAAGCGCCTCGATCGCAAGCATCGCCATCGCCGTCGCGTAGGGGCGGTCCCCCGCAGGCGAGTCGAACCAGCTCCCGTCCTCCTCCTGCTCGCCCATGAGCGTCGCGAGGAGGAGCCTGCGATCCCCCGCGCGCTCCTCCGCGGGGAGGTCGGCCTCCGCGAGGGCCCGCGCGACCCAGAAGTGCGCGAAGTAGTAGAAGTAGCCCGCGATGAAGTATGGCGGCGAGTGCGGGTAGACGCCGCGCTGCGCGGCGAGGTGCTTGCGTCCCTCGAAGAAGCGCCGGAGCTGCGCCTGGAGCGCCTTCTTGTCGTCCGCGCCGGCGCGGAGCAGCACCCACTGCACCTGCACCGAGCGGCCGATCGACTCGGGCGTCGTCCATCCCCCCTCGTCCACGTCGTACGACTCGGCGTCGTGGTAGTACCCCGTCGAACCCTTCTTGTCGCGGTTCTTCGAGAGGTCCTCCACTGCCCTTTTCAATGCCCTCTCGGGCACCGCGAGGCCGCGCGCCTTCCAGCCGAGGAGCCCCTCGACCATCGCCGCCGACAGGAACGACACCGATCCGTCCTTCGCGTCGTCGCGGTAGTGCCACCCCCCGCACTTCTTCTGCCTCGCGAGCGCGTGCGCGAGGTACGACTTCGCGAGGTCGCCGACGTCCGGCGCCTTCTCCCCCTTCGGCCAGCGCGCGAGCATCCCGTCGAGGTGGAGGAGGCCGAACGCGGAGCCCCACGGCGTCCATTCCCAGGTCCCCTCCGCGACCCGCGCGTCCTCCAGGACGCGCTCCTTGCGCAGCCGCCGCAGCGCCTCGAGGCCGCGGTCGATCGCCTTCCGCCCCTCGGCGTCCGATGCCCGGCCGCAGGCGACGAGGGCGTGCAGGCAGACTGCTGTGATCGCGACCTGCTGGCAGCGGTACCCCACTCCCTCGCGGGCCTGCGCCGAGGTCCACGCGCCGTCGGGCTCCTGCGCGTGGAGGAGATACTCGGCCCCGCGCGCGAGCGTGGCGGAGATCGCCTCCGCCTTCGGCTCGGGGAGCTTCGCGGGGTCGGGGTCCTCGGGCGGCGGACGCTCGTCGAGCGCCTCGGGCCAACCCTTCGAGTCCGGAGGCTCGGGGACCTTGCCGTCGTACGAGAACGCCGCGCCGATCCGGTAGCACCACATGGCCCCGAGGTCGATGCGCAGCCAGACGGTGCGGACCTGGCCGTCCTTCGCATCGACGTCGATCGAGGCCCGGGTCCTCGCAGAGGGGACCTGGTCGAGGGCCTGCACGGGGGCGTACGCCCACGCGAGCGGCGCGAGGGCCGCGAGGATGTCCTTGCCCGCAAGCTGGCGCGCAGTCCCCTTCCCGATCGGCTTTCCTGCACTCCAGACCGCCGCGGCAAGACGCGGCGCGTCGGCGCACAAGGCGAGGATGGGGCCGAGCCAGTCGGGGTCGAACGCCGCCCCGTCCTGTCCGACGAATTTCCGATCGCCGACGGTCAGCGTGCCATACTCGGAGGGCGCCTCGGGGTCCCCCTCGTTCATGATCGATGCGACGGTGCCGGTGAAGGCGCCGGGTGAGCGCACCTCCCCGCGCACGACGGCCGCGACGGGGAGGGCCGACTCGCGCCAAGCGCGGATCGCGACGTGCGCGGAGTCGCGCGCCGAGAGCGCCTTCACCGCGTCGTCGAGCGAGACCTCGGCGAGGGCGAGCGACGCGAGGAGCGGGAGGAGCAGGAGGGCGCGGGACATGGACGTCTCCTCGGAGCAATGAGGGCCGAGCGAACCCAGTTCACAGTCAACGAAGTCTCGCGACGTATTCGATGCATCGCAACTCCCTTGCGGGAGTTATTCCATAGCGCCCTTGCGGGCGCTACTCCAGGAGTCATTTCAGCACAAGTCCCTACTGCGCGCGACCGGCCTCGACGCCTCCCGCGCCGACGTAGCGGCCGTCGGGGTGAAGCAGGACGGGGGACCTCAGGTCTGGATAGGCACGGATCCGCACGAACCTGCCGCAGGCGCGCGCGAAGCCCCAGGCGACGACCCGGAAACCCATGCGATAGACGCCGAAGGCGACGAACGGGCTCGCCGCGGCGAGCAGGAACCAGTCGAAGAGCGAGTCGGCCCAGGAGACGTTGTCCCAGGCGATGCAGACGACGACCCACGGCGGCCCGGCGATCGCGACGAGGCAGAGGATCGCGCCCAGCCACGCCCAGACCCGCGCGCGGGCGACCTGGCCCTGGCACGCGGGACAGGCCCAGCGGAGGCGATTCTCGACGGAGGACTCCGTGCGAACCATGTTCCCGGCGATCTGCGGGAGGAAGAGGAACTGGATCCCCATCAGGAGGTCCCAGAGGCCCGATCGCTTCTGCTTCGGGTCCTTGTGCTGGTACCGGTCGACGTAGGTGACGACGAACCACAGGCCGGACGCGGCGTCGACCTGCTCCATGCCGCAGAAGCAGGCGGCCTCGACGGGGACGGGCTGCGGGATGAGGCGGACATCCTCGGGGACCTGGACCTTCGCGCCGCACCTCGGGCAGGGACGAAGGCAGCCTCGGTACGACTCGTCGAACTCCGAGGTCTCCTTGCACGCCGGACACGGGAGGGGGATCGGCATTGATTTCTCAGCGAGCAACACGCATTGCGGGGTGGTTTCGTCGGAGGGGACACGCGCGGGGCATGCGCCGAACTCCAACTCCAACAGCCAACTCCAAGAAAATCCAACTCTAATTCCAACTCAAAGGGCCTTTGAGTTGGAATTGGAGTTGGATTTTCTTGGAGTTGGCTGTTGGAGTTGGAGTTGCGGTCCCCCGCCGGGTTTGGAACCCAATCCAAGCGCCGCTTGAACCATGCCAGGACTCCCTCGGCCTCGCCTACTCGGAGGGCCCCTCCTGCGCGCCGTGGTGTCTCTCCCACATGGCGCGGATCAGGTCCGGCAGGGCGAGCACCTCGAACGGCTTCTTGATCACCCCGAGGACGCCCAGGCTCCGGTATTGGTCGACCTCGTCCGGCAGGACCTTCGCCGTCAGGAGCACCACGGGAATGTCGCGCGTCTCGGGACGCTCCCGGAGGGCCCGAAGCGTCGAGGGGCCGTCCATGCCGGGCATCATCACGTCGAGGAGGATGAGGTCGGGGAGGAGCCCCGGGGCGCGCTCGAGGGCCTCCCGGCCCGAGGCGCAGAGATCCACGGTCAGTCCCTCCGTCAGGGTCAGGGCGCGGCGGGCGATCGTCCGCACGTCCTTGTCATCCTCGACCACGAGGATCCGTCTCAGGACCGGAATCGTCACTCGGGCCTCCCCGACGCGGCGCGCGGCAGCAGCGAGCGGATCTTCGACACCAGCATCTCATAGGTCGCCCGGGATTTCACGAACGACCCGGCGAGTCGATGATCGACATCGGCCTCGCTCTCGGAGAAGGCGATCGTCGCCCCCGGCGCGACGACCCCGGCGCGGACCAGGTCGAGCCCGCTTCCGTCCGGCAGGGCGATGTCGATCACTGCGACATCGAAGGGCCCGCTTGCCAGGTGCGTTCGGGCCTCCGCCAGCGTCGCCGCGCCGACGACGGTCGCCTCGTTCGCGAGCCACAGGGCGAGGATTTCGCGCGCGACCGGATCGTCCTCCACGTGGAGGATGCGAGGCCGGCCCGCGGGGCGCGGCCCGCGCGGCTCCTGCAACTCCGGGAGCTCGAACCAGAAGGCGGCCCCCTCCCGGGGCCGGGAGACGAACCCGATCACCCCGCCCATCCGCTCGACGATCGCCTTCGAGATGCTCAGCCCGAGGCCCGTTCCACCCCTCTCCCGCGCGTCGGTCGAGTCGGCCTGGGCGAACTTCTGGAAGATCCGCGAGCGGAATTCCTCCGGCACGCCGTGCCCGCGATCGGCGACCGTCACGCGCAGGCGCCCCTCCCTCCGGCCCGTCGAGACGAGGGCCTCCTCCTCGCGCGGGGAGAACTTCACGGCGTTCGACAACAGGTTCGCGAGCACCTGCGAGAGGCGGCCCGGGTCGGCGAGGACGCGACCTCCCGCCGCGCCGTTCGCGACCCGCAGCCGGACCCCCTGCTCCGCGGCGTGCGGGCGGGTCGCCTCGACGGCCTGCTCGACGAGCCTCGTCAGGTCGACCGGGGCGAGGGCGAAGCGCACCTTCCCCGCCTCCAGCTTCTCGATGTCGAGGAGGTCGTTCACGAGCTGGACGAGGCGCTGGCTGCTGCGGACCGCGATGTCGATCAGCTCTCCTGCGTCGGGCGGAAGCGATGCGCCGCGCCCTGCGCGGAGGAGGCCGAGGGCCCCGTGGATCGAGGTGAGCGGCGTCCGCAGCTCGTGGCTCACCACGGAGACGAACTCGTCCTTCGCCCGGTCGAGCGACTCGAGCTCGCGGTTCGCGCGCCGCAGGTTTTCCTCCGCCTTCTTGCGCTCGGCGACCTCAGCCTCGAGCGCGGCCGTCCTCTCCTCGACCTGCCGCTGCACGAGCACCGACCTGCCCGTGACGAGGAGGAGCACGAAGGCGATCAGGAAGGCGAAGACGAGCATCCCGCCGATCGCGGCGCGTGCGGGCCAGATCGGGTGGAGGGCCGAATACCCGCGGGAGGGGGAAAGGTGGAGGAGGTACCGCCGCCCGCCCGAGACGACCGCCCGCGTCTCCATCCAGGGCTGGCGGAGGCTCGGAGAGAACGTCTCCGCGCCCGCGGTCCTCTCGGCGACGGAAATGGGGCCCGCCCACGGCGAGACATCCTCGATCCGGAGGGCGACGTCCTGTTCCGGCACGCCGCGCAGCGCGGTCCGCAGGAGGTCCGTGAACCGGAATACCCCGAGCGCAAACCCCAGGAGGGCGTTTCCGCGGAGGTCGCTGATGGACTGCGTGTCGTTCACCGGGATGGGCAGGAGCAGAAGCACCCCGAGCTGCCGAGGCCGCTTCTCCTGCACGAGGACGACCGGCGCCGAGAACGCGGCGGCCCCCGTGGCGCGCGCCCGCTGGAGCGCCTCGCCTCGGGCCCTCTCAGAGCCGAACTCGACACCGAACGCGGCCTCGTTGCCGGCGACCGGCTCGATGAAATACCCGGGGAAGTACTCCTCCCTCTCGGCGGCCGGCACGAGCGCACCGGAGGGCTGCAGGTCGAGGAACTGGAACCCGGCGAGGCCGTCGCGCCGCGCGGACTCCTCGAATGCTCCCCGCTTCGCCGCGGGCACCCGCGGGACCCACTCCAGCGCCTGGACGCCCTCGCTGTGCGACAGGAGCTCGGCGCAGAAGGTGTGGAACTCCCCGCGCTCGACCTCGCGCGAGGAGGCGTAGAAGCTCTCGATCGAGTGGAGGAGCCCGACGGAACTGACGAGCGTCGCCTCGAATCGGCCCGCGACGAGGTCGGCGCCGGCGGAAAACTCCTCACGCAGGCGATGCTGCTCGCGTGAGCTCATGAGCGCGAGGATGGCGGAGATGGCGACGAGGGTCGCCGCGAGAGGGAGCGCGATGGCGCGCCTGCGGCCGAGCGTCGCGTCCCGCGTCCCTCCCGCCCAGAGCAGGACGATCGGCGCGACGAGCAGGACCCCGATCGAGTCTCCGGCCCACCAGGTGTATGCATTCCCGACCCACGTGTCCCAGGGGTCGACGCCCCACAGCGCGAGGGCGGTCTCGCCTACGAGCGGCGCCGCGAGGCAGGCGAGGGGCCCTCCCACGAGGAGGAACAGGGCGAGGTCCCTCTCGCGCAGGAAGTCGCTCGGAAAGCCGATGACCCGACGGACGAGGAACGCCCCGAGCAGGGCCTCCAGCGTCGCGCCGACTGCGATGCAGAGCGGCAGGCCGATCGAGCCCACCGGCGCGACGGCATCGCCGGGCGTCCCCAGGTGGGCGAGGAGCGACCCGAGGAAGACCCCGGGCCAGGCTCCGTTCCCGCACAGGAGGATTCCGGCGAGCGCGATTCCCGCCGCAGGGGCTACGGGAGCGACATGTCCGGGGACGAAGGCGAGGAGGAGCGCGAGGCGCCCCGTCCCCCAGCACGCTCCGGCGAGGGCGAGCACGCGGAGGAGCCACGGTGTGATCGAGGACTTCGACATCGGGGCGTTCCCTGGAACCGCCCACACCTTGGCTCGCCCGGCCCCCCGAGTCAAGGAAACCCGCGCGGCCCTACGGACAACGGCCTGCGGCCGAACTCCAACTCCAACTGCCAACTCCAAGAAACTCCAACTCCAATTCCAACTCAAAGGGCCTTTGAGTTGGAGTTGGAGTTTCTTGGAGTTGGCAGTTGGAGTTGGAATTCGCCCGCGCGGCCTACCCCACCGGGGCCGCAGGCGGCAGCGTGGGCGTCTCCTCCAGCTTCTTCCTCCGCAGCGTGCGGAACGAGATCCAGACGAACGTCACCGCCGATCCCAGACCGAACGAGAAGAGGCAGACGAGCGTGAGCGGCATTTCCACCGGGTCGACGAACGGGAACCAGACCACCTTCGTCTTTCCCCAGTTCGTGGCCGCGAGCAGGATCGCGAGCACCAGCGCGAGGACGAACAGCCCGAGCCTCGCCTTCTGTCCGAACGTCATCTTCCCCTTCGTCTCGTCGCTCACTCCCCCTCCTCCGGCTCCTCCTCGTCCGACCCCTCGGCGGCCGGGCGCTGCACCACGACGGTGCCCGCCGCAAGGTCGCCGACCCGCTGCCCGCGGGCGGTGACGAGGATCGAGAACATCCCGACAAAAAACAGGAACACGTATCCCGCGTCGATCAGCCGCACGAGGTTCCGCACCGCGGCCTGGCGGACCGTGATCGGCTTCCCCGAGAGGTCCGTCACCTCGATCCCGACGACCCACTTCCCCACGCTCTGGCCGGAGTTCGCCTCGCACAGCGTGTAGTACACCACCGCGACGAGGTGGAACAGACCGAGCGAGACGAGGAACCCGGGCCGGAGGAAGAACTCGATCCGCGTCGGGTCGAGCGACGACGTCGCGTCCTGGAAGACGAACGCCTGGAAGAGGAACCCGATCGGCGCGAGGAGGAGGAAATCGATCACGTACGCGACGCCGCGCTGCGCAAGCGTCGCCGCGGGGAGCGGGGCGGACGGCGCCGGCGCGGCGGTCCCCTCCACGTATCGCTTCTCGCGGAGGAGCGCCACGCCCATCCCCGTCAGCAGCGACCCGACGGCCATGAGGCTCCCGACCCAGGCCCACGCGAGCCCGCGCGCGCGCCCCAGGCGCCCGTCGGGGTCGGAGAGGCTCGCCCGGTACCCGCGCTCCGGCTCCGCCTTCATCCGCGCGAGGTGGACGCCTCCCATCCGCCCCACCACGAGCCACATGGCCCCCTCGAACCGCGCGACGGCGATCGCGAGGACCTCCCGCTTCACGCGGAGCGGGTCGGCCACGGGGATCTCCTCCTCCGCGCCGATCCCCTGCTTCGTGAGCTTCCGCGCGAGGAATGTGAGCTCACCCCGGCCCTCGAGCCGCTTCGCGGCGTAGACGAGCCAGGCGTCCTCGCCGGCGGCGCAGAGCGCGAACAGCGAATCGCCGTGGATGTACTCGATCCGCTCCTCGTACGGCTTCCATCCGTCGGCCTCGCGGCGCGCGACGCGGAGGCACGGCCCCGACGACTCCTGCGCCTCCCGCCAGGCGACCCAGGCGCCCCACGGCGCGGGGACGGCCTTCACGCCCGACTTCGCGGCGCGCGTCCACAGGTCGGGGGCGAGGTCCTCCCACCCCTTCTCGCCGACCTTCGCGCAGGCGACCTTCCGCGTCCCGCGGATGCCGAGGACCCAGGCCTCGCCCGCGGCGCCCGGCGCGGCGACCGCGGCGGTCGCGACGAACTGCGCGTCGAGCGGGATCACGCGGCTCGACTTCCCCTCCGAGGCGAGGCTGGCGCTCTCCTCGTGCACGACGAGGAGGTCGTCCCCGAGCGCCGCCGCGGTGAGGAACGAGCCGTAGAGCCGCTCCGGCTCCTCCCAGTCCTTCCACTCCGGCTTCCGCCACCGCTCGTAGATCGCCTCGTCCCCCTGGTAGACGCGCGGCTGCGAGAGGACGATGAGGCGGCTCCCGGAGGGGACCGCGACGACGCGGTCGTACGGCTCCAGGAAATAGTTGAAGGCGTACCCGACCATGAGGAGGGCGGAGCAGAGGCCGAGCAGCAGGATGGCCCAGCGCCGCTTGCGCCGGTATCCCTCGGTCTCGATCGGACGCGATCCCTGGCGTGTGCGAATCATCGAGCGTCAGAAACCCGCGAGGAGCCCTCCGGCGCCGGGGGGAGGCGGCACGGCGCGCACGACCTTCAGGTCGACGTGGGCCCGGAGGTCGAGCCACTCGACGAGGCCCGTGCCTTCGCGCCACAGTCGGACGACGGGGTTGTGAAAGTCGGCGCCGTTCGCGGAGACGACGCGGCCGAGACGCCCGTCGGACAGCTCCACCCAGCTCCCGATCGGGAAGAGGCTGACGGAATTCAGGAAGGCGCGCACGAGGTCGGAGGAGACCTTCCTGCGGCCCGCATCGTAGATGACCGACTCCATCGCCTTGTACGGGAGGATGGCGGGGCGGTAGGGGCGCTCGCAGGTGAGGGCGTCGAAGGTGTCGGCGATCGCGACGATCTTCGCGTGCTCGTGGATCAGGGTGGCCGTCCGCCCGCGCGGGTAGCCGCTCCCGTCGCAGCGCTCGTGCGACTGGTAGGCGACGAGCGCGACGCTCCTCGGCAGCGTGCCGACCCGCTCGAGCAGGGCGAGGCCGAGGAGGGGGTGCCTTTCCACCTCGTCGCGCTCCTCCGAGGTGAGCGAGCCGGGCTTCTGGAGGATCGCCTCCGGCACGCGCGTCATGCCGATGTCCATGAGGAAGGCGCCGTAGGCCAGCTCGACGAGCTCGTCCTCGCGGTACCCGAGCGTCGTGCCGATCGCGACGGCCAGGAAGGCGACGCGCGTGGAGTGGGAGATGAGGTACTCCCCGTCCCCCTTGAAGTGGAGGAGGTTCGCGGCGAGCTGGGGGTCCTTGAGGACGGAGCGGATCACGCGGCCGCTGATGGAGGCGACGCGCTTGCCGTCGGCCCCCTTCCCGTCGGTGAGGTCGTCGAAGACGCGCTCGACGCCTCCCATCGTCTCGGTGTAGGTGCGGACGTAGGCGACGGTGCGCGGGGCGGAACGCTCGCGGCCGACGGGCCAGCCGGGGCGGTTGACCAGGCGGCGCCGCCCGGTGGCGATGCGGGTCTCGCGCCACTCGTCGAGCCGCTCGGGGGCGATCTCGGCGGGGGTGAGGACGAGCCGCTCGTCGGGGATGGCGGGGCCGTCCTCCATCACCTCGCAGATCTCCAGGGCGTCGCGGTAGGCCTGGATCCGCTCGGAGCCGCGCTCCCTCTCGGGGCGGGGGACGTAGAGCGTCGAGAGGCCGCGCCACGCGAGCTGGTCGCGGCGGGCGTAGGAGAGGGAGCGGCCGGCCTTGAGGAGGAGGAGGCCGTTCGGGTCGTAGATCCCCCGGTCGAGGGGCGCGTCGGCGGGGACGCTCTCGAGCGGCACGGGGTCGAAGGCGGCGTCGAACTGGAACTGCTTCAGGTCGTCGCCGGGCTCGATCTCGACGAGCTCGCCGATTCCGGCCGCCTTGAGGAGGAGGAGGTTCGTCTCCGTGAGGGACCCTCCCGCCGGATGGAGCAGGTCGCCGCCCGGGTGGTAGAGCGACGAGCGCAGGCGCGAGGTCGGCTTGAGCGAATCGACGGCGATGTGCCGCACCGTCCGGCTCCGGCTGGGAACGCTGGGGAAACCAGCATCGTAGAGGGGGGCGCCGAGATCGTCAAGACGAGATGCCCGCGCGTCCGCCGAACTCCAACCACAAGCCCCAACTCCGGCGTGGTTCAGTCGGAGGTGACACTCGCGAGGGCATTCGCCGAACTCCAACTCCAACAGCCAACTCCAAGAAAATCCAACTCCAATTCCAACTCAAAGGGCCTTTGAGTTGGAGTTGGAGTTCGGCGGACGCGCGGGTGCCACCTCCGATTGGGTCATGCCCATTTCCCTGTCCCTCCGCCGAGCGCGATGCTACTTTCGTGGGCTCCAGGCCCCCTCTTCGGAGCATGTCATGCGAACCGCCACCGCCCTCCTCGCCGCGTCATTCCTCGCCCTCGCCGGCCTCGTCGGATGCAGCGTCGGCACGGGGCCTCACGAAGGCGTCGACTTCCACGTCGGCGTCGGCGCCTCCGCGCACAGCGGCTCGGCCGAGATGACCTCCTGCCCGCACTCCACCCCCGCGTGCGCCGCCTGCCGCGCGAAGGCCGAGGAGCGCGAGCGACGCGGACGGCTGGCTGGAGGCCTCTCGGTCGAGGTCACGCCCGGAGGGGAGGAGGCACCCCCGCCGAACACGAGCTTCAACGTCGACAATCCCCCCCCGACCCCAGCGGGGAAGAGGGCCGAGCCGGAGAAGCCGCTCAAGAGGGTCACCATCACGGTCGCGCACACGGCCGGACACAGCGAGGAAGACCAGGAGGACGAAGCCACCTGGACCGAGCTGAAGAGAATGATGAAGCAGTTCGGATTCGAGCTGGTCCTGAAGCGCGACGGGGGAAAGAGCCTGATCAAGCCGCCCGAGAAGGTGTGCACCCATGGGGTGTGCGTCCTCACGGACATGGAGTCGGGCGAATGGCAGTGCAGATTTACCGACCTCCTCGCGGTCCCCTTCCCCAATGACCCGCGCGCGGTGGAGGCAACGAATCGCTACGACTTCATCCTCGTCATCACCGACTACGTCCGGGCGCAGGGCGAGTTCCGGATCGGCTTCGACTTCGGCAGCGGGATCGCCATCGCAGCCGCAAAGAGCGATGGGCAGTGGAAAGGGGGCCCTATCACGCCTGGGACGCATCAGGGGGCCTTCTACCAGAAGGAGAGCGCCCACGGGCGCGCGCTCCTGCTGTTCCACGAGATCATCCACCACATCACCGGCGGGACGAGCGAACACGAGGCGGGCGGGGTCATGGCGAAATATGGGGCCAACACCGACCTCTATGTCGGGCCGTACTACGCGGAGGAGCTGGAGAAGTCGGGCGGGAAGTCGGTCGATGAGCTGAAGAAGGCCGGCCTCTGGAAGGACGTCCCGACGAAGTGATCGCGGACGAGGCGGACCGGGGCTGGGAGAGATGACGCTCGACGACTGCATCCAGGCCTACCTCGCGGGCGGGCGGCCCGACGTGCCGACGGAGCTGCGCGAGGCCTACGAGCGCGCGATCGCGGCGATGCCGACCCGCGACGGCGGGCCGCCGACCCCGCCGGCCCCACACAAAGGCGGCCCGGCGCTGACCGCCGACTACGAGGTCGTCCGCGAGCTCGGGCGCGGCGGAATGGGCGTCGTCTACCTTGCGCGACAGCGGTCGCTCGACCGCCTCGTCGCCGTGAAGCTCCTCTCCCCCGGCGGCCCGAACCGCGCGCACGTCCTCGCGCGCTTCGCCGAGGAGGCGCGCCACCTCGCGAAGCTCCGCCACCCGAACATCGTCGCGGTCCACGAGACGGGGCTCGCCGGCGAGGAACCGTACTTCACGATGGACTACGTCGAGGGGGAGCCGCTCTCGACGCGGATCCGCCGCGGGGACCTGACGCCGAGCGCGACGGTCGCGATCCTCACACAGGTCGCGGAGGGGGTCTCGTACGCCCACCGCCAGGGGATCGTCCACCGCGACCTGAAGCCCGCGAACGTGCTCCTCGGGCCGGCGGGCCGCGCGTTCGTCACCGACTTCGGCCTCGCGCGCGACCTGTCGCGCGAGACCGGGCTCACGTCGACGGGCGACATCCTCGGGACGCCGTCCTACATGGCGCCCGAGCAGGCGAACGGCGAGACGGCGCGCGTCGGCGAGGCGACCGACGTCTACGCGATGGGCGCCATCCTCTACGAGATGCTCGCGGGCGTCGCGCCGTTCTCGGGCGGAACATCCGCGCAGGTGATCGCGCGCGTCCTCACCCAGGAGCCGATCCCGCCGCGGAGCTTCTCCCCCGGCATCCCGCGCGACCTCGAGACGATCTGCCTGAAGGCGATGTCGAAGGAGCCGGAGGGGCGCTACGCGACCGTGGACGCCTTCCGCGAGGACCTCCAGCGTTTCCAGGCGGGCGAGCCGGTCAAGGCACGCCGCGCGGGGATCGCCGAGCGCGCGCTGCGGAGCGCGGGGCGGCATCGGAGGGCGATCGCCATCCTGGCCGCGATCGCGCTGGTCGTCGCATTCGCCGGACCGATCTGGTTCGACCGGTCCTTCGACGAGCTGATCCGCACGGCGGAGGACCAGCACCTCGCGCGGAACCACCTGGGCGCCGTCCAGATCCTCCTCAAGGCGATGTCGGGCACTCGCAGATCGCAGAGGGAAGCCCTCCAAGCCAAGGCGATCCGCTGCGCGACGGAGCTGGGCGACACGCCGGAGGGGGTTGCCGCGTGGCTCGAGATTGCGCAGGCGGGCCAGGGGACCCCGACCCGCCACGGCCTCCTCATCGCGAGGACCCTCTGCAGGCAGGCGATGCTGCCGGCAGCACGGCTCAACATCGAGTGGGGGACCGACCCGTCGAACCGCTGGTTCATGGCGAGGATCATGTTGGAACGATATCGCCTGGCGGACGTGGGCACGCCCGAAGAAAGGGCCGAGGCGGAGGCGCTCCTCAAGAAGGCGAAGGACGACATCGCGAACGCTCCGAAGCCGCCAGACGCCGCCGATCTCCCGCAGGAGACCGCGGAGGAGCTGGAGGCACGCTCGAAGGACTCCTCGCTCGACGCGTGGGACCGCGGGAAGGCGGCCTTCGCGGCGGGGCTCGCGCGCGAGAAGGCAGGCGAGCGGGACGCGGCGCTCGACGACGTTCGCAGGGCGTGGGCAGCGGTCCGACCCATCTACCCCATCTACCATTTCGAGGACGCCGCGGAGCACTACGAGCCGCAGTCGGCAACCCTCGTCCACGACATGGCCGCCGCCGTCCGTCGGCTCGACCCCGAGGTGCCGGACCCGGTTCGCGGCGGGATTCGATTCCGGCTCAAGGGCGTCCCGATCCCCGAAGGAGTCGAGCTCCGCCTCCAGGTCGATCTGATCGACCCGACGGCGATGCCTCTCCCGCGGGAGAAGCCCCTCTCCCCATGGAACGATGCTCGGGTCGCGCCGAATGGGACGGCGGGGATCGGCGTGGCCGACGGCACGTACGCGCTGGCCGTCCGGCAGGGCTGGTCGTCCTACAGCGGGGAGGGCGAGTCCCACTTCAGCTCGCTTCTCGACCTCGACTGCACGGCCCTCCCCGGGCAGGTGGAGGTGAAGGGGCAGTGGATCGAGCTGACGATCACCGCGCGGCTACGGAAGGAGATCCATCTCCTGGAGCCGGCGGTGGGCGAGGGATTCGACGCCGTCGGCGGGCGGATTCGGTGGGAGCCCGTCGACGGGGCCGCGCGCTATGACCTGGACCTCTCCCTGGTGACGCCGACGGACAAACCGTACCTGTTCACGGGCTGGGGGCAGTTCACGACGTCGACGACGGCGACGGAGTTGTCGCTGGCCCCTTCGGGTGGGCTGACGGTGACCGAGCCGTTCCGGACGAACCTCACGTCGGGGAGGATTCTCGAGATCGACGTGAAGGCATTCGACGCAGGAGGGCGGCAGATCGGGATGGTGGTCACCACCGATGCGCAGCACGTCGTGCTGCGGGGGTTGGACGGCCGCTAGTGGAACTTCACGAGCTCGAGCTCGTTCTGGAAGCCGCGGCGGAAGGTGTAGGTGACCTCGTCCATGATCTCGCGGATGAGGAAGAGGCCGAGCTGGTAGGTCCTTTCGCGGTCGAGCGTGGCGCACATCTCCGCGTCGGTCAGGTGGCTGTGGTCGACGTGGTTCGTGGTGTCCTCGATCGTCGCCTTGAAGCGGGTCTCGTCGATGTCGACGACGACGCGGACCTCGCCCTTGCGGTCGGTCCCGCGGGCGTGGGAGACGATGGAGCTGACGGCCTCGTCGACCGCCAGGACGACGAGGTTGCCGTCGCGGACGGGCAGGTTGCACGCCTCCCACAGCTCCTTGACGCTCTGCCGCAACTCGTTCAGGTGGCGAGTCTCGGAGGGGATCACGAAGATCTGATTGGCCGTCTTGCTCGACATCAGTTTCCCTCGCTTGCCCCCTGCAGGCCCCCGGCGCCTTGTGAGGGGATCCGGATCACTGTCATTCTACTCAATTGTGTGCATGGACCGGAAGGATTCTTCGATCGGGGTCCTCACAGAATTGAGCGACCTCGGCTCCGCCCCTCTCGACAGCGACGCCTTCGGCGGGGAGAATGGGGTGTGGTTCAATCGGCGGCTGATTCGGGTGACAATCCCGACGAGTGGCCGAACTCCAACTCCAACAGCCAACTCCAAGAAAATCCAACTCCAATTCCAACTCAAAGGGCCTTTGAGTTGGAATTGAAGTTGGATTTTCTTGGAGTTGGCTGTTGGAGTTGGAGTTCGGCGAATGCCCTCGCGAGTGTCACCTCCGATTGAACCACGCCGAAATGTCCATACAGGCCCGCCACGCTGACGCGCAACCAGCCGAAGATCAGTCGCATCCGCGACGGGAGGACGGGGACTCTGCGGCGGCCGCGTTCCTGCAGACCACTCCTCCGCGTCGTCTCCGCGTGCTCTGCGCCTCTGCGGTGAAGGAATCGCAAGATCCCGGTCGTTTCTCGGTCGCCGCTACGGGAACGTGCGCGCCACGCGGAAGCCGAGAGCGTTGTACCCCTTGCTCGGATTGTCTGAGTCGCGGAACGAGACGCGGAGCATCCGGGGATCGCTCGTGCACCATGCTCCGCCGCGAACTACGCGCTCCGTACCGCTCCCCGGCCCCTCGGGGTTGGCGATCCCAGGGAGGCAGCGCGAGTAGTACCTGTCTCCATACCAGTCCGCGCACCACTCCCAGACGTTTCCCGCCATGTCGAACGCCCCGCATGGGCTCACGCCGCCGGGGCAGGCCGCCACCGACTGCGTGTACTGGTGGCCTCCAGTCTTGCGGTTCCACGTCGCGAGGTCTTCGTCGGGCTCCTTGTCGCCCCACGGAAAGCGCTTGGCCTGCGTCTGTCCCTCCAACCAGCGCGCAGCGTGCTCCCACTCCGCCTCGGTCGGGAGGCGTAGCCCCGCCCAGGCACAGTAGGCGACTGCATCCTCCCAGGACACGCCGACGACCGGGTGGTGGTCGAAGTGATGATGATCGAAATACCCGTCGTAGCCCCAGTCGCTCTCCGGCGGCTTCGGCGCCCGGTGCCCAGTCACGTCGCAGAAGCGGCGGTATTGCTCGTTTGTCACCGGGAACTTCCCAATCAAGTGGCTCCCCAATTGCACCATGTGCGAGGGCTGTTCGTTTTCCTGCCACGAGTCGCTTCCCATGAGGAACTTCGATTCGGGGAGGTAGATGAGCACCGAACCATCCTGCTTGTTGCGACACTCATAGAAGCCCGCATGATTGGTTTCGACGTACTCGAGGCCGATCGTCTGGAATCCTCCCGCGTCGGGTTTCCCCCAGGATCTCGTGCCGGGTCGCTCCTTCACCGACCATTCCTTCGCCTCGAGCGCCTCCAGCAGCGCCGCCGCATCCGCCGGCCGCCTCGCCGGCTCGTCGTGCAGCGCCGCCTCGACCGCGCGCGACACGTGGATCGGCGCGCCGTATCCGAGATGCAGCACCGGCGTGTACCGCCCCGGCAGCCTCCCCGAGAGCAGCTCGTAGATCACCACCCCCATCGAGAAGACGTCGCTCCGCGGGCCGATCTCCCCTCCCCTCCGCTGCTCCGGCGACATGTAGTCCGGCGTCCCCGCCCCCGCGAGGAGCGACAGCCCGCCCGGCAGCTCCTGCACCCGCGCGAGGTCGAAGTCGCACAGCGTCGCGGAGTCGTCCGTCGGCACGAGGACGTTTTCGGGCTTCAGGTCGAGGTGGAGGACGCCCTCCGCGTGGGCGTGCGCGAGGGCCTCGAGGAGGCGCCGCACGATCATCGCCGCGTCGTCCCACGTGAACTGCCTGCGCAGGTCGAGGACGCACCGCAACGTCGGCCCCTCGACCCACTCCATCACGAGGAAGGGGACGTCCCCCTCGACGCCCGTGCCGAGGACGCGGACGATCCCAGGGTGCCGGAGCGAGGCGCCGATCCGCGCCGACTCCGCAAAGCGCCGCACGCACGCGGGGTCGCGCGCCAGCTCGCTGCGGAGGAGCTTCACGGCGATGGGGCGCTCCTCCACCATGTCGCGGGCCTTGTAGACGACGCCCATCCCGCCGACGCCGACCAGCTCGTCGATCACGTATCGGTCCGCGACGCGGGCGCCCGGCTCGAGCGGCGCGTGCTCGAGGAGCCGCCCGCAGGCGAACGTGAGGAACGTGTGCCTCACCGCGGCCGATCCCGCCAGGGCGCCGAGGGCCTCCTCGGCGGCCTTCGGCGATCTGGCCTCGAGCGACGCGGCGATGCGCGCGC
>Ga0082335_1005310_pt1 | contig 17961 bp, 17 predicted proteins | sample Subgrocontami58m_FD_72375 | JGI IMG/M metagenome (GOLD analysis project Ga0082335, IMG submission 72375) | Subsurface groundwater microbial communities from S. Glens Falls, New York, USA - GMW37 contaminated, 5.8 m (SPADES assembly) (version 2) ... | reverse complement strand
GCTTCGCTCCGCCTATCCGAAGGCGCTTCGCTCCGCCTATCCGAAGGCGCTTCGCTCCGCCTATCCGAAGGCGCTTCGCTCCGCCTATCCGAAGGCGCTTCGCTCCGCCTATCCGAAGGCGCTTCGCTCCGCCTATCCGAAGGCGTTTCGCCCTGCCTATCCGAAGGCGTTTCGCCCTGCCTATCCGAAGGCGTTTCGCCCTGCCTATCCGAAGGCGCTTCGCCCCGCCTATCTTAAAGCGTTTCGCCCCGCCTACCCGAACTGATCGCTAGCGGGCCCACCGCTCCTTTATGCGCTGGAATATGGAATTAGCGCCGTCGGGGTCTCCTGGAGGAGAGGAGCCGTTGATCTGGGCGGTACTCCCAAGGTAGGCCTCGTAGACCCGGGGATCGTCCCGGAGCTGGGCGGAGCTCCCTTCCAGGGCCACCTGTCCCAGCTCAAAGACGTAGGCCCGGTCGGCGCAGTCCAGGGCCTGGCGGGCGTTCTGTTCCACTAGAAGTATGGTGATGCCGCCCTCCCGAAGGTGCCTGATGGTCTCGAAGAGATCAGCTACCAGCAGAGGCGCCAGGCCCAGGGAGGGCTCGTCCATCATCAGCAGCTTGGGCCTGGCCATGATAGCCTGTCCGATGGCCAGCATCTGCTGCTCTCCGCCCGAAAGGGTTGCCGCGGACTGATGCTTCCGCTCCAATAGTCGCGGGAACCGCTGGAAGACCCGGTCCATATCGCTCCCCAGTGCTCCATCCCGCCGGAGGAAGGCCCCCATCTCCAGGTTTTCCAGTACGGTCATCCGCCGGAGAATCCCACGCCCTTCAGGCATATGGAAGAGACCCCGGGCCGAGATGGTGTCCGGCGAACGATTGGCTATGTCCTCACCCCGGAAGCTTATCCGGCCCTTCACCTTCATGAGCCCGGACAGAGAGCGAAGCAGGGTGGTCTTGCCTGCTCCGTTCGCCCCAATCACCGCGACGATCTCGCCCTGGTTCACGTGCAGGCTGACGTTCCTCACCGCGGCAATTCTCCCGTAATTCGCTTCAAGCCCCGTCACTTCCAGCATCACAGGCTGCTGCTCCCCAGATAGGCTTCCCTGACGGCCTCGTTCTTCTGCACCTCCGCCGGTGTGCCTTCGGCGATCTTTCGCCCGAAGTTCAGGACGGTTACCCGATCGGAAAGCTGCATCACCATGTTCATATCGTGCTCGATCAAGAGGACGGTTACGCCCAGGTCGCGGATTCCCAACACATAGCGGCAGATACGGTCGGTCTCTTCCCGGTTCATTCCGGCCCGGGGTTCGTCTAAAAGCAGCAAGAGGGGGCGTGTGGCCAGGGCCCTGGCCAGCTCCAGAAGCCGTTGCGCCCCGAAAGGCAGGCCCCCCGCCAGGCGGCTCCGGAAGTCCTCCAACCCGACCAGGGTCAGCAGCTCCTGCGCCTCCTCCCGCAGGGTGCGTTCCCTTCGGGACGGGATGGGGAAAGCCCGCATCAGGCCGCGTGGCGCCCGGCAGTGCTGGCCCACCAGGATGTTTTCCAGCACCGTCATCTGGGGGAAGAGCCTGACGTTCTGGAAAGTGCGACCGATCCCCAAATGAGTCACGGCCTCGGGGCCCTTGGTGGTGAGGTCATGGCCCTGGAAGAGAATGGCTCCAGCACTGGGAGCGAGAAAGCCGGTTATGACATTGAAAACAGTAGTCTTGCCCGCCCCGTTTGGGCCGATCAGCCCATGGATATGTCCCTGGGCCACGTGGAAATCCACCTGGTCCAGGGCCATCAGGCCCCCGAAGCTCTTACTCAGCCCCTTTATCGCCAGCATCACCATCTCTCAAGGAAGCCGCCGGCGGCTCGATAACGGGGCCCGGAGGCGCCCGTTTCGCCTGGGGGAAAAGTCCCCCCAACACATCCAGCGCCGCCCAACGCTGTCCCAGCAGGCCCTGGGGACGCCAGATCATCATGGCCACTAGCACACCCCCGTACACGAATAGGTACCAGTCTTTCAAGGGCCTGAACACCTCCGGGAAAAGGGAAAGGATCAGGGCGCCCAGAACTGCGCCCCAAAGGTTGTACACGCCTCCAAAAACCACGAAGAGCAGAATCAAGACGGACCGCTCGATGCCAAACATATTAGGCTCGATGTAGAAGGTGAAATGGCCGAAGAGGGCCCCTGCAAAGCCAGTTATGAGGGCCCCTTGACCGAAGGCCATGACCTTTATCCAGGTCACGTTCAATCCCATGGCACGAGCCGCGATTTCGTCCTGGCGCACCGCCTCGAAGGCCAGGCCCAGGCGAGAGCGCCCCAGAAGCCAGAGGTAAGCCAGGGCCACTACCACGGCGGCCCACACCAGGAGCGGCGTGGTACCGCTCATTCCACCCATGCCAAAAGCCCCACCCAGGGCGGGTTGGTTCATGAAGATGACGCGAGCTATCTCCGCAAAGGCTAGAGTGGCCATGGCCAGATAAAGGTGGGAAAGGCGTAGCGCAGGGAACCCAATAAGGACGCCGGCCAAGCCGGCGGCCACTGCTCCCAAAGCTGCTGCCGGTATTAGTGGCGCCTTGAAGGTCACCGTAAGGAGGCTGGCCAGGTATGCCCCGATGCCCATATAGGCCGCGTGCCCGAAGGAAAACTGCCCGGTGCTCACCGTCGTCCATAGGCCCACGGACAGCAGCACGTTGATGCCCACGGCCATGAGTATCCCTTCGTAGTAGGCGCTCACGAAGCTACTTATATCTTCTCTTCATGCTGCCGAGTTCCGAACAGCCCTGACGGCTTGAAGATGAGCACCAGGATGAGGATGACAAAGACCAGGGCATCCCGCCAGGAGGCCGCCCAGTACCCGACGCTGAAAGTCTCGACCAGGCCGATGATCAGCCCTCCTACCATTGCCCCGATGGCATTACCAAGGCCACCCAGGATCATCACCGTCATCGCTTTCAGCAGAACATTCATGCCCATAAAGGGAGTAACGGCATGAAAGGCCAGTCCAATGAGGATGCCGGCAATACCTGCCAGCACACCGGATATGAAGAAGGTCAAGAGTGTCACGCGCTCCACTCTAATCCCCAAAAGGGAAGCGTTGGTCGGACTCTCGGATATGGCGCGCATCGCCTTGCCCAGCTTGTTCCATTTCAAGAAGGCATAAAAGGCAGCCATCAGAACGAAGGCCGTGAGCATTATCCCTATCTGGACCAAGGAGACCAGGACCGGCCCCATCTCCACTGCATCCTGGCCGAAGGGCTCAGGGAACGGGCGCACGTCGGAGCCCCAGATGCGGGTCGCGGCGGTCTGCAGCAATATGGCCACGCCAATGGTGCTGAGCACCGGCGCGGCCATGAACTCCCGTTTTACGAAGGCAAAGGATAGGTAGTAAATGATCACGGATATGATGCCGGCCGACAAGGCGCCGGCCACTGCCGCCACCGCAAAGGGCAGCTTGAATACGGTGGCGAAGGTGAATCCCACGTACGCTGAAATCATAAAGGCTTCGCCATGGGCGAAGTTCAGAAGCCCCAGGACTCCCAGCATCAACGTGAATCCCAAAGCCAGGAGAGAATAGGTGCTACCTAGCAAGACTCCGTTAACTATTTGCTGAAAGAACACCACCGCCCCCTTTTGATTTGGACCCAGGGAAAAACGGGAGGGGCTGTTCTAAGGGGGAGCCCCGAGGCTCCCCCTTAGAAACCTCCACAGAGTTTAGTCTGTCAGTATCTTGTCGTACATTGTTACGAACTTGCCGCCCTTGACCGTGGCCTGGTAAGTAGTGTGGATTCCATCCCCATTTTTATCAAACGCGGACTTCCCGGCCACACCCTCGTACTTGACGTTCTCCAGGCCGTTCTTGATCCGCTCCCAGTCCTTGGCCAGGTCTGCCGGGTCATTGGTCACTTCTCCGGCCTCGATGATCTTTTTGACGATGTAGAGGGAATCATAAGCGTACGCCCCGGCCATAGTAGGATCCTTCCCGTAAGCCTTCTTGTAGCTTTCCACAAAGTCCTTAGCCTTGGGGTAGTCCACATCCCACACCGCGCTCAGCCGGACCCCTTCTGCGGAATCACCAGCAGCGTCCAGGAACTGAGTAGCAATCCAGGCCGTCGGTCCCAGGACTGGTTGCTTGAGGCCCTGGCGACGCACCTCCTTAAGGAAGGCCCCTCCCTCTGCCGGAAGAGCGAAGGCGAAAATGGCGTCGGGGTTCAGGTCCTTAATCCGGGTGACCTGAGCCGCGAAGCTGGTGTCCCCGGTATTGAAGCCGATCGGCTCGGACCCATTGATCAAGTCCACGCCCGCCGCTTTTACTATGGGGGGGATGTACTGGGTGCTCATGAGCTTGGAGAAGGCGTCCTTCTGGTCACCCACCATCACGGCCTTCTTGATGTTGTTCTCTTTGACGAACAGCTTGACGTTAGCTCCGACCTCCAAGTCAGCGCCCTGAGGCAGCCGGAAACCCCACGGCCGATTCTGAGCGGAAAGGCCTGGGGCGTTGGAGCAACATGATAGGATGGGCGCCTTCAGGGCCACGGCTATGGGGAAGGCCACCGAGACCTCGCTGCTTAGCAGAGGGCCAAGCATAATCAGGGTCTTGTCCTCGGACACCAACCTGCGGGTAAGGCTCACCGCCTCATCGGGCTTGCCCTGGGTGTCGTAGAAGAGGATCTTCACCGGCAACCCCCCGATGCCGCCGGAAGCGTTCATCTGACTTTCGACCAGCTTGACTACGTTATCGTGTTCAACCCCCCAGGCCGCAACCGGGCCCGTCTTGGGGGCCAGGAACCCGATCTTGACCTCGGTCCCCTTCAGCTTGGCGGCGGGCTTGCTCGGGGCCACGGTGGACGCGGCCGCAGGCTTCTCAGCCGGTTTTTCAGTTGGCTTCGACGCAGGCGTTGCGGCCGCCGGAGCCTTGGTCGGAGCGGGCGTTGGCTGAGCCGCCGGACCGCAGGCCGCCACCAGGAGCCCCAGCAGAACAGCCATCACCAGCAACGAAAAGAAGCGCCGTTGCTTATTCACTTGACTTATCCCTCCTCATTTCTTGTTTTCCCAATACCCTACACAAGTCGTTAGACCGTGTTCGCCCTCTCTTTTTCCAATCCGAAATGCTTGATGCCCATCTCCGCAATCTTGAACTTCTGCGCCTTGCCCGTGGCAGTGAGAGGGAACTCCTGCACGAACCATACGTATTTGGGCACTTTGTACCTGGCAACCTTCTGACGCAAGAAATCCCTTACCTCATCCTCCGTGCAAGTCATACCCTCCTTTAGCCTGATTGCGGCCATCAACTCCTCGCCGTACTTCTTGTCTGATACTCCAACAATGTAGCCATCCGCTATCTTCGGATGCGTATAGAGTATTTCTTCTATCTCCTTGGCGTAGATATTCTGGCCGCCGCGGATGATCATGTCCTTGAGCCGGCCCGTTATATTGAAGTAGCCAAGCTCGTTCATAACCGCAAGGTCCCCGGAATGGAGCCATCCATCCGCGTCGATGGTAGAGCCCGTGGCATCAGTCATCTTGTAGTAGCCCTTCATAATGCCCCAGCCTCGGTAGACCATTTCTCCCTGCCTTCCCGGAGGAAGGTCCATACCGTTGTCCAGGTCAACCACCTTCACCGCGAATCCCGGCACCGGCCTGCCAGCCGTAGTCAGCCGTAACTCCGGAGGGTCTTCCATACGGGTGAAGGTCACCGCCCCCGAGGTCTCGGTCAGGCCGCAGCCGACAATGAGCTTCATCCCCATGCGCGATTCTATCTGGTTCATCACTTCAACCGGACAGGGAGCGCCCGACATCATGGTCTTCTTGAGGCTGAGCCTAAACTTGGGGAAATCGGGGTGCTCCATCATAGCGATATACATGGTGGTCACACCGAAAACTAGCGTACACTTCTCGTCCTGAAGCGTCTGCAGCACTTTCGAGGGATCGAAGTTGTCAATGATGGCGATGCTGGTCCCCCACCGCATGGGGAGCAGTGAAGACCCGACTATCCCGGCAGAAGAAAAGATGGGAAGGGGCATGCACAGGCGGTCTTCAGGAGCGAGATGAAGCACCCAGCCCAGCCAGTAGGCAATCCCGATGAGCCCAGCGTGGTGGAGCAGTGCCCCCTTGGGAAAGCCGGTGGTCCCCGAGGTATAAACGATATGGACCGGGTCCTCGGGGCTCAGCGAGCAGTGTCTCTTCTCCACTTCCTGCGGTGAGACGCCCTCTGCTCCGGAGATAACGTCCTGGAAGGCGTACATACCTGCGGGCCTCCCCTGTCCCATGAACACGACCCGCTTAAGCTTGGGCAGCCGGGCGGCGGTTAGTTTCCCTTCCTCCGAGGCGGCCAACTCCGGGCAGACCTCAGAAAAAATGGCGGGGTAGTCCAGATTCCGGAATCCAGGCCCAATGAAGAAAGTGCTGGCCTCCGATTGCGTCAACACGTACTCCACCTCGCCGGCCTTGAAGTTCGTGTTGACCGTAACGATAACGGCCCCGATCCTGCTGGCGGCATGCTGGATGAGCAGCCATTCCAGGCAGCCGGCGGCCCAGATGGCCACGTGATCGCCTTTCTCCACACCCAGCGCGATCAGCCCGCGAGCCGTCTCCTTGACTCGCCCCAAGAACTGGCCGTAGGTCAGGCGGATGCCTTGAGCCGGAAAGAAGACGAATTCCTTGCCGGGGAATTCTGCGGTCACCTCGTCCAGCAGTTCTCCAATGGTTATGTTGAATTTCCGATGGTCCTCCGGAGTCATTTCCTCAGTTGCCATGGTCCCCCTACACAGATGCAATGCCGGGCGCTTTGTTCGAGTCGCGCGGACCGTCGACCCTCAAAACAGATCTGTTTCAACTGAGTCTACCGGTCGGTCTACTTCTTCTCATACGGGTAGAAACCGCGCCCCGTCTTCGGTCCGAGATATCCTGCGTTCACCAGGATTCGAAGGACCTGGGGGGGCTTGAAGCGGGGTCCGAAGGCCTCTTCCAGGCCGGACATGGCGTTAAAGGCCACGTCCAATCCGCCGAAATCCATCAGCTCGAAAGGCCCCATGGGGTGATTGAAGCCCAGCTTGATGGCCTTGTCGATATCCTCGGGCGTAGCCACTCCTTCCTCCAGTATCCGAACACACTCGCTCATGAAAGCCCCAAAGGCCCGGCTGGTAATGAAACCCCTGGAGTCCTTGCAGACCACCGTCTCTTTCCCCATCTGCTGAGCGAGGGCCAGAGTGGTATCGAGGGTTTCCTGCGAGGTCTGCATGCCCTTCACCACCTCGATCAGGCGCATCAGGGCCGGCGGGGAAAACCAGTGCGTGCCGATGACCTGCGACGGACGCTTCGTAGCTCCGGCTATGACCGTTACGCTCAACTGCGAGGTGTTGGTAGCCAGAATGGTCTCGGGCGGACAGATGCTGTCCAGCTCGGCAAAGACCTTCTTCTTAAGGTCCAGGTTCTCCGTCACCGCCTCGATCACGTAGCCAGCCGAAGCGGCCGCCTCTTCCAGCCTGGTGGTAGGATGGATGCGGCCGAGTATCCCTGACACGTCCTCCTGGGCGATCTTGCCTCCCTTGACAAAGCGCCCCAGGCTCTTCTCGATGTTGCCCATAGCTCTCTGCAAAAGCTGGTCTTCCACGTCCCGCAGTCCTACTTCGAAGCCCGCCTGGGCGGCCACCTGGGCGATGCCGCTGCCCATGAGGCCCGCGCCGATTACCGCTATCTTCTTTATCTCCATCTCTTGCCCTCCTGAATACACCTTTCAGTTCATCAAAAAGCCACTACCGCCGCTGCCCTTAGCTCCTGGGCCTCTTGCCTGTGGTATCCCAGGCCTTGCAGAATGGCCAGGGTATCCTCGCCGTGGGCCGGCGCCGGTTTTCGCACGGCGCCCGGGGTGGAGGACATCTTGAACGGCAGGCCCAAAACCTTTATCTTGCCAAGCACCGGATGGTCCTGCTCCACCAGGAGTTCCCGGTGCCGGACCTGCGGGTCGTCAAAGGTCTCCTCAAAGGTCTTGACCGGAGCCCAGCAAACATCCGCACCCTCGAGGCGCTCCTCCCATTCCTGCAAGGTGTGGCCGGCGAAGACCTCCGCCAGATATTGTTTGGCCCTGGCCCCAGCTTCTCCGTCATCGAACTGGCAGTCCAGCAGATCTGGCCTCCCCAATAGGAGGCAGAAGTTACTCCAGATATGGGGCTCCAGGATTCCTATGGAGAGATATCTTCCATCCTTGGTGCGATAGACGTTGTAGGCCGCTATCGCTCCGGAGAGACGCTCTTCGCCGGGGAGGGGCGAGCACCCGGTGGACAGGAACTTAATAAGAGGCTCAAAGAGCCAGTGCACCGCGCCGTCCATCATGGAAACGTCTATGAACTGCCCTTGCCCCGTTCGCTGGCGGGCCTGCAAAGCCAGAAGTACGCCAAGGACCGCGAACATTCCGCCGGAGGCATCGCAGTACGGGAATCCAGGAATCACCGGCGGCCCGCCGGGCTGTCCAGTAATCCCCAGGGCTCCCCCTATGCTTATGTAATTCAGGTCGTGGCCGGGCCGGTCCCGGTAAGGGCCATCCTGCCCATAGCCGGAGATAGAGCAATAGATAACCCCGGGGTTCATCACCTGCACATCCTGGTATCCCACGCCGAGGCGGTCGACCACGCCGGGCCGGAAGCTTTCCAGCACCACGTCCGCCTTTTGGGCCAGCTTCATAAAGATTTCCCGTCCGCGGGGGTCTTTCAGATTGACGCCGATACTCTCCTTGTTGCGGTTGTAGATCAAGTGCCCGGCGCCGATGCCCCCAATATGATACAGGTGGCGGAGGTGATCCCCCTCCAGGGCATCTTCCACCTTGATGACCCTCGCCCCAAAGTCCGCCAGCAACATGCCGGCGTACGGGCCGGGACCCACTCGCCCAACGTCCAGGACCAGGATGCCCTCCAGAGCCATCATGTTACCCTCCAGTGTCCTACCGGACCCCCAGGAGTTGTCTGGCAATGACAATCCTCTGAATCTGGTTGGTACCCTCGGCAATCTGGGCGGCCTTGGCTTCCCTGAAGTACCGTTCAACAGGAAAGTCCTTGGTGTACCCGTAGCCGCCCAGGATTTGAAGGGCGTCAGTTGTAACCTTCATTCCAACATCGGTGGCATAGAGCTTGGCCATGGATGCGGCATAAATGGCCGGTTCCCCGTTGTCCCGAAGCCCGGCGGCCTGGTATGTCAGGAGGCGTGAGGCCTCGACCTCCACTGCCATATCGGCCATCATGAACTGAAGCCCCTGGAAGGTGGCCAGGGGAGCCCCAAAGGCAACCCTTTGCTTGGAATATTCCACCGCGCAGTTCAGGGCCGCCTGGGCCAGGCCCAGGCCAGTCGCGGCGGCGCAGATGCGCGCTCCGTCGATGTTTACCAGGGCGGCCTTGAACCCTTCCCCCTCTTGGCCCAACCGACAACTGGCGGGGATGCGGCACTCCTCGAAGATGAGTTCCCGGCTGGGGCTATACTGACACCCAAGCTTTTTTTCAGTCTTCCCGAAGGCCAGGCCAGGTGTGCCCTTGTCTATCAGGAAGGCGGTAATCCCTTTCGCTCCCTTCTCCTTGTCGGTCTTGGCCATAACCATGTAGACATCCGCACGGCCACCATTGGTGATGAAACACTTTGTCCCGTTCAGGACATAGCTATCGTCCTCTCGCCTGGCAAATGTCTCGATGGCGGCGGCGTCGGAACCGGCGCAAGGCTCAGTGAGCGCAAAGGCGGCGAGCGTCCTCCCTTCTACCAGGTCTTTCAGATAGCGCCGCTTTTGTTCCCCTGAGCCGTAGCCCAGGATGGAGTGCTCCACGGTGGAATGAATGGCGAATTCCATACAAGCGCCGCCGGTCTGGGTGGCCAGCTCCTCATAGACCACGGCCAGGGTCATATAATCGCCCTCAATCCCGCCGTACTCCTCGGGGATAAGGAGCCCCAAGAGCCCCAGGGCGGCCAGCTTCTCGAATACCTCACGGGGCATCTCGCCGTCTTCCTCCCACTGGAGGATGTGAGGAGCAATCTCCTTGCGAGCGAAATCGCCCACGGTCTTGCGGATCGCTTCCTGCTGCTCCGTTAGCTTAAACATGGCGGCCCCCTATTTCCGGAATCTGCGGAAGTTGGCCTTCCTCTTGTCCAGGAAGGCCTTCATCCCCTCCAAGGCCTCTTCCGAGCCGGCGATAGCGCCGATGAGCTGCTGGGAATGGACATATGAGGGATAGAGGAGGTCAGACTCGAAGTTCAGAGAGGTCTTCAACAGGCGTAGGGTCTGGGGACTCATCTCCAAGATAGTCTGGCACCACTCATCTGTGACCTTGCAAAGATCGTCGTGAGGAGCCACGAAGTTGACGAGGCCCATCTCCAGAGCCTCCTGGGCAGTGTACTGCTTGCAGAGGAAGAGCATCTCCCTGGCTTTGCGCTCACCTACCAGCCGGGGCAAGAGTTGAGTGGCGCCCCAAACCGGCAGCGCCCCGATTTTGGCGCCAACCTGCCCAAAGCGGGCCCTGTCTGACGCGATGCTCAGGTCGGAAAAGGTGTGCAGCTCATTGCCTCCACCCAGGCAATAGCCATTGATAGAGGATATCACCGGCTTCCCCAGATTCCGCATTACTGTAGATATCTGGAGGAACTTACCGAAATGGAGCCTGCCTCCATAGGAGTCCAGGCTGGACAGGTCATTGAGGTCACCTCCCACGCAAAAAGCCTTGTCCCCGGCTCCCGTCAGGACCACCACTCCGACAGTGCGGTCCCGCTCCGCCTCCTTGAAGGCCTCCAGGATATCATCCAGGGTCCTCATGCGGAGGGCGTTCAGTACCGCGGGCCGGCTGATGGTTATCCAGGCGGCCCCTTCCCGGTTTTCGTATTTCACATCTTCCAGTTCCACGGGTCTCCTTCTATCGATGCTTGAATTCGGGATGGCGCTTGTTCAGGAAGGCGTCTATCCCCTCAGCGCAGTCGTCCGTCTCAAGGGCTCGGCCGAAAGCAGAGGCTTCTACCGCCAGTCCTTCCTCCAGGCTCATCTCGGAGCCGCTATCAACGGCCTCTTTTATGAGGCGCAGAACGGCGCCCGATTTTCCGGCTATTTTCCTGGCCATCTCCTGGGCCACCGAAAGGGCCTGGCCAACGGGGGCCACTCGATTAACAAGGCCGATGCGTAGGGCCTCCTGAGCGCCGATGGGGTCACCCGTAAACATGAGCTCCTTGGCGATAGGCTTCCCGACCAGGCGAGGCAGCCGCTGAGTTCCGCCACCGCCCGGCAAGAGACCCAGCTTTATCTCGGGGAGGCCCAACTGCGCATCTTCGGAGGCCACGCGGATGTCGCAGGCCAGAGCTAGCTCGCATCCACCGCCCAGGGCCAACCCGTTGACGGCGGCGATGGTAACCTGCGGCATCGTCTCCACGGCGCCGACCATCTCATGAGGGGCCTTCCGGAGTTCTTCTGATGCGCCGGGCATCCGAAACAGGGGCAGCTCTTTGATGTCGGCTCCTGCCATGAAGGCCTTCCCTGCTCCCGTGATAATTACCACGCGGATGGAGCCTTCAGCTCGGATCTCCTCCAGGCACCCAGCCAGGTCATCGCGGACGGTCTTGCCCAGCGCATTGACCGGAGGGTTGTTGATAGTTATGGTAGCTGTTCCGTCCTCGTTGGCCCAGTTAACGCATTCTCTATTAGAAGTCACCATTTCGCACCGCCTATTGAGTTTTTCGTCTCCGGGACTTGTGCGGCCCGGCGTCGAGGCACCCCCAGAGGAAAATCTCACTAAAGGTTTGCCCTATTTGCGCAGGGGACATAGCCCCCCCATCACGGTACCAGCGATGTATCCAGTTGCACATTCCCAAAAGCCCGTACGTAGCCACCTTTGCATCTGAAACCTGGAACAGCCCTTGCCTGATTCCCTCCTCCAGGATTCCCCGGAACAGGAGCTCATACCTTTTGCGCTTATTGGCAATTATCTTTACCCGATCGGGGGGCAAAGCCCGCAGTTCCTGCAAGAAGATCGAAACCCTTTCGGCCTGGTTTGCCAGAGCTCCCACCAGGCTATTCACTGCCTGCCGCAGTTTCTCCATCGGGGGCAGATCCCTGGCGCAGATGTCCTCCAGTTCCTTCAGGGCAGAGGATACGCCCCTATCCATTATCTGGAAGAGAAGGTCCTCTTTGCTGGAAACATGGTAATAGAGACTGCCCTTTCGCAGGCCCACCTCGTTGGCGATGTCCTGCATGGAAGTGGCATGATATCCCTTCTCGCGGAAGAGGAGGGCGGCCGCCCCTATTACCTTCTCGCGCCTCACCTCTCCTTTGGTCGGGCCCGCCCTGCGCCGGAAATGGCGTACGCTGACCCCCGGCATAAGGACCACCATTGGTTTTCTCTCCAAAAGGGCCCCGGAAAGAGGGGCCTCAGACTACTTTATTATGGTAAACTTTCTTCCCCGCAACTCCGTCCGGTTCCCTGGACACGACTCTAGATGGGAAAACACCGCAAGAACAAATCAAACGGGCGGTAGAAATTGTGACTTTTATAGCATGAACGGGGGCCTTCTGTCAAACGGGGGCGACTGGGCATATACCTTTTCTGACACCGGGCAAAGAGAGCCTGCCTAAACACAGATCAGCCGTCTAGTACACCTGGTCGCAAATACGGTGCCATATCATGAAGCCCCCGCCAAGACCCACTCGGTTTTGGAAACCGAGTCGGTCTCATGGGATAGTAATTATGGTCTGGAGTACTTGTCGAGGTGGTGCATTTGGAAGTACCAGCCCTACTGCACCGGCCTCCCCGGCCAAGTCAGGCCCTCTATCTGGTAGACCTGGACGCGGCCCCCGACTTGATGGCCCTGGGCATCGAAGGCCACCAGGCCGCTCAGTCCATGGGATGGCCCCTGGACGAGCCCCTGCCTGAGGGCCTCGCGGCTGGGCTTTTGTCCCACTTTGGAGGCCTGATCCAGCCCCTGCAGCATGGCCTTCAGCCCGTCGTAGACCAGGAGGGCCTGGGGCCAGGGGTCAGTGCCGGCGGCGGCCCGGTATCCGCTGAGGAAGCTGCTGGCCTCGGGGATCTGGCTGGGATAGGGGAAGGCGGACAGGTAGTAGGCCCCGCTAGCCGCCGGGCCGGCGATCTTGAGTAGATCGGGGTTGGCCAGCCCCGGCCCGCCCAGGAACGGAGCCCGCACGCCCTGTTGTCGAAGCTCGGCCAGCAGGCTCCCGCCCTCCGCGTAGCCTCCGCTGTAGAAGACCAGGTCCGGCCGGGTATCCTTCGTTTTCTCCGCGTCCTTCAATTGCTCCGAAAGGCCCTTTCCCTGGCCGGAGACATGCGACACAACCCCCCCAAAGGCCAGCTCTAGACCCGCACTCCGAGCCAAATGCTCTACTGACAGGGCTAGGCGCGCGCTGGGAGGAAGGTCCCGGCCCGGGCCGGGTGGACCGGGATCGAACGCCAGCACGGCCAGGCGGTGCGCCCCCATGGCCTCTGCCAAGCGGATGACCTCCCGGGCCATTCCTTGCGCCGTGGGGCCCAGAAGGAAGATAGGTGGGCCTCCGAGGTCCTCCTCTCGCAAAGCTGGCCCCACCAGAACTGCGGGGAGCCCGGCCTGGCGGTATACCGGGCCAGCGGCCAGCGCCGATTCTGCTGAAGGGTGGCCGATTACTCCCAGCATCTGGGGGTCCAGGGCCATCTTTCTGGCCTGCAGGGCACCCAACTCCGGATCGTTGCGGTCATCCTGGGCTACGAGCTCGAAGTAGTAGCCGCCGACCCCTCCCCGCTCGTTCCACTCCTTGATGGCCAGCCTGGCGGCGACCAGCATATTGTATCCCAGCGCCGCGTCCCGACCGCTGAAGGAGGCCACCAGCCCCACTTTCACCGTAGACGGCGCGCTGGGGGGAATGCAGGAGGTGAGGAGGAGGATCAGGATGGCGACGAGCCAGAGGCCGTGCGGCTTCTTCACCGCAGTGTCCCATGCCCCTGCGGGGCTCCACCGAGTTTGAAAAGCCAACCCTGGGAGCGCCGGCATCCTGCCGGCTCTCGGCCGCGAGATCCCGACGCGTGGCCGGCGAGACGCCGGCGCTCCCAGGAGGCAATCCACCAGACCTATTTTCATGTTAGAGAGCGCAGAGACCGCCGTGGTCTCGGTGGTCTAGCTATGGCCGGTTGTGTTTTATTACTGGGGGCTGGTTTTCGTCGGGAGAGCGAAAAACGCCCCACCGGGAGCTTCTCTATCTTCGGCCATGGCCGCCCAGCAGAAGTAGAGACGCCTCGGCGAGGCGTCTCTCGGCCGCTGTGCTTTGAACACTTGTCGGACAAGACTCGCATCCTAACCGCAGGCCCAACCTTGTAGGCTGGCCGGGCTCGAAGAATGACTGAGACCGCTCACGACCCTGCCAACGGGATTCGCCCTTACTTTACATGATTCAAGAGAGTCTTTACAATGTTAGCATTGACAGACGGAACATGAAGCTCCGGTGAACATCCACAAGTTTGGGGGTCGTATCAGTGACAACCGAGGCACTTGAGAGTGTACCAAGCATCGCCGAGGAATCCATACCACTGGGTCGTTTGGGCCTGACCAACACGTTGCATCGCCCCTGGTGGGTCAAAAAGGTCGCGGTGCCAAAATACGAGCTGGATGAAGCCGTTTACGGTCGATACGACCCGGTGCACCACGCCTTCAGCGTACTTGCTCGGGAGGGCGGCAGGTCCAGCAAGAGCCAGCTTGAGTCCTCCGGTACCGGCGCATCAACGCCACGAAATCGTGGGTTCAGAATCGAAAAGGCCGTGAAGGGCCGCCCAGGGTGGGAACTGCGGGATCGTGCTCTCCAGGAGGGAGCCAACACTGTGCGCTTTGGCCTGTCCAGACAACTCTACTCCTGGCAGACGATCCAAGCCCGAACACCGGAAGACTTTCAATCCGAGCGCCATCAGGGCACTATGGCGGAGAACTCGCGCCTGGTCAAGGTTGCCGCAAGATTCTATGGTGCTGCTGATGTTGGGATCACTGTTCTTGATCGTCGGCACGTGTACTCGCACGATGAAAAAGGGATGCCTATTGTCTTCGAGGACGTCGAGGTGCCAATAGTGGATGAGTACCGACGGGTAATACCAGATCGTTGCCGCAATGTGGTTGTTCTGGCCATTAGCGAGTCTGAGGAAGCCATCGCTCGCGCTCCGGATGCCATCGGCGCAGCCGTTGTCGGCATGGGGTACAGCGTGATGGCACTGGTTGCTGGCTGCTTGGCAGAGTTCATCAGATCCCTTGGCTATTCGGCGATTCCGGCAGGTAACGATACTGCTCTATCGGTGCCGCTGGCCATCGATGCTGGGTTGGGGGAAATGTCCCGCATGGGCGTTCTCATCACACCTGGTCTCGGTCCGCGAGTGCGCTTGGCCAAAGTGATTACTGACCTGCCTCTGGAGCCAGACTCGCCCATCGACTTCGGCGTGCGAGAGTTCTGCGCCTCCTGCATGAAATGCGCACGCCTCTGTCCGTCACAATCCATCAGTTATGCTGAACAGCCGAACTACGAGATCACTGGAGAGTGGAATAACCCCGGGCATCGCGGTTGGTACATCAACGCTATAACCTGCCTCAGGTACTGGGGAAAGATTGGTACCGGCTGCGCCTCGTGCTTGCGCACCTGCCCGTATGGGAAGCGGAATACTCTCCTGCACCGGACGGTGCTGGCTACGACCTCGGTCACCACCGTTTTCAACAGGTTCTTCGCTCAAGCCGACGATTGGTTCGGGTTCGGCAAGAGGCGGCATCCAGATAAGTGGTGGGCAAGGGACCCCGGTCCGTTCGGGTTCGACTAGATCTGGAAGTCCGGGAACGTCCGTCCCCCAAGATAGTCCGGGAAGGTGTGGATGGCAGTTACCTGCATCCAGCAGACGGGCCTTGCTCCGGGCTGTGCCCATGGGCGGGTCAGGCCGAGCCTCAAGTAGACCCTTCTCTTTTGTAACCACTGGGTTATCTTCCTGGCCGCCTTCGTAGAGCCGCTCTCTTGCTTAGCCTCGAAGTCGGAGAACACCCTGAAAGTTAGATCGGTAACGGCGATATTTCTGTAACGGGTGTCCGTACGGTCCGTGAAATAAAGGCGGCATTCGAGCTTGGATTCACGGTCCACCAGCGCCACCTGGTCTATTTGTACACCAGCCAGCGTGCCCAGAGACCTGGTCGGCGCCCCGGGCAGGACCCACCGGCTCTCCTGCAAGTGCCCTTCAAAAATACTCTCCACGCTATCAAAGGCCCCTTTCCTGAGGGTTGCTTCCCAGTCCGGCCCACCCCAGATCCCCTCAAGGACCAGGGGGCTCGGATTGATCTGCCAGTCCTCGACGTGGGGTGCCTCCACAGGGCAAGGCTCAAGGTCGAATGTTATCCTCGCCCGTGGGCGGACAACGACCTGGTAGTCCTGGTACAGGTGATGGATACGAACGCCACCCGGCAATACCGGGCGGAGGCAGACTCCGTGGTCATCCACGCCCGCGATACACACCCGGTCGGCGTGCATTTCGGTCACGTCGGTTATGGACAGCGTCTTCTGCACGGTCCACCCCTTTGAGGACGGGAGTACCAATTCTGGGCCTGCGCCATCGTATCTACTCAGGTCTTCGTCAAGCCCCTCCAGTCTCTGGCCAGGGCAAAATATGTCAGAGATGGACTATTTCGGCTTGCGGCAGAAGCCCGGACCTCAAATACTCCGCCGCCAGCCGCCGGTGGCAGCGGTCGGGCGTCGTTTCGCTACAGAGCAGCACGGCCCCCTCTTCGAACAGGGATATATCAAGCTGCCTCTCTACCTGACGCTGGCGGACCGCTATCAGGTACGACGCCTCGAACTTGGCCCAATCCTTCCCCTTTCGGTACTCCTTCAGCGCGGTCTCCTCAGGCGCCAGAGCCGAAATCTCGTGATACTGCATTCCCACTACTTCTCGGAGAAAGTACTGCAAGTCAGCTCGCTTGGTAAATCCGGCCAGTTGCGAGGTGTTATGCAGGCGGATATCCAGGAGATGCTTGGCGCTTGTCCCTCGGAGAGCTTCGAAGAAGTCCTTCGCCGACCTCTTGGTGAAGCCAATAGTGTATATGATCACAGTAGATCCTCCAGGGGGAATTCAAGTTGATTGGGGGCCACCCCGGCCTTCTCTTTCCTGAGGTCCTCATCCGTCTGGATCTCGCCGTTGCCGCGAATATGCCAGACCCGAACACCCTTCTGACGCAAGGCCTCGCCGACCAGCAGGTTGCGGTGGCAGGATGAGGGGTCCTCTTCAGCGCACATGATGCAGACGCTGTGGCCGGTCAACCCCTCCAAAAGGCGCTCGATCCCCTGTTGAAAGGTCTTGCTTGCTCGAATCGCGTCAAACCTGCCTTTGCCTGGTTCTCCGTCATCCTGCTCTGGGCCGCCGGGCCGGCCGCCCAGGGTGTCGCCCATGTACAGATAGCGAAGACCCGCCTGCCCCAGGATGCGCTTCAAGTCACGGGGGTTGGCGTGCGATACCCAGCGGCTGCTGGGGTGGCTCCGTACGTCGACCAGCACTTCGATTCCGGCTTGAGTCAGCAGCCGCACCAGCTCCTCAGGAGGATGGTCGCTGTGGCCTATGGTGAAGACAACCGCACCCATTCGGCCTCCAGTCCAATATCAGGCGGATTACCTACTCAGGAGTTTGTCACGCCTCTTGGGGCACCACTGCGGCACGAAAACGCGGAGTTGGTGGAACAGGCGGGACGCCTGTTCGCACAGGCCAGAGGCCTGTGCCACTTTCTGACATGCATGTGCATGAATGCCCAAAGAGCTCAGGGCAGAAAGGTGCTGGAACCTCTCTGCGCACTCTGCGACTCCGCGGTGAGACCGTTCCAGTCGCGGCCCTACCCTTCTCCCATCAACGGCATGAGCGACGCCGATTCGCTGGCCCGCCAGCAGGCGACCCAGTGGCTGGCGCCTTTGTTATCCAGGGGAGGTTCTAGCTCACGGCATACCTGTATGGCGATGGGGCAGCGGGTGTGGAAGATGCAGGCCTGGGGTGGATTAGCCGG
>Ga0082335_1005308_pt1 | contig 17967 bp, 18 predicted proteins | sample Subgrocontami58m_FD_72375 | JGI IMG/M metagenome (GOLD analysis project Ga0082335, IMG submission 72375) | Subsurface groundwater microbial communities from S. Glens Falls, New York, USA - GMW37 contaminated, 5.8 m (SPADES assembly) (version 2) ... | reverse complement strand
CGAATAGGACGTCCAACCCGCGCTGGCCGCGCCACCGGGCAAAAAGAAACTCGCCAGCATGACCACGCCCCCGATAAAGAACAACCAATAACTGGTCATGTTCAATTTAGGGAACGCCATATCCGGCGCGCCGATCTGCAACGGAACGATATAATTCCCAAAGGCCCCAAAAACAAGCGGAACGACGCCCAAAAACACCATGATCGTTCCGTGCATGGCGCCTAATTCATTGTAGAATTCGGGAAGCATGATGCCACCGGGCGCGCGGTTTTCCCCAAGGAACTGCCCGATAAAAGGGATTGGTTCTCCGGGGTACGCCAACTGCCAGCGCATCAACAACATTAAACAAAACCCGAATAAAAGAAAAAAAAGACCGGTGATACCATACTGCAGCCCGATCACTTTATGGTCGGTCGCGAAAATATATTTCCGCCAAAAACTTAACTCGTGGGAATCTGAATGATGCTCAGAATGATGCTGTGCCATAAATTTTACCTGTTTCCGGGGATTCCGAGGATCTATTCTGCCGAGGATGGCTTGGAAAACGTAAAGTCAGCTGTTTTTGTTTCACCTTCAACAATGGTTACACTGACGGTCTGTGTCCCCAGCTTTTCATGCCAGGCCTCGATCTCATATGTCCCGGCCGGCAGGTTGTCGATGGTAAATTTTCCATCCTGCTTCGTGGCGGCAAAAAATGGATGGGACATGACCGAACCCCACGCCAGCATCCAGGGGTGAACGTCGCATTTGAAGGCGAACATAAATTCCGCCTTGTCGAAAATTTTTGTCGTTTCCGTACGGAATTTAGGCATGGCCAGATTAAATTCTGGATTGATCTTGGACATCGCGTGAACATTGTGCAACGTCCCATCGGGATTAAGGATCTTCAGCGGCTGGCCGACCATGACGCCAAAAACGTGCGGTTCATAAAAACATCCTTTTTGATCCAAAACGACCGGTTCCGTAGGGGCCGTGTAAGCCTGATTGGGTAAACCGCTTTTGACGTGCACAAAAACATTCGCCATCGCGTTACCCTCCCCCAAAACCAGGGTTTGCGGATACACCGCGCTGGTATGCTTCTCGATACACAACGGGTCCGCGTCCATCTTGATCTCCTTGAACTTGGGAGCCGCCCCATCATATTTGACAACGCCGGAAATCGACGCGGCATCAACGGATGACGTAAAAATTACGACGGGTAATGCCATGAGAATAAAAGAATTTTTGAAAATCTTTGTTCTGTTCATTGCAGTCTCCTTGTCGCTCAATGACATAAAATATTGAATTAATAATCCGTTTAATGTACTATACGCCCCCACTTTTGTCAAGGAAGGAGTCAACTATATTGTAGCAAAACCACCAAATTTTAGCGATATTTGTCATACTTCAGCCCAATCTGGTGGATGAACGGTTTGAACCGACTGGCGTCATCTTTAAAGCCGCGGAATTCACTGGCACACTTGTAGCAGTTGATAAGGGTCTCCACCCTTCTGACCAAAAACCAGTCGACCAGCGCAAAAACCGGCAGGCTCAATCCATAGGTAAACGGGACCAGAACAATACCGACCAGCATGGTCAAGCATCCTACGAACTGGTTAAAATCCTTCGAAGTATAAAACTGCCTGCCCTGACACACCGGGCAATAGTCAAAGATCCCGCCCATCGCCGCGACCTTCCCCCACGGACTGGAACATTGCGGGCAAGCGAGTGCGGTGTGTTCCTTCAATTCAACGCTGGCGTAATGTTTGCACTGCGGACAGTGGCGGGAAATAGATTTCATTGTTATCTGGGTCAAGTAGCAAGGAACAAGGGTCAAGGTAAATCCTTGTTCCTTGACCCATGCCCCTTGCCCCTACAAAAATATACCAAATTTTATAGAGTAGTACTTATACGTCATATCACCTATCAATACCGCGCAAAGAATAACGTACAAAATGCCCGTGGTGGCCTGGGTATTCTTCAATTTTAAAGTCCCGTGGGCAAAATACAGCGAAACCAGCGGAAAAAGCAGCCCGAAGGCAAACGCGATCAGCAAGAAAAATCCGTCAAACTTAGCGAGAAATTTCAGAAGGGGCATCCCTTCCCCGCCATAAAACACCTTTCCCGTTACCAGAAACCAGACATCCCAAACCAGGCGCGCGGACAAAGAAAATCCCAGCACATCCACAGCGCGCTTAAGATGCGACATGGGCAGCCCGTGGACATTGAGGTACCAATGCCCCAAATTCATGGCAAAGAGCGACGCGCAAAAAATACATCCTCCCATGATCCAGGCGATCAGCGGAATCGGCCACGCGGCACCGGTTAAATCCGTCATCACTCGATAGAACGCATAAATCCCCAAAAGCGACGGGATGCTCATCCACAACGCATCAGGATATTGTTTTTTCCAGGAGATCCTTGAGGTGGCGATAAAAACACCTTTCCATAACAAAACGACCAATTTCGTCTCCAGCGGAATGTCCATGAACAATAATGAAACGACCGTCACTCCGCCCACGACATTGGGCAGGCCGATGTGAAATTTGTGAAAACCGTTTTTAAGCGGGTCGGTGCGGCTGATCCAAAAGCACAGCGGATAAATGACGCTAAAGATAAAACTCGTCAGTATGGTCAGAGGAATAATCATAAAAAAGGAAGCTCTGAAGAATTACTGTGCCGTCTGCTGCTGGGACTGCGGCGTTAACGACATCAGATAATTACGCAGCGCGTGGATCTGTTTGTGCTCGTCTCCCTCCAAAATATCGGTGGGGCCAGCGTCGGCAAAACCGGCCGGGTCATAGTAGGTAGGCATTTTCGTGCCCGGCAAAAGGTCTTGGGGGTTTTTAAGCCATTGGTCGACCCATGCGGGCTTCAAGCGCGACCCGGCCAAGGCGAAATCCGGCGCCCAGTTCTCCGGTGAACCGCCGGGCATCTGGGTGCCGACAATATGGCATTTCGCGCAATCAAAATAATCTTTGGAAAACAACTTCGCGCCGGCCTCGAGCTCTTCCGTGCTCATCCCGCCATGCGCTTTTTCGAAAAGCAAGGATTTTTCGTTATCCAGGGCCGAGAAATATTCCACGAGGTCATTGATCTCATCAGTCTTAAAGCTATAGGTCGGCATGCGCACCTTCAGCCACGGCCGGATGATCGACGGGTCATGTAGAAAATCGAAAAGCCACTGGGCCTGTACCTTTTTTCCTTCCCCGACCAGATTCGGCGGACTGAAGCTGGCGACCATCGCCCCGGCCTCATTGGCGGAGACATTGTTATAATCCACCAACCATTGTTTCACGGCTGGCTGGATGGCAGCGCCGTCATTTTCGATCAAATGGCATCCCTGGCAATTGAAGACCCGCACCAATTCCTGGCCGCGCTCCACATCCAGGTCGCGTGGTGTGCGCGCCAGGCTCTTCGCTTCCGGCGCGCCTTTCACAAAGCCCAACAAGGCGGTCGTGACTGCGTCGGCTTCCTCATCACTGAAATTAAAATTAGGCATGCGTAATTTTTCATCAGGCAATTTCACTTTTCCATCGTCAAAAATACGCGGGTCCTTGAGCTTCTGGGCGAACCAGGCCTGGCGGCTGTGGTCGATGTGCGCGAACCCAAAATCCAGGCGGTCGACCGGACGGCTGCCGATCTCGGTCAACTCCGTTCCGATAGGCTTCTCATTCTCAAAGCCGGCGATGTTGTGGCACGAAAAACATCCATAATGGCGGATCAATTTCTCGCCGGCAAAGGTCAATTTTTCATCCCGGCCCATCGCAGTAACTTTTTTCTTCGCGGAATCCAGCGTTTCGGATTTCGTCAGAAAATCCAGGACGATTTTATCGAGCCCCGCGTCATCCACAGCCGGGACTTCCGCCTGTCCATAAACGTCATTGCGCAGCGACGCGAGATACGCGGCCACGTGCGCGGCTTCTTCATCGGAAAGCCGCAAATCGGGCATCTTGGTTTGTGGATTATAACTGTGCGGATTCTTCAGCCAGTTATACAGCCACGCTTTCGAGGTCTTGCTGCCCAGGCCACTTAAATTGGGACCTTGTTCCCGCCGGAGCGAATCACGGGTGGTGGCCTCAGCCGGATTTTTCGGTTCAATGCGATGGCACCCCATGCAACCGACGGCCGAGACGATCTCTTTGCCTTCTTGAATGTCACCTTCCACGGGGATCGAAGCGACCGGATATTCCGGATTATTCGCGAACAAATACGCCACAATGGCGTGGATCTCCTGCTCGCTACGTTTGCGTGATTCCGGGTCGCTTGTATTAGACTGATCGAAGAACGCGGGCATCCAGGTATCGGCATGAAAAGTATGTGGCGATCTGATCCACTGATACGCCCATTTTTTAGAGACCTTCGAGCTCAATTTGGTCAAATCCGGCCCCGGCTTCGGCCAATTCTTGTAACGGTCGATCGTGTGGCAGGTATAGCACCCGGAGCGTTCGATAAGGCTCAATCCCAAATTTAATTTTTCAGCGCCTTTGACGGCACCCTGCCCCGCGTGGCACTGGAAACACCCGGCCGCAACGTGTTGTTTGGGCAACATCGGTTTTTCCCAATGATGTAACGGCTCCCAGCCATATTTCTCTTCCCACTCCTTGGCCTGCTCGGCCGATGAAGGCGTGTGCGCGGCCGAGATGAAATCCGTCCCGCGCCCGCGGCCGCCATGGCAGACCGTGCAACCGAATTCATCGATTCTATGCGCGGAATCGTTCCCTAAATATAATTCCAGATTCGGATGGGTGCGAAACGGCTGAGACGCGTCTTTGTGGTCCGGATTGGCGATGCCCTGGTGGCAGGTGACGCAACGGTCCACGGTGGGAACTTTAGCGAAATTCAGGTCTTCGGTAATATCTTTAACGACGATCTGGTCGATCTTGTAATTGGGATTGGCCAGGTCGACAATCGGCAGGTCGCGGACCATCTCGGCGATACGGTTGGTGAAATTCATCGCGTTGGGGTCGATCTTGTCGAGCTTGCGCTGAAGGATCTTTGTTTTTTGCTGGAACGCGCGCTCCTGGCGCTCAAGTTCGGTCAATTGCGCGCGGCATTCATCAGCCGTCTTCTGACGCTGCGCGAGATCCTGATCGGATTGTTCAACGGCAAGTTTTAATTCGGCAAGTTTTCGCTCCAGGCCCGAAAGCTCCTCAGCGGCTTTTGCCAGATGCGCGCCCTCCGCCCCACCGTGCGCCTGCGCGGTCTCATAACGGTAACGGGCGGCGTCATACTCAGCCTTGGTAAATTTATATTTTTGATTTAACAAATCATTCTCGGCCGCGGATTTTTTCGCTTGCGCGTCTGTTTTTTGCGGACAACCTGCCGCGAACGCCTTGCGGGCTTCCGCTAATTGTCCCTCCAGCGCCTTGTATTCATCATTGCCTTGAAGCTCATTGGCCGCATAATCATATTTAACGCGCGTCTTCTCGATCTCCAGATCACGGAACTTACGCTGATAATCTTTCCACTCGCGCGCGTAATCATCGGTCACCAGCCATATCAGGACGAAGAGCAAAACGATGCTCGCGATGGCGAAGACCATATTCAGGCGATCGATATTATAATGTCGTTCTTCAGGTTCAGCCATGGGCTTTAGATGTTAAAGAAAAATTCCGGAATGGCAACGATATATTTAATATTGAACAACCAGCGCAGGACCATTTTGATCGGCAGACTGATGGACATCAGCAAAAGTATCGTAAATATGGCATAGCGAAACGGCCCTAATGTAGCGTAAACTTTTTTGAACAAAGTTTTAGCCAAAACCAGCGGCATGGCACCAAAGTACAAAAATATCACGGCAAATCCCCACATCTCACGTAAAAGGATATTTTCAGGAAGCCGTTGTTTCAGCCAAACCATATAAACCAGTTCCGACAAATTGATATTGGTCAACGCTTCAAGCTTGTGGATATCCCACGCCTCGAATGGCCCAAAAAAATTCCAGTTCGGCCCGCGCAGGAACGTCCCGACACTGATCAAAAAAAGCCACAGAACCAGCCAGTAGAACATGAAGATCGCGATGGCCATCTTGCGGTCCTTGAATGTGTAATACCCGCATCCTTTCTTATTGGTGTCAAGATAAGGAATAGCCATCATGCCGATCATGATCACGGTCGGGAACAAGACCCCGGCGATCCACGGGTCAAAATAGACCAGCATCTCCTGTAACCCCAGAAAATACCACGGTGCTTTCGACGGGTTTGGCGACACGGTAGGATTGGCGGGTTCCTCCAACGGGGCGTTAAGAATGATCGACCACACGATCAAAAGGACCGTGCATAAAATAAGCGCGATGAATTCGATGTAGACCAAGTCCGGCCAGACCAGGATCTTTTCTTTCGCGTCTTCCGCTTCTTTAGGTTTGCCGCCGGCAGCGATGCGCGCGTCGTTCTCCCAGGCCTGCTTCATGCTGAACCACACGAAAAAAACGATCAGAAAGATCAACCCCACGATCGGGACATTATCCGGCTTGGTCACGATCTTCGCGAAATTCACGTCCGTCAGGCCGAAAGCGAACGTCAGGAAAAGCAGCGCGAACAGGACAATGCCACCTTGTTTCGTCCATAATTTATACAACCGTAACTTCTTATTGATGGCCAGCATCCGGTCAGTCGGCGGAAAAACAAAGAAAAAGACCGCCACGATCATCGGGAACATGATCTGGGGACGGGAAACGGCGTTGATGAATTCTTTGATCGTATCCATAATTATGTGGGACCCGAGATCCCTCCATCTTTACGCACGCGCCAAAAATGGACGATCATGAAGATCATGATGATAAACGGCAATCCGATGCAATGCAAAACGTAAAAACGCAGCAAGGCCGCTTCGCCGATAAATCGCCCGCCGATCATGGCAAAACGCGCGTCGCTCGAAGAGGTGATGAAGTTCACGTCCCCCAAAGCCAAAAGCGATGACCCTGGCCCCGCGGTCCCCACCATTGGTGTGGCACCGGCCATGTTCGACCCGACCGTGATCGCCCAGATGGCCAGCTGGTCCCACGGCAAAAGATATCCGGTAAAGCTCATCAACATCGTCAAAACCAGAAGTACGACACCAATCGCCCAGTTGAATTCACGCGGCGGTTTGTAAGAACCGGTCATAAAGACCCGGAACATGTGCAGCCATACGGTGATGACCATCAAGTGCGCGCTCCAGCGGTGGATCTCGCGCATGATCCCCAAAGGCACTTGCTCTTTAAGGTCCATGATATCACCGTACGCGTATTCGACGGTGGGGCGATAATAGAACATCAGAAGGATCCCGGTCACGGTCAAGACCAGAAAGACAAAAAAAGAAAGCCCACCCATACACCAGGTGTATTTGACCTTCACGGCGTGTTTGGGCAACCTCACGGGGTGAAGATGCAAAAAAACGTTGTTGAGCATGATCATCATCCGTTGCCGGCGATTTTGCGGAATGCCGGTGCGGAAGATCGCCTTCGCCACCTGCGTTTGCGAAAGCTTGTGTAAAAGATCGTTCTTATGTTCTGGATTTTCGCTCATTCAAAATACCTCACACTAAACAGTCAAAAATGATTCGGGATCACGCCATTCCCCTTTTTCCTGCTGGAATTTTTTCGTTTTATCCACGATGATCTCTCCCTCATCGCTGAGCGCTATCTTGAAACGCTCCAGCGGCCGGGGCGCCGGGCCTTCAAAATTGATGCCAGTTTTATAGAAACCGCTGCCGGGGCAAGGGCATTTGAATTTGTTATCGCTCTCCAGCCAGTTGGGCGTGCATCCCAGATGCGTGCACACGGTGGAAAGCGCGTAAATTTTCTCCGTATCACGCACGATCCACACACCGTTGCTATCCTTGAAACGTTCCGAAACTTTACCAATTTCATAATCGTTGGGAAAACCGGCGCGGAAAGATTGCTTGGGTTCAAAGAGAACGTTGGGGAACAGATAACGCAGGACCAGGCTGCCGTAGCCGGCAACAACGGCCGCGAACGCCATCCAGCCGATCGTGGCCCACTTAATAAAGGAACGGCGGTCTATTTTATTTTCTTCGTTTTCCATAAGCTCAATTACCTTTTTATGACATCCAGGGCCGCGGAACGCACGTTCATGTTCTTGTCGCCCTGGGCCAGTTGCGCGATCCGTTCATCAATGTTAACGTCCCGCAATGGCGCCGCGGCGTCAATGGCCAGCAAAAGAAGATTATTTTGCTCCTCGGCATCCACTTCCGGGAATTTCGACAAATACCCACGATCCAGCATATTCAGAAGAACACTCTTGCCCGCGGCGTCCCCGATCTTTGCCAGCGAAACCGCAGCGCCCCACTGCACATTGGGTTCGGGGTCAGCCAAGGCCTTGCGCAAAACAGAATCCGACCGCGTGTCGGCGATATTGCCCAACGCGACCACAGTGATCGAACGGATGCGGGCCTGCGGATGGTCCAGATAAGAATATAATGCGGGGGCAGCTTCTTTTTGTTTTAACATTCCCAAGGCATAGATCAGGGCGGGAAGATTGGCGTCCTTCTCTTCTTTAAGCCCGTTTAAAAGCGGCTGGAGGAACAGTGGATTGGCGGTCCTGCCCATCGCGAGCGCGAGATACTGCCGGATGCGGTCATCATCATGCTTGGCATGGTCGAAGGCATTGATGAGTTCCGCAAAAAAATTGTCTTGCGCGGGGACCAGTTTGGGGTTCGCCAAAATCTTCGATAATTCAAACGCCCCCTGCCAGCGCTTCGTCAACCCGCCCGTCTTGATATCCGCCAGATAATCCTCGGCGCCGCGCTGTTCGCGGGTCAACAGATGGATTGCCGTGAATAAAAGCACGCAAAAAACCGCGATCAGAAACGGAATCACGAAAAAGGAATGGACAATGATCTTGAAAAATCCCTTTTCTTCGTGCGTGTTGTCCACGCTTGCCCCTTGAGTTCCGGTGGACTCTTTAGACTCGTTCTCTTGATAACTCATCAGCGAAAGTAATAAAAATGTCGGAAGAAATTAAATATTAGTTATCTTACTGTTTTTATGTTCAAAGTCAAGCGTTGCGTTCAAAAAATGATTTTTTTGATCGATTATTTGCAGGCTATCTTAATGAACGGCAGGTAGTTTTGCTTCTTCCGTAGACTCTTTCTCAACAATCTCATTGGAAAGAAGGAGCACCTTATTTTGCCCGCTGATCTCCAGGATGCCGGGGCTGATCGTATAATATCGGATCTGATCTTTTGTTTTCAGGGTCAGTGGCCCTTTTTTGAGCCCCACGATCATGGGCGCGTGCCCGGCCAAGATGCCAAAGGATCCTTCCACTCCGGGGGCGACCAGCGACTGCGCCTCTCCTTCAAAAATTTTGCCCGTAGGCGTGACAACCGACAAATGATAGGTATTCATTTGAATTATCCGCTTTTTATATCCTTGGCTCGCGCCAGAACCTCATCAATGTTTCCGGCCATATAAAAAGCCTGTTCCGGAATGCTGTCGTGCTTTCCGGACAAGATCTCGGCAAAAGACCGGATGGTATCCTCCATGCTCACATAACGTCCGGGCCTGCCGGTGAATTGCTCCGCGACGTGGAACGGCTGCGAAAGGAATTTCTGGATCTTACGGGCGCGGGCGACGGTCAAACGATCCTCTTCGGATAATTCATCCATGCCCAGAATGGCGATGATATCCTGCAACTCCTTATACCGCTGCAAAGTTTCCTGCACGCCGCGCGCGACATTGTAATGCTCCTCGCCAACAATAGCCGAAGCAAGAATGCTGGATTTAGAAGAAAGCGGATCGACCGCCGGATAGATCCCCAACTCGGCGATGGGACGCGAAAGCTCCGTCGTCGCGTCCAAATGCGCGAAGGTGGCGGCCGGTGCCGGATCGGTATAATCGTCTGCCGGAACAAAGATCGCCTGGATGGATGTAATCGACCCTGCCTTGGTGGAGGTGATCCGCTCCTGCAACGCCCCCATCTCTGAAGCGAGGGTCGGCTGATACCCGACGGCTGAAGGAATACGCCCTAAAAGCGCTGACACTTCGGAGCCCGCCTGCGTGAAACGAAAAATATTATCGATAAAAAGAAGCACATCTTGCTGCATTTCATCACGGAAATACTCTGCAACGGTCAGCGCGGATAACGCGACACGGGCCCGGGCACCGGGCGGTTCATTCATCTGGCCGTAAACCAGCGACGTCTTTGACAAAACACCGGCCTCTTTCATTTCCCGGTAAAGCGCGGTGCCTTCACGGGTGCGCTCTCCCACACCGGCAAAAACGGAATATCCACCGTGTTCAGTGGCGATATTATGGATCAATTCCTGAATGAGGACCGTTTTTCCGACACCGGCACCACCGAACAATCCGATCTTTCCACCTCGCTTATACGGAGCCAAAAGATCAATGACCTTGATCCCCGTTACTAAAACCGTATCTCTGGTGTCCTGGTCTGTAAAGACCGGGGCACTGCGGTGAATGGGCATATATTTGGCCGCCTTGATCTCGCCATTGCCGTCAATGCCCTCACCTAAAAGGTTCATCAATCTTCCCAGCGTGCCTTCGCCCACCGGCATGCTCATCAACTCATTAGTATCTAAAACTTCCATGCCGCGCCGCAATCCTTCCGCCGTATTCATGGCGATCGTGCGCACGGTGTTATTCCCCAAATGCTGCGCGACTTCCAGCGTCAGATTCCATGCTTCATTGCTGATCGATGGATTGGTGACCTTTAAAGCGGTCAGGATCTCTGGCAATTCACCCGGCGCGAAGGCGACATCGATAACCGCCCCTAAAACTTGTGTGATCTTTCCTGTTGCTTGCTGCACTTTCTTCATTTAAGGACCTCCGCCCCTGAGACGATTTCCGTTAACTCCGTTGTGATGGCTGCCTGACGGGCGCGATTGCGGCTGATGGTGTATCGATCGATCAACTCCGAAGCGTTCTTGGTGGCACTGTCCATGGCCGTCATACGCGCGCCGTGTTCCCCCGCCGAATTTTCCAGCAGGGCAAAATAGATCGTAAAATAAACAAAATGCGGGATCAGAAAATTCAAAAGCGTTCCCTCGTCAGGTTCAAAATCATAATTCGACCGCTTTTCCTGATGCTGAACGGTCAATACACTGGAATCAACAGGCAAGATCTTCTGAAAAACCGTTTTCTGCACGAGAGGGTTTATAAATTGGTTGTACGATAAATAAGCTGTGTCGCAGCGCTCCTCGGTAAACGCCCTGATGAGATCATCCCCGATCCTGATCGCATCGGAAAAACGCGGTGTCCCGGTCACGTTCTCATAATGATTTTTGACCAGATCATGGCGTTCGAAATACATAAATCCCCTGCGCCCGCAGCACCAGAGCTCAATTTTTTCATGCAACGAGCGGTTTTCCCGCACCCACGCCCCCACGCGCCGATTGGCGTTGTGGTTGAAGGCCCCGCACAATCCTTTGTCAGAAGTAATGATCAGGATGATCGCCTTCTTGACCGGGGTGCGCGCCGTGAGCAACGGATGGCTCGCGGCCGGCAATGAAGTCGCCACACGGGATGTCAGGGCCGTCAATTGCTGCGCGTAAAATTTAGCGTTGGCCTGCGCCTGGTGCGCCCGGCGCAGCTTGCTGGCGGCGACCATTTTCATGGTCTTGGTGATCTTCTTCGTGTTCTTTAAACTCTTTAACTTTGTATCGAACTCTTTGATCGTAGGCATGACAACCTCAGGCCGTAATCCGTTCCTGCAGATCCGTCAGGATATTGTTCAGGGATTTTTTCAAAGGATCGGACAGTGCCTTCTCTTTATTAAGCTGATCAACGAAATCCTTGTGCGAAGATTGCAGGCCCTCAAACAACCGCTGTTCGAAGTCTTTCACCTGGGCCCGGGGGATCTTGTCCAGATAACCGTTGACGCCGGCGTAAATGATGGCGACTTGAAACGCGACCGGTAACGGCACGCCCGCGCCCTGTTTGATGACCTCCATCAGGCGCTGGCCGCGTTCCAATTGTTTGCGTGTGACCGCGTCCAAATCCGACGCGAACTGCGAAAATGCTTCCAATTCGCGGTACTGCGCCAGATCCAGCCGTAAAGACCCCGCGGTCTGCTTCATCGCCTTGATCTGCGCGTCACCGCCCACGCGGGAAACCGAAAGCCCGGGGTTGATCGCCGGGCGTTGCCCGGCGTTAAAAAGGTCGCGCTCGAGGAAAATTTGCCCGTCCGTGATGGAAATGACGTTGGTCGGGATGTATGCCGAAATATCCCCCGCCTGCGTTTCGATGATCGGCAAAGCGGTCAAGCTGCCCCCGCCTTTTTCCGCGCTCATCTTGGCGGCGCGTTCCAGTAAGCGGCTGTGCAAGTAAAAAATGTCTCCCGGATACGCTTCGCGTCCCGGCGGCCGGCGCAGCAGTAACGACAACTGTCGATAGGCCTGGGCCTGCTTGGTCAAATCGTCATAAATGATCAAGGCGTGCCGGCCGCTGTCACGGTAATATTCGGCCATGGCGGTGGCGGCGTAAGGTGCCAGAAATTGCATCGGCGCCGGATCTGACGCGGTCGCGGCGACAATGGTGGTATACTCCATCGCGCCATGACGTTTGAGAAGTTCATAGGTTTGGGCCACCGTCGAACGTTTTTGCCCAATGGCCACGTAAAAACAATAAACGCCCTGGCCGCGCTGATTGAGGATCGTATCGATCGCCAGGGTCGTTTTCCCGGTCTTGCGGTCGCCGATAATAAGCTCGCGTTGTCCCCGCCCGATGGGCGTTAAGGCATCGATGACTTTGATCCCGGTCTGCAGTGGTTCATGCACGTTCTGGCGTTCCATAACACCGGGGGCCTTCACCTCGATCTGTCGGAATTCTTTCGCGGCGATCGGCGTATTTTCATCGATGGCGACCCCCAAAGAGTCAACGATCCTGCCGGTCAAACTTTCACCGACCGGCACCGAAGCGATCGCGTTACTCCGGCGGACTTCATCACCTTCCTTGATCCGTGAAACATCCCCGAAGATGGCAACGCCGACATTGTCCTCTTCCAGATTAAGCGCCATCCCGGTTATGCCACCGGCAAAGGTCACCAACTCACCCAGCATAGCGTCAGCCAACCCATGCACGCGGGCGATCCCGTCGCCTACGCTTAAAACAGTCCCGATCTGATAAACTTCGATTTTTTTGTCAAAATCGCCTAATTGCTTTTTTAAAATGGCGGATATCTCTTCCGGCCGGATGTTCATTGTCATAGGATCAGCTCGCGCTCCTTACGGTTTCCTGAAATTTTCTCAATTGTGTTCGCAGGGTGTAATCATAGACGGTGTCACCGACCTGGACCTTGATCCCGCCCAAAGAGCCCGGGTCGACCTCGTGCTCAGCGATAATATCCTTATTAAACTTCTTCGTTAAATAAGCGGTCGTGTCGTGCACATCTTTCGGGGAAAGCTCAACACTGCTCGTCCATTTTGTCCGTAAAATACCCTTGCCCTGTTCATAGAGATCGCCAAAGATCGCGCAGATAGACGGCAAATGCCGCAAACGGACTTTCTCTGCAAGGAACGACAGGAACTTAAAGGTGAGCGCGTCGACCTTGCCGTGGAACATTTCTTCGAGAATGGCCCGTGATATTTCCTTTGCGATAACCGGGTTATCCAGAAAATGTTTCAGGTTCACCGACCGGTTGACCAGATCACGGATCTTCTGTAAATCGTGATAAACGGCTGTCAGTTTCGAGCGTTCTTGCGCCAGATCGAATAAGGCCTGCGCGTAACACTGGGCGATTTTTGTGGACATAGAACGGCTTTATGCTTCAGCGGTTAACTTGTGGACCAATTTGCGGTTACTTTCCGTATCCAGATTCTTCTCAATGAGCTTGCCGGCCAAGTCGATGGCGATCTGCGCGCTTTCTTCCCGCAAAGCGATCTTTGCCTTCGCGACCTCTTCCTTGATATCACGCCGGGTGTTTTCCAGCAGGATATTCGCCTCTTCCCTGGCCTTGTTCTGGATCACCTGCGATAACTGCGTTCCGGAATGCTTCGCTTCACTGACAATATTTCTGGCCTTCTCCTCCGCCTCACGGATGAATTGGTTGCGTGTTTGATGGAGATGGTCTAATTCGGCTTTAATTTTGTCGGCATTTTCAACGGAACGGCGTAACAACTCCTCTCGGTCATCCAGTGCTTTAAGGATGGGATTCCAGGCAAATTTATAAAGCACGACCGATAATGCCAAAAAGGTGAACCAGGTCAAGACAACAATCGTGACATCCGGATTCAACAGCGCGGGTTCCGCTGAAGCGGCAAGATGGGCGTCGGCTGGGATAACGGCGTTACTCATACACGTGTTTATCCTTAACTGTTAAGCGCGATAATGCAAATGACGATCCCGAAAAGAGCGATCCCTTCGATGAGCGCGGCCGCGATCAACATGGCGGTCTGGATTTTATTGGTCGCTTCCGGCTGGCGGGCTATTCCCTCCATGGCCGAGGCGGCCAATTTGCCGATCCCAAGGCCGGCGCCCAACACCACAAGCCCCACACCGATAACTGCTATACTTCCATGGATATTTTCTGTCATAATGTGGTTCCTTTCCCTAGTTTCGATATTTTTGTATTTTAACTTTTAAAGTTGGTCGTATTATAATGTGGCTATTCCACCCTGTAAAGCCCTTCCTGATCGTTTGTTAATGATGCGGATGATACATTTGCCCGATAAAAACCGCTGTGAGCATGGTAAAGATGTAGGCCTGCAAAAATGCGATGAATATTTCCAGGATACCGATGCAGACGGCCAAGATGACTGACGGCAGTGCCACGAACCCCAGCAACAAAACCAATCCCAGCATGGCCAAAATGACCATATGTCCGGCCAGCATATTGGCGAACAACCGGATCATCAACGCGCCAGTTTTGATGAACAGTCCTAAGAATTCGATTGGCACCAAAATGATCAGAATTCCTTTTGGAACACCTGCCGGGACAAGAGCATTTTTGAATCCTTTCACCCCCCCTTTGTACAAAGTGCCAAAAATCATGAAGCACAGGGTAAAAAAAGCAAGCGCGCCCGTTACATTCGGATTCGCGGTGGCGGTCGAAAATACCGGGATCAATCCCATCAAATTCAACGTCAGGATAAAGAAAAACAGGGTACACAAAAACGGCGTCATCCTGCGGCCGTCATCTTCACCTAGATTCTTTTTCGCGATGTCATCACGGATAAAGATCACTAGCAATTCCAGCAAATTCGTAAATCGCCGCGGGACGCGCGCTTTTTTATCGTAAAGAAAACAAAAAACCGCGACAAGTATCGCGGCAGCGAGGACCACCATAAGACCATGAAGACTTAAAAACGACGGTAATTGCAGTGGGGGCAAGAACGGCAGACGCCATTGATGAGAATCCTGCATGTGATGCAGGATGTATTCTCCGAGATCGAACGATGCGCTCATAAAAACACGATCACTTTGAGAATTTCAGAAGAGATCCTATCCCTTCCCTTAATAACGAAATTGTATGCCGAGCGCCTTTGGCCCGCGGGGGGAGCATCGTTTCAACACTGTCCGCCAGGGCCCGGATGAACTCCGGATGGCTTTCAATGGCCCGGGACATGCGGTAGTCCGTGACACCCAGGTCTTCCGCGAGCTTGCGGTATTCGATATCGACCTCGCAGAGCGTTTCGATATGGTCCGTGACGAAGGCGACCGGAACGACCAAAAGTTTTTTATACCCGCGGCGCGTGAGCGCCTCCAACATGTCCTCCACAGACGGTTTCAACCACTGCAAAGGCCCCACCGCGCTCTGATACGCGATGCTCCAGCGGTTCGTCCGCCCTAATTTGGCCAATATTTTCGCCACGGTCTGGGAAACCTGAAACGCGTAAGGGTCCCCTTCCACCAAAGAATATAACGGCAGCCCGTGCGGCGAAAAGATCAAATAAAAATCATCCAGGGACTCACCGGGTTTGATCTGCTCCTGGATCCGGTCAACGAACGCTTGGATGTAGCCGTCGTGCAAATAATACGCCGGCGCCTCAGTGAATTGGATATCAGGATAGATCTCATCGGCCGCTTTTTTCAAATAATGGATATTAGAACCCGTCGTGGCCTGGGAGTAATGCGGGTACAAACTCAAAAGCAGCACGCTAGTCCTCCCCGACTGCAAAATAGCACGGATCGTCTCCTCCGGAAACGGCGCGCTGTAATTAAAGGAAAAAATAACGTCCACCTTCCTGCCCCGTTTGGCCAATTCCTCCTGCAAAGCCTCGGTCTGACGCTCGGTCGATTCAAAGATCGGACTGCCGCCACCTATCAACTGATAACGTTCCATCGCCGCTTTGGTCCGAAACGTGACCAAAAGCCAGGCAAAAAGCCGCTGAAATAAAAACGACATCGGGAACCGGATCAGGATCGGGTCCTGGAATAATCTCTTCTGGAAATCGGGGACATCCGCGTTGGTCTTCGGCCCGCCCATGTTCAGCAGAACAACGGTTGTCTGAGACTCATCCAGCTTTGGAAAATCTAATGAATCGATCGCCGGGATCTGTTTGATTTTTTCGGCTTCCTGCCAGGACGTTCGCTTGCGGCGCCAGCGGCTGCCGATGACCTGGCCCGCGATGGCAAAGAAAATACAGGCTGGAATAAACCATTTTGACGTTCCCAGCGTCACGCGCATAAAAATAATCAGCGGGATCGAAGCGTGGATCCAAAAAAGCCAACGTAACGAAAATTTAGGACAATTTTCCCGAATATACCCCATCGGGATATTGATCAAAAGTGAAGCCAAAGCCAGGATTAAATAGGAGGCCATAGGTTTAAACGTCCGCGAATACTTCCGAATCCTCCCGACCGGTATTCGCCGCTAACTTTTCAAAAAACGCGGCGCTTTTCTCCAGGATCATGGCCTGTACCTGTACGGCCGCCTGCCGGCGTAATTCCATATTAGCATCAACGACTTCCTGCAGATCATCCAGTTGGAACAACTGCGCCTCTGTAACCTCTGAGACCAAAGGGTCGATGTTCCGGGGAACGGAAATGTCGATAAATACCAATCGGCGGCGGGAACGCAAAGGCATGACTTTTTCGACGGTTTCTTTATCCAGGATATAATGCGGCGCGCCAACGGAACAGATGCATACATCGACTTGCGCGAGGACTTCCTTGATGTCGCAGAACGGAACGACCGTACCGTTATACTTTTCCGCCAGGTTCTCCGCATTGCCAATCGTGCGATTCATCAAATAGAGCTGCCGGAACCCTTTATTATGAATATGGCCTACCGCCAGATCGCTCATTTTTCCGGCGCCGATGATCAAAATGGATTTGTCCTGTAACGATCCCAGCTCCTGCTCGGCTTTAACGATCGCCGCCCAACTGACGGAAGATCCTCCCGTGCCCAGATCGGTTTCATTACGGGCTTTTTTACCCGTACGGATTGCCGTATTGGAAAGAAGATGAAAACACTTCGTGAACATTCCCTGTGTTCTGGCCCGCTCGAAAGCCGTTTTGGCTTGGCCGAGGATCTGTTTTTCCCCAAGGACCATCGAATCCAGCCCCGCGGTGACCCTCAAGAGATGCTCGACAGCGACCTTGTCCCGGTGAGAATAAAAATATTTGGTCAATTCTTCCGTGTACTGCAGCTTTTTAACGCTAAAAAGACGCTGCAGGACCGTTTCAAAGGCCTTCACGGGCTCTAGCACGTTCGCATAAATCTCGACACGATTGCAGGTGGAGAATACAAACGCCTCGATGACGGAAGGATCGTTCTTAAGTTCGCTCAAAAGCAGGTCTTGCTGGGTTTCAGTAAGGCTGAATCTTTCCCGGATCTCAAGAGGGGTATTTTTATAACTGATCCCGACTACAACGATGTTCATTCCCGGTCCTTCGTAAAATTCGACGATTGATGAATATTTTTTAGTATAACAAAATCCCTTTACCCAAGCAAGGTTTTACCGGATTTTCCTAACCGCCGGAAACCGGTGGCAAGAAAACCAGCCGGTCGTTGGGTTGCAGCGTGGCCTGCCAATCAGCAAACTGCTCATTGATGGAAACCCGTAACGATTGCTCCGGCAAAG
>Ga0082335_1005307_pt1 | contig 17969 bp, 13 predicted proteins | sample Subgrocontami58m_FD_72375 | JGI IMG/M metagenome (GOLD analysis project Ga0082335, IMG submission 72375) | Subsurface groundwater microbial communities from S. Glens Falls, New York, USA - GMW37 contaminated, 5.8 m (SPADES assembly) (version 2) ... | reverse complement strand
GCGCCCATAGCGACGCACTCCATCGGGTCAATCCCACGCTCTATCTTTTTCCCCGCGTAATCTTCCACAAACTTCTGGACGCACGGCATTCTGGTAGGGCCGCCCACAAGAATAACCTTGTGGATGTCCTTGGGTGTCAGTTTTGCGTCTTTTAACGCCTGTTCTACGGAGTGTCCGCAGCGATTAACAATCGGAGATATCAATTGCTCAAGCTTCGCCCTTGTTATGGTATGGGTAAAGTGCTTTGGACCGGATGCGTCTGCCGTAAGAAACGGGAGATTAATATCGGTTGTTAATGTGGTGGAAAGCTCTATCTTCGCCTTTTCCCCGGCTTCCCTCAGCCTTTGCATCGCCATCTTGTCGTTTTTGAGATCAATGCCATATTCCTTTTTGAACTCGGCTACCAGATAGTCAACAATGGTGTTGTCCATGTCCGTGCCGCCCAACTGGGTATCGCCGCTCGTAGACACCACCTCAAAAACCCCCTGGCCGAAATCCATGATTGTGCAGTCAAGCGTACCGCCGCCGAGATCAAACACCAGGATTTTTTGTGATTCTTCCACCTTGTCGAGTCCGTAGGCCAATGACGCCGCCGTGGGTTCGTTGATAATTCTGACGACGTCCAGTCCGGCAATGGTGCCTGCGTCTTTGGTTGCCTGCCGTTGGTTATCGTTAAAATAAGCAGGAACGGTGATGACCGCTTTTTCAACCCGTTCACCGAGGAACGCCTCTGCGTCCTGTTTTATTTTCTGCAGGATAAACGCCGAAATTTGCTGCGGCGTAAATGTCTTGCCCCGAATGGAGATGGTGTAATCGGTGCCCATCTTTCTCTTAATCGCATAGATGGTTCCATCTGGATTGCTGACCGCCTGCCTTCTTGCAGGTTCGCCGACAAGTTTTTCTCCGTCTTTTGTAAACGCAACATAGGATGGGAATGCCTTCCCGCCAATGGTCGAGCCTTCCGCACTGGGAATAATGGTGGGTTTTCCGCCAACCAGCACGGCTGCGGCGGAGTTACTTGTACCCAGGTCTATTCCGATAATCTTTGCCATATCTACCCTCCTTTAACCTCTTTTTGCTTTTCTGGATTCTGAATATTTTCCCGTTCCTGTATAAATTTTTGCGATACGACTACCTTTGCATGTCGTAACACAAAGGTATTGAGTAAATAACCCTTTTGAATTTCTTCCAGCACCGTATCTTCAGCCACGTCGTTATTGACTTTTCTCATTAAGACCTCGTGCTTACAAACATCCAGCGGCATGCCCACTGATGGTATAGGCTCAAGGCCTTCTGATTTTAATACCCGTGAAAATTCCCTGTATATGAGTTTTACTCCGTTTGTGAACTCATTTCCTGCGGCGTTGTTTACTGTTGAGACGGCCTTTTCCAGGCTCTCGTAGACGTCCAGTAATTTTTTGATTAACGATTCCGCCGCCGTTCGCTGTGTGATTTGGCGTTCTTTTGCAGCCCACTTCTGGTAATTATCAAAATCCGCCGCAAGCCGCTTCAGTGAATCCTGAAGCTCATTAACCTTTTTTTTGCCGGCTTCCAGTTCCTGTTTGAGAGACTGGATTACCGTCTGCTGCTCGGTAAAAAGCACCTCCGATGCCTGTACGATCTCTACCCTGTCGGATGTGCCGGCGTCTTTTTCCGTTCCGTTTGGCATTGTTGTTTTATCCTTACGTCAGAGAACTAGATTGATACCATTTTTTTAGAAGGGTTAACTATAACACAACAATCCTTAAAAGGCAAGCACTTCGCACTTCACATGCCGCCCTCTTTCAATATTTTCGTGAGTGTTTTAACATGCTGGGCAGGTATATTTGTTCCCTGTAATCCTTTTACGGTTGCTTCAATATCGTAGCGAACCCGTTTGATTTCAATGCGGCCATCTTCCCAAACGGCATACGACGCCATCGGGATGCCATCGCGCGGTTGTCCCACGCTGCCCGGATTTACTACGGTTGTGCCACAAATGTTGCGTACTACAGGAAGGTGGGTATGGCCAAGAAACACGAAATCGGCATTAACGCCAGCCAGTTCTTCCTTCATAACTTCGTCCGATACGTCAGGCCGAAGGTATTTATACATATCTCCGCCGGGCGAGCCGTGAGAAAACAAGAAACTTGCCCCCCCTATTTCCACCGTCAAAGTCACTGGCAAGCCTGCGAGAAACTGTTTTTCCTCTGTATCCAGGATACCCTTCGTATAACTCTTGCCGGCGTCGCTTAACTCTTTATATTTGACGGAACATCCGCAGTCCATATCACTGCCAATGGCGTTATCGTGGTTTCCACGCACCACGTTATCCGTCAGCGTCCGAACCCTTTTGATGCACTCCCTGGGATACGGCCCGTAATTTACCATATCGCCCAGACAAAATATCTTGTCCGCCGTTTCGCAAACGGCGTCCAATGCTGCAATATTGCCGTGTATGTCCGATATTACCAGCACCTTCATGTATCGTATTTCCCTTGTCTTGGCATGAAAGAATGATTAGAATTGTGAAATTATACGGTTGCAGAGGTGTACATTCAAGGTTTATCTTGAGTGTACAGGAATTTTCATTTTAATTAAGCGGGTTACAGGTTGGCATGGATTATTCCCCTCTTGGGAGGAAACAATACAAAACAATTCCCCTCTTGGGAGGGGTAAGGGGTGGGTACCATTTCCCCGTTCCCCATTTTCATGAGGACAAGTTTCACGAGGACAAGGGTTGTGAAATCTCAATGAATATTTCACGAGGTTGCCGGCTTACCCACCCCTTATATCCCCTCCCAAGAGGGGACTTTTTAAGTTCAGGTGTTAACGTTTTTTAGATTGTTGTGACGTGTGTCGAGTGTCGAGTGATGGGAAAAAACGTTACTTGTCACTCGACACATGCCACTTGGCAATTTGCACTACTTTTGGTTGCGGCTGTGCTGCCCCAGGACATTTATTGGAGAGACGGGTTTAAAACCTGCCTCTCCGTTGCTTTTGTAGCGTATGTTTTTTGCTAAAAAATTTCCCTATTATACCCGCATTGCCTATTTCTACGATACCCGGTCAGGCATATTCTTCGGTATTTTCAACGGACTGGTTATTTTTTTTGCGCCGGTTATCGGACGCAGGATGGGCGCAACGTCCCTTGAAGTCGCTGTTATCACCGCTTCTCCCACCGCATGCTTTCTCCTCACCCTGTTCTGGGCAAAGCTATGCAGAGACAGTAAAAAAGTATCGTGGGTGGTGTTCCCTACCTTATTCGCAAGGAGTCTGTACCTATCAGTCTTTTTCATAAAAACCCCGCTTTTCTTCACCGTGGTCGTGGTATGTGCGGCAGTCCTGGAATCAATGGCTATGCCCGCATACAGCAGCGTTATGAAAGAGGTGTACCACGAAGACTATCGTGGGAAGGCCATGGGGTACGTGAGGTTCTTTTGCAATATGTCAACGGTGCTGGCGTCCTTTGCGGGAGGATACCTGCTGGATATGGGGAACGGAACTTTTTATAAATTCATTTTTCCCGCCGGCGCCGCCTGTGGAATGACGTCATCAATTCTTTTCAAAAAAATCAAGATCAGGCGTGAAACAAAGCTCGGCAAGGTCGAGCCGATGGCCGTTATTCTCCGTGAATTTAGCAAAAACAATCACCTGAAATATTTTACGCTGTCATTTTTTATTGCCGGATTCGGCTACCTTATCGGCGTCCCCCTGTACCCCCTTTTCCAGGTAGACGAACTCTCGCTGTCGAATACGACCATTGGATATTTGGGCTCGCTTATGGCGCTTTCGGGTTCGATATCATTCTTTTTCTGGGGTCACCTTATTGACCGGTACAAACCGTTACCTTTGTTGAAGGTCATCATGCCTATTGCCGTAACGATCCCCTTTTCCTATGCGGTTTCATCCGGTATATACCCGGTATTTTTTGCGTCTTTTGTCAGCGGCGTAATCATGAACGGGTGGGATTTATGCTGGTACAATCACATTATCCGGGAGGTCAGGAGGGAGCACACATCGGGTGTGTTTGGCATACAATATTCCCTTATTGGCATACGGGGGCTTACCGCTCCCTTCATCGGGACATTCTTGTATCAGCACACGGGCATACGTTTTACCCTGATGATCTCGGCGGGCGTTATCATGGCCGGCGGCGTACTGATGCAGTTTTGCAGGAAAAGCGCTGGCGCAGCGACTTTGCAATTGAACAGGAAGTAGTATCCGTGAATTTAAAGCTTATTCGGGGGTGGTAAAAAATGAAGCTTACAGAAAACCTCGTTACATTTCGCTTAAGATTAAAAAACATTCCAGGCACGCTGGGTAAAGCAATAACCGCCATTGGCAAATGTGGCGGCAGTATGGGCAACATCCAGATTATTAAGGCTGAAAGGGATTTTAAGATCAGAGATATTGCCGTTTACGTCAGCACCGACAAGCAGGTCAAAGATATATCTCAAGCCCTTTTGTCCCTTGGAAAAGAGACTACTGAAATAATCAGCATCAAGGACAAGGTATTTGAACTGCACGAGAAGGGAAAGATATTTTTAAACAATCGCATTAGCATTACGACCTTTGAAGACCTCTCGCGCGTTTACACCCCGGGCGTGGCCAAGGTGTGTATGGCCATTCATGAGCGGCCAGAGCTGGCGAAAGAGTATACGATCATCAAAAATACCGTTGCCGTTATTACCGACGGCACCGCTATTTTGGGATTGGGAGATATTGGCCCTGTGGCCGGGATGCCGGTTATGGAAGGCAAGGCCATGTTGTTTAAGGCATTTGGAGGCATTGACGCATTTCCAATCCTGCTAAACACGAAGGACGTGGATGAAATAGTCAAAACAGTTATAAACATCGCCCCTACTTTTGGCGGTATTAACCTGGAGGATATTTCTGCCCCCCGCTGTTTCGAGATTGAGAAGAGACTAAAAGCGGCGTTAAAGATACCCGTGTTTCACGACGACCAGCATGGAACGGCTGTGGTGTGTCTTGCCGGGCTCATTAACGCATTAAAAGTGGTTGGGAAGAAGATGGAGGACATTTCTGTTGTTATCAGCGGCGCAGGTGCAGCCGGGACGTCAATAGCTAAAATACTCCTCCACGCGGGTGCAAGGAACATCGTGGTGTGTGATACTGCCGGAACGATATACAGGGGCAGGAAAACCCACACAAATCCAGACAAAGACGCCCTGGCTGAGATCACGAATCCCCATAATGAAAAAGGCGCGATTGCAGATGCGATGAAGGGGAAGGATGTATTTATCGGCGTCTCTGGGCCAAATACCGTTACAAAAGAGATGGTAAAAACGATGAACGACGATTCAATCGTTTTTGCTATGGCGAATCCTACGCCGGAAGTGGAGCCTGACTCGATTGAGGGTATTGCCAGAATCATTGCCACCGGCAGGTCAGATTACCACAACCAGATAAACAACGTGCTTTGTTTCCCCGGCCTTTTCAGGGGGGCGTTGGATATTGGGGCAACGTTGATCAATGACGAGATGAATATGGCGGCGGCTTACGCCATTGCGAACACCATTGAAAGGGAACACCTTGCTGAGGATTACATCATTCCCAGTGTTTTCAATGAAAGGGTGCATAAAGACCTTGCACGGGCAGTCGCCGAAGCCGCCACGAAAACCGGCGCAGCCACGCGTCAATTATTTTAGTGGTACAGGAATATCTACGTTGTGTTTGTAGAGCGAAGAGGTTCTTCGCTCTACAGTTAAAGGTGTAGGTATTTCAAAGTTTTTGGTAGGAGTTGGCGATCGGGCGCATGTGCTCAGTTGTGCAGTGTTAATCGCCGTCGGGGGATGGATCGGACGGGTTCACCTTTGCTATGTTAACACACATTTCTAAATAACATTGTAATATGTTATTGAATGTTTTATACTCCGCATGAAATCTAAAGGAAAACAGCCCAAATAAACCAATTCCGGAGGTCGTTATGATACAAAGAAATTGTGTTGTTTTTACCGCATCAGCATTTCTTTTTCTGATAGTATTTTCCATTCCATCTTTGATAGCAAGCCCGGAAAACTCAAACAAACCGTCATTCAAAAACTCAAATCCGCAATCTGCAATCCAAAACTTGTCCTCGACTTCGACCGGGGATCCAAAATTGGACACGACGTCATTTGCCCAGAAAACAAAGAAACTCCAAATACCCTTTATAGCCAACAACGGACAGGTAGACGACCGTGTGAGATTCTATGCCAATACCTTTGGTGGAACGGTGTTCGTGACGAAAGACGGCGAGATTGTGTATGCATTGCCAAATAATAGTTCAGATGTAGAGACGCAATGCCTTGCGTCTTCAATGCATTCGCCCAATGGGATACACAATGAGGTTGGTATGTTGCATGATTATCATGTATCAGACATCATGCATCCAGCATCATGGATTGTGGGTAGTGGTAGTAAATCCGAATCCCAAGACCCTAAATCAACAAGTTTCAATTCCAAAAATCTGAAATCCTCAATCCAAAACTTGTCCCCGACTTCGATCGGGGAGCCAAAATCAGGAGTCGCCCTCCGTGAGGAATTTGTGGGTGCAAAGGTAAAGGCAATACAGGGCGAACAACCCTCTGTAACAAAGGTCAATTATTTTAAAGGCAGCGACCCTGAGAAATGGAAGGCCGATATTTCAACGTATGATATGGTTAATCTTGGAGAAATTTATAAGGGGATAGAATTAAAACTCAAGGCGTATGGGGATAACGTGGAAAAACTCTTCTGCGTGAAGCCAGGCGCAAGGCCAGACCAGATACAAGTACAACTCAACAGCGGAAAGTCGTTAATAATCAATGATGAAGGCCAGGCGCAACTCTAAGGCAAAAATATTGATTGCAAAAGAAGCATCTAAATAAATTGGAGTTTGTGGTTTAACGATCCGAATACCTTCCTTGGCGTGAATTCAGGGAAGGGTGTTTTTGTTGAATACGACACAGTTTAGTTTCTTATTGAAAAGGAGAAAGTAGGTCATGAGTAACAAATCGTTAGGCTTTTTGCATCACAGCTTTGGACTTTTTTGCTGCTTTGTAGTCCTGTTTTCAGTATCTGCATTTTTGTATCCTTCCAATGCGTATGCAGCTCCTCCAACAGTTACAACTAAGGATGCAACAAATGTGACGACCAGTTCGGCAACTCTGAACGGCACGGTGAATGCCAATGGATTGTCAACGTATGCATCGTTCAAATACGGAAAGACGAGTGGTTCTTTCGACAGTTTAACAACCGTACAAAGTGTAAGTGGGTCGAGCGACACGGCGGTAAGCAGCAGCATAAGTGGATTATCAGCGGGGACGACTTATTATTACACCCTGGTGGCGTCGAATAGCGCAGGATATACAACGGGAAGTGAAATGTCTTTTACCTCATCTACGGATAGTGTCCCTCCAACGGTTACAACCAAGGCGGCTACAAATGTGACGTCCAGTTCGGCAACTCTGAACGGCACGGTGAATGCCAATGGATTGTCAACGTTAGGAATTGAAAATAAATAACATTTACACATGCTATAGATTTTGATATATCTGTAATATGTCAAAAATGTCTTGGAATATCAGTGCTATTAAAGATTATTAAATCGGCCTTTGAAATAAGAGATATACCGGAACTCCACGATAAGTTGATTGCCGGGACAGCCCGCTACCTTAATTTGCCACTAATCACTAACGACCCTGTTATTCTACAAAGTAGTTTTGTCGAGTGTGTCAAATAAAATATAAAAGGCAAAGAACCGATGAAATAATTAGGGACATGACAGGAACGTGACAACCCCAGTAGACACCAATATATTCCTTGATATACTTATCCCCGATGAAAGTCATTACTTCAATTCAAAAAAGCTGCTTGATGAGCCTGTCGAAAGAGGACAACTAATCATAAGTGAGATTGTATATGCTGAACTTGCATCTCTGTTTTCATCGGAAAAGATTGTATTATTTGAAATGAATATAACAGATATAATGCTAACAATACCTTAATTCTCAAGGTAAAACAGGAAACCAGCCCACAATTGAGGACTTATAATTTTAATCTTTTTCACCTTTGCAAACCTGAACCCGCCCGTATTGGTAGGAGCCGTCTCCCGACGGCGATTGACGGTGCACGATAGCGCATAAGCGCCCGTTCGCCAACAGGAGTTGGCTCCTACCAAAAACATTGAAATTCCTATATTTTAAATTAGGCCTTCGGCGACTTTTATCTGTTTAATACGTAGGGCAAGGCTTTAGCCTTGCAACTGTCCGAACACGCACTAGGAATGGCAACCCTAAAGGGTCGCCCTACTTTGCGGGTTCAAGTTTGCAACTTGAACTTGGAGGTTTATGTATTTCTGGGCGTTGTGACTGTTCAACTGGGTTTCGTTTGTTCAAACTACAAGGTTCAGGTTGCAAACCTGAACCCGCCCGAGCCGTCTCCCGACGGCGATTGACGGTGCACGACAGCGCACAAGCGCCCGATCGCCAACAGGAGTTGGCTCCTACCAAAAACTTTGAAATTCCTGAACATTAAATTAGGCCTTCGGCAACTTTTTTGTTGATGTAGTGCGAAGAGGTTCTTCTCTCTACAGGTAATATGCGGTAATTTCCCTCTTGTTTAGGTGACAGCCTTGGCTAATTTGCGGGTGTCTGAATAATCTTTTTAGTAGATTTTTTCATGACTATTTCAATTTCCTTCGACTCTTCTTCAGATAGTGATATAGTTCGATTGGTATTTTTGTAGCCGGTCTTTTTTGCAAAAATTGTGTATGTATCAGCCTCTAAATCCGCAAACTCAAAGAATCCATCTGCATCTGAAGACGTGGTGTTCTTGTAATTCGTTTTTACTCCCTTTATACGTAATCTTACCGATTCTATCGGGTTGCCACGGATATTTACAACGTAGCCATAAATTTTAGCCTGTACGATTTCCTCCATGGTAACCGTTCCCATGTTCTTGATTTCATTTTCACCCAGGGTAACGTCTTCGCTCTGAGTCTGGTATCCCTCTTTTTCGTAAGTAAGCGTATATTTTCCCGCTGCGAGGTTTCTGAATTCATAATAACCATTTGTGTCCGTTTCGGCGCTGCTTGAATAGTTATTTCCTGCGATGGTTATCGTGACACCTCTTAGCTCGTTCTCATCCAGGTCGCTTACGAAACCGAAGATAACGCTGCTCCCACCCGGCGACGGTGTGATTGTGGGCGACGGGAGAGGTTGTATCGTAGGCGTTGGAATTGGCGGCAGTGTCGGCAACGCTGTTGGAGAAGGTTGCGCCGTCGGCGACGGTAACGGTAGAATTGTTGGCGAAGGTATCGGCAACGGTGACGGCAGCGGCGGTAACGTTGGCGAAGCTATGGGCGATGGTGACGGTATTGGTGAAGGAGTAGGTAACGGCGGCAATGTCGGTAAAGGCGGTAATGTAGGTATAGCGGTTGTGGTTGGCGTTGGTGCTGCTTCTAATTTTGTTCCCGTTTGGAAGAACAGGTGCGAGCCGCCTACATTTCTTTCGGCGAAAAAGAGGTCAAAATTGTATGTCTCACCTTTCGTAAGCCCTAAGTTGTCCAGATTAATCGAGGTTGAAATAGCTGCATGCACACCACCAAGGTCTACTACCAATGAATTATTGATAAAGACCCACAAATCATCATCACTCGTAAAACTGAAGCTTTCGCCTCCGACATAAGTAAATTGCGTATGCAGTTCGAAGGTAAAGTGATAGTTGTGGTCATTACCTTCGTTTCCGTTTAATTCATTATCTATAGGGAAAAAGAACGAGTTGTCGTAGGTATACATGCCACCTGATTCTGACTTGCCGTTATCGAGTGTTACGGTATACGATTTTGAAAGGTTGACGCCTTCAACGTCGTTGTACCATTGGGAAAAGGTTTCCTCGGACGTAATACAGTCAGCGCCACTGGGGCCAAACGTAGGTTTCTGGTCTGAACCAAGGGTAGAACCCACCAGTCCAGTTTTCAGGCCGCAGATGGTGGATGGTTGAAAGTCCGCAGGGTTTCCGGCGTTGAAATCCCTTATCGTGCCTGTAAGCTGTATTGAATCTGCGTTTGTTTCCGGTAATGCTGCAAAATGAAAAATTCCCAGGACGGCGCATAAGAATATGATGGTTGCGTGTAATTTATGAAGATTAAACATGACTGGCCTCCTTAGGTGTGTGGTGAGAGATTTGCTTTCGTCAGCAGAATTATGAAAACAGATTAAACTTCTTAAATTATTATGTCAAGACAAAAATTGAGCGGTAAAATTATTCAAGTAATAATGAAATGATTTCTCAGAGGTTAATTTCCGTTGATACCTCAGCCATGTCAATTATGGGGAGTTTTACAGACTTCTCGCCCAAAAGAGCATCTAGTACATCCTGTGGCGCGCTACGGTAATGCAGCACACCCTTTATCTTCAGCGGATACTTCGTGTTACCCGGTACACAAAAAACAAAGTGTTCTTCCTTTTGCCCTTTTGGCGGTATACGATTGTCAGATATGATATGTGTCGCCGCCCATACGTGAATTGTTGGTTTGCCTTTTTCATCCCCAAATACGGTATTGTATATGGTGCAGCCAGGATCAACTTTGCCCTTTTCATCCACAATTCCTTTTTGATGAATAATCTTGCCCTCTGCATCTGTGACGGAAATTTCAAGCCACATCTGGCGCATTTCTGTGAGGCCCGTGGGCAGATAATGTCCGCAGCCCGTATTTTTAATAGTTACCAGAAATTTTAGTAAGTCGTCTTTCTTAGATGCCGGGTCAATCAGTAATTCCATGGTTGCGGCATTTTTCAGCCTGTCAATCGCCATCTGGGGTTGCGCTTCAGAGTTCGGCGGCAGTGAGACCGTGCTGGCGCTTCCACCAACAAAATAGTGCGTCCAGATATGTGGGCGTTTTTTGCCGCCCATGAATTCCGGCGACGCAAAGCCCGGGTTGTCCGGCCTGTCCGTGCTGCCGGTGCAGGGGAAGCCGGGGCGCTGTCTCATGTGACAGTCCTGACAATGCACGGTTGTCTTAGGATCGGTAGTGTTGTAAGGCCCCTGGCGCCATTCAGTGTAAGTTTGTTCGATAGGGAGGTCATTGCCCGCGTGCGACACGTCATGGCAACCGCCGCAAAATTCAGAGCGGGTGTGCAGCTCAGAGTATTGATTCTTGTGGATAGTATCAGGAGAATCGCTAAACGGGCCGTATTTTATGCCGCCTTCCATAGCCTCCGCATTGCCGGGGCTTAATATGTAAGGCGCATTTCCGATCCCTGTGGTTGCCCTTACGGAATGGCAGAAATCGCAGATAACCCCCCCCTTCTCATCATCAGTAGGAAGGTTTGTATCTCCGCTGCTGTGTCCTATGGGAAAGTGGCAACGGACGCACGACTCTATATTTTTCTTTTGGGATTCGTCCGTAGCGGTACTCTTGCCCAGATTATAGACTGCCTGGAAAAGCGGGTTTCTCCAGGCATTTGCATGGGTGGAACCGCTCCACATCTTGAATATCTCCGGGTGGCATGCGCCGCAGGAAATAGGGCTGAAGAACTGACTTTTTTTTACTTCGCCCGGCACCGTGATAGCTTCATCCGTAATATTTGCCGGCCTCTTTCCTTGAGGAAGTTTCCACGTGGGTGACCAATCCCTGGGATCGCTTGCAAATGACATACTGCATGAAACATAAACCAGATTTAGTATCATAATAAGCACGTATTTCGAATATAAGCGCATAAATATTTACCAACCTCCTTGTTTGATTTGAAAAGCCGTGATCTTCGCACACCGATTAAGACATACATTTGCGGTCAGCATATAGGACGATAAACAACAAGCCGAATATACACAAAATATCCGTAAAAGTATAGTTTTTTTCCAATTGTTTCATGATGTTCGGCCTCAATTATTCACCCTAAACGCCTGTAGATTGAATACAAATAAAAAAGGGCACGCTTTTGCGTGCCCTTTCGTTGCTTTCTGCTGTTTAATTTGGAACGATGATGGATTCACCTTGCTTAATCCATCCCGCATGTACAGTGAGTTTGTTTACTTCTTTTTGTCCCGCAATGATTCAATTACCTCATCAACCAGACCATAGGTCTTCGCCTCATGAGATGACATGTAGAAATCACGGTCAACGTCCTCTTCGACGCGTTCTATAGGTTGTCCCGTGTGCTTTACCAGAATTTCATTCAGGCACTTCTTCATTCTTAATATTTCTTCTGCCTGAATGCTGATGTCTGTCGCAGTGCCCCTCATGCCTCCCCACGGCTGATGAAGCATGATGCGGGTGTGCGGCAAACCGTACCTCTTCCCTTTTGTTCCGCCAGCAAGAAGTATGGCCGCCATGCTGTATGCCTGACCTATGCAGAAGGTGGCGACGTCGCACTGTACAAACTGCATGGTATCATATATTGCCAGACCTGCCGTAATAGAGCCGCCCGGCGAATTAATGTAGATGCTGATTTCCTGATTTTTGTTTTCGTTCTGGAGGAATAATATCTGTGCGATAACCAAATTGGACAGGACGTCCTCAATTGCAGAGCCTATGAAGATAATACGGTCTTTGAGAAGTCTTGAAAATATGTCATAGTGTCGCTCGCCGTAGCCGGTCTTTTCCACTACATAAGGCACAAATAGATTGTTGTACGTCTTCATTGGTGTGGCGGCAGGAAATTCACCGTTTTCCAGATGAGATAGAAATTCTTTATACACAAAAACTCCTTTTATGGTTATTGCATCGTTTGCTTGATTCGGTATTTTCGAGTACGGTTACTCTATCTTGGCTTCCTTAAGCAATAAATTTACCACCTTGCTTTCACGCATCTCATTTCTCAGGTAAGACAGACTCCCCTGTCGTTCCAACTGCTTCCGCACGCGCGCCGTGTCGGTATTGTATGCGCGCGCAATATCGGCGATTCGTTGTTCGACATCATTTTCCGTAACAAATATTTTTTCTTTTTCAGCAATGTTATCCATGATAAGTGACGCCTTAAGTTCTCTCATGACAGATTCTGCCGATGCGTTTTTGATGTTTTCCGTCTGTTTCTGGATTTCATCTAAGGGCAACCCCCTCCTTAATAAATCCATCTGATGCTTGTATACCCTTTGTTCGGTATGATAACTCACATAATCCTGTGGTAGATCAAATTTTGTTTGATTCAGGAGCGTGTCGAGTATCTGATTCCTCAGGTCATCTTCCACCCAGTTCTTTTTGTCAACTTCAATCCGTTTACTGAGATTTGATTTCATGTCGTTCAAAGATTCGTAACCCAGCATCTTTGCGAAATCGTCATTTATTTCCGGCATTGCCAAGCGTTTGATTTCCTTTACCGCAAGTTTCAATTTCGCGTCTTTTCCACGGAATTCCTCTTTCTCAAACCGGTCTGACAGCTTCACTTCAATTTCGCACCCTTTGCCTGACTTTGTCCCAACAAGCTTTGCTGCCAAATCAGGTACCGGCGTATTAATCACGGTGACACCATCCTCTGCGACAACCTCAATATCATTGTCTTCAAGAACAACGTCTTTTCCTACCATAGCGGTGCAGTCGCAAATAACATGGTCTCCCTTTTGTACGATGCCATCTTTTACTATTGCTAACTGGGCTTTCCTCTGCCTCATACCCTGCAACGCCTTTTCCATATCTTCTTCCGTAACAGTTGCTGGCTTTTTCCTGAGATGCAATCCCTTGTACTGGCCAAGCTCAAATGTCGGCCAAACCTCAAGGGTCACATCGAAATTCATGGGTTGCCCGATCTCCAGCTTTATTTCGCCAAATTGCGGGTTTCCCACCGGATTGAGCTTGTGCTCTTCAAGCGCCTTTTGATAACACTCACTGACGACAGATTGCTTTACATCATCTTTTATTTGTGTCCCAAATCGCTTTTCAACCAGCTTTCTCGGCGCACGCCCCTTCCTGAAACCGGGCAGTTCAATAGTGTCGCACGCCTCAACGGTCTTTTTTTCTAATTCGCCTTCGATAGTTTCCTTTGGAATTTCAATTTTTAAAACTTTTCTGCAAGGACCAGCATCTGTAATCGTCACATTCATTTTATTAATATCCTGTAATACTATTTCTCTAAGGTAAAAAAATGGAGCGGGTGATGGGGTTCGAACCCACGACATTCACGTTGGCAACGTGACGCTCTACCACTGAGCTACACCCGCTTATTATTCAGCTAATTTCAATGCGAGGGGGGGGAATTGAACCCCCACGCCGTTAGGCACAAGATCCTAAATCTTGCGCGTCTGCCAGTTCCGCCACCCTCGCCTATTTTGGCAATTGATTACAATCAGGAATGCGGAATCTCAACAACATCATTATTAACCTTCCCTTGGTATTTTGCGGGAAGATGTTGCAATATTTTAAATAGTATAAAAGGCAATATTTGGTGCGCCCTGAAGGATTCGAACCTTCGACCCATTGATTAAGAGTCAATTGCTCTACCAACTGAGCTAAGGGCGCACTTCTTGGTATACTACATGAACCAGCCTGAGGATATCTGTGAACAACGCGCCCGGCAGGACTTGAACCTGCAACCGTTGGATTCGAAGTCCACCACTCTATCCAATTGAGCTACGAGCGCACAAATTACAGCTCAACAAGGAATTCGCGTCACGCCATAGTCATACTAAAAATCAAGTTATAAATAAAAAATTATAATTAATTTCTTTGAAAAGTCAACTGCAATCCTGCGTCTTTATAAAATCGTCTGAAAAAAAGAGACTTTTTGCGTCCATAATTGAATGAACGCCGGGAACGTGAACGGCGCATTAGACGGGGCTGTTGTATTTTATTCAAAGGCGCCATAACGTATCAAAAATGTTTTGAGTTTCTTCGTCTATTCTGTATAATCCCTAAAGCAATCAATCGTTCCCGCAAAAACAAAATTATGTATAAGCTCCCAAACTATGGGTTTGGGATAGTTGTTTTGGTTATAATCACGTCACCCAAGAACTGTTGAACATGATAAAAGACGGTATTGTATTCATTCAGGATACAAGCTTTGATTCCAAGAGGATTGACGACCCCTACATCATCGAGGCATACATTCCGGCATCACACAATCTGCAACCGGCAGGAGACGGTCTTCAACTGGCAAACAGGAATGAATTAAGACACGCCGTTGGTATTGTCGCCGCACGATCCTTAAAATATTTCAGCACAAATGGCGAGGGTTTTAATGTCTCCCGCACGCGAGGCATGGCTGTTTGGTGGCTAAGGCATATCTATAATAGTTTTAAGTGGTGGAAGGCCTACGTAGTAAATGCGGAGGGCGAACGGAAAGAAATGCCGATGTTATACATCGGGGAAAAATTTGGTTCAGCAACGGGCAGCGATGAACAGGCTGATATTTCGCTGAGCGCCTTTGAAAACGACCGTTGCATTGTCAGCCATGCTTCCTGCTGTGGGACGGTTTTTGCCGTAGGATACGCCGAAAGAGGAGGACTCGCCAATTTCCCGGACATGTACGGGGTTAAGACGATTGTTGGCAGTAAGTACAAAAGCGCAGGCGTTAGCGTGATTCATGGTGTTACTAAAAATTTAACGCTAATGGCCGAAAATACCCTGAAAGGCAAAAACAGGGAAGTTTCACAACAGAACGTCCGTGATGAAATAAAAACAATGAAGGTGATCGTTCTGGACAGGCCGAGGCACAACAAACTAATCAAGACATTGACAGACCTTGGCGCCCAGGTAACTCTGGTTAGAGATGACGACCTTACCCCGACCCTTGCAGTTACGAGAGATGAAGCCGATCTGATTATCGGTGTAGGTGGAATTCCCGAGGCAATGCTGAGCGCTATTATTATCGAGAAATTGGGAGGTGAAATGAGCTTAAGGATTCTCCCCCGCAACGTAGCGCAAGACGAGAAATTGTTGGGCACAATGAATAACTGGAATCTTTTCATGAAGAGCGAAGTAGACATCCTGAGAAATTTCAAAATTGTAAGACCTGGCACAGAGAGGGAAGACGAAAAAACATGGAATACGGTCTGGACTTCGAAGGATTTAGCCAGAGGTAAGGACATGGTGTTTACTGCCAGTGTTATAAAAAAGACACCGTGGATACGGTTCCCTGACGGGAAAGAGGCGCCTGGCGTGGAACTGGATCCGGTGACGGGAGAGATTACGGTGCATGTACTCCGTATTGCGGGTAATGGTATGGAGATCGTCCCCGTTATTTACCGCACCGTAATTGACAAATATGTCAACCAATTCATGCATTATGATGGAATAAATGTCATGGCGGGCGAAGACATCGTCGTTGAGTTGGAGAAGGTATACACAGAGTTTGGTATGTATCAAGAGGCTAAAGAATGTTTGCAAAAGGCCATGGCGCGCGAAGGTATTCGTCAGGATTTGTTGCGTGAATACCATTCCATCTATGACTATGTTGAAGGATTGGATGCCCTCACGCATGGGCCTGCCCAAACGCCAGAAAGTATCATAAAACACTTTGAAACAGTGTCACGCCTGCCAATAGCAAATGATGTAGGACTCAGATCGAGGAGAATGATTAAAAGATATTATGAGTACCTTGGAGACAAGTATTATCACGAGCGGCGCTTTGAGAAAGCTATTACCTGCTATAAAGAAGCATTGAAATATAGTCCGCATGAACTGAAGGTGCATCGTAAAATAAATAGCATTCAGATGAGAGACGTCCTGGAAGAATTTTTTAGGAGAATTGACAGGAGATATCAGGAACTCAATTATACGGAGTCTGAAAACTGGGAACAATTTAAACTTGGAACCGCATTGGAACTTTTTTACGGGTACGCAGGACGTTCGGGTTTCTCCAGCAGGGATCCCTGGCTCATCGTATTCAGGAGGACTGTGCTGCACGGAAAGAAGCCTTCATACAAACTGTCCATTCTGACCAAATTATTACGGTTACTGAAAGAATTGAATTGGGCGAACGATTACAAATTATCTCAATTCCTGAATAAAGAATTTGGAATGAGCAGTGGAGAAATTGATGCTATTTTGACGTATAGAAATTCCCAAATCGAAATGCTTCGCAGCTCCGATTCCCTTGCCGCCGCCAGGACAAACTTCCACGGCGATAAGCAAAGCGACACAGGTCTGGGCGAGAATGCTGATTCCCATCATGTGTGGAGAAATAAGATATTCCATTCCGTAGGAGAACTCTATTTTGTTAAAGGACTGAGCCTGGAGAGCCTGTCAAAATTACTTATCCCGAAGGTGGTAGTCGAAAGCCAGAATGAACTGGAAGACGCCGATATTCCGCTCAGCATCAGTCTTGTTGAGGCGATGGAGCAGAGGTATAAAAACATCCTGGAGGAACTCAGGGAAGGCTACAAAAAAGAGGCGCAAGAGCATTCGTATGCAGTGGCAGAGGCGTATCATTACCTGAGTCTGGCGCTGTATGATATAGGTGATGATGACGGGGCGAAGCTGTATTATGACGAGGCAATTAAAAAATATGGAGAGATAATTGAAAAATTCGAAGGAATAACGCCGGTGCATGCCCAGTATCGCATCGGCAACTTATATGAGGAATTAGCGCTGTTATACGAGAAAGAGCAGTTGCTCTATTATAACAAGGCTATAGATGCCTATATGAATATTATAGACGAACAGAAATCAACCAAACTGTTTGGTTATATAGGCAGCCTGATCTTCATGAAAGTAGTGCGTGCGCGGGAAAGAGTGGAATGCTTAAAAAGGGAATTGTCGAAAAGCAACGGTGAAAAAGAATGAATGTAAGTTATGGGGTGTGCGATGTGATTCAAACCCGTCTTTGGTAATTTGCCAAGCATTTACCAAAAGGAACCTATGATTTTCAATCCCTCAAAAATACCGTCACCAATGCGTCACCAGCTTTTTGTTTAATGGCAGTTCTAAAGGAATTGAAAATAAATAACATTTACACATGCTATAGATTTTGATATATCAGTAATATGTCAAAATTGTCTTGGAATATCAGTGCTATTAAAGAAGAATTTAAAGATATTGTTTATTCATTAGATGAGCGCAGAATTCGCTT
>Ga0082335_1005306_pt1 | contig 17979 bp, 20 predicted proteins | sample Subgrocontami58m_FD_72375 | JGI IMG/M metagenome (GOLD analysis project Ga0082335, IMG submission 72375) | Subsurface groundwater microbial communities from S. Glens Falls, New York, USA - GMW37 contaminated, 5.8 m (SPADES assembly) (version 2) ... | reverse complement strand
TGTGTATTTCATTGTCAAGGGAACGGAATCCATTCGCTGGCTGGAATCTGCCTCCGCGCCGTTTTTGATTTTGGTTGGATTGGGTTTGCTTGCGTGGGCGTATGTTCGCGGCGGCGGCTGGGGACCGATTCTTTCACAACCGAGCAAGTTTCAAACCGCCGGCGAGTTTTGGAGATTCTTTGTTCCGTCACTCACAGGTATGGTCGGATTCTGGGCAACGCTCTCGCTCAACATTCCCGACTTTTCCCGCTATGCAAAGAGCCAGCGTGCACAGATGCTCGGTCAAGCAATCGGTTTGCCGCCAACGATGGCGCTGTATTCGTTCATCGGGGTTGCGGTTACTTCGGCAACGGTTCTGATTTTCGGTGAGGCGATCTGGGATCCTGTTGTGCTTCTCTCAAAGTTCGAGAATCCGGTTGTAATTCTTCTCGCGCTCATTTCGCTGCTTGTCGCAACGTTGACTACGAACATTGCCGCCAACGTTGTTTCACCCGCAAACGATTTTGCAAATCTTCTCCCGAAAAAAATCAGCTTCAAAACGGGTGGACTCATTACCGCCGTGCTTGGGATTGTCATGATGCCGTGGAAACTCCTTTCCGATTACGGCACATACATCTTCGGCTGGCTCATCGGCTACTCAAGTTTTCTGGGACCGATTGCCGGAGTGTTGATAGCTGATTACTTCCTGGTGCGGAAACAAAAACTAAATGTTCACGACTTGTACGTCCGCGGCGGCGAGTACGAATTCACAGGCGGGTTCAATATGAAAGCAATCTACGCCCTTGCTGCCGGGGTAGTTGTTGCGTTAATTGGATTGCAAGTTGAGCCGCTACGCTTCTTGTACGACTACGCGTGGTTCGTTGGGTTTGCGGTGGCGTTTGTGGTGTATGCTGCTGTTATGAAGAAATAGGAGCAGCGAGTTTATGTTGATGAGATTGTTTGGTGGATTTCGGCAATCGCCTTTCGCATTTCTCAAAGTCGCGAGCACAACGTCTCGCCCAACGCCGCCGTTGTGTCGCGAGCTAAGAAAAGCTTTATCTACCAAAACGCGAAGCAGCACAATGGAGCGACGACAACTATTCTCTCTCAAAAGATGGACCATCGTTGTTGGGCGTGTTATATGCCGTTTTGCTTACCAGCCTTTTCTCACTCAGCAATGAAAAGCAATTCTCGTCTTTGTTCTTTGCTCAGAACATACCGATGTGGTTTTTCATAAACTCTCACCTTCTTGCCAACTGAGCTGAACATCTCAATGATTTCAGATTTCTTAAGGACACCTCCACTCTGATATGAGAGCACAATGATGTTGTCTTGAAAACGATCAATGAGACTCTGAAAAACGAAATTGATATCAGCCTTCCTGCTAAAACGCTTGATGTTCTCATCGCCAGAATATCTAGGGTAGGACGAACCATTTTGATGGAGTCTTCTCTCCCATCTAGAATAATCAGCAAGACCTTCGAGAAAGTGATAGAACGAGAGGTAGTCTGTTCCTTGTGAAGCATCAGATGCGAAATATGGTGGATCGCAGTAGACAAGATCAACCCCATTTGGAACGGAGAGAGCATCGAAGCCCCCGACAACACGATTCTTCTTTTTATTCGAGAAGATTGCTTTGTTATACTCAGCGACGTATCGCTTAAGAAGTTCTGGGAAGGGACGTTCCCATGTTGTCTTGTTTCCAAAAGTTCGTTTAACTCTTGAGGTACGCAGGTAGAGATTCGCTCGATGGAAAAGATTGAATGGACGCTTTGCAAGGCAAGCTTGGAAAAGACTGGCTAGAAATATAGAGCGTTTGTAAGGATTCTTTACTGCCCTGATATTGGAGACTACTCTGTCAAGCCACACATTCTCGTGATCCAAAAAGAAGGTGCCTTGATAGTGCTTCTGGATGAAGTCTGGATGGTCGCCCGAAGAGCCATTGATAACCTTTTCAACGTCAGCGTCAGTAACAATCACCGAATCATTCTCAACGACCGCCTTGCCAATTATCTGGTTGAATTTTAAGAGATCATTGTAGTGAACCCTTTTGCCTTGTCGTTTGAAAAGCAGGCTAACACTTGCCGTTCCGCCAAAAACATCTAAAGCAGAGTTGAACTTAAGGTCTTTGACGTGTTGCCAAATCCAATCGAGAAATCGTCGCTTGCTCCCCGTGTACCGAGTCGAAGGGTATGTGAATGACTGTTCGTTCAATGTATGTTGCCTCTTTTCTCTCTCAGCCGTTTGATAAACTCAGCCGTTGCACGTTGGGCGAAGTTGGAAGCCAATTCCTCTCCCATTTTCTTGCTGATATCGTGGGCAACGAGAATTGGGGTTGGCACCAGCGTCCGGATGGGATCTTCAAGTCCCCATAAATGGTCTTCGTCAACATCAAAGGAGGCCAGTCTCAGCGCAGAGAGCACTTTGTAAATTGAGTTCCTCAGCCCATCAAATGAGTTTGGCAGTGACACAGCAAACTCGTAACGTGGGATGTAAAGCTCATCGTTCCGTGTATGACCGGCAAAAAACATCACGACACCGAGCTTAAGAGCGTCAGTTACGATGTCTCTGGCTGTGATATCTCTGCTATGGTAAACTCTGGATAAGCTATCGAGGTCGTTCTGCGCCTGTTTTCGAGTCCGTCTGTTCAGATTGGAAGCTGTTTCAAATCGACGGAGGATTGCACAAGTGAGAAACAGCCGGTCAAAGGAATCCGCTTGAAAGTCAGTGTGGTAAATGATATTCCGCATTATCTCAGAGTCAGTAATGATATGACCTGTCGGGCTCCAATTGGGCTTGTTGAGTATCTTTCTGATGTACCAATTGATGACGGTGCTGTAAACTTTGAGTTCTACCTGTTTCGCCACGCCACAGTAATACATCTTAAGTTCACTAGCTGTGCGGCAAGTTGTAACCATTCGATATATCGCTTCACGTGTCAACTTACCGTGGCGATTCTCGAGCTTGCAGTTCATCAACTTATCTTGTGGGAAAATCCTGCCATCTCTGAAATGCACGTCGGGTTTGAGTGAAAGTCCGCCGTGTTTGAAAATAAAAGTTTCTTCCAAAAAAATTGTCCGACATCCATTGAAGATTTGGTCGCCCACTCGTAGTCGCCTTCATCCATCTCTGCATAGTCATCAGGTCCAAGAATAACCCAATCTTCGTATTCACGAGTATCCCTTGGTACTGCGATATGTTTCCATTTCGGACTGGCACCTTGGCGTTCTTTTATGGTCCCGCCTGAATTATTGACAACGACAGGTGTAGCCCAAGTCTTGTTGAAAGGAACCCTCAATTTGAATCGATGTTGACTAGCATCGCAAGCACTCATACGAAGCGGAAACTCGTTGCCCCAGAGAACAGTGTCAGTTGGAACGGCTATTTGTTCAAGGAAATAATCTCCGAACACGGTTACATTGATGTGTTGCTCGATTGCTGTCCAATTTGGTTCTCCGATAATTCTAAGCGATTCACTTCCAGAGGACGTAATGCCTAAATCTTCTTGCCAGACCCCGAGACCCATTACAGCAACATCGTTGAGTTGCTTTGCGAATCTGTACTGTTGAGATTTTTCCCCGTTCTTCAAATCTTGCACACAATCCTTGAGGAACGCAAGGAAAAGATCACGAGGATTCTCTCGAAGAAGCCTTGCCTTGGCTTCTTCCAAGACGTTTTTCTCTTCGTCAAGTAAGCTAGCGGCAAGAAGATACTCGGCAGTGCGTGTTATCGCAGGATCGAGCCTCGTCTCAGCTTCAAGACGCGAGAGCGTTTCCTCAAAGGATAGTGGTTGACTGTTGTTATCTATGGGTTTCTCTGTGTCCATCGAGTGCGAACCTCTTCAAATATGTTGGGAGTAGCACCGCCCGGCTGCGTTCTTCTATCGGAGCGAATCTTGATCGGGATAGCGTGCTTTATCGTTTCATAAGTACCCGATAGAATACAAGTACCCCTGGGCATCTTTGGTAAACGAGCAAGCATATCCTCGGTTGCATCGGCTTTGACACCTCGAATAGAATCCAACTGATCGGGTTCAAGCGCAAAAATGAATCTTGTGTTGCACTGTCGGATAGTTTTCTTATCAATATCAACCGGACTCTGAGTAATGAGAATCATACAGATTCCATAGTGACGTCCGATCCGAACATTTTCTCTGATAACTTGCTTACAAGGACTGTCTTCGCCTTCCGGCACTAAGAGGTGTGCCTCATCAAGTACGGCAACATAGGGCGGTATTTGCTCGCTTATGCGAAGGTGCTGTAACTCTCTCAATGTTGCCCCAACAACAAGCTGAAGTTGCCCCTGGTCAAGGTCTCCACAGTCAACGTTGATGACGGGATACTGTCTCAGCAGGTCGATCCAGTTTGTAGCATCGCCAAGAAATCGATGTCTCTCAAGCGAAGATTGTGTTCTCTGAAGTGCGAGTCGCATACTGTTTGCATTGAGTTGCAATATTGGTGCATCATTTGTCATTTCCGCCAAGAGTTGCTGAAGACCGAAGCCACGGATGCGTCCAGCAATGAGGTCTCTCTTGAGCCTCAAGAAAGTGAAAGCGAGCAAATCAATTCCGAGAGTTCCTCTTAGCGTCGGTACAAGATCCAATACTTCAGATTCAATCAATGAAGATAAGCGTACGGTATAGTCTTGTCCGGGTCTTAATACTCTTCCTCCAAGCCCCTCTGCGAGTCCAATGTATTCGTTCTGCGAATCAAGGATGATGATCGGCATATGAAGCTTGTTTATTTCCTCCAAGATAATACCAGTGGCAAAAGACTTGCCGCTGCCGGTTGTTCCGCCGACGAAGAGGTGTCTCTGGATAACACCCGGCTTGAGAAGAACATTGTTTGGTTGTGGCTGCCCGTCGGAAGTCTCAACGCTTATTCGAGTCCGTCCCAAGCATAGAGAAGTATCTGGATTACGTTCGAAGCCCATTGCCTGTGCGATAACGTCTTCAGCCGGAATAAAGACTTGACCTCCAGCCTTAGCCATATCGGACGGCTCCGTTATTTCCAATTGGTTCTCGCCTTGAACAATACCTTCCTCGATTATATCAGCTTCATAGACCCTGTAAATGTTGGTTGAAAGCTCTTCTTGTGGGTAGTCGGCCGCAATTCCCATCGCCTCTCTCACTTTTGCCCTCCCAGCACTTTCGTGTGGATTAACTTCAAGCGATCCAGATACTCTCCCTATCAAGAACTTGCTCTCGTCTACTGATGTACCGACCAGAGTTCCCGGATAGACATACTCGTTAGCATTGGCTTTGAACCTGAACGTGTCGAAAGATGGAGACGATTCGTCAGCGATGACAGAACCGATCTCTCTATGAACTATTTCCAGGGGCATTTGAATTCTCCTTTTTCGTTTTGTCTATAGGCAAGCAAAATGGCATATAACATCTTCAATGTTGCACCTTCGGTGCGTTATTACAGCCGTAGCGGCGGGCTAATTGGTTTATTCCGCTTCTGGTTTGAATAGCCTCTCTATCTGACTCTTATAGTTTCTCCTTGGAGAGTTCATGATTGAGATAGGTGGAAAGCTGCTTCGCCATAAGCTTCTTGGTTACAGTCATCGCATTATCCTAATCTCACGACACTTCGTGGTCGTTTTCTTCGGCTCGCGCCAAGAGTTTGTTCACCCTCAACCTTATATCAACATCATCGTTGCGGCGTCAATGCAGCCACTGCTTGCGACAACGTAATCACCCACTCACGCTGCTCAGGCGTTTCCGGAACTGAAACCCCTCGCGCATCACTCACACGTTGAAATGCTGTTTCGGGATCCAAACCCGACAACACGAGCAGGCTTGCCGCTATCACCGCCGAACGTCCAATTCCCTGGCGACAATGAATGCCCACATGCTTTCCCTGGTCGAGAGCGTCTCCGAGCTTCCGCACGAACTCTAGCGCTTTTCCTTGCGAACCCGGAACACTTCGATCAACGATAGGAAAAGAGAGAAACTCTAAGCGGTCGTGTTGAACGAGTTTTGATTCCTGAGTCAGCTCTAAATCAGATGTTTCATTCGGCGTCAGCAGCGATACCACTATATTGATGCCGGCGTTTTTCCATGAGCGCACTTCATCAGCAAGCCAATCCCCTCCTCGTGGACGAGGTAGAATTGCCAGACGACCATGCCATGGACCTTCTATCCAATAGATATCTGTTTTCATAGATGCCCATCCATCATTGTCCCATCGCGCTTCGCTTTGAGCGCTCCTCGCTGTCCGGGTCGTAGAGACTCAACAAGTTCTTCGTTCGACAATTTCGCAAACTGGTCAAGCTTCACTTGGCTCAGGAAGCTGTCGCGGTGCAGCATCTTGAGTGGCGGTTGGTTCATCGCAAAGAAGTTTTGTGCTACCTGTTTCTCAGCTCATCCGATTCAATTTCGATTCCGGATTCCACTTCGTTGTCTGTTCTATGAAGAACTCGTTTTTGTGGCGGCGCTGGTTGTCCGGTTCCGCAACCTTTCAGACTACTTCAACTTTCAACTTGTACCCCAAGCGAGCGAGCATGTCGGAGAGTTCCTCATAGCTTACGTCAAAGTTCGTCGCATCCATCAAGCCGAGCCGTGCGACAATTTCTTGTATGTCCTCAGACTCGAACTCTGCTTCCTGCATGTGTTGCTCGCACCACGCAATAGTTTTTCCTTGGAGAGTTCATGATTGAGGTAGCTGGAAAGCTGCTTCGCGAGGAGATTCTTGGTAACTGTCATTGCATTCCCCTTTTACTCAGGGCGAGATTCCTAATGGTTGTTCTAAGATTACAGTCATTCGTTGAAATACGCTTGAAGAAATTCCTCGCGAAGAATGCCAGCCTGCGTGAGTATCGTTCTCAGCGTCCCGACTTTGATCGCTCGGTGGTTTGGCATCGTAAGAGGAGTTTTCTTGCCATCAGGGTTCGTACGCTCCATAATGATATGGTTGCCTTCACGTACAATAACAAAACCAAGGCGCTTAAAGGCTTTGATAACATCTTGCTTCGGTGCATCAACGGGGAACTTCATAGGGCGATGCGCGTTTCCGCTATGTACGCATCGAGCGCAGGAGTTTCACCTTCAAGATGCTCGAAGAATTTTTCTTTGCCGTAGTGCTGGATAAAAAAATCTATTGCGCTCTCAGTGTCCTTCAAAGCTTCAGCATACGTATCGCCTTGCCCAACGATGGCTCCTCGTGTAAATCCAAGTGGATACCCAACGTAGCCATCTTCATAACGCTCAATGACAATCTTGACGTTTCTCATAATGTGTCCATTCGTTTGATGAGATGATACAATTTCACGACATCCAATTCACTTTCGATTCCGGATTCCACTTTATTGTCGTCTTCTTCGGTTTGGTGAGGAACTCGATGGAGCTTTTCCCCGTAATGTCGCCTGCGCCGAACTTCGAGTCATTCCATCCGCCGAAGGAGAACGGCTCTCGCGGGACGGGCACGCCGATGTTCACGCCAATCATTCCTGCGCTTGCATGTTCGATAACGTAACGTGCTGCGCCGCCGCTTTGCGTAAAGACGGATGCCGCGTTGCCATAAGGATTCTTGTTTTCAATCTTCATTGCATCGTCAAGATTCTCTACGCGCATAATTGCAAGAACGGGGCCGAATACTTCTTCTTGTGCAATACGCATGTCGGGACGAACGTAATCAATCACCGTCGGTCCGACGTAGTAGCCGTCCTCTTTTCCTTCAACAACATAATTTCTTCCGTCGACAAGAACCTTCGCCCCTTGTTTCTCCGCTTCGGTGATGTAGCCTTCGATTCGTTCCTTCGCTTTCTTTGAAATAACAGAGCCAAGATTTTTTCCGGGAACAATCTTCCGTGCTTCGTCGCAGAGCTTCTTGATGATGTTGTCAACATTGCCGACCGCAACCATCGCCGATGCTGCCATGCAACGTTGTCCTGCACAGCCGCTCATGCTTGCTGCAACGTTAGATGCCGTCATGTCTTCATGCGCATCGGGGAGAACTATCAAGTGATTCTTTGCGCCGCCAAGACATAAAGCTCGCTTCAAGTGGGATGTTGCCCGAGTGTACACAAGCTTTGCAACTCGTGTCGAGCCAACGAATGTAAGCGCATCGATGCCGGGATTGTTGCAAATGGCTTCGACTGCTTCTTGTCCACCGTGAACGATGTTGAACACGCCGTCAGGCAAGCCGGCTTCTTTCAGCAATTCTGCGATGCGAATCGAGCTGAGCGGCACAAGCTCGGACGGTTTGAGAATCATTGTGTTGCCGAGAACGAGTGCGTTCGGGATTGTCCAGTTGGGGACCATGTAGGGAAAGTTGAACGGCGTAATTGACGCGACAACGCCGACAGGGAAGCGATCAATACGGCACTCGACGCCTTTGCTCACTTCAAGAATCTCTCCGGTGATAAGTTGTGGCATCGAGCAGGCGAACTCGGTAACTTCGATTGACTTCTCGATTTCAGCAGTTGCTTCGCTCATTGTCTTGCCGTTCTCTGTGTGCACGAGTTCGGCGAGGGATTGCATGTGTTTTTCCATCAGCACCTTGTAGCGGAAGAAGACTTGCACGCGCTCCTTTATGGGAGTAGGTGACCAGGCGGTGAACGCCGCTCTTGCTGAGCGGACAGCATCGTCAACATCTTGCGCAACAGAGAGAGGGACTTTTGCAATTTGTTGTCCGATGGACGGATTCATCACAGGCAAATAGTCTTTCGTTCGTGATTCAACCCATTTGCCGTTCACGTAATTCATCAGCGTGTGAATACCGTTCGATGGCTTCACTGCGTACTTCAGTTCTTCTGTAATTGCTGTTGGCATGGCGCGCCTCGCTTAAGATTGTGGTGAGTTCTGTTGCCTTCAAGGTAGGCATCATCAAATAGAAAATCAAACACCGATGGTAGATGGAGCCCACCTTCAAGGTGATTCTCTGGAAGGTGGAAGCTGTCTTCTGCGCTTTTATGCTTGATTAAGCCGCGTTTGTGCCGTATGTTTTTATCACATGCCTTCGTCAATGCAATGACCATTAGCGGCTTATGTGAATGAGAGAAGTCCCCACGATAACTTCAGTTGGAGAGGTGCCGATTGATTTTGTTGCCACGGCGGCAGGTTCATTGGCGGAGTCTCCCGGTTTTGTGAAAACAGTCGGCGGCGAAGCTGCGACTGTGGCAGTTGGGCTTGCGAAGCTCGGCTCGCATTCTGTCTTTATTGGAAAAGTCGGGGCTGATTCTTTTGGCAAGTATCTTGTCAATCAACTGAAGAAACATGGGGTTGATGCTCGCGGTGTTCTGTTCGATGGAGATCACAAAACACGTCTTGCGTTCGTCTCACTTGAAGAATCGGGAGAACGTAACTTTGAGTTTTGGGAGAAGGCTCCCGCAGGAGCACAGCTTGAGTTCTCTGACATCAATCTCGAGACAGTTAAGAAATCTCGCATTGTGAATATTGCGCCACTCTTGTTGATGAAAGAGCCGGCGCGTTCGACGGCATTTCGGCTTGCAAGAGAAGTTGTGAAGTGTGGAGGAGAGATTGCGTTTGATGCGAACGTGCGGAACGCGTTGTGGCATTCATTGATGGATGCAAGGCGTGTTCTGCTTCGGATGGTTCGGTTGTGCAGCATCTTGAAATTGAATAATGAAGAAGCAACATTCCTCACAGGGATTTCAAACGTGCAACGTGCAGCAAGGAAGCTTCTCTCTCTGGGTCCGAAGCTTGTCGTCATCACGCTTGGGGCAAAAGGTTGCTACTTCCGAACAAACAAAAGCAAGGACCTCTGCCCCGGCTACACCGTGCATGCAATTGATACAACGGGCTGCGGTGATGCGTTTTTTGCCGCGCTGCTGCAGGGCATCGCACATTCACAACGTTCGCTTGATGAACTTTCCGCTGATGAGCTGACCTCGATTTGCAGCTATGCGAATGCTGTTGGGGCGTTAACGTCGCTTAAGCGCGGTGGGGCGGAAGGTGTGCCGTATCCGAATGATGTGGTGAGGTTCATGACGAAGAATAGTCAATAGTCAACGGTCAATGTTCAATTGCCAATAAATTACTCCTTCCCTTGAAGTTATTATCTCACATAATTGACAAACCCCTCGCTATCGTGGACATTGAGACGACAGGCGGCAACGCGATGTACAGTCGTATCATTGATGTTGCGGTGATTCGCATTGAGCGGGGCAAAGTCGTGAAGAAGTTTCAGTCTCTGATTAATCCCGAACGCTTTATTCCTCCCTCGATCGAACAACTCACCGGCATAACGAACGACGATGTTGCAGATGCGCCAACGTTTCGTTCCGTCGCAAGAGAATTATTTAAGGTGCTTGACGGTGCAGTCTTCGTTGCACACAACGCCCGGTTTGACTATGGTTTCATCAAGAACGAATATCGGAGACTCGGTAAAGAGTTCAGCGCAAAGTGTTTATGTACGGTGAAATTGTCGCGCAAGCTATTTCCTGAACATCATCATCACGACCTGAGCAGCGTCATACTGCGACACAACATTATGTGCGAAGACAGGCATCGGGCAATGGGTGATGCTAAAGCTGTCTATGATTTTCTCAATGTCATTCAGGACGAAGTGAGCGGACAGCTTCTGGAAAAAGCCGTCAGCGCAATTCTCAAAACAAGCAGTGTTCCGCCTCATCTCGACAAAGAAGCGATTGACGCGTTGCCGGAAAGCTCCGGTGTATATTTGTTCTATGGAAAAGAGGGGGAGTTGCTCTATGTCGGCAAAAGCGTGTGTATCCGTGACCGTGTGATGTCGCACTTTTCCGGCGACAACCGTTCGGCAAAAGAAATGGAGATTGCGCAGCAAGTCGCTCGCATTGAAACGCGGCAAACAACGGGCGAGCTTGGTGCGCTGCTGCTGGAGTCGCAGCTCATCAAAGAGCTACGACCGATGTACAACGTTGCTGCTCGCCGTCAGCGTGATTTGATTCTTGCACGTCGAATGACGACCAACGAAGGCTATGCAAGCATTATTCTTGAAAAGACGCACGAGATAGAAATTGATCTCGAAGCACCGATAATGGCAATCTTCAAAACCATGCTGCAAGCAAAAGAGTACATGGCAAAGATTACAAGAGAATTCCGCCTATGCCACAAGCTGCTCGGACTCGAGCGCACGAACTCATACTGCTTTGCATATCATTTGCATCAATGTAACGGGGCGTGTGCTGGCGAAGAGCCTGCGACATTGTATAATGCGCGAGTAGACGAGGCATTTGCCGAGCGACGCATCAAAGCGTGGCCCTTCAAAGACGGCATCGTGATTGAAGAACGAAACCCCTCGACGAATGAAGGCGAAGCATTCCTGATTGACAATTGGTGCCTGCTCTCGTGCTTCAAGTTTACCGAGTTCGGACAGACAGAACTTTTCAGAGGGGTTCATCGCTTCGATTACGACAGCTACAAGATTATTTTACGTTACATTTCCAATCCGCGTAACGGGCACAGTATCAAGCACGTGCCGCTGAATGAGCTGTACGGTGCTGCCGATAATTATGATAGGATGGACTAATGCGAGCAGACGTGCAGCCCAAACTTCAACTTACGTATCCGTGCGAATGGCCCTACGTTGTCATTGGGGCGAGCGAAACGGAACTTCGGATCGCAATCAATGAGATTGTAAGCAGCCGGAGTCATACGGTTGCGCTCTCCAGCACGAGCGCAAGCGGGAAATATGTCTCGCTCAAAGTGCTTGTTGTTGTGTATAACGATGAAGATCGCGCCGGCATTTGCGATGCGCTGAATGAACATCCGGCGACGAACGTGGTCATCTAAACTTGCCTTGCTTGTCGACGCTCCTATGAGTAGTTTGTTGTGGCGTTGCTGCACCCGGACGTCTCCATCCATATAAAAAGAACATCTCAACGAGGATACCATGATAATGCCATTAGGCGATGACAACAGCGATCGCGCAACAACGCCAATCGTTAACTACGCGCTGATCGCGATCAACATTGTCGTGTTTGTGTTTTTCCAAGGTCTTGGCTCGAACGACAAATTTACCATGGCGTGGTCAACAGTTCCTCAAGAAATTCAATCGGGGACAGACCTTTCGGGAAATGTGGACATTGTTGATCCCGCAACAGGGCAGGTTGCGGGTCAATTTGATCTTCAGCCCACACCGATTTCCGTCTATCTTACACTGCTCACTTCCATGTTCATGCATGGCGGCTTCGCACATATTGCAGGCAACATGCTGTACCTCTGGATCTTTGGTGACAACATAGAAGACAGGCTCGGTCACTCGCGCTATCTCATCTTTTATCTTCTCACCGGGGTGGTCGCGTCGCTCGCACACGTGTTTTCGACGTTCACGTTCGGCGGCGACCCGAACATTCCAAGTCTTGGCGCGTCGGGTGCAATCTCGGGTGTGCTTGGCGGCTATCTGATTCTCTTTCCGCGCAAGCGCGTACGCGTGCTTATGTTCAACATGCTGCAAGAAGTTCCTTCCATTGTTGCCATCGGGTTCTGGTTTGTACTGCAACTGTTCAGCGGCATCGGCTCTATGGGCGGACGAGGTGGCGGTGTTGCGTATGCCGCGCACATCGGCGGCTTCGTCGCCGGACTTGTGCTGGTAAAGCTGTTTGCAGTGGGTACACGAGAGCCTGATGTGTTTGTCGGAAGAGTTAGATAGTTCGTGCGAGATCTAAACAACAGTTGATAAGCCCATCTTAACTGTCAGGACGGGCTTATGTTTAAAGATGAGGGATGCGTAAGAATTTCGTGAACAAAACGTGACAATTGTTTGTTAGATTGACGTGGAAGGAGGATTTATGCATATAGCAGCAATAATACTGATGCTTCTCGTTGGAGGAGAACAAAAAGGAAAGGAGACAAGTCGTTTGGAGAAGGCAACATTTGGCGCAGGATGCTTTTGGTGTGTTGAAGCGGTGTTTCAGCGGATTGATGGTGTAAAGTCGGTTGTGCCCGGCTATGCCGGCGGAACAAAACAAAATCCCTCATACAAAGAAGTGTGCGCGGGAACGACGGGTCATGCGGAAGTCGCGCAGATTACATTTGATCCATCGAAAGTCAGTCTCGAAAAACTGTTGGAGGTTTTTTGGCACGCACATGACCCAACAACAATGAATCGCCAGGGCGCTGATGTTGGAACGCAATATCGCTCGGTCCTTTTCTATCATGATGAAAAGCAGAAAGCGATTGCGGAGAAATCAAAGAAGCAGGCGCAGAAGGATTTCGATGATCCAATCGTGACGGAGATTCAACCGCTGACGAAATTTTATGAAGCGGAAGATTATCATCACAATTACTACAACGAGAACAAGCTTCAGCCGTACTGTCAGTTTGTTATCAAACCGAAGCTGAAGAAGCTGGGGCTGGAGAAGTAGAAGCCAGAGGTCAGAAGTCAGAGGTCAGAAGTCAGAGGTCAGAAGTTAGAGGTCAGAAGTTAGAGGTCAGAAGTCAGAGGTCAGAAGTCAGAGGTCAGAAGTCAGAGGTCAGGGACAAAAGGTCAGAAGTAGAAGAGGCTCTTAGTTTTCTAAGAGCCTCTTGCATTTTCAGAACTTCGCTTCGACCAGTTCTTCCTCATCGTCGTAAATCTTCGGGATGTCGTGGTACCAGTCAAGGTGCGGGCTCCACTTTGAGCACTCACAGCAACAGGTTTCTTTCCACTGTTTGTCGCAATTCGGGCACCGCCCCATTGTGTCGAACGTGTTCCAGACATGATCGCAGCCGGGTGAGCAGCACCATCTGTCATCTGCTCTCGGCTCCCATTCACATTTTGGACAGGCGATGCGCATTGACTCCTTCTCCACAAATCCAAAGAACGTAATGTGCCCGAAGGGGGATCCCGCCATAAAGCGGCGGGATTTCGTCCCGATAAAAACCATCGGGACTCAACTTGAACCTATCTTGATTTGTGCCCGAAGGGGGACTTGAACCCCCACGACCTTGCGGCCACTAGCTCCTGAAGCTAGCGCGTCTGCCAATTTCGCCATCCGGGCAAACTTTTCTGAGCCAATTTACCCAAAAGTCGAAGCAGAATCAAGAACGCGCTTCTACAAACAAAAACCCCGACTGATGTTTCAATCGGGGTTTCCTGTACCAGCTCAGAGACAATTATTTGATAAGCAGAAGCTTTCTTGAGCCAATAAAACTACCGGCAGTGATTTTGTAAATGTACACGCCGCTCGAAAGCAAATTTGCATCGAACGTCACTTCGTGGGTGCCCGCTTCTTTCAGCTCATCTACCAGCAATGCAACGCGTTCACCAAGAGTATTAAACACTTCGAGTTTTGCATGTTCGTTCGATGGCATCCGTATTTGATGATTGTTGTTGGGTTAAATGGATTTGGGTAATTTTGTGAGAGTAAGAATGTTGTTGGAACAGACTTTTCATTCACACTTGTCAACACGTTGACTTGAATTGGATCGAAGTAATGGATTGTCCCATCCAGGTCAATTTGCTTTAAGCGATAGTAACGCGCATCGGGTGTCGCATTTACGTCAGTGTACTGATAGTATTGCGGAATAAGTGTTGTGCCGTGACCGGGCACGAAGCTACCGGGAATTGTTATGAACGGTCCCGTCTGTTGTGGTGACTTCTGAATTTCAAATCCATAATTATTGATTTCGCTTGTCGTTCTCCATTCCAGCAACACGCGGTTGTTCGTAAGGGCTCTGCCTGTGAACCTGGAAAGTTGAACCGGCACAGGCGCAGAGATGGTGAAATTCACATCCGAAATGTCGAAGAAGATATTGCCGATCGCTTCGACTTTCATGCACGCTGTTGTTGTCTGATTGTCTGGAATGGTGACAACCTCTGAGCCATCGTTCGGTGTGCTTGCGACGACCGTGATTGGAAATGTTGTTCCGCCATCGGTGGAGAGTGTAATCTTCACGTTTGCACAATTGAGAGAGAGTGATTAAGGTGAAGGATTTGTACTTCGCTTTGCGGACCCGCACTGGATCTCTCAATTACCACGAGTAAAACGGGGGGAATGTGTTGGTGCGTGGGATAGTATATCTGATGAGGAATTCAGTTGGAAGCTCGCGGAACTCCACAACCATACGAACCCCCAAGTTGTCTAAAAGCTTGTCGGAGCGGCGGGATTTTCCCGAAGGGATTCCTATGGAAGAACCCGCGACCCCTTGCAACCATTGATTGGTTGCGTGTCTTGATTCTTAGTCGGAGCGGCGGGATTTGAACCCGCGACCCCTTGCACCCCAAGCAAGTGCGCTACCGGGCTGCGCCACGCTCCGATTGATTTTCCGACCAATGTTAAACGGATTACATGTTCAAGATACAAAACTTCACAGGTGAAGGCAAGAGATTATTCCGAGGAAGCTAACCATCTCTGCTTTAGATACGCATTCGCATTTGTGTCGGACAGCTTCTTGTACAAATCAACCTTCGTGTTCACAAAGTCCAACATGATTTCGTCCAGCACCCTCTCGAACTTGTATCTGACATTCGCTTCGGTGTTGTCGCTGTTCTTTGCTTGCATCAATTCTTGATGCGCGTGAATCTTGGTTCGCATGTTGGCAATATCAACTCTGTCCTCATCCGTTAGATTGATGCGGTAAGTCTCGTTCAACACCTTGATGATGTTTGAGAGAAAGTCATACTCTTCTGGTGTGCGAACGCCAGTCTCGGTACTGATTGGCTTGAGTCCTTTGTCCTCTTTTGTCAGAGCGATGTAGCCCCTGAACGTCTCCTGCACTTCATACGGCAGATATAGCTTTGCAGCATCGAGCGGAAGTCTTCCTTTTCTTCGGGCGACCTCTGCCGAAACACACTCACGACCGCATCAAGGATTGGTTGTAACTTTGGCGCTGGCTCTTTGGGATTGAAGAATATCTTGGCAAACTCTTTGACCTGTTCCCGTGTGTAGATTTCAAATTGCTCAAGTTGCGTTTTCAAACCATACAGCTTGTTCGGGTCAGTCTCCTCTTCGAGATACGTGACCTGATAGTAGTCCTGAAATGCCCTTTGAATTTCATCCCACTCGTTCACAAAATCCAACACTACGGTATCGACTTTGCCATTCATGGTTCTGTTCAAGCGGCTGAGTGTTTGTACGACATTCACACCACCGAGCTTTTTGTCCACGTACATTGTGTGGAGCAACGGCTTGTCAAAGCCAGTCTGGAATTTGTTCGCTGCAATCAGGGGGCGGTACTCAGGTGTCTTGAACGCATCCGCAATGCCCACCTTTGCAGGTAGTCGGTTCATGCTGTTTTCGGTGTACGACGCTTTCGAATCAGGGTCAATCACCGTTCCTGAGAAGGCAACAAGCGACTTGAACGGCAGACCCATCTCCTTTATCACCTTCTGGAACGCCAATTGAAATCTCACTGCATGAAGCCGTGACTTGGTCACCAACATCGCCCTTCCTCTTCCCTGAACTGCTTTCAATGTTACATCAAGAAAGTGGTCGAGCATGATGCGAGTTTTTAGCTCGAAGGCGTGCGGCTGCAAATCAACGTAAGAGGTCAGCACACGAATTGCCTTCTTCTTCTCGTACTCCTTGTCTCCCTCAACGGCTTTCGTGAGCTTGAAATACCGTTTGAACGTCGTGTAATTCCTGAGCACATCCAGAATGAACTCTTCTTCAATTGCCTGTTGCATTGTGTAGGTGTGGAAGGCAACGAACTTTCCGTGCTCAGCCTTTCTACCGAAGAGTTCGAGCGTTTTGTTCTTGGGGGTAGCGGTGGAGGCAAAATGGCATCTTCAACGTACTGACCAGTGAGCGAGTTCTTCTCCCGAATGGACTCCTTCGGAGGATTCCCGAACTCCATCGTTATGATGGGCAAGCCGTTGACGAAGATGACCATGTCCAGCGAGTCTTTGCCCGCCTTCGGCGAGGCTTCGCTCCACTTGCTGAACTTCACTTGCCGAACAACGCTGAATCTGTTCTGCACATACAACTGCTGATGCTGAGGATTCATTCCGCTCGAAGGCTTGAAGTACACGAACTTGAACTTCGCACCTCTATCTGTGAATCCTTTTCGGAGAACGTGTAGCGTTCCGTACTTCGCAATCTCGTTGGAGAGATTCTGACAGAGCTTCTCCGCAGTTGCTGAGCCATACTGTTGCTCTAACTTCTCGAATTCCTTCGGTTGCGTTGCCTTGATGAAGGCAATCACTTCGTCGGATATAAGACAAAGTTCTTTGTTGTAGCTTTTAGGATTTCCCTTGAGGTAGCCAGTGGAGAGCAGATGGCTTTCGATGTGGGCTTCAAAGTCTTTTTCTTGAGTAGCGTCGCTCATCCTTCTTCGCTCGTCTGTTTACTAATAGTTATTCTGCTTAGTGGGCGGGCTTTATCAGTTGGAACTACCTGAATCAAATGGACTTAGCAATTTCACTCTCTCTGAGCGATTAAATATTCTCTACTAACTTTTAGAATTATTTGTACAATCATATAAGACTGACAGTCCAACCTACGCCATTTCTATTAACTAACTTTGGCTTTCTTTGTCGTGGTTATTAAAAGGATGTCGTTGGTTTTCAAGCACTTACAGACAACCTATTACTAATTCTTATTACTAAACGAACCAATCTTGTCCGACTTTAGTAAAAGACCCATAGCGGATTCTTTCGAGTACCGATATTCTTAATGGTCTTTGTCTTGCTCGACATCTCCAAGAGAAGGTTGTTAATCTTCCTCATCTTCTGCTCTCCTGAAAGAACGTCTGGCAACTTATCAAGCAGTAGTTCGTTGAGTTCTCTGCGTGTCGCCTGTCCATGCTGGCGTATGAACTTTACAATCAAATCCTTGTAGTACTCCTTATCGAAGCCTTTGCTCTTAGTGTAGGCAGCCTTCGTGTCAGCTATCTGAGCAACTTGCGCCGAGACAAACAAGTTTGGGTAACGACCTTCAACGAGCTTCTGCTTCTTCAGCGCCTGAGCATCTTCTCGACCAATATTGTGCTTCTTCTGAACCTTGTCCAAAAGAATCACCGTCTTCAAATCCAAATCAAAATTCTCCATCAACAAACGAGAGTAGTTCTCATCAATAATCTGACCATGAAGCCGCACTTGGACTTTTTGTGGGTCGGACAAATCATAGTCAGGC
>Ga0082335_1005305_pt1 | contig 17980 bp, 19 predicted proteins | sample Subgrocontami58m_FD_72375 | JGI IMG/M metagenome (GOLD analysis project Ga0082335, IMG submission 72375) | Subsurface groundwater microbial communities from S. Glens Falls, New York, USA - GMW37 contaminated, 5.8 m (SPADES assembly) (version 2) ... | reverse complement strand
CTCCCTCCCGCCGCCCCTCCCCCTCCGCCTCCCCCTCCACCTCCCCCCCCCCCCCCCCCTCCTCCTCCCCCTCCCCCACCACCACCACCTCCACCTCCACCTCCACCTCCACCTCCACCTCCACCTCCACCAGATGATCCTCCACCATGGTGGGATCCATGTTGGACGTGTTGGTGGGATCCGCCACCACCACCTCCACCACCTCCACCTCCACCACCACCACCAGATGATCCTCCACCATGGTGGGATCCGCCACCAGGCGATGACCCATCCTCCTTCAACTACTCCCTCTCCAACTCTGGCACATCTTTTGTGACAAAAACTAGTGGTAACGCTTTCACCCAGAACACTATTACCAAGTCACTCACTGCGGGAGGGACACAGTCGGTCACTCTATCTCTCACTGGGCAACCAAGCGGAGTTACTTACTCTGTTGCGTCTAGTGCCTGTTCCCCAACCTGTACCTCGGTCATCACCTTTACTGTGGCTCCAACCGCAGTCAACGGCACTTACCCTATTACTGTTACTGGCACTCCCTTAAACAGACAGACTGCCTTTAATCTGGTCATTTCAGGTAACCCTATGACAGCCACCTGTTCGGCTTCTCCTGGAACAGCACTCCTTGGCCAGACTGTCACCTGGACCGCCATAGTCTCTGGGGGTACATCACCCAAGACTTATGTGTGGAGCGGTACTAACATCCCAACGAGTCCAGCTCCCACCACTAATCCTTACAGTATTACCTACGGCACCATCGGTCAGAAGAGTGCTTCTGTTACTGTTACTGACGCCAATAATCTCCATGCCACTTGTCCCACTGCCACTGCTCAAATTAATTTCAATCCACTGCTGGAGGAGTTTTAGATGGTATAATAGTTTTGTGATATGAAGAAAAATATTAAACTATTTGCCATTTTGGGAATATTTATAGTACTTCCGCTTATTTCTTTTGCTCAAAATGCTTCAGTAATAACAAATGGGCCGGTTTCCGAAATACAAAATGTGCAAGTTGCCCAAAATATCATTAGCGGGACAATTATTTTTTTCAGAAACGCTTCCGTATCCGCTTTTGACAATGTTTTCTTGACGATTCTTCTGTCCGAAAAAACTCAAGAGACAAAGAGCGTAATAAAGGGGATTCCTACTACGATAGTGAAACCGGGGGCAATCATTTCAACAAAAATGGGCAAGGATTTCTTCACGCTTTTCTCTCAATCTGATTCAACCAAAGATTTTTCTCTAGAATACCCTATGAGTATTCCTGTGGGAGCATATCGACTGGAAGCGCAGGTTGTGACTATTTCTGGAGACATAGTCACCTCCGCTTTCCAAGATATTAATTTAACAGGAAACGGAAATTTTTTGAAAATAAATCAAGAGACATGCCGACTTATGTTGGCAGGCATGATGTTTGGCTCAAATGATGGTCCCAACTTATATTCCGGGGAGAATCCGAAAGTATCTTGTAAGGTGACAAATCCTACTTCAGCAAATATTGAAGCTACTCCCGTATTGTCGCTTGCAACATATTTTGCATATGGTTTCCCACAAACTGATCTAGAAGAAATAAAATTAGATAGCATCATATTCAAAGCGAAAGAAAGCAAGACAGTCACTTTAGAAATCCCATCACCCCTAGACCCACAGGTTTATCAGGCAGGACTACAATTTTCTGACGTTCTATCTGGGGAAATTAATTCCTCGCTATCCCTTTTTAGATGGGTGGTGAAGGGGGCGGCTGCGCGGATTCATGATGTGGCACTTGATCGCTCAAGTTATGAAAATGGGTCGAAAGCCGAAATAACCGTTTCCGTTTATATTTCACCCGACCTATTTTGGGATAACTATCAAAACCTGCCTTTTGTAAAAGCCGACCCTAAAAGATTTTCCGGGACGCCGATAGCGAAGCCGACTTTAAGGGCCACTTTGGTTTCCGGTTCAGGGGTATTTTGCGGACAAGGGGAGACAATATCTGATTTGCCGTTCACTAAAGATGAGATTAGAGTTGGTCATATCGTCGTGCCTATATCAGAGGATTGTGTTGACCCCAAAGCGGAAGTTTCTTTCTTTGATGGGGAGAAACTTCTTGCTGGCGTAGACTATACGAAAATATCTTTGCCGTCTGAACGATCGACCAACGCATCTTTTCCGCTCGTTTATTATGTAATAGCAGGTGTGGTTCTCATTCTTGCTTGGGTTGTTTATAAAAAAATTAAAAATGAACCGTAAAATCTACATATTATTATTTGCCAGTATTGTAGGTATATTCTTATATACCCCGTCTCTCACGTTGGCGAGTGATGCTAATATTCCCGCTTTTGATCAGCTTGCATTTTTAGGATTTGATTGGAACCCACCTTGGAGGGATGACCCACCACCAAGAGATCTTTCTCCAATGCCTGTGTTAGATCCTGAATCAGTATGGGGCGCACTAGTAGGAAATCCTCTTCTTAGCTACGGAGCTATTACAAGAGTTGCCCCAGATCAGTTTGAAATCGGGACTGTCTCAGAAGTAACGGCATTTTATAAGTTCGGTTCTATAAATAGTTGCGCCAATATGACATTTGAAATGCAAATAGATACATATTTAGATGGAGTAATAGTTTCCACTAAACGTTATCCGACTATGCGCTCAAGACAATATGTAGACAGTGAGCCCATTTCAGTAGTCGGTCTCCTTGTCGGTACGCATCGCGTTGATATGGTCTTTACAGATTTAGGTACTAATCTCAAACAGACCAACTATAAATATTTCTTAATTACTTCTGATTCGAAGAAAACTTGTGAGGAACTTGGAAACTGTCCTCCTAAAACCTGTGAAGAGTTGGGCACCTGCCCCCCAGACGAGTCCTTCAACTACTCTCTCTCCAACTCCGGTGAATCTCGTGCAACCAAGACAAGTAGTAACGCCATCACCACAAACACCATCACCAAGAATTTAATTGCTGGTTCTGGCTCAGTGACTATTACGGCAACAGGCATGCCGTCTGGTGTATCTATAACTTATGACGGCAATCGTACGTCTTCACTGCCGTGTTCCCAGCCAACCTGTACAGCAGTCATCACCTTCACCGTCCCCCCAACAGCGGTCAATGGCACTTACCCCATCACTGTCACCGGCTCTCCCTTAAACAAACAGACGAGTTTTAATCTAGTCGTGTCAGGTGATCCTTTTTCCGTTTCGTGTGCAGCCTCTCCGAGGACGGCCTTAATTAATGAAACCGTCACCTGGACCGCCATAGTCTCTGGGGGTACATCACCCAAGACTTATGTCTGGAGTGGCACCAACATCCCAACAAATCCTGCTCCTAAAACCAACCCTTACAGCATCACCTATGGCACCATTGGTCAGAAGACTGCTACTGTCACAGTAACCGGTGCTAACTTAGCGCAAGCCACATGCCCGACCAACACTGTTCAGATTAATTTCAACCCATCGTTGGAAGAATTTTAAAATGAACTATGCACATTGATGAAAGCAAGCTAGAAAGTTTTATGATTGACTCCGGTCTAGTCTCCAAAAAGGAGATCGGACTTGCCAAGAATGAAATTAATGAGAAGAATCCCAGTATCGGCGGAGTTCTTGTAAACAAAGGTGTCTTAACGGAAAATGATTTGCGCCGAATGCAAGCCTACATTTTAGGTATTCCTTTCGTTGATCTTAAAAGTCAGAAACTTGATTTTGCCGTACTCTCTCTCATACCCGAGCCGATTGCAAGAAATCACAATATAGTGGCTTTCAGAAAGAGTGATGACAGTCTGGAAGTCGCCATGCTCAATACCGAAGACCTGACGGCCATCGATTTTATCAAGAAGAAAGTTGGGCTCAAAATTTTGCCTCGTCTAACGGATGAGGAGTCTATGAAGTGGGCCCTGCTTTCTTACCAGAAAACTCTTAAAGCAGAATTCGGGGATATTATTCAGAAGGAAGCCAATTCGCTTAAAGCAGTGAGCGATAAAATGGGTGGCGATGATGATATTTCCGAGAGTGACCTTAAAAAACTGGCTGAAGATATGCCGGTGGTACGTATTGTAGATACTTTGCTCAAGCACGCCATCATCCAAGATGCTTCTGACATTCATATCGAACCGGAAGAGGACAAGGTCCTTGTGCGTTATCGCATAGACGGAATTCTACGGGACGCCATGATCTTGCCGAAGAATACCGCTTCTAGTATCACGGCTCGTATCAAGGTTCTTTCCAGTCTTAAACTTGACGAGAAGCGTATTCCTCAAGACGGTCGTTTTAAAATTGATATCGGGGGTGAGAAAGTTTCTTTCAGAGTCTCTACTCTTCCCGTTTACTATGGTGAGAAAACGGTCATGCGGCTCTTGCGGGAGTCTGTTTCCGGATTTACTTTAGAAAGTCTTGGATTTCATTCTCGCGGGTTAGATGATTTACATAAAGCTTTAAAAATAACCACAGGCATGATCCTCGCCACTGGTCCGACGGGTTCCGGCAAAACAACGACTCTTTATACAATGCTCGATATCGTCAATACCCCTAACGTCAATATTTCCACCATCGAAGATCCTGTGGAATATCAAATGACGCGCATCAACCAGACGCAAGTGCGTCCGGAAATTGGTCTCACCTTTGCCAATGGTTTGCGCACTCTCGTTCGCCAAGACCCGGATATCATCATGGTTGGAGAAATTCGCGATAACGAGACAGCGGCGCTCGCTATCAACGCCTCGCTCACCGGCCACTTGGTGTTTTCCACTCTCCACACTAATTCCGCTGCCGGAGCTATTCCTAGACTTCTTGATATGAAGGTGGAACCATTCCTTCTTGTCTCTACCATCAACATTATCATTGCTCAACGTTTGGTCAGAAAACTTTCTGCCTCTAAGACCAAGTATTTCTTAAATAAGGAGGAACTTGCCTCGCTCGGCAATGTTGTTTCGCTCGATAGGTTGCTTGCTTTGCTCAAGGAAGAGAAGATTATTGGGAAAAAAGACACCATTGATAAAATCCCGTTTTGGAAACCGAATCCCGGGAAAAATTCAGAAGACGGTTACGCAAGTCGCATAGGCATACACGAAGTGCTTAAAGTAACACCGACTATCAAGGCCCTGATCATGAAGGGGGCGACTTCCGGGGAAATAGAAGAGCAGGCAAAGAGTGAAGGCATGATTACTATGATTGAAGACGGCATTTTCAAAGCTGTGCAGGGTATTACCACTATAGAAGAAGTCTTAAGGGTTGTATCTGAATAGAATTTTCAATTTTCAATTTAGAATTTTCAATAAATTTTCATTTATCCAAATGATTCAAACAGAAAGAAAGTATGACTTGGAGGAGAGAACAGCTTTATTTGGTGAATCTGTCATAAAATAGATCCAATCAAGAAAGAGTGTCAGGAGCTTATCTTCATTTTCACCAAAATCGCCAGCTCTTCTCGCGGTAAGCAGTAGCAGTTCCTCTTTCAGTTTCATTGTATAATTAAGACATTGATAATTTAATGAAAATTGAAAATTCTAAATTGAAAATTTGAACCATGACTCTTTATAAATACAAAGCCAAAGATAAGGAAGGAAAAATATACGAGCGGGCTATTGAGGTTGTAAATCGTTTTGATATCTACAATATTATTCGAGAAGAAGGTGGTAGCGTGGTTTCAATCAAGGAAGTAAAGAGCTTCGCGCCTCTTGCCACCTTGCTGGGCATGTTTGGCAATATCAAAACACACCAGAAAATAACTTTTGCCAAAAATCTGGGTCTAATGATAAATGCCGGTTTACCAGTCACTCGCGCACTCTCTGTGATGGCGAGGCAATCAAAGAGTAAGCCATACAAAAAGTTGCTATCTGATCTCGAAATAGATGTTAGCCATGGTCAAACACTTTCAGAATCGCTAAAAAAGTGGCCGAAGGCATTTTCTCCACTTTTTGTGTCCATGATCAAAGCGGGCGAAGAGTCTGGTAACGTCTCTGGCTCACTCGGTATTGTGGCAAGTCAAATGGAGAAATCATATTTATTGGCCAAGAAGGTGCGCGGGGCGCTCATATATCCAGCAGTTATCATATCAGTCATGATAGTGCTCGCGATACTTCTCCTTTTCTTTATGGTGCCCACTTTGACGGCCACCTTTGAAGGTCTGGGAGTAGTACTTCCGCTCTCTACTCGCATTCTCATTTATCTTAGTAACTTTCTCGTCGAACACACCATCCTTGTCCTCTCCGGGTTGGTATTTATAGTTGCTTCTACCGTTCTTTTTTTCCGAAGCAGAGTCGGTCGGAATATTACAGACATTGTCACTCTTCATCTTCCTGTTATTGGCGAGATGGTCAAAGAATTTGGATCGGCCCGCACCGCCCGCACCCTTTCCTCCCTCATCTCTGCCGGTGTGGAGATTGTGGTAGCGCTCGATGTGACTATTGATGTCTTACAGAATCATCTTTATAAGGATGCGCTGAAACAAGTACGCGTTGCTATAGAAAAAGGCGAACCGATGTCGGCCGTTTTTGTCCGACATGAACATCTTTACCCTCTCTTTGTCGGCGAGATGATCACTGTGGGTGAGGAGACGGGCAAGATCTCGGAAATGCTTCTTTCTGTCGCGACTTATTATGAAGAAGCAATTGATCAGAAAACCAAAGACCTTTCAACCATCATTGAACCGGTGCTGATGATTATTATTGGCATTGGAGTCGGTGTCTTTGCCATTTCGATGCTTGCGCCCACTTATTCGTTGGTGGATTATATTTAATTAAAATATGGATAAAGAAAAAGGTTTTACACTCCTTGAGATCCTCTTCACAATCGTAATTCTTTCTATTATCGTTACCATAGTTACTTTTTCATTTTCTAGACTTAACTCTTCCAAAGCTCTTGATGGAAGTGCTAATTTGGTCGTTTCGACTTTAAATGAGGCGCGTACTCTCACACTATCATCAGTAGGTAATTCTCAATACGGTGTTCATTTTGCAGATTCCGAGATAACGCTATTCAAAGGGTCGACTTACTCATCATCTGATCCATCAAATGTAGCAACCGAGCTCAATTCTCTAGTTGGTCTCCGTAACATTATCCTCTTTGGCGGAGGAATGGATATTGTTTTCAAGCGCTTAACTGGGCGCACCGACAAGTCTGGTACCCTTCAAGTCTTTCTCAAGGATAGTCCCGAAAATTTTCTAACTATTACAGTCAGTAGCTCGGGGGTGGTGGAATTAAATTAATATGATAGAAACTTTCTCGCGAAAATTAAATATTGGCCTGACACTTGTCGAGGTTTTGATAGCCGCTTCCATTGTCTTGGTTTTTGTCGTTGCGTTGACTGGCGTCCACTCCCTTTACCTGCGCACTGCTTTGAAAAGCGGTAATGTTATCAAGGCCACTTATCTGGCTGAAGAGGGGATTGAGGCGGTACGTTTTCTTCGCAATACTTCCTGGGATACCAACATTGCCACTCTCATTCTTGATACAAATTATGGCATGGTCTTTAACGGGACCACTTGGCAGGCGAGTACCACAAACACGACTATAGACGGCATGTTTGTGAGAACAGTGGTCTTTTCCGCTGTGTACCGTGATTCTTCCCAAGACATTGTTATCTCTGGCGGAACTCTGGACCCTAATACGTTGAAGGTTACATCAACGGTATCATGGGATAGCCCGGGTGCCAGTAGCAATAAGGTGATCTCAACTTACCTTACTAACATTTTTGATAGCTGAAATGATTTCACGCACAAAGCAACGGGGGTCTTCTTTGTTGGAAATGCTTATCTACATAGCCATCTTGGTGCTTTTACTTGCGATCATCATGAATATTATTGTTTCTGTTTCTAACTCTATGCGAGTAATCAAATCCTTGCGTAATATCGAGGATTCAGTGGTTTTGAGTTTGGAGCGTGTCGGTCGGGAAGTACGCCAAGCTGATAGTATTGATGCCTCAAGCGTATTCGGGTCTCATCCCGGTCGCTTAGTTATCGTCGGCACGGATGCGGATGATGCTCCGCGTAAAGTTGAGTTTTATCTATCAAATGGTCGCGTATTCTTGAAGGAAAATGATGTGGACACTGGCGCTCTCACTCAAACCGGCTCAAAAGTCAGTAGTCTCATTTTTTATCACTTCGTCGGCGCTAATTCCGAAGGAATACGGACCGAGATGATTGTTGAGAGTGGTACAAGCACCCACTATCGCTCGGAAAAGTTCTATTCCACGGCGGTCTTGAGATAATTCATGATTAAAAAAATAAACATTAATTGGGAGAGCGGGCAAGCCCCTCGATTAGACTCCCCTCGACTTCGCTCGGGGCAAGCGGGGCAAGCAATGATGGTAGCTACCATATTATTTTTGGTGGTTTCTTTAACAATAATTTTTGGTCTGGCGGGGCCGATCATTAAACAGCAGAAAATGGCCTCTCAATTAGTTGTCTCGCGCCAAAGCTATTTCCTCTCCGAAGCTGGGGTCGAGGATGTGATTTATAGGTTGAAAACCGGTCTATCGGTTTCTTCTACAGAAGTTTTAAGCCTTTTGGGGAGTACGGTTACGGTGGTTACTACCGATGCCCTTGGAGGCAAAAAGATTGTAGCCACAGGAGATGTTAAGGAGGCCATTCGTAAGGTTGAGGTCAATCTAATACTCGGAACCGGCATAGCTTTCCATTATGGAGTTCAAGTTGGACAGGGTGGGTTGGAGATGAGTAACTCATCTAAAATTATCGGCAACGCTTATTCAAGCGGCAATATAATAGGCACCAATTCAGCCAGAATCCAGGGCACAGCAATTGCTTCCGGACCAACCGGCATTATTGACGGCATGGATATCGACGGTGATGCCTGGTCTCACACCATACGAGGGATCTCAACTGTCGGGGGCAAGGCAACTCATGCCGTGCTTCAAAATACAACTGTTACTGGCAATGTCATAGCCGACTCTATTTCCAACTGCGCAATTGGGGGTACAGCCAAGTATGATACAAGAACAAGTTGTACTATAACTGGGGCCGTAACTACCCCTAATCCGGCTGTTTTTGTTCCCGCAGATATATTGCCATTACCAATCTCAGAAGCCCAGATTGATATTTGGGAAGCAGAAGCAGTTGGCGGAGGGATATTGGGCTCCCAAACCTGGAGTAGCGGCACCAGAAGTATGGGACCTAAAAAGATTAATGGAAATTTGGACATGAGCGGCAATGCGGAATTGGTGATTACCGGAACATTGTGGGTTACCGGAGATATTAAATTAAGTAACACCTCAAAAATCAGGTTAGATGTAGGTTACGGCAGTTCAAGTGGCGTGGTCATAGCTGGCATTGATGAAAGCGCGACTACGGGCTACATTGAGATTGCCAATTCCGCCCAAGTCTTGGGTTCAGGCTCCGCAGGTAGCTACATTATGCTTCTATCACAGAAAGAAGGTATAGGGTCAGATGCGATTAAAACCTCTAACAGCTCCGTGACTGCAATTCTTTATGCCGGTGAAGGTCAGATTGAAATCAGTAATAGTGCCGCGCTTAAAGAAGTCACGGCATATAAGCTTGAAATTAATAACAGTGCCACAGTCACCTATGAATCTGGGCTTGCAAATAATAATTTTTCGAGTGGCCCAGGTGGTGGCTATGATATTTTGAGTTGGAAAGAAATAGAGTAGAATAGACCTAATGGCGAAGCCCATTTTAATCGCGAATTGGAAGAATCGTCCGGGATCTCTTGACGAGGCGAAGATACTTCTAGGAGCATTGTCGAAGAGTTCCCAGCTCTATAAGAAACTCTCTTTATTCATTGCTCCTCCCTTGCCATACCTCGAGACAGTATCTCTGCGTTCTCGAAGTTTTGCCGGTCTGGCTTGCCAAGATATTTCCGCGCCATTTCAAGGAATTTATACCGGACAAGTTACTCTGGAAATTTTAAAGAGTTTTGGTGTCCGGCTTACGATCCTGGGTCACAGTGAACGTCGAGCCCTCGGCGAGACCAGTGAACAGGTTTCCCAGAAAGTTAAAGTTGCTTTTCGATCAGGCATCACGCCACTTGTCTGTGTCGGTGAGTTGGCTCGAGATCAAGATGGTGAACATTTTGAGTTCTTGCGTGAGCAACTTAAACTTTCCCTAGCGGGTTTAAATAGGAAAGCAGACGCTCTTAAATTAGTGATAGCGTATGAGCCGGTCTGGGCCATAGGCAAGAGCGCACGAGATGCCATGGTGTCTGCCGATCTATCACAATCAGTCATTTTTATTAAAAAAGTTTTAACCGATATGTTTGGTCGAACCATTGCTGAACGCATCCCTATTCTATACGGAGGTTCTGTTGAACAGAGTAATGCACAAGCACTACTTCGTGATACTGGAATTAAAGGATTTCTTGTCGGACACGCTTCTCTAAATGCAAAAAGTTTTGGGTTAATCGCCAAGTCTTTACTCCTGAAATGAAATTACTTACTGAAACTGGCAATCTAAAGGGCAAACGCGTCTTGGTGCGAGTGGACTGGAGCGTGCCTACCCAAGACGGCAAAGCGATCAATGACTTTCAAATAAGGAAATCATTCCCGACGATAGAATATTTGCGAAAAGCTGGGGCCAAGATTACTCTCATCAGTCACGCCGAGAGAGATGAGGATTCTCTTCTCGATATATTTAATCATGCCAAAAATTTTCTACCGCTGACATTTATCAAACCAAGCAATCTGGTGCTACTCGAAAATCTTCGACGAAATAAGGGAGAAAAAGAGAATTCAGAAAAGTTTGCCAAAGAACTGGCAAAACATGGAGACATCTTCGTCAATGAGGCCTTTCCCGTCTCCCACAGGGTGCATGCTTCAGTGGTGAGTGTGCCTAAGTTACTTCCGAGTTTTGCCGGTCTACAATTTGCCCTTGAGGTTACGACGCTTTCAAAGGCCTTTTATCCTAAGAGGCCGTTTCTTTTCATCCTAGGGGGAGCCAAATTTGACACTAAACTGCCACTCTTGAAAAAATTTATTAACATTGCTGACGAGATTTTTGTCGGTGGAGCTTTGGCCAACAATTTCTTTAAAGAACAGGGGCAAGATGTGGGGATTTCGCTGGTAAAAGAAGGTGACTTTGGTCTATCAGAATTACTAAAGTCGGGGAAAATTATTTTGCCTGAAGACACGATCAAGGTAGGCGGTAAGATTCTTGATATCGGCTTTAAAACTCTTGAGACTCTGAAAGCGAGGATCATCGCTTCCAAACAAGTATTATGGAATGGACCACTCGGACAATACGAGTTGGGTTACAAGGTGGCGACTTTGGAACTCGCCAAATTAATTGCAGAATTCGGTCACGAATCTATTGTGGGCGGCGGAGATACTATCTCTGCTCTAGAGGAATTAAATATTGTTGATAAATTCACCTTCGTTTCAACTGGCGGGGGAGCGATGCTCGATTTTCTGGCCTCCGGCACTTTGCCCGGGATCGATGCTCTTAAATGACCTCACCCGGCTTCGCCACTCTCTCCTAAGTCTAGGAGAGGGGTTGGGGTGAGGTCTTTGGGTAGGGATGAGGTGGATTAGAGAAACTCCCGTATTTTTTCTGCATTACTTTCAAAATCTTTGGGATCTCCTGAAACATTAGAGTTGGGAAATACCCAGATATGTGCGTGTTCTACTTCATCGCCGATTATTTTTGAAAGAATCCAGTCAGTATTAAATGCTTTCTGTTGCGCTAAAGCGATTTTTTTTACAACTTCGAAATACTTGCCCGCCGTAGCTTTAGCGGAGGCGGGCTCGTCCACCTCTGAGGGCAGGTCCCAAACCCATCTGTAGTGTTTTTTTGTGACGACTTGAGTATGTCCCGGTGATTGTGGATTGATGTCAAGGAAAGCTAAAAAATTTTCATCCTCGTAGACTTTGTAAGAGGAAATTTCTCCCTTTACGATTTTGCAAAAAATGCAATTCTCGTTTGTCATGTCATTTATAGTGAGCTTGTCGAACTAGTAACTGCGATAATTTACCAATCTGCCCAATTGGTCGAAGAGTTCGATTTTTTCGTACTTCTCGGCCCACATTTCCCAGCCCTTGCCGAGAAATATCCGCCAAGTTCGACCAGAGAAATCGGAATCATTTTTGTGATTTGCGATGCATGAAGAGTAGTTGAAGTGGTTTTTAATAAAGTCTACGCATGAGCTAGAAAGTGGTTTACTGTTAACGCAGTTGTAGCATATGTCTCCATTTTCATCCACGGTATTAAATTTTGGCGTACGGCAGGAGGACATGTTTTCTATAAAAGTTCTGCATTCACTATCAAGCAATTCAACCCCGGGCTCGTTTTTAGGTCTGGGGCAATTAGTTGAGAGTGGTGGGGTGAAGGTGTATTCCGGAAGGTCATCAAGGTATCCCGAACAAATATTTTCTTTGAAACTTACAATCTTATAAGGCGACTGATTACTGACGGAGCCCGTGGTGATAACGGCGCTCTCACCTTGCTGGAGCACGATATCTTTAAATGAATTGCTACCCGTTGGTGAGACGAAGGATGTCGCTTGGCCTATGATTGCAACATCCGATGGGTAATATTGCAGATTTCCACCCTGGCTGTAGGCACGCTCACCTTTGCCATTTTTCAATTGCCAATTGGTAATATCGATAGGACCACTACCGACGTTATCTATAGTGATGTACTCTTCGTAGGATTGATACGCATAGGGGGCGTTGCCTGTACTTAGGGATATGCTTTGCTTATAGGGAGATGTCGGGGTGGGGGTCTTTTCGGCGCTCGAGCTTTGGGTGTCACTCTGTGGAGATTTAGTCGCAATGTTCGATGTGCCCTTAGGGGTTATGATCATAATGATAATAAGCACAATCAGAATGATGATACCCTCTAGCATGCCATCGCTTTTTCCCATGAGTCCATCTTAATACGCCTGCCCGCTAGTGCCAAGCATGGCAGGCGGGCGTGCTAGAATAGTCCAATGCAATATTTTCCTGAATTATTTGAGGCCATGCTCAAGGAGCGTGGCATTACTTCGGAGGAACAGGAAGATTTTTTGAATCCAGACTATGAGAAGCTTCACGATCCGCTCGGATTACCTGACATGGAGAAAGCTCGAGACAGGGTGATAAAAGCAATCAAAGATAATGAGCACATAGTTGTTTTCTCTGATTATGACTGCGACGGATTGCCAGGCGCTATAGTACTCTCCGACTTTTTCTCGCGGATTGGATATGAGAATATTTCCTTCTATATTCCTCACCGGCATGATGAGGGCTTCGGTCTCAATCTCGACGCGATAAAAGAAATCGCGGAGCGTGGCGCCAAGCTCTTAATTACCATAGATTGTGGTATTGCCGGCAATAAAGAAGTGGCGCTTGCAAACCAGAAGGGTATCGATGTCATCATCACCGATCACCACAAGCCGAACCCGATACTTCCAGATGCATACGCGATAGTGAATCAAAATAGAGAGGACTCCGACTATCCATTTAAAGGTCTCTGTGGCGCAGGGGTTGCGTTTAAACTTGTGCAGGCAGTTATCGCTCACGAATCCTTTGGTGTTAAACCCGGTATGGAGAAGTGGTCTCTTGATATGGTAGCTATCGCTACTCTTTCTGACATGGTGCCACTTCTTGGTGAGAATAGAATTCTCACGCGTTTTGGCCTCTCGGTATTGAGAAAGTCTCCTCGGCCGGGACTTGCGGCACTTTTCAAGAGGATGAATATGGACCAGAGCACTGTCTCGGAAGATGACATCACTTTCATGATTACTCCGCGGATCAATGCCGCTTCGCGCATGGGTGTGCCGGAGGACGCCTTCAAGCTTTTGAGGACAAAAGACTATGAAGAGGCGGAGCGGCTTGCGCTCCATTTGGAAAAGATAAACAACGAACGAAAGGGTGTAGTAGCTAGTCTTGTAAAGGAGGCGAAGTCGAGAATAGCTGATCGCGAAGTCATTGCCGATGTTATTGTCATCGGCAATCCAGAATGGCGTCCTTCACTTCTTGGTTTGGTCGCTAATTCTCTAGTTGAAGAATACGAAAGACCGGCGTTTGTCTGGGGCAGGAGCGGGGACGGGACACTTAAGGGTTCTTGTCGGTCGTACAACGGATGTGATCTTTTTGCCCTCATGAGTCTTGCGGGAGATGAGTTTATAGAATTTGGCGGGCATACAGGTGCTGGTGGGTTCTCTGTGACTCTCGAAAGTCTTACCACTCTTGAAGAAAAACTCTCCCAAGCTTTACCCCAACTTGGAAGTCCGACTTCCAAGTTGGAAGAAGAAGAGAATTTGGCAATCAACATCTCTGACATTGGAGAAAATCTCTGGAGTCTGGTTTCAAGTTTTGCGCCTTTTGGCATGGGAAACAAGAAACCCATATTTAAAATTCCAAAGGCGGAAATTAAATTAATAAGGCAATTTGGAAAAGCCAATGAACATCTGGAATTAACTCTCAACTCCAATATCAAAGCTATTTCCTTCTTTTCTTCACCTAGCACCTATAACCTAGCCCCTAGCACCTCTTCTTGCACTCTTCTCGCTAATCTCGAAAAGTCCTACTTTCGCAACCGCCCTGAACTCCGCTTGAGAATTGTTGATATTATGCAATCATGATTACTATCTACACAGACGGGTCGTCGCGGGGAAATCCGGGACCGGGAGGGTGGGGGGCGATAGTTAGTTATCAGTACACAGTAGAAAGTAGACAGCAGGAGTGGGTTACTGAAATTGGAGGCAGAGAAACACTTACTACTAATAACAGGATGGAGCTCACGGCGACAATCAAAGCTCTTGAATTTATATCCAAGCTAGCACCTAGCCCCAAGCCCCTAGAAGCTATTATCCACACTGACTCCGAGTATGTCATGAAAGGCATGACCATCTGGATCCATAATTGGCAGAAGAAAGGATGGAGAACTGCCAATCGTAAACCAGTTTTAAATCAGGATTTGTGGAAAGATCTTCTTCGTGTTTCAGAAAATAAAAAAGTGGAGTGGAAATACGTGGCGAGTCACACCGGAGTGCCTTTGAACGAGCGTGCGGATGAGATTGCTACTAGTTACGCCGATAATATCAGGCCTACTCTGTATGACGGACCAAAAGACAAATACAAATAATATTTTTGTTTTAATATTTGGTTTTATCTTGGGTGTCCTAGTGTCGTCTTTTGTCTCCATTACTTGGCCAATAAGCATTTTTATTATAATCGTTGGCTTAATTCTTCTTGTCGCAGAGAAAATCTTCCATAAAGTAATAAATAAAGAAGTCCTGTTTCTCTCGCTCGCACTCCTTTCATTTGGTCTCGGCGCTCTGCGTTATTCAATAAAAGATTTCCACGCATCACTCGTTCCAACTTCTCAAGGCGTTGTGACAAGCGAGCTAGAACAGAAGGAAAATAGCACTCGTTTTGTTCTCAAGTCAGATAATGGCGAGAAAGTTTTGGTCAGTACCGATTTATATAGCTCTGTAGGATATGGGGACCTAGTTCGAGTGGAGGGGAAACTCCAGAAGCCAGGAATCATTGATGATGAAAACGGCGGTAGGCCATTCGACTACGGCGCCTACTTATCAAAAGACGATATTTACTACACTATGAGCTTTACCAAGGTGGAGGTACTCTCTAGTGGCCACGGTAATTTTCTCAAAGACGCACTTTTAAAACTAAAACATAGTTTTGTCGGTAAGATGAGAGAAATTTTAGCAGAACCAGAGTCCTCGCTTCTAGCAGGTCTTATTGTAGCAGGGAAAGCGGCTATACCAAAGGACATTTTAGAGGAATTTAGACGTGCGGGCGTAATTCATATCGTGGTGCTTTCGGGCTTCAATATCACCATCATTGCCGTATTTATGCGCAAGATGTTTGAGAACATTTTTCTTTGGACTCGTATCAGTACTCGCCCGAGAGTAGCCGCCATAGCTGCTATTATAGGAATCGTCCTTTTTGTTCTTATGACGGGGGCAGAGGCAACCGTAGTGCGTGCGGCACTCATGGTGCTCACAGTCATCGCGGCCAAAATGTTTGGCCGTACCTACTCTGCAGAGCGCGCACTTCTTGTCGCGGCATTCCTTATGGTGCTACATAATCCAAAGATTCTTGTTTTTGATCCATCATTCCAACTTTCGTTTCTTGCCACCTGCGCGCTTATTTACATCGTCCCGATTATTGAAAAGTATCTGAAAATAGTAACGGAAAAGTGGGGTTTCCGTACTATTATCGCTACCACAATAGCTACTCAAATAACAGTATTACCACTCCTCGTCTATTCTATGGGCAATGTTTCTCTAGTCTCTCTTCCTGCCAATATTCTTATTTTACTGATGATCCCAGCGACTATGCTCATCGGCTTCATCTCTACTCTTGTCGGTTACATCTCTGTCATTGTCGCCCTACCACTCTCCTACATCACACATCTGCTATTAGCTTGGATTCTTGGCGTTTCGCACTATCTCGGCAGTTTTTCTTTCGCCTCTATCTCCACTCCACTAGTACCTTGGTGGTTGATCACCCTGGTTTATCTAGCAATTGTTATTTTTGTATGGCGCTCGCGAAATTCTCTTCCACATTCTGCCAATTGAGGTTTGCAAAAAACGCCTCAATATATTTTTTCTTTTCGGCTGGAGTATAGTCTGTGAAATATGCATGTTCCCACATGTCTAGGACTAGGATGGGGAAAAGGCCTGTTAGGATTCCCAGATGATGTTCGTCTACCCAACTATGCATAAGCTGTTTCGATGTTGAGTCGTAATAAACAATAGCCCAGCCCACTCCACGTGTGAGTGCCATTGCCTTGAATCGCTCGAGGTCAAATCCCGCTTGCGTGAGAGGGCCGCCTGCGGTGAGCGGAGTCGAACCGCCCTCGAAATGTGAGAAATAAACTTCATGATTCCTCATACCATCGAATTCAAATGGGAATCGACGATTGTATTCTTTCTCTTGTAACAGCTCGTTAACATTCTTGACGTATCCGGCATAGAGACCCAAGTGTATCTCTATTGCTTTCTCACTAATGCCGTTTAGCTTGGGAATATTAAATTTCTTTTCTTCAAATAATTTTGTCATCGTGACTAGATTATACTATACCTATGAATTTTGTTAAAAAGTACTGGCGGGAAACGTTAGTTTGCGTGTTAGTGCTTGCAAATATTTCTGTCTGGTTTGCGATCTACCAGAAACAACCGGGCGATATCCTAAAAGTCTATTTTCTAGATATTGGCCAAGGTGATGCCATATTTATAGATTTACCGACTCACGGCCGGGTACTTGTGGATGGCGGGCCGAATAGAAAAGTCTTGAGTGAATTGGGAAAGATTTTGCCCTTCGCCGATAAACGTATTGATGTGGTGATAGAAACTCATCCAGATAAGGACCACATTGGTGGTCTGCCGGAAGTGGTCAGTCGATATAATGTTGGGTTATTTCTTGAGCCGGGAGTTGAATCGGAAAATAGTATTGACGATGAATTGAAAAAGAGGGTGGAACAAAAAAATATTCCTAGCGTACTTGTAAGGAGGGGAATGGTCATAAATTTTGGCGACGGAGTTAAACTCCAAATACTTTTCCCAATCCAGAATCAAGACGTGTCAAAGTGGGAAACAAACAGAGCTTCTATCGTGGCTAAACTGGTGTACGGAAATAAATCCTTCTTGTTAACTGGCGATTCGCCTATCCCGATAGAAGATGTTTTGTTAAAACTTGATGCAAAAATTTTAAATTCTGATGTTCTCAAAGCCGGACATCACGGTTCGCGCACCTCTACTTCACTTGAATATGCCGAAGCAGTTTCGCCAGAATATGCAGTAATTTCTGCTGGTAAAGACAACACCTACGGCCACCCGCATAAAGAAGTTCTCGATATTTTAAAACAAGTCGGCGCCCAAATCGTCAGCACCATAGACCTCGGCACTATCAGATTTGAAACGAATGGTAAAACTTTGGAGATGAAGTAGAATGTAAATACATATGAGTGAAGGATCGCCACCTCTTCCTGAATTTGCCCATAAAGAAACTAAGGAATTGCGGGATCGTCTACCAGTTGTGGAAGTTTCCAATGAAGTTATTTGGGTCAATCCAGAAATCCAAGCACCTTT
>Ga0082335_1005303_pt1 | contig 17983 bp, 13 predicted proteins | sample Subgrocontami58m_FD_72375 | JGI IMG/M metagenome (GOLD analysis project Ga0082335, IMG submission 72375) | Subsurface groundwater microbial communities from S. Glens Falls, New York, USA - GMW37 contaminated, 5.8 m (SPADES assembly) (version 2) ... | reverse complement strand
CCCCTGGAAAAGGAGCTGGAAAGATTGGATACCGGCACACCAACAGAAAGCATCCACCTATTGACCAAAATAGGACATTTCTACTTTGGTAGGAATAGGACATTTCTATTGTGGCTTGACAGTTAAAAGTGGTCTGGTGTCAAAGTGGTCTGGGTCCAGCCAAAATAGAAATGTCCTATTTTAGAATAATAATAACGGGAGTTATCAATAGCCATCTCAGAGCTGCCCACACAGAGCAAGGCGAAGAGATGGTTGTTGATAACTCCCTACCGTTTAATCTTTTCATCGTCGCGTTTGTAATGAACAAGGCTCATTAGCCGGCGTCCAGTTCTTCCAGCTTTTCTTCCAGGGATGGTCTTTTGAAGGTTTCCGTGGCCGGTTGTACACTCTCTGGGATTTATGTATGTTTATTATTGAAATCAATAAGATAGATGTAGTATAACTAATCTGGGAGGCGTCCCAGAATTATAGGCGTTTTTTCCAGAAACTGGACAGATAGAGCTATGACACTCACAAACGACGCTCGCCATGCAAAATCCAAAGATGGCGCAGGAAGCTCTTCGACTTGAGATGGAAGACCTTTCCTCCAAGATCAAGGACATAGTTCTTTCACAGCCGCCTGAAGAGCTGTTGGGTTGCCTCTGGGGTAAATTGCTATTGCTTTCACTTAACGACTCGGAACCAAGCAAGACTCCCGACTCTGAGGTTGACATTAAAAAAACTCCGCTGCTGTTTACGTTGGAATACGTACATGCAATTTTGAGCAGTTTTGATAAACAGAGTGAAGGCCTCGGCAGCCTGCAGGAAGGCATGATTAAGAAACTCATTGAGTTTGCGGCAAAGCTCAGAGAGGTCACACTTCTTTACTGCATGGCTAGCTCGTGTCCAGGACTAGGGGCGGAGTTTGGAGATGAAACCGGACTCGTTGAATTTACCGCCAAATCAACATGGGCGATCATCAGAGGCAACAGATATCAAGTGCTGGAAGAGGAGTTTTTTCGTTTCATTCTTCACCCGCACGATGAAGCGTTGCGCCAAGCATACAGAATTGGAGCGGATGACCTGGCTGTGCAGGAATTAAGTATGCCCTCACCGGTTTTTCCGGTGCGGCCCGCTATGCCCCTTCCGTACGCTACCAGCGGGTCATGGCATATGTGCTGCGCGACGTGGAAACGATCGCGCAGGCTCTCTCCCTCAAGGAGGTGACCAGCGGCGCCAATGTCACACTGTTCAGTCCTTTTGACGAGGGAGTCTTGTACGGCACACGCCAAGTCGACGGAATTTGCATCGCATCACCCGTGCAGGTTTACCTCGATCTGCTCGAAGTGAAAGGCCGCGGTGCGGAAGCAGCACAGCCAATATTAGACGAGGTGATCAGGCGTTCATGGTGACACGGAGAGATTATACGGCACAGGCGGTGGAAGCTGCCAAATCGGTGCTGATCGAACTGACCCACCTGCTGGGTGAGTATCGGGACAATATCGTGCTCATCGGCGGCTGGGTGCCGGAACTGCTGATTCCCCAGGCATCGCGGCCCCATGTGGGAAGCATGGACATCGATCTTGCCCTGAATCATGTGAAAATCCAGGAAGAGGGTTACAAACTGATTGAGGAATTGCTTACCTCCCGGGGCTATTACCAGGAGGCAGACAGGCAACCTTTTATCTTCTTCCGCGATGTGACAATCGGCGGTTCGGTCATCAAAGTGCAGGTTGATCTTCTCTCCGGCGAATATGAAGGTACCGGCAAAAAGCACCGCACCCAGGTGGTCCAGGGAATAAAGGCGCGCAAGGCAAGGGGGTGTGATTTGGCCTTTGAGATGGTCAGCGAAGTATCCGTGGAGGGGGAAATTCCGGGTAGCGGTTTGGACTGCGTAACGATAAGAGTCGCTTCCATTGTGCCATTCCTTGTCATGAAGGGGATGGCACTGGATGAGCGGCTCAAGGAGAAAGACGCTGGGATATCTACTACTGCCTTCTGGCCTATCCTGGCGGGATCGACGCGCTCGTGGAGGTATTCCGACCCCACCTGTCTCATGGCCTGGTTCAGGAAGGACTCTCAAAGATTGCCAAACATTTTTCCTCTCTCAAATCGATTGGACCGAAGTTCGTCGCCGATTTTGAAGAAGCCTATGATCCGGAAGAAGTGGAGCGCATCACCCGTGATGCCTTTGAGCGGATAAATGCCCTTTTAAGTAGACTGGGGCTTGCTCGAATTCAATAATTACTCAGCATCTCCTTTGGCACTTATTCTTAGGTCAATATTACCATTTGCATAATTGACATGTGAAATAAGTGAGACCTTTGCACAACTACGTAAAACCAGTAATTATGTCATACTGGCACTCTTTTCAGTCCCCGCTTGACGGACCCAAAGGGCCTAAAGGGAAAGGCCGGTATCCGATATCAGGCACCCTGGATTCCGGGTCAAGCCCGGAATGACGAATAAGGGAGTTGTGCAAAGGTCTCTAAGTGTAATGGCAAGCGCATCTTTGGATGGTTGACATCAACTTATTATGAGGCCGTTATTATTCGAACAAAGCGGCCAGGAATTCCTCGCTGTTGAAGCTTCGCAGGTCCTCGATTCCTTCGCCGACACCGATATAGCGGATGGGAATGCGGAGTTCGCCGGCGATTCTCAGGACCACGCCCCCTTTGGCTGTCCCGTCCAACTTGGTGAGGATAATCCCCGTTACCCCTGCTTCCGCACTGAAAATCCGGGCCTGGGCGATGGCGTTCTGGCCGGTGGTAGCGTCTAGGACAAGCCAGATCTCATGGGGAGCGCCGGGGATCTCCCGGGACATGATCCTCTTCATCTTCTTCAGCTCTTCCATGAGATTAAGCTTAGTGTGGAGCCGGCCGGCCGTGTCAACAATGAGCACTCCCCCCCGGCGCTTCGCGGCATTGACGGCGTCAAAAACAACCGCCGCCGGATCGGCGTTGCTGTTTTGTTTGATAAGTTGCACGCCCGCCCGTTTGCTCCATACCTCAAGCTGCTCAATCGCCGCCGCCCGAAAGGTATCCGCCGCCGCGAGTGTCACCAACCTGCCCTCTTGCCGGAACAAATGCGCCAGCTTGCCGATGGTCGTGGTTTTGCCGGTACCGTTTACACCGATCACCATGACGGTAAAAAGGCCTTCCCGGGGAATGACCAGGGGAGAGTCGGCACCTTTGAGTATTTCCGCCATCGTCTCGCGGATCACCTGCTTCAGCGCCTCGGGCCGGGCAAGGTCATCCCTTTTTACCTGTTCCTTCATTTTCTCCAACAACTTTGCGGTATAAACCGGTCCTATGTCGGCGGCGATCAGGAGTTCCTCGAACTCATCAAAAAGCGCCTGATCCACCACCTTTTCTCCCGAAAAGATGGCATCGATGCCCTTCACGAGGCCCGTCCTTGTCTTTTCAAGGCCAGCCTTGAGACGATCAAATAAGCCCATGATTTTCCTTGTTAATTGATATTGACGGAAACGAGAGTGGAAATACCCTGATTCTGCATGGTAACTCCGTAAAGATTCTCTGCAACCTCCATGGCCACTTTGTTATGGGTAACCATAATGACCTGGGAATTCTTTGCCACATCCCGGATCAGCCTGTTGAATAAAGAAACGTTTGCGTCATCCAAGGCAGCGTCCACCTCATCAAGCACCAAAAAAGGCGTGGGCCGATACTGGAGAATGGCAAAAATCAACGCAATCGCCGCCAGGGATTTCTCACCGCCCGAAAGCAGGCTGACATTACGGGCGCGTTTGCCGGGGACCTGGATGTCCATTTCCACACCCGTCTCCAGCATTTCGGAGCTGTCCGTTAAATACAGATGGCCTTTGCCGCCGGGAAAGATCTTGGCGAACATCTCCCGGAAACAGGCATTGACCGCCTCAAAGGCTTCCGCAAACCGGGCGCGGGAGATCCGGTTAATCCTCTCGATGGTGCGCTGCAAAGACTGCAGGGAAGCGGTGATGTCGGCATCCTGGGTGGTTAGAAAATCATAGCGCTCCTTCAACTGTTCATATTCATTTAAAGCCAGGAGATTAACCTCGCCGAAGTTTTCAACTACGGTGCGGTCCTTTTCCAGTTTCTCAAGCATCTGCTCCTTTTCCTCTGTTGCCATGCCTTGAAAATCCCGGCTCAGCGCTTCCAACTCAACACCGTGCCGTTCCTGAAGGCTCTTTTGGAGCGTTTCCATCTGAAAGGCGCTCTCCCGCAAGGCAATCTCCGCCTCACTTGCTTCCTTCATGATCCGGTCCAGGCTTTGTTTAGTCTCCTTTACTTCCCGTTCCCGATTTTTCAGTAGCTCCTCTTTACCCTGCTGGTTAATCTGCAAATCCTCCAATGTTTTTTCCAGGAGTTGATATTCGTGGTAAAGCTTGCCCACGACTGTTGTTTCCTCGGCAATGTCACCGACAAGTTGCGCTTCCTGACATACCGATTTTTCCTGATCGGCGTGTTTGTCCGTAATCTCCCTGAGCAGATTAGCCCGCGCAGTCTCCAACCCGGCTAACATATTCCGCCCCGCCGTCATCTTTTCCTCCCGGGCCGCCAAAAGAACCTTGCCTGCCGTATGATCCCGCTCCCGTTTTTCAAGTTCGCCCCTGATACCTTCCCGCTTTGCATTGAGGCCGGCGATCTCTTCATTGATAACCTTTTCCCGTTTTTCCTGAGCAAACTGGTCTTCTTTTACCCGCGCCACTTTTTCCAGGGCCTCAGTCTCCGCGGCGACGACCGTTTCATGATCGAAATCCATGATGCCGCGTCGCTGTTCGAGTCGCTTCTTCTCGTCATCAAAGCGCTCCCGGTCCTTGTGCCGGCTATTTATCCGCAGTTCCACCTGGTGCAATTCCGTCTTGAGCTGCTGCAACCCTTCTTCCGAACCTGCGACGAAGGCCTGGGCCTTTTCCTTGATGTCTTCGGCATCTCCAAGCTCCCGGCCCAGGCGGGCGATCTCTTTTCTCAACTCGCCGATTTCCCTTTTGTTAGCCAAGAGGCTTCTTGCGCCTTTGTCGCGGCTTCCGCCCGTCAATATCCCCTGGGAGTTTATGATATCCCCTTCCGGCGTGACAAAAGAACCCCGAAAGCCATTTTGCCTCCACAAGGAGACCCCAGCCTGGAGATTAGGTATGAGCAGGACGTCGCCCAGCAGATAAATCATAATCTCTTTAAAGGCATCATCGACCTGGACGTGATCCAGCAGGCGCACCGTTTCTTTAAGGTGTTCCGCAAGCGGCAACGGCTGATGATAATTTCTTACCGCCAAAGGGATAAAAGTTCCCCTTCCGGCAGCCGCTTTCTTCAAATAATCGATGGCGCAGACACCGTCATCATGATCCCGCACCACCACATATTGCAGCTTCTCACCCAGAATCGATTCCACGGCAGTTTCGTATTCCACGGGCACGTCGATATGGTCGGCCACAAGCCCCAGAGAAATGTCGCCACCCGTCAATTCCCCGATATTTCCCTGCTTCTTGGCCGTCATGATGGATTTGATGCCCTCGCTGCACCAGGAGTACCCTTCCTGAAACTCCTGCAGCGATGAAAGACGGGACGATTTGCGCCCCCATTGGTCTTTAAGGGCAGCGATGCGGTCTTCACTTTGCCGGAGACGGGTCTTGGCCGCTCCGATATCCTCCACTACAGCGATTTGCCGCTGCTGAAGCGCCTCCTTTTCCTTCTCATCACCCGTCAGCGCCGCACCTATATCTAAAAGGGCCTTGGCGAGAGACTCGCATCTCGCGGCATTCTCGGCCATTTCCGTTAAATGCCTCTCTTTCCTTCTGCCCACATCCTCGATGGTCTTGACAAGATTTACGCTCATGTTGTTCAGCTTCGCCTTTTCAGCAGCGATATCGATATAGGAACCCTTTTTCGCCTCCAATTCTCTGTGAAAATTGTTATCTGCCTTCCTTAGCTCCTCGAGCTCTTCTTGGCCGGCAGAAAGCGCCGCCTGCAAATCATGGATTTCCCGCTCCAGATCTTTTGTCTGAACATCCAATAACATCAGCTCGTTGCGAATCTCAGCAAGCCGTCCTTCCCGGACCGTTATCTCCGAGACGCCCCGCTCTTTTTGCGCATGAAGATCGGCAAGCCGCTGCCGGGAAAATTCCAGGGCCTGCTCTTTCATTTTAATATTATTCTTAAATTCATAGAGTTTTTCCCGGCTGCGGGAAATAACTTCTTCTGCTTCCATGACAATGGTTTTCATTTCCTCGAAGGAGGCTTCCCGACCCTGCATCTCTGTGCCGAGGGCCGTTTCCCTTTCCTTGAGGGCCGCCAGTTCTTTTTCCCGCCGCGACTTTTTTTCTCCCAGGTCGGCATAGGCGAGCAAGGCCAGGGATAGCTCGGCCTCCTTTATTTCTTTCTTGAGGGCGCGATACTGTTCGGCCCGCTTGGCTTGACGCGCTACCGCATTGAGCTGTGTTTTCACCTCCTTCATGATGTCATGGAGGCGGGTCATGTTTTGCGCAGTCGCTTCCATCTTCCGCATCGCCGCTTCTTTACGGCTTTTGTATTTGGCAATGCCGGCCGCTTCTTCGATAAATTGCCGCCGATCTTCCGGCTTCGCCTCGACCAGTGTGGAAACACTGTTTTGTTCCACCAGTGAATAGGTCCGCGCCCCGACACCAGTATCCATAAAGAATTCCCTGACGTCCAACAAACGGCAGGGAACCTTGTTGAGATAATACTCGCTTTCTCCCTCGCGGAAGATGCGCCTGGCAACCGTCACTTCCTCGCACTCTGCGTAAGCACCGGAAAAGGGTTGGCCATCGCTCACCATGGTCATGGTTACTTCTGCCAAGCCCACGGGAGGCGCGGTCTCGGAACCGCTAAAGATAACGTCGTCCATCTTCTTTCCCCGGAGGGCCTTAACGCGCTGCTCGCCCATCACCCAGCGAATCGCATCGACGATATTGCTTTTGCCGCAACCATTGGGGCCGATGACACTGCTTATCCCCGGTGAAAATTCCAAAACAACCTTTTCACGAAAGGTTTTAAACCCGCTTATCTCAAGACTCTTCAATCGCATTTTCTTCTATCCGGTAGGTCTGAAATTTGGGGGGATTTTAACAAAAGAAAAGCACCGAGTAAAGAAAAAAATACAATAATATGTGGTTTGAAATATAACAACATACAACATATGGTATTTTTTAAAAATTTGGCAAAGATACTCCCGGTTTTCATGTCCTTGCCTTCCCGTTGCCGCGCCATCAGAAAGATGGTCCGCTCGACATGTCGCCGCTATTTGAGAAGATATGCTTGACATACATGTCCATTGCTGTCTATAGGTCCTCCGCAAAGAACAATGGCTTGTTAAAGATGTCGTATGCGGGCAGATTCTAATTCAGCCCGGTAATTCCAAAGAAGAAAAAGCTGCTACTGAATGTTCAGCATCCTAAAAACCAACCGCGAACTGCGCTTGCTGTTTATCTCCCAGAACCTCTCATTCATGGGCGACTGGTTTACCTTCGTTGCCCTGGCGGGACTGATCCAGGACGCTACCGGCTCTAAGTTTCTTGTCTCACTATTGATGGTTGCATATTCACTTCCCTCGTTTTTGGCTTCGCCGATCGGTGGACCGATAGTCGACCGTCATGATCGCCGCCAAGTCTTAATAATTGTCACATTACTGCAGGCGGTTGCGGGATGCGGTTTTTTGTTTATTGGTGACTCACGGGTATGGATCGCTTTCGTCGCACAAGGCCTGATCGCGGCGCTGGCGGCATTCGTGAGCCCTGCCATCCAGGCGGCGATCCCAAACCTGGCGCATAATCCCGATGAGTTGCGTCACGCCAATGCATTGTTTGGCAGTAGTTGGGGTGTGATGGTGGCTGCCGGCGCAGGGATAGGCGGTATCTTCTCGCAAATATTCGGTCGCCAGGCTGCATTCATCGCCGACATTGCGACATTCGTCGTTGCGGCTGCCTTGATCGCGCTCGTTACGCGTCCAATGCAAGAAACGCTGACGAGTGCCAATAAAAAACGCATGAGACCGATAGCCGACATGCGTGAAGCACTACACCTGGCGAAATCCGACCATGTGATTATGGCGCTATTGATGTCAAAGATGACCTTTGCCATCGGCTCGGGAGTTGTCAGTCAACTTGCTGTATTTGCAGCCGATTCATTTAATAGTGGTGATGCCGGACGGGGGATCATGCTTGGTCTGCGCGGACTTGGAAGTGCGCTTGGTCCTTTGCTGGCGACACGTTTTGTGGGTAACGATCTGTCAAAAATCGTGCTCTTGTGTGGCATCGCCGGGCTTGGTTTTGCCGGCGGTTATCTGGTGGCCGCCGCATCACCAATTTTCATTGTCGCCTCTGTGTTTGTCTGTATTGCCCACCTGGGTGGCGGTGCTTCATGGACGCTTTCAACATATGGCCTACAGATACGCTGCCCGGACGCAATGCGCGGGCGGGTGATGGCGGGCGACTTTGCACTAATCACTTTGATGTTAGGCATCAGCAGTCTGTTGGCTGGTGTCGTTTCCGACTACATCGGCGCACGGGGCACGATCGCGGTGTTCGCCATTTTGGCAATAGGCGCTTCTCTCATTTATATTTTCGCAACGCGCGGCGTGCGAGCGAGCCTGCACAGAGAGTTGCGGTCGTAACTAGCCGCGGCCTTGTGTGCAGAACAGCGCAATGCATCGCCATCATGCTTCCTTCTTCAGCTTCTCCAGGCGCGCGAGGGCGCCTATGTATTCGGGTATCCGGGGAGGAGAGTCTTGAAGAAAGCTCTCCACCTTTTCCATGATATCGACAAAGCTTTTAGACGCCGGGGCATCGGCATATTGGACAATAAAAGAGGAGCCGCTGTCAGAGGCCCCGGAGACCTTTTGATCCATAGGGATCCTTCCTAAGAAAGGAACCGCCATCTCCTCGGCCAGCCTCTCTCCCCCGCCCTGCTGCAAAATTTGGGAGACTTTATGACATTTGGGGCAAACAAACCCGCTCATATTTTCGATCACGCCGATGATCGGGACCTTGGCGCTGTTTAAAATTGAGATTCCTCTTTTGGCGACTCCCTGACTCACCTCCGAAGGGACGGTTACTACCACCGCCCCATCCAATCTGGGAATAAGTTTCAACATATTGAGCGTCTCAGAACCAGTCCCGGGGGGAAGATCCAAGATCAGGCAATCGAGAGCTTCACCGAAGTCGACATTGACCAGAAATTCTTCCAAAGCCCCTCTCTTCAATTTATGAAACCAGGTAATATGTTCATCCTTATCCATAAGGAAGGCGGTAGATATGACCTTTATGCCCAAGGGACCACTGGCAGGGATTATTCCTTTGGGTCCAATCTTTACTCTCTCCTCTTTAATCCCCAAGATTTTAGGTATGGAGGGACCGAAGAAATCGGAGTCAAGCAGATAAGTGGAGAACCCTTTTTGGGCAAAGGCGACGGCAAGATTCGCCGAGACGGTGGATTTTCCCACCCCTCCTTTGCCGCTCATTACCGCTAAAATATGTTTTATGCCCTTTAATTTCTCCTGAATCCTTCCGAATCTCCCTTTCTCATAGATTTGATATTTGACCAAGGAGGGACACTGAAAATAGCGGTAGCAGTCCTCGCAGTTAAAGGCACATTTCCATCCTACCTCTACATTTATCCTTAGGAGTTCTACCTGATTATCCTTGGTTTCCTCTGTCATCTATTTACCCCTTTAAGATCTCTTCTATTTTTCCTACGATATCAAGAAAACTTCTGGAAACCGGGGCCTCAGGAAATTGGGCGATAAATGGAATGCCGTTATCAGAGGCTTCGGAAACCCTTTGATCCAGAGGAATTCGTCCCAGAAAAGGCACCCCCGTCTCTTCAGCCAATTTCTCACCCCCGCCCTGACTCAATATGTATGAGACCTCGCCGCAGTCCGGGCACACAAAACCGCTCATATTTTCAATGATCCCGATAACAGGTATTTTTGCCACGAGGCAAAGGGAAACCGACCTTCTGGCCACTTCCTGACTGACTTCTGAGGGAACTGTGACGACGATAGCTCCCGACAAAGAGGGAACACATTGCATGAGGTTATAGGATTCAGACCCGGTCCCGGGCGGAAGATCGATGATAAGATAGTCCGTCTTTCCATAGTCCACATGGGCCAGAAAGCCTTCCAGCGCGCCCCGCTTCAGCTCGTGGAACCAGGTCACCGCTTCGTCATCTTCAACGACGAGACCTGTTGAGATTACCTTGATATTCAATGGACTCTCAACTGGGATTATCCCTTCCCTTCCCATCTTCATTTTTTTTCCGGTAACCCCCAATATTTTGGGTATGGAGGGGCCGTAGAAATCGGAGTCCACAATGCTGGTGGACTTTTTCTTCATGGCAAAGGCCGCAGCCAGATTGGCCGACAGGGTAGATTTACCGACGCCTCCCTTGCCGCTGAGGACGGCAATCTTATACTTGATATTTCCCATCTGAGACTGAATCTTTCCAAACCTTCCCCGGTCGTGGAACTTTTCTTTCTGAGGATATTCACATTCAAAAAATTTCCCGCAATCCTCACATTTCTTCCCGCGACAACTGAAGTCCACATTTATCTTTAAAAGTTCCGGGTAAGAGGTAGAATCATCCTCGGACATGATTTTCTCCTTAATATTTTATAACAAAATATCGCGCATGCCTTTATTCAAGGATAGGAAGTGGTTCCGGAAGTTCAACATATATTATATCTCCATCCTTTACCTTGAGCGACTCTTTAATTTGCAAAGGGGCAATAATCTCCAATTTCTCCACGGGATAATCATCAACCCCGGGAATGACGATCGCCGCCTTTATCCCCTTTTCCAGGCGGGCAGGAAAGCAATACCCCATACAGTAGTCATCAGTCTCGGGAATAATCTTGATGAGGGTTGCTCCGGAAAGAAAGGACTTTAAAGCAGCCGCGTCTTTTTCCTCAATTTTTAGATTGAGGGTTCCGGGATAGGGCGTAAATCCCAGTTTCTCCTCGAATTGTCTCTTGACCCATTCAAGTTCCGTGAAGCCTGCTGCGACCCGCAAACCGCTGACTATTCTTCCTTTTATTCTGAAGGACATGAAGTCTTCCTCTTTAGCGAAGCGGCAACTAACCGCAAAGGGTCTTTGGGCACGAAAACTGAAAGATTATGTCCTCTTGCCATCTTATCAAACGTATGGCCTTATTATACCTTAGCAACAAAAGTTGCAACACACAAATGCCTCACACAAATGCCTCGGGGTATCTCCAAGTTAATAAATATTTCTTGACAAAAAAAGATATTTTAAATACTTAGCATCCAGTTTTCGGAGTTTATCAAGACTGCGTTATACGGCATTAGATCCATTTTACTTACCGGGGGAGTGGAATGGGAAGCTGTTTTAACATTTCTGTGACTGCAATCAATACCAATTGAACATCCTCCTTGGATCTTCATCGCCACTTTATCTTAAAATGCACTTATGCATTGCCAATAAATAAAGCTAAAGGGGGAAAAAGCATGAACAAAGGGGATCTGATTACCGAGGCCGCGAAAGTCATGGGTCAGAAAAAAGTCGCTGAAAAAGCAATCAACCGTATCTTGAAAGTTGCTAAGAACAAAAGCAAAGTTTGGGGGATGAAAGTTGCCTTGGCTGCAATCCTGGCCGCGCTTAATTTTAGCGCCCTGGCCTTTGCCGCGCCTGCCCCCAAAGCCGGGGAATGGGAGAGGACAATCGCCGCTGCCAAGAAAGAAGGAAAAGTCACGGTGATTGCGGACGTAACTGCGGCCTTGCGCGATGCCCTCACACTGGAATTTCAGAAGAAGTTCGGCATCTCCGTCGAGGTGTTTGGTGTCACGGGCCGTGAACTTGCTCCCCGCGTCATTGCCGAACGGAAAGCCGGAATGTTTTCTTGGGATATTTATATCCATGGCCCCTCGACAGCGCTTGAAGCATTGCTTCCCGTTGGAGCTTTTGATCCCTTGGAACCGACCTTGATATTGCCGGATGTAAAAAATCCCAAAACATGGCGCGGCGGAGCGATTGAATTTCTCGATCCCGGCAAAACAGTTATGGTGATGACTCCCTTCCAGAGGGGCACTATTTTCTACAACACCAATCTCGTCAATCCGAAAGAGTTCAAATCTTACAAGGACCTGCTCGATCCCAAGTGGAAGGGGAAAATAATAGTGGACGATCCGCGCAAGGCTGGTCCTGGCGGATCGACTTTCGTTTTCTTTTATCTCCATCCGGATCTGGGCACGGATTTCATTCGTGCGCTGGGCAAGCAGCAGTTGACTCTCTTCCGGGATTACGCGCAGGAGGCGGACGCCGTCGGTCAAGGCCGGTATCCGTTGCTGATAGGAACAGCGGACTTTGTTGTGAACTCCAAGGCAAAACAAGGAGTGCCGATTGCTACCGTAGACTCCAGTCAACTTAAAGAGGGAAGCGACGTAAGCTCGGCGAATGGGAACCTCGCATTGTTTAATCGGGCACCCCACCCCAATGCGGCCAAGATCTACATCAATTGGCTATTGTCGAAAGAAGGCCAAACGATCTTTGCCCGTGTCAACGGCTATGTCAGCGCTCGCCTGGATGTGCCGACGGACCACGTGGAACCATGGAGGGTACCGTTGCCCGGGGCCAAAAATATCAAGACCTACACAAAAGAGGCAAAGGAAGTGAAAGAAGATATAATGCCATTGCTGAAAGAGATATTCGGCAAGTGATTAGTAAGAGGAGAAGGGGTCATGGTAAGCTATGAGGATTTTCTGGAGATGGTGACGAAAAGGCGAAGCATCAGAAGCTTTAAGCCAGATCCGGTACCCGATGATGACATTGAAAAGATTATCGATGCCGCCCGTTGGTCACCATCAGGGGCCAATTCACAGCCCTGGGAATTTGTGGTCGTCAAAGATAACAATACAAAAGAGAAAATATACGAGATTATTGCGAGTCAAGGTAATATGAACCGTAAGGTTGAGCAGCTCAGGCAACCCGAATTGATGCACCGAATGGGAGAGCCGGGGCAGCGCCCCGGTTTCATGAATGCCCCGGTCTTCATTGTTGCATGTGGAGACCCCCGCTTGAAGTTGTGCTTTCCCAACAGCGTAGCTCTGACACCAAGTTGGTCTCACGACAACCTGATCTCCGGTATGGCCAGCGCTTTTTTATATATGCATTTGGCAGCTTATACCCTGGGTATCGCGACTCAATGGGTATCTTCCGTCCATCCCGCCCTGGTTCAAGCCATGGTAAAATCTTTCTTAGGTATCCCCGAAGAGCTGGAAATTTACGATATGATGGCCCTGGGCTATGCCGCCGGTCAACCGCGTAGCAAGGTGACAAGATCGAGTGGGGATATGGTCCACCGAGAAAAATTCGACCTTTCTAAATTTAAGACGGAAGAAAAAGTTAGAGAATTTGTCAAGCTCCTTAAGACAGGCTGAAATGCTTCTTTTTTAATCAAACGGCTATCAGGCAAGCCTCCAGCTTGAGACTTCGTTCATCCGACCGCTTGTGGTCGGATGAATGGTGCCGCGGCGGAAGGTCAGCTGCGGCACCATTAGGCCAAGGACATCTATTCTCTTGAAAATCACTGCCCGATCGGTGTTATCAAAATCCCGTTCTTTCATCCTATTACATACAACCATCTAGCGCCCGAATACTTCGTAGAGCAGGGGCATTAGCTTGGTACGAAGATCGCTGCGGGCTTGCAGACCGTAGGTCTTGATCGCGCCTGGCTGCGGAACTCTCCATGGCGCGGCGTGGTCCGTAGGAACGTCAATGCGGCTGCTGATGTAACCGGTTCCACGGGCAAAGCTGGTTTGACCTTCTTTCGAAAGCAGCCAGTTCACGTATAGTTTCGCCGCATTGGGATGAGGCGCGTGGTTGAAGACACCGAGGCCGCCGGCAGCCGGGCTCACATCGGAGCCTTCCCTTAGCTGGCGCGGATCGACAATGGCGATCGGAACTCCCTGCTTAGCCCGCTCCTCGACGAGACTGTCCGAGAGGCCAAGCGCCAAAGGAAACTTGCCGAGCCCAACCGCATCCACCTCTTGAGAGCGGTCCTTGAAGAGAATCAGCTTCTGGTTCGCCAGCGCCCGGATGAATTTTACCCCAAGCGCCGGATGAAAATAGAAAAACTCAAACGTTGCCTGACCAGGTCCCGAGCTGCGCGGATCGTCGGCAACGATCTTTCCCGTCCATTTGGGATCGAGCAGGTCCTTGTAAGACTTAAGCGCTTTGGGGTCGGCAAGCTGCGTGTTCACGAATAGGGTGCCGCGATGAAAAGGAGTCATGATAATTATCGTGCGACCGGGATCGACAAATTCTATGGCGCCCCCTCTCCAGTTCTTTTGGTTTGTCACTTCCGGAAGGACCAGTAATTGCTCCATAGGCTCCAAAACGTTGAGGGGCAGCAAAATATCCTCTAAGGCGCCCCCAACCACGACATCACGCAGAAATTTCCCCGCCTGGCGCTCGGTGCCGACCCGCGTGGCAATCATTGGCGAAGGGTCGGGGACATATTCTATTTCGATGCCGTACTTCTTCTGAAACGCCAGCGTGAGCGAATCGCGGCGGTCAGGTCCCGCGGGTCCGACCAGCACGAGCTTGCCCTCTTGCTTGGCGTTGGCAACGAGCGTCGCCCAGTCGTCTGTCGCCGCGGAACGCGCGTTTGCGGGTAGAAATAATTGAAAAGCAAGCAGCACCAGCGACAGTACCATTAAAACAATCCCCCTCATCTTCCTATAACCCCCTCATACCAGCTTTAATAAGCATTACCCCTTTGAATAATAAGCTCTATGATAATTTTTTTGAAAAAACGCCAAGCATACCTGCTTTTTCTACGCGTTGCTTAATCTTCTTTAAATCGTCAGTGTACAAACCCATCTGTTGCATCCGTTCCCAATATCCCCCAAACCCCATGACAAATAACCCATTCCTTCCCTCCACTGTCTTGAACTGTTCGGTAGTATAAGCAAAAAAATCGCCCAGAGCCATGCTCTCGGGGAGCACTAGCAGCTCAAGCTGGCGAGCGTTTCTGACCGCGTTGTGCCCCGCCAGAACACCGCTCATTATGGCCCCCTCGACGCTTCCATATCCCGCTTTCTCACCGCCGCAGAAGAGGTTCTCAAAGCCCGTTACCCGCATGGTGGCATCGTCCCTAATGGCTACGGCCACGTTCGAGATGTGATTATACCTGCCTGCTCGCGGGTCCTCCAGCTCAACCTTTTCAAAGCCCGGCACCTGCCTCAACTGCGCCAGCGGCATGTAAACAATGCCGGACAACTTGGCGACCGGACCAATATCGCTCATGATCAGGTTCTTGAGAAACTCCTTGGTGCGGAGACCGCCCATCAAGCCATGTTTGGAATAGTCAACCAGCTCACTGGGAAGGGGAATCCTGAGCAGCCCTTCTCTTTCCAGTCGCGCCCTGAGCTCGGGAGCGAGGGTGTTTTTGAATACCGAAATGGCTGGACACACATGCCCGCGCGTCCCATCAACTCTGCACATATCAAAAACTTTTCCGCCGGCTTTCTCCACTATGCCAACCCGGTCACCAAAAGCAGGGCATTTGAGCAGACACATCACGCAACCCTTGCCGTATTTCCGGCAAACACCCATCCCCCCGCGCCCCCCGGTGCAGTCCACGAAAACATCGCCTGTCACCGTCCGGCCGTCTGCCAGCTTCACCGCCATAATCCGGCCCTCTTCCCTTTGCACATCCAAGGCACGGGTCTCCAGCAATATCTCTACACCGGCATCTTCAACAATCTTTCTAATCAGAGGCTCCGCCAGCCCGGAATTAAAAATGAAGACATGCCCGCTTGAATCAGGAAATTTGACGCCGTCGTGCAATTTTATTGATTGGAAAGCATCAGGTAATTCTCCAACCCCCATGAGTCTGAGTTCATGGTTGCCTACAAACCACCCATTGCCGTTAACTTCTCCGGCCCTTGTTGCCACCCCGATCAGCATATCCGTCCTCTCGACTATGGTAACCTGAGCGCCAGCCTTTACCGCTGCCAAGGCTGCCCCACAGCCAGCCAACCCTCCACCAATTACGACAACTCTAGACATGATAAAACCTCCTGTTTGTAAAAATGTTTTTATAGACGCTTGTCATCACCTGCCGAATACCTCTTGCAGCAACGGCAGCATATCTTTATCTTTCATTTGCAGGGCCGCCTTTGTGTAGGTCTTGATTGAGCCGGGCTGCGGCACCCGCCAGGCCGGCGCATGGTCCGTCGGCACGTCCAAGCGAGAACTGATGTAGCCGGTGGGACGGGTAAAGATCGTTTGGCCTTCTTTCGACAACAGCCAATTAATGTAGACCTTGGCCGCATTGGGATGGGGCGCTCGGTTAAACAACGCGAGGGTCCCATCCGCCGGGCTCTGATCGCTTCCCTCTTTGAGTTGCCGGGGATCTATGACGCCAATCGGCACTCCTTGCTTTGCCTTGGCGTTCGCGACAAAATCCGCTACACCGATAAGCAATGGATACTTGCCTTGCGCGACAAGGTCCACCTCCTGCGCCCAGTCCCGTAAAAAGGTCAACTGTTGCTTGCCCAGCGCGCGAATGAAATCCGCTCCCAGCTCCGGGTGGAGAGCAAAGAGTGCGAAAGTCGCCTGTCCGGGCCCGGGCCGGCGCGGATCGTCGGCAACGATTTTTCCCTTCCATTTGGGATCGAGAAGGTCCTTGTAGGATTTGAACTCTTTCGGATTGACGACTTTGGTGCTGGTGTTGTAGAAAATGGTGCCCCTCTGGAAGGGCGTCATTATGATAATCATTTTACCGGGATCGAGAAATTCCATCTTCCCGCCGCGCCATGTTTTGGGGTCTTTGATATCCGGTAATATCAAGGCCGGTTCGATGGGATCGAACGCCCCCATGGGGATCAATAATTCCCCGGAACCGTGGACAAATACATCCCAGAGAAACTGTCCCGCCTTCCGTTCAGCAACGATGCGGGGAACAAAATCACGGACCGTACTGGCATCATAATCCACCCGGATCCCGGGATACTTTTTCTGAAACCCCTCCGTAAGGGCGTCCCGCACGTCTGCCCCGGGAGGACCAGTAACCACAACCTGCCCTTCTTGCCTGGCAGCGGCGACCGTTTTTTCCCATTCCGTATTGCTGGGCGCAGGCGCGGCAAGGGCTACTAGGGCGCTAAAATTAAGCGCGGCAACGAGCGCGGCCAAGACAACCTTCATCCCAAAAGCTTTGCTTTCTTTCTTAGCCGCCTCAATGAAACAGTTGATTGTCTCTCTAAATAATTTCTTCTTACTGGCAACTTCTACAACCTCAGCAATCAAATCCTTTTTCATACTTCCCCCCCTTTAAGTTTTTATTACCCACAATGCAAAGATGCATTCTAATATTAACTGATATGATTATTAGACAGCTAATAATCATTCCCGGACACCTTCGCAATCGCTCTAAGATAAAATCGCCCTTTTGACCAAAGTCTTGGTTATCTGGGTTTTGTACGCGTTGTTGGATAACGGAGTGGCGTTCTTCACTGCCGCAGCACCCGCGGCTTCGGCTGTCGCTTCATTGATTACATTACCAATTATGGCGCTTTCCGCCTCTAGCGCCCGGAAGGGGATGGGTGATACACCGCCGAGGACTATCCTGGCCTCGGCAACCTTTCCCGCCTCCACAGAGATGACGGTGGCCACACTTACGACGGCAAAGTCAAGGGCCTTCCTCAGCCCGAATTTTGTGAACAATTGTTTAGCGCCCGATTTTGGTTTCGGCACCTGAACCTCCGTAACTATTTCATCAGCCGCCAAAGCGTTGTGCAGGACCTTGAAAAAGTCAGCGATGGGTATGCGGCGTTTGTTCGTAACGATGGTTGCATCGAGAGCGGCCAGGGCCATCGCCGTATCCGAGGGGCATAGGGCAAAACATCCTTTCCCGCCCAGGATGGCATGGTAGCGATTATCTCCCGCGACGGCAAAACAAGTTTTTCCACCTTTTTTCAAGCAATAAAAGGGATCACCAACCAAGGCCGAGGCCCGGAAATACCAGCACCTGA
>Ga0082335_1005302_pt1 | contig 17985 bp, 10 predicted proteins | sample Subgrocontami58m_FD_72375 | JGI IMG/M metagenome (GOLD analysis project Ga0082335, IMG submission 72375) | Subsurface groundwater microbial communities from S. Glens Falls, New York, USA - GMW37 contaminated, 5.8 m (SPADES assembly) (version 2) ... | reverse complement strand
CGGATGGTTTGGCCGAAGTCGATCCGAAGCTCGTGAAGGACAGCCGCGGAATCTATCGACCCCAGCCGGGGAGTCCGGCGATCGATTCGGCGGTCGGCGGCTACCCGGCCGTGAACGTGGATTTGGATGGCCAGCCGCGAACGATGGCGAAAGACAAAGGTGCCGACGAAGTGAGTTCCGCTCCCGTCAAAGCCCGGATGCTCACGCCCGAGGACGTCGGGCCGGGCGCGAAGTGAAACATCCTCGCAACCGAGCGATGTTGTAGCACGGGCAACCTGCCCGTGCTCTTCGACCGCGCGCGGGCAGGTTGCCCGCGCCACGTCGGATACCCCAACTACTTGATCGGCGAAAAATCCGTCGGCGTCAGGAAAACCGACTCCACTTTCGTCGTCAGCTTGCCGTCCTTCTGCGACTCGGCCGCCACCCTCTTCCACTCGGGATCGTCGCGAAACGCCGCCCAGGACGCCGCAGCCGCCTCGCGGCTGGCGTGCGCAAGGAAATACACGAGCGTGTTGGCCGCGCCTTTGTCCGCATCGGCGGGATGAAAGTAGCCGAGATTCGTGATCCCGTGTTTCTTGAACAGCGCCTGCGTGTGGTCGCGGAAACGCGCGTCCAACCCGCCGAGTTTTCCCTCGGGCGCCGTGTAGGTGCGCAGTTCGAACACGCGCGCCGCGCCCTTCCCTTTCCCACTGTCCATCGGCTTCGAAAAGTCCGTGGGCGCCAGGTAAAGCGAGTCCGCCTTCGCGACGATCTTGCCGTTTGCCTCGGTCTTCTTCCGCACGGCCTGCCACTCCGGATCGGCGCCGAACTCCTTCCACGCCGTCTTGGCGGCTTCGCGATTTGGATACGCAAGGAGATAAACGAGCTTTTCGCCGGCGCCGTCCTTCGAGTCCATCGGCAGCCAGTAGCCGACGTTCGTCATGCCATGCCGCTCGAAAAGCTTCGCGGTGTGCTCGCGGAAGCGCGCGACGACCTGGTCGATGTTGCCCGGCGTCGCCGTGTACGTGCGAAGCTCATACACGCGGGTGTCGGACGCCGCGCGGAGCGACGCGAACGAAGCCAGGAGGGTCAGACCGAGAGCAAGGCAAAGACGGGACGTTTTCATGGAGGGTGGAACGAGCGTTGGGCCCTGCCGCGTCGAGTCAACGATCGGCCGGCGCGGATCGGAAGCAGGGCGATGTCGTTCTTGGAGGACCCGCCTCCGGGCGGGCCGCGGACCCGCCGAAGGCGGCAGCGACCGGGCCGCCTCCGCCTTGCCTTCGGCGCGCCACTTGCCTCTCGCCGCGTTGTAGCCCGCAGGACGTGGCGCGGGCAGCCTGCCCGGGCATGGCCGAAGAGCACGGGCAGGTTGCCCGTGCTACGATAGCGAAGACGGGAGGTCGTCCCTCCAGAATTCGCAGGAACGACACCCCGCCGCGGCGCACGGGAACTGCCGCGTTCAAGGGAGCTCGGGTCTGCTGGACCCCGCCACCACGCCACGGAAGCTTGCGACCGCCGAATGCCGCGGCATCCTCGCCTTGCCCGTCCCATGCGCCCCACCTTCGTTATCGTTTTTCTCGCGATGCTCACCTCCACCCACGCGGCGGACGAACCGATGCCGGTCGTCAAGGAGCCGTACCACAAGTCGGTTTTCGAAAACGAGTACGTGCGCATCATCGATGTGCAGATCCCCGTCGGCGAAACCACGAAATACCACGTCCACGAGATCGCCTCGGTCGTGGTGTACCTGACGAAATCCACCAACGCGTCGCAAACCTGGGGCGAGACGACCACGACACCGCGGCAAACGACGCCCGGCGCGGTGCGCTATGCGCCCTACGACGTCACGCCGCTGGCGCATCGCGTGACGAACACCGGCAACAATTCCTTCCATGTTTTCGACATCGAGCTGCTGCGGAAGCCGGACACCGCGGCCTTTCCGCCACCGCCCGGCCAGGTCAGCGTGCAATGGGAACAAAAGCTCGTGCGCGCCTCGAACGTCTTCGTTCGGCCGGGCGAAGCGGTGATCGTCAACCTGCCCACCTGCGCGTCGCTGTTCGTCGGGATTGCCGGCACCACGGTCACGCAAGCCAAGGAAGGTCCGCAACGGGAACTGAAGCCCACCGCTTACATTTTCTACCCGCGGAACTCCTCCGTGTTGTTGCGCAATCGCGGCACCGAGAAGGCCGAGGCGGTGTTGCTGGAGTTGAAGTAACAAACCGCGGCGTGCCTTCGGTGCGTTTGGCATCGGGCGACGGCGCTCGGTGATCGCCGTCCACCGCCAGTCTGCGGCCATTCGCGCCTCTTTCGGTGGCGCTTTCTTGCATCGAGGGAAACTGCGGCGCACCACCGGCTGTAGGTTGCGCGCTGGCCGCGCAACCCGCCGGAGGCGGCCAACGTGGCGCGACGAGCGCGCCACCTACAGATGGGCAGCGCGTCGCGCGGCGGGCGTTCCCACCGCAAGAAAAGTGAGATGCGACCCTGTAGGCGCACCAGCGTTCGAGCCGGATTGCACGACGCGGCATCATCACCGTAGACTGCCGGCGATCATGAAGCGTCTTCTCCAGCCCTGCGCTTTGCTCACCTTCATCGTGGCCGTCGTTGCGGCCCGGCCGATCTGCGCCGCCGATGCCCAGGTGCTCGGCGGCGTGGATACCTCGCGCTGGCGCGGATTCAATCTGCTCGAGAAATTCACCCTGCGCGGCAACGCCCCGTACCGGGAGGATGATTTTCGGTGGATCGCCGAACTCGGCTTCAACTTTGTCCGGCTGCCGATGGATTATCGGTGCTACACCGACGCCGGCGACTGGTTGAAATTCAACGAGGCGGCGCTGCAACAAATTGATCAGGCGGTGGCATTCGGCGCGCGCTACGGCGTCCACGTTAGCCTGAATCTGCACCGCGCGCCCGGTTTCTGCATCAATCCGCCCGTGGAGCCAAAGGACCTCTGGACGGATCCCGACGCCCAGGCCGCGTTTGTCGCGCACTGGGAAATGTTCGCGCGGCGCTACCGGGAGATTCCCCCCGCGCAGCTGAGCTTCAACCTCCTCAACGAGCCGATTCGCAACACGCGCGAGAACTACGTCGCCGTGCACGCGCGCGCCCTCGAGGCGATCCACGCGATCGATCCGCGGCGGCTGGTCATCGTGGACGGCAACAATGCGGGTCACGATCCGGCGCGGGAATTCCTGCGCTATGAAAACGTGGTCCAGGCAACGCGAGGCTACCACCCGTCCGCGATATCCCACTACAAGGCGAGCTGGGTGCGCGGATCCGATCAGTGGCCCGAGCCGACCTGGCCGCTGACGCGGCTGGTCGGCCATCTCTACGGCCCGTCCAAGCCCGAGCTGCGCTCGCCACTGGTGTTGCGCGGAAACCTTCCCGCCGGCACCGAAGTCGCGTTGAAACTGACTCTGCTCTCGGGCAGCGCGAAGCTGCGCGCGCAAGTCGACGGCCGCACGGTCGAGGAAAAAATCTTCGACCCGAAATTGCAGCCGGACGCGTGGACGCCGGTGAAATCCGAGGCGACCTGGGTTTATCACCAGCCGAAAGCGCCCAGCCAATTTGTCGTCCGCGTGCCCGCGGCGAGTCGCGAAATCGCGATTGAGAACATTGCGGGCGACTGGATTCAATTCACCGAGCTACGCATCACCCTGCCCGGCGCGGCGCCGCGCGTGACGCCGGCGGATTCGAGCTGGGGGCGCAAACAGACGCCGCACGAGATTGGGCCGGACGGACGACTGCTCGCGCCCACCGGCGCCGCCACGAACCAGCCGCTGCTGGATTTCATCCGTCCGTGGCGCGAAATCGCGGCGACCGGCGAGACGGTATTCGTCGGTGAATGGGGCTGCTACAGCAAGACGCCGCACCCGGTGGCGCTCGCGTGGATGCGTGCGTGGCTGCAGGAATGGCAACAGGCGCGGTTCGGCTGGGCGCTGTGGAATTTCCGCGGGAGCTTCGGCGTACTCGACAGCGGCCGCAGCGATGTGCCGTACGAGGACTGGCACGGCCACAAACTCGACCGCGAAATGCTGCGATTACTGCAGGAGTACAGCCAGGGCGTGCGGTGATGCTTCCAACGGGCGGTCAAGCTCGGCGGTGTTTGTTGGGACACCCGTCGCGAACTTTGCGGCCTTCTGTTCAATCCGGCTGGAAGAGAAAATAGCGAAGGTCGCGAAGAACTGCGATGCCTTCCTTTCTTCGTCACCGCTCAACAAACATCGATCCGCCAAGCCCCCACGAGAAGAGCGCGAAGCACACGACGAAATCGCGCGGATTGGATGCCGGCAGCCCTCTTCGCGGCCTTGGTGTCCTTCTGTTCAGAGGATTGGTGCTACGCCAACGGTTTGTTCATCGACATCGCCCGCCATCCGCGGGTTTTCGCCTTCTGTGCAAGAAGTTTGGGGAGTTGAGTTCGGTTGCGGGCTTCGCCGCGCTGGGGCCTCTGTGACGAATCCGCGCGGCGGATCTACCCCGCGACCTCGGCGTTCGCGGCGTCGATCAACCCGCGGATGTAGCCGAAAGCGTGCGCGAAACCCTGATACCCCTTGGGATCATCCGGGTGCTGCGGCATGTGATCCGGGCAATACGACCACGCGTAGCCGGCATCGCGCAGAATCCGCACGACCTCGATGAAGCTCGCCTCGCCTTCGTCGATGTAGACCTCCTGGAAATCATGGAGGCCACCGCGGATGTTCCGCATGTGGATTTGGCAGATCTTTCCCTTCGCCGCGAAGTACCGCACGACCGGCAGCAGTTCGGTTTTCGGATCCTTCATTCCCTCCATGCACGTGCCGAGGCAGAGCTGGATGCCGTTGTACGGGCTGTCGACGATCGCTTCGTAGCGCTGCAGCGACTCGAGCACGGTGGCCGGGGCGCCGTCCCAATTCTCGGCGCCTTGGTAACCGCGCGGGAGGCCCGGTGGATCGTAGGGGTGCACCGCCATCCGCACGTCGTGCTGGGCCGCGACCGGGATGATGTTTTTCAGGAAATACGTGATGCGCTCCCAGTAGTCGTCGGAGGACACGACGCCGTTGCGCCCCACCGGCAGCGATTTCCAGTCGTCCTCGAGCTTGAACGCGTGGTAGCTCGCGCCACCGCGACCGGGCGTCCGGCCGTTGCGGCGAATCGGGATCAGCGTCCAGTGCATCGTGATCACCTTCACGCCGACCTGGGCGGCCTTGCCGATGTTGCCGGCGATGGCGGCGAGCCTCCGGTCGCGCTCCGCGCCGGGCTTCAGGTAAATGTAGCCCGCGTCCATGCGAATCGCTTCCCACACCATGCCGGCCTGGTCGCAGCGTTCGCGCCAGCGCTGCATCGCGTCGAAATCCCACTCGGCGCCGGAAGCTTTCTTCGCCGGCGCGCCACCCCCGGCGCCGCCCAGGCTGCATGTGAAGTGCCGGACGCCGAAGCGCTGGTGGTATTCAAGATTCTGTTTCGAGGTCCAGTGGTCGCCCATCACGCAATGGTAGTCGCCACTGACGTGATGCGCGGTGTTCCGACGCGGCACGGCGCCGCGGGCCGGGGCCGCGCGCCCCGCGTTTCCCGCCAGGCCGGCGCCGGCGAGACCTGTGGCGACAAGGCGCGCGAAGTCGCGGCGTGTGACGGGGGATGAGGAAGGCGAATTCTTCATAAACCAAAATGTGCGAAAATAGGGTCGACGGTGGGGCCCGCTCTCTGAGCGGGCCTGAGTTTCGCGCTGTTTTCGCGATCAGCCACGCGATTAATCCGAAAACCAAGCCGGTTCGGAGAACTGGCCCCACCTCGTTCGTCTTCGCTCAGAAATGGCAGCCAAAGAGTAGTTTGAAACGCCCTCCCTCACTTCATCGGACTGAGCGGGTTTTGCTGGCGGAGGAATTCGATGTCGAACGACTGCTGCATTGCGGGCTGGTTGTACTGCCCAACCAGCCGGTCGGTCTGCGCATCGTGCGAAAGCACATACGTCGCGCCCGGGTAGCCGACGTCGTTGAGCTCGACCATCACCTGCAGGCCTTGGGCCCCCTGCATCCAGATCGCCCGCGAGACATTGATCGGTTTCGGGTTGTAATACGCCGCCTGCACGACGCCACTCACGTCCGCGCCCTTGAGTTCGAGCACATAGCCGCCGTCCGTGCGCAGCCAGCGGCCCAGCAATTTCTTCACCGCATCGGGCACCGGCTTCTCCGCGGATTTCGCGGCAGGCGCATTGGCCGCCGGCGTCGCGGGGGCAGTCGATGACGCCGGGCTGGCCGCCGCCGGAGCCGAGGCCGTGGACTCGGATTTCCGACAAGCCGCCGTTGCCACCACCAGGGCAAATGCCAGCAACGCGACGACGCCTCGAACCTCAACCCGGGTTTTGCGAAAATGCATCCCGGAGTTCATGCCGCGCCGCGCCAGCATGGCAAGCCGCGGTCAGCCGCGCGCTCGGGCGGCCGCGGCTGCTTCAAGCCAGTAGCCCGCGAATGGACGCGAATCGCCGCGAATCAAATCTTCGACGACTTCGTTGGTTGTTGGCCGCGCAGTTCGCCCCGCCACCGGTGGCACGCCAGCCCGCCGAAGCCGGACAAGCGCTTGTTCACCTGTTCGGGCAAGTGGCGCGACGAGCGCGTCACCTGCCAATGAGCGCCAATCCGTTTCCCCACCCGCTCCATACCCTGGCTTCATTCGCGACGATTCGCGTCGATTCGCGGGCAACCGGATTCTGCCGACTTGGCGCGTGGAGGGGTCAGGCCGTCGAACGCTCGAAAGCTCGGACGGCCTGACCCCGACTACCACATGAACACCAACCCACGCTCAAAAACCCCAACGCAGTCCGGCCGAGTACGTGACGGCGTCCGGAAAATCGCGAATCACCTTGTAGCCGACGCTCACGACACCGGCGAATTCCCGTGAGAACCAGTGATTCAACTCCGCCGAGCCACGCAGCACTTTCGCCCGCTCGTCCTTGCGGTCGAACGCCTCGGTGTAGCCGACGCCGAGATTCACCGCCGTGCGCGAACCGATGGCGATCTCGTAGCCGGCCCGCAGCCCCCACCGCAGGGAATTGTCGTGGAGCGGGCGCGGGCCGCCGACGTTGTTCCAGGCGTGACCGAGCGTCGCTGCGAAATAGCCGGTTCCGTATTCGGTGGCCTGATGCGTCACGAGCGACGCGCTCAGCGTCTTGTCGATCGCGCCGTAGCTTGCGCCGCTGGTGTCGAGATAGCTGTAGCCGACCATCACGTCGAACGCGCGCGACACCGGCAGGTTGACGATCGCCGCGGTGCCCATGGCTTGGTCGATTGAGGAGCCGGTGAACTGGTCGTAGGTGAAATCGGCGCCGGCGTAACGTTTGCCGAGCAGCCCGGGTTCGCCGGCGGCCGTCTGCGCGCCGAGATTCGCGGCGAGCAGGCCGGCGACGACGGCAAGAGTGGAAACGAGGCGGTGGGAGGAGTTCATCAGGAAGTAGTCGGTTGGAATGCGGTTGATGACCGAAGGTGAGCCGGAGCTTCTCGACCGCGCGGCGCTCGCCAATCCCGAACCGCCGCGCCGCGCGCCATTTCAATTTTGTTTACCGGCCCGGCGTAAACGAACGGTGAATACAGGTGCGCGGGCGTGCGGCGAACAGCCGTTCTCCGGATTTTGGAGGGACGGCCTCCGTGCCGTCCGCCTCCGATCCATTGACCGCAAACGGCCCGCACGGCTGCCTTCGCCAAGGCTTCGGCACGCCAATCCATTCCAGCCGCGTCGAAGCCCGCAGGGCGGAGACGGGAGGCGGGCCCTCCAGGCGCTGGTCTCGTTACGACCAACATGTTGGTCTCTACGTTCGAATAGCTAGGCGGAGACCTGCGCGGCACTCGCCAGCCGCGTGCTGGCGACCCGCTCAATACTCCCGCTTGCCCAGCTGGCCGGGGAGCGGCACGGGGTACTTGCCCTCGGCGTCCGGCTGCAGCGGCGCGGGCGAATCGGCGGTGAGCTGGTCCAGCCCCGGCGCGTACTCCTGCTCGCAGTTCAGCATCTCGTCGTAGGTGATGATCTGTCCCGTGTGCGCGGCCATCCGGCCCATCGACGTCACGAGGCTCGCCTCCACGCCGCGCTTCACTTCGTTATAGGGGCGGTCCCCGCGAATCGCGTCGATCAAGTCGTCCCACTCGCACTGATACGGCTTCGGCTCCGGCTGCGGGTAGGCCCAGAACAGCTCCGCGGTGGATTTGTTCTGGCTGCGGAAGATGCTCGCATGCGACGGCGCGTGCCCGCGTTCGGAAATGATCGCCAGCCCCTTCGTGCCGTGTGCCAGGCTCGAGTGATCGGCCAGGCAGCCGTTGATCGTGCGGCCTTCCAGGAACAGCCGCGCCCCGTCGGCGAACGTGTACTCGACCGAATAGGTGTCGAAATTCTGATCGACGCTGTCGCCGCGGTAAAGCCGGCCGCCGCTCGCCTGCGCCTGGATCGGCCACGCATCCTTCATCCAGCAGCACTCGTCGATGTTGTGGATGTAGAAGTCGCTGAAACAGCCGCCGCTCGCCCAGATGAAGCTGTGGAACCGCTCGATCTGGTACATCAGGTCGGTCTTGTCCGCCGGTTTCGGCGGCGAGGCGAAGAAGCCGACCGGCCCGTGCATCCGGTAGGCGCGCATGAGGATGATTTCGCCCACCTGGCCGTCCTTGATTCGCTCATACAGCTCGCCGCGCGCGCGGCAGTGCCGGCACATCAGCCCAACGCCGACCTTCAGGTTCTGTTTGGTCGCCTCCTCGCCGAGCGCGAACATCCGCTTGCTGGTCGGCCCGTCGACCGTGACGGGTTTTTCCATGAACACGTGCAGCCGCTTCGCGATCGCGTAGCTGAAGTGTACCCAGCGAAATGCCGGCGGGGTGGCGAGGATGACGACATCGCCCGGCTTCAGGCAGTCCATCGCCGCCTTGTAGGCGTCCAGCCCGAGGAATTTCTGCTCGGCGGGCACTTCCGTCTGGCTGGCGAACTGTTTGCTGATCGCCTCGAACGAACGCGCGAGCCTCGCCTGAAAAATGTCGGCCATCGCCACGAGCTTGATCGGCCCGCTGGTGGTGGAGAGGGCCTGCGTGGCGGCACCGGTCCCGCGGCCGCCGCACCCGACGAGCGCCACGCGAATCAGGTCGCTGCTGCCCGCATGCACGTGCGGCAGCGCGACGCCCGCCAGCGCGGAGACGGTGGCCACCCGGCCGGAGGTCTTGATGAATTCACGACGCGAAATCGGGGCAGTCTTCATGAGCGAGAATCGGGGGGTGAGCAGCTTCACTACGCAGAGTGGCGCGATGCGCAGCTTGCGCGAATTGTCGCGGTGGTGGCGATGCGAAAACGCGCGGCGCAGCCGCGCCGACATTCCGGTGGGGCTGGCTCTCCGAGCCGGCCTGGGTTGCCCTGCGCGGATTGAATCTCAGGCCCGCTCGGAGAGCGAGCCCCACCACCCAGTCAGTCTCACAAGCGCGCGTTGATCCCGAAGAAGAACTGCGGGAGCAGCATCGAGTACACGCGGGCGCGACCGCCCGCGTACTCGTATTCGCGATCAGGTTCCGACCGGAGGTTGACCACGTCGAAATAGCCTTCGATCTGCCGCGTGAACCGATACGAGGTCTTCACGCCGAGCGTCGTCCGCTTCCGCGCGTAGATCTGGCGGGATTCGTTGGCGTTGAACGTGAGCAGGTACCGGCCGCGATGGTTCAGCTGCACGCGCATGGTGAGCTTGTTGTTGATGTAGGAAATGCCCGCGTTCGCGTTCACCGGATTGAAGCCGGCAATCTTCGGCGCCGGGGCCAGCCCGATCGCGGTGCCGCTGCCGTAATTCCCTTCGGCCTTCATCCACGTGCCGTTGGCAAATCCGCCAAATCCCCTCCAAAACCGCGGCAGGAAGGTGAACTGCTGCGTGTAGCTGACCTCCAGGCCCTTCACCTTGCCCGTGCCGCCATTGGCCTGGGTGTTCACGGTGTAGCCGGCATATTGCCCGCCGAAACCGTTGTCCTCGCCGCTGCCGATGGTCTGGCCGCCGGCATTGTAGATGAAGTCCTTGATGTCCTTCCGGAACACGCCCGCGGTCACCGCGCCCGCCGGTTCGAAATAATATTCCGCCGAGATGTCGAAATTGTCCGCGGTCTGCGGTTTCAATGATGGGTTGCTGGTGGTGACCGTGCGCGTGTCGTCGTTGACCGTGGCGTTCGGCACCAACTGCCCGATGCCGGGGCGGCCAACGTTCCCGGCGTAGCCGAAGCGCGTGATCAGGTTCGGCAGCGGCGAGTACTTCAGGTGCACACCGGGCAGCAGGTTCCGGTAGGAACCGGTGCGCGTCTGCCGGTTGCCAAACTCGGCGATCGTCCGCCGGCGGATTTCGGCCTCGGTCAGCGGCCCGGTGAAGGCGGCGCGGCGGGCGCGCTCCTCGGGACTGATGTTCTGCAACGATCCCTCGCCCTTCACTTCCGTCTGCTCGACCCGCACGCCGGCCAGCAGCGACACGCGGCCCAGCTTCACATCGCCCATGACGTACCAGGACCGGATGTCCTCGGTGAACTGCGTGTTCGCCCGCAGCTCGTTCTGCAGGTCGGTCGCCAGATTCTCCCGCAGGTAGTCGGGATGCTGTTGCAGCACGTCCCAGAAACTCGGCGCCTCGCCGACGACGTTGGGAAACGGGAAGCGCGGATAACGGGCGAGGTCGCCGGGCAGCGGACGCTGCGACAGGAACTGCGCGAGGTTGTCGTCGTTGCGACCGGTGGCGGGGTTGACGCCCATCACGCCGTCGGCGCCGACGTAGGTGCCGCTGTACGGCGTGCTGACGTTGCGCCGCGTCTGCTCGCGCCAGCGGACGCCGGCCTTCACATAGGTCGGCAGCGACCAGGACAAGCTCTGCTTCGCATTGAGCGAGGCGCCGCGGTAATTGTCCCAGGCGGCGCGGCGCGCTATGTTGTAGGCGTTTTCGGTGTACGAATTGATGTTCGTCCAATCCGGGCCGGCCGTCTGCGTGAGCCGCGGCAGGTAGGCGTTTTCCGTGCGATCGAGCCGCCAGCCCATCGTGCCGCGCGCAATGAAATCGGGCTCGGAGGTGCCGGCGTAGTTCGCCTTCGACGTCGACTGGTAGCCGTCGTAGTCGAGGTTCAGTCGCGCGTAACGGTGCACGCCGCCGATCTGCAGGTTCTGCGTCTTGCCATCCTTGTAGAGGTTGGTTGATCGCAGGGTGACGACGCTCGAAGGCACGGGCCGCACCTCGGTGATCGTATCGGTGAAGCCCGGCACGATGCCGTTGTTGCCGGTGAGATTGCCGGCAGCATCGCGGGTCGCGATCGCCTGGTTGGTGACGAACATCGCCTCGGCGTCGCTCTCGTGCTCGACGTGCTTGTTCAGCGAACCGCTGACGTAGAAGCGCGTGGAGTCGCTGAACTTGTAGTCGACCTTGAGCGAGAGGCCCGAGCGTTTGCGCAGATTGCGGAAATCGACGAAGTCGTAGTTGTGGGTGTAGGCCGGCCCGACGAGCGGGCCGCTCGCCAGCTGCTGGTGCTGCTGGGTGGATTGCTCCGCGATGGAATAGTGCGGGCGATAGGCCGCATTGAAGGCGATGCCGATCCGCCCGCCAAACACCTCGGAGTACGACAACGAGTAATTCGGCCGAATCTTGTCGCGGCTGTCCGTCGCGCGCCAAATCGTGCCGATCGATCCGCGAATGCGGCGCTCGGGCGTGCTGTCGAACGCGCTCTTCGACACCAGGTTCACATTGCCGCCAATCGAGTCGCCATCCATGTCCGGCGTGGGCAGCTTGGTGACTTCGATTCGCTCGACCGCGTCGGAACCGATCGTCTGAAACTGGAACTCGCGCGTGACGCCCGCGGAGGCCGCGTCGGCGAGCCGGTTGCCGTCCATCGTGATGCTGTTGAGATTCTGGTTCAGGCCGCGCACGCGAATGTAGCGGATGTCGCCGCCGACCGACTCGCCCTCGATGCCAGGAAGCTTCGCGACCAGTTCCGCGGGATTGCCGGCGAGCCCGCCGAAAACGTCGGCCGAAACGATGCTCTTAATTCCATCCGAATTCCGCTGCAGCGTGATCGCCTGCGCCTGCCCCTCGCGATCGCCGGAAACAACGTATTTGCTGAGTTGATAGATGTCCGCCGTCAGGCCGACGTCGCGCCGATTGGCTCGGCCCGCGCCGACTTCGACGCTCACGTCGGCCGGCTTCAGCCCCGTGTACGACACCGAGAGCGTCACCGGGCCGGCCGGCAGGTCATCGAACCGATACAGGCCCAGGCTGTCGGTGAGCGCTTCGCGACCGGTGCCCTGGACGACGACGCGCGCGCCCTCGAGGTTCTGGCCGGTGGCGGCGTTGGTGACGGTGCCGACGAGGGTTTCGAGCGCGGCGGCGGAACCGGCGGTGGCCAGCGCGGCGCCGAGGAGAACAAGCCGGCCGAGGCGCTGCGCCCGCCGACGCGTGCGGAGCAGAAGAGAGAGCTGGGGTGTGGTCATGGGAGGAAGGCGAGGCCGGCGCGCGGAGCGCGGACCGGCGACGCGGAGGGGTTGCTTGGGGCAGCGACACTCGCGCGGATGCGCGCGGGGTTCACGGGTGCGAGATTCGGCCGGCCGCCGCGTGGTTGGCAAGCCTCCGCCGAGCCTGCCATGGCTGGCCCAACCCGCCGCTTGCCCCGGACCGGACCTCCGCGTTATCATTGTGTTTCAAACTCCATGACTACACCCGGCAACCTTGCCGCGCACTGCACGCGGTTGTTTCGGCTCACCTGTGTCGCGCTCGCGCTGACTTGCGCGTTGCGCGCGCAATCCGGCAGCGCCGGCACGATTGAAGGCCGCGTTACGAATCCGGCCACGGGCGGCGTGCTGGAACGCGCCCGCATCACGGTCGAAGGCACCGCGCTCGAAACGTTCACCGATGCCGACGGTTACTACCGGCTCCCCGGAGTCCCGGCCGGCGCTGCGCGCATGCACGTCGGGTTCACCGGATTTCCCGCCGCGACGGCGACCGTGAACGTGACCGCGGGCCAGACCGCGCAGCGCGATTTCGAACTCGCGCCGCTCACCTCGACCACTTCCGCGCACCCGCAGGGCGAAACCATCCAGCTCGATGAATTCGTCGTGGCGACGTCGCGCGAGATGAGCGCCTCCGCGCTCGCCATCAACGAGCAGCGGTACGCGCCGAACATGAAGAACGTCGTCGCGACCGACGAGTTTGGCGACATCGCGGAGGGCAACATCGCCGAGTTCCTGAAATTCATGCCCGGCGTGAACATCGACTACGCCGGCGGCAATGCGCGCGACATCTCGCTCAATGGCGTGCCTTCCGACTACGTGCCGGTCACGCTGGATGGCTTCGGCCTCGCCAGCGCGGTGGGCGGCGGCGGCGGGGGAACCACCCGCGGCATCGGCCTCGATCAGGTTTCGATCAACAACATGTCGCGCATCGAGGTCGCGTTCTCGCCCACCCCCGACTCGCAGGCGAACGCGCTGGGCGGCTCGGTGAATCTCGTGCCGCGCAGCTCGTTCGAGCGCACGAAGCCGCAGTTCAGCTTCAGCACGTACCTGATGCTGCGCGACGACATCAAGAAATGGGGCAAGACGCCGGCGCCGCGGCACCCGACGCACAAGATCCATCCGGGGATGGACATTTCCTACATCGCTCCGGTCACGAAGAATTTCGGGTTCACGCTCTCCGCCGGGTTCAACCGCCAGTACTCGGGCGAACCGCAGATTCAGAACACCTGGCGCGGCGTGCAGGGGGTGACCAACGCGAACTTCGTCGCGACGACCCCCGGCAACCCCTACCTGAGCTCGGTCCTCATCCGTAACAGCGGCAAAGATACGCGGCGCAGTTCGTTCGGCTTCACCACCGACTACCGGTTCACCCGCAACGACCGGGTGTCGCTCTCGTTCCAGTACTCGACGTTCGACGTGCACATCAACCACAACGAGCTGACCTTCGACGTCGGTCGCGTGACCGCGGGCAACTTCAGCCTCGCGGAAACCCGGGGCGCCCCCGGCGCCGGCACGCTGAACCTGGAGACGACCGGCAACACGCGTTCGAACTGGACCTTCATGCCGTCGATCATCTGGCGGCACGACGGGCCGATCTGGAAGGGCGAAACCGGTTTCGCCTACTCCCGCGCGGCCAACCGCAATCGCAACGTCGAGTCCGGCTTCTTCGACACCACCACTTCACGGCGGACGGGGCTGAACATCACGTTCTCCGACATTTTCTACCTCCGGCCGCGAGTCATCGCCGTCACCGACGCCGCCGGCAACCCGGTCAACCCGTATTCGCTCGACAGTTACGTGCTCACCGCCACGACCGCCAATACCCGGAGCACGGACGACGTCAAGCGGACGGCGTATGCGAACCTCCGGCGCAGCTTCTACGGCCGCGTGCCGGTGACGCTCCGGACGGGCGTCGACTTTCGCGAGGCGCGGCGCGACCAGCGTTTCAGCGTGCCGAACTACGCGTTCGTCGGCGCCGACGGCGTGGCGAGCACGACGCTGACGCCGACGAGCGACGATCGCTCCGCGCCGTTCCTCGACCCGAGCTTCTCCGATCGGCAGCCGCACTATGGTTTTCCGAAATACCAGGGCGTGAGCAGCGAACTCGTCTACAACGATTTCGTCGCGAATCCCTCGCATTTCACCACGAACGCCAACACGACGTACCGCAATCGCGTCACGAACTCGAAGCATGCCTCGGAACTCGTGTCGGCGGCGTACGTCCGCGGAGATGTCGGGCTCCTCGAGAACCGGCTGAAGCTCGTGGCGGGTGTGCGCCTCGAACAGACCAACGTGAAGGGCGAGGGTCCGCTGACCGATCCGACGCTCAACGAGCAGCGCGACGCGCAGGGCCGGCCGATCCTCGGCGCCAACGGCCGGCCGCTGCTGATCGTGCCCACGACCAACGCGCTTGGCGTGTCGCAGCTCACGTTCCTCGACCGCGGCGCGCACATGAAAAAGGAATACCTGCGGTGGTTTCCGAGCCTCAACGCGAGCTACAACCTGCGCGAGGATCTGATCGCCCGGGCCGCCTGGTACACTTCGATTGGCCGGCCGGACTTCGCGCAATACTCCGGCGGCGTGACGCTGCCTGATCCCGAGAACCCGACGCCGAACGATCAGATCTCGCTGACCAACGTCGCCATCAAGCCGTGGAGCGCGCGCACGGTGAACGCGCGGCTGGAGTATTATTTCCAGGGCGTCGGCCAGCTGTCGATTGGCGCGTTCCGGCGCGACTTCAAAAACTTCTTCGGCAGCACCACCATCCCGGCGACCCCCGAGTTTCTCGAGCTCTACAGCATCGATCCCAACGTTTATGGCGACTACCCGATCGTCACGACGCACAACATCGACAGCACGGTGCGCATGGAGGGCATCAACCTCGGTTACAAGCAGGCCCTCACCTTCCTGCCACGCTGGGCGCGCGGCGTGCAGGTGTTCGTCAATGGCGCGTCACAACGGGTGACCGGCCCGGCCGGCTCGGGCAATTTCCCCGGCTTCATTCCGCGGACGGCGAGTTGGGGCGTCAGCCTGACGCGTGAGAAATTCCTGCTCCGCGCGAACTGGAACTATCGCAGCCTGCAGCGCCGCGCCGCCATCGCGACCACGGCCACCAACAGCATCGAGCCGGGCACATACACCTGGTGGTCGAAGCGGCTCTACCTCGATCTCAACGGAGAGTACCGCTTCTACAAACGCTTCGCGCTGTTCGCGAGCCTGCGCAACGTCGGCGATGCCCCGGACGACATCAAGATCTACGGCCCGAGCACCCCGCCCGTCGCGCGGTTCCGCCAGCGAATCGAGTTCGGCTCGCTCTGGAGCTTCGGCGTGAAGGGCACGTTCTGATCGCGGCTTCGCCGCGGACCAGGGACTAAACACAGCGTCAGGGTCGAATGCGCAGGAATGGAGGGACGACCTCCGTGTCGTCCTAGGCCCGGACGGAGCCGGGCCCTCCAAACATGCGCAAGAACTTCTGACGTCCTGTATAGAGACCAAAGACCAGAGACTCCGAGCACCAAGCGACTGGCGGGTAATCTCGAACGCGAATTGGGCTCAGAACCGCCAGTGCGCGCCGGCCGCGAGCGCGGCGTCCCATTTCGCAAAATCCGCGATCAGCGGTTCGGAACTGTTGCGCCGGTCGTAGCCGATGCTCAACCGGAGTTCGGCCTGCTCTCCCAGCCGGCGAATCAGGCTCGTGCGAGCCGAGCCGTGAACATCGCGCCGAGCGCGGTTCCGATGCAGGTATTCGCTCGCCAGCACCCGCACGGCCGGCTGCAACCGCCAGCGCGCCGCGATGCTGCGATCGTAGACGACCACCAGCGCCTGCTCGACGCGATTGTTCCAACCGGCCGGCAGCAAACCGAACGAGTCGGTGTGCGACCAGCGCATCGCTCCCTCCAGCCCGGCCACGATGACGCCGCGCGCGCCAGCCCGCCATTGCCGGAAGAGCTGCCACTCGAACGACGCTTCCTGATAAAACACCCGATGGTTGGCGCGATTCTCGAGTGAGGCGCCGCGCAACGCCGCGCTGGCAAACCAGCCCTCGCGCCGCCACGCGCCCTGCAGGTGCGCGCCGATCAAATCGAAGTCGTTGCGGTCGATCTCGATGAAATTGATCTTCCGCCGCGGCTGGGCGAGCAGCCCGTAACGATACGTCTGCAGGCGGAACCCGGCGTCGATTTCAAGCTCGCCGCCCCGCCAGGATTTCCGCGTGAAGGGCGCCGTCGCACCGACCTGCATTGAGGTGATAGTGGACGAGTGTGGATTCGATTCGACGAGCGTCGCGTTGGAGGTGCCCGTGATTTCGCATTCCGTCCAGAGCTCGAGCGGCAGCCGGGCCTGCGCCGGCAGCAGCAGGTATTGCGGGCCGACGTCGTCCATCTCGCCGGCAAACAGCTCGGGCACGGCGCGTGCCGCGCCGGTCGCCGGCGCCGGGGGAACTCCACCGCGCAGCGTGAGTGTTCCAAAGAGTAGCAGCAGCGCCGTCCAGCGCGCGCGCGATCCAAGGGTTGTCGTAGTCATGGTCCCGGTTTCGTGACGGAGATTTGCGTGAGCTCGCGTCCCGTGCCGCCAGCCGAAGTCGCGACGAAATCCTGCGCCGGCTTGTCGGCGTAGGTGACGTCGCGCACGAAGTTGACGAAACCAGGCTGGACCGACTGGCCGGTGTTCGGCAGCGGCGCGAGCCGACCTTCCGCACTCACCAGCCGCACCGTTGCGCCCGCCGGGAAGCGCACGCCCTCGAGCGCGAGGGTGCGCGCGCCCAGGTTGATTTCGCGAAAGCCGTCGAACGCCGTCGCCCGCAGATCGACGAGATTGCCCGCCGTGGTTTGAAACACCGCGTTCCCCGGCCCGCGGTTCCACGTCAGCGTGTCGAGCCGGGCGGTGTCGGTTGCGTCCGCCCAGAAGCTGCCGGACAGATCGAACCGCGTGTCACGGATCGTCACCGTGTTGCCCAGGGCCGCCACGGTGCCGGCCGCGCGAATCTGCGAACCGGTGATCTCCAGCGCTCCCACCGGCGCATCGAAGTTGATTGAACCCGGGATGACGGTCGGCGCGCCGATGAGACCGGCGGCCTGGGCCGCGGCGCCGGTGAGCCGGAGGGCACCCGAATGCGATTGCAGGATCAGGCCGCCGCCCGCGTTTGCCACGGTGCCGCGGTCAAATACGAGATCCTCGTCGGCATCGAAATAGAAGGTAGACGCGCCACCCGGTGAGAACCCCGCGGTGATGCTCGCTCCGGCGGCGACGGCGATCCGCGGGCTGAAGACGCGGAGGTAGTCGACACCGGCCAGATCGGTGAACTGCGTCGAGCTCGTGAACGTGATCGCATCACGGCCGACCAGTTGGAATCCCGCGAGCCCCCACCCCGCGAGGCTCAGCGTTGGAGTCGATACCACCACGTGCTGTCCCAGCAGGCCCGTGATCAGCACGTCGGATTCCTTGTTGAGGAACGGACTCTCGGCCGCGGGCACGAGCAGCGGCGTGCGGAACAACCGCTCCGCCGGCAGCCGCGCGCTCGTCAGGGTCGCGCCGGGGTTGAGCGCGATCCGCTGCGGCGTG
>Ga0082335_1005301_pt1 | contig 17991 bp, 10 predicted proteins | sample Subgrocontami58m_FD_72375 | JGI IMG/M metagenome (GOLD analysis project Ga0082335, IMG submission 72375) | Subsurface groundwater microbial communities from S. Glens Falls, New York, USA - GMW37 contaminated, 5.8 m (SPADES assembly) (version 2) ... | reverse complement strand
CCGTGCTTCGCGCCGACGTACGCGGCGACGGCCTTCTCGAAGGCGGCGACCTTCGGTCCCTGGGTGACCCAGCCGCTCTTGATCGACTCGTAGGGGGCGTGCGCCTCTTCCTCGCCGAGCGAGGGCTTCGTGATGGGCACGTTCATCTTCGGGCGGGTCTCGGTGGCCACCGCTGCCTAGTATGAGCGCCGATGCCGACGAGTGCCCCCCGAGACAAGTCGAGCCCGGCGTACGTCCACCCGAGCGCGATCGTCGATGCGCGTGCGCGGATCGGCAAGGCCACGCGCGTCTGGGCGCACGCGCAAGTCCGCGAGAACGCGCGGATCGGACGCGAGTGCAACGTCGGCACGGGCGTCTACGTGGGCGCGGGCGTGATCATCGGCGACCGCTGCAAGATCGAGAACAACGCCTCGCTCTTCGAGGGGTTGACGCTGGAGGACGGCGTGTTCGTCGGTCCGCACGTGGTCTTCACGAACGACCGGCGACCGCGCGCGGTCAACCCCGACGGCTCGCTCCAGACCGCCGCGGACTGGGCGATCGGCGCGAGCACCGTCCGGCACGGCGCGTCGATCGGCGCCGGAGCGATCGTCCTGCCCGGCCTCACGATCGGCGCGTACGCGATGGTCGGCGCGGGTGCGGTGGTCACGAAGGACGTCCCGGCGCACGCGGTGGTGGTCGGCAATCCCGCACGTGCCTCGGGGTGGGTCTGCTGCTGCGGCCGCACGCGCGCCGCGACGATGGTGCCCGATGCCGACGGCGTCATGCGCTGCGATGCCTGCCGGGAGCCGTCAGCCGCTGAGCCTTCAGCCCGCCGCTGAACCCTTCGCGTCGGCCGCTGAGGCGGCGAGCGTCGCGCAGCGCCACGCCACGAGCCGGCGGAGGCCCTCCTCGAGTCCGACCTCGGCCCGGAAGCCGAGCAGCTCGGCGGCGCGTCGCGGGTCGCCGACGCGCCGGGCCGGGAGCGCGCCGGGCGGCTCGGGCCGGTGCTCGACCCCCACCCCGCTGCCGGTGACGCGGAGAAGCAGCGCGGCGAGGTCGCGGAGCGGAGTCTCCACGCCGCCGCACACGTTCACCACGGTGTCGGTCGCCGCGCTCTCGCAGGCGAGGAGGTTCGCGCGGACGACGTCGCCGACGTAGACGTAGTCCGCGGAGCTCGACCCGTCGCCGAACACGAGGAGCGGCTGCCCGGCGTCGATCCGGTCGAGCCACTTCACCATGACCTCGGTGAAGCGCGAGCGGATGTCCATCCGCGGGCCGTAGACGTTGAAGTAGCGGAGCGACGTCACAGGCAGTCCGCGCAGGTGCGCGAACGCACGCCCGAGCTGCTCGTTGGCGGCCTTCGCCGCGCCGTAGACCGTGGTCCCGCGGAGCGGCAGGTCCTCGTCCATCGGCAGCCGCGCCGGCTCGCCGTAGACGAGCGCGCTCGACGCGAGGACGACCCGCTTCACCTTCGCCGCCGCCGCGGCCTCGAGCACGTTGAACGTGCCGCCGACCATGACCTCCTGGCAGAGCCGCGGATCCTCCTGGCAGAGCGTCCAGCGGAGCGCGGCCTGGTGGAACACGTAGTCGGCGCCGGCGAAGGCCTCGCCCACCGCGGCGCGGTCGCGGACGTCGAGCTCGGCGAGCCGCGCGCGACCGGTCGCGAGCGCGCCGGTGAGGTTCTCGGGCACGCCGCGGACGAGCGCGTCGAGGGCGACAACCTCCGCCGCGCCGGCCGCGAGCGCGGCATCGACGATCTGCGAGCCGACGTTCCCGGCACCGCCGGTGACCACGACGCGCGCGCCGGACAGGACGCTCACGAGAGCCCCACAGGATCCCTCCGCGACCGCAGGACCTTCGCCGGGACGCCGGCGGCGATCGCGTACGGAGGGACGTCGCGCGTGACCACGGCGTTCGCGCCGACGATCGCGCCCTCACCCACGGTCACGCCGGGCAGGAGCACCGCGTTCACGCCGATGTCCGCGCCGCGCCCGACGCGGACCGGCTTGATGACGAGGTCGGTCTGGATGATCGGCATCTCCACCGGCAGGCCGGTGTGCTCGCTCCCTAGGACCTTCCCGCCGGGGCCCCAGCCGACGTACTCGCCGAGCTCCAGGTCGCGGCAGTCGAAGTACGACTGCGGGCCGATCCAGGTGTGCGCTCCGATGAGGCAATGACCATCGTGGCGGCCCTGGAGATAGGTCTGGCTGCCGAGGAAGACGGCGTCGCCGATCTCGAAGGTGTGCGGGTGGAGGACGAGGACGCCGAGCCCGATTCGGACCCCGTTCCCGAACGCCTTGCAGAGCGCGCGGAGGAGCACCCGGCGGGCCCGTGCCCCGGTCGCCGAGTCGATCCAGAGCGCGGCCGCGTAGCGCTCGAGGAGCGCCTCGCGCGGCTCGCTCGCTCGGAGCCGCGCCGACTCGACGATCTCGTCGGCGGGATCGGGCGCGACCGCCTGGAGGCCGTGGACCGCCTGGACGACCCGCTCCGTCACCGCCTCATCCCGCGCGTCGCTCGCCGACGGCGAGCCGGCCTCCGGCCGAGCTCGCGGCCACCGGCGCAGCCGTCGGCGGCTCGCACTCTCATCTCATGAACTCGCGGATCGAGGAGGTCACGTGCTGCTGCTGGGTGTCGGTCAGCTCCGGGTACATCGGGATCGAGAGCACCTCGCCCGCGAGCCGCTCGGTCACCGGCAGGTCGCCGTTCTTGTAGCCGAGGAAGCGCGCCGCTTCCTGGAGGTGGATCGGGACCGGGTAGTGGACCTGGGTGCCGATCCCGTGCTCGGTCAGGTGGGCGCGAAGCGCGTCGCGCTTGCCGTCCGGGACGCGCACGACGTACGCGTACATGACGTGGCGCTCGCCGGCGGGCAGCTCCGGCGTGCGGACGCCACTCCCGGCGAGGAGCTCCTCGTAGCGGCGCGCGAGCGCGCGGCGCCGTTCGGTCCACTGCGGCAGCCGCTTGAGCTTGATGCGGAGGATCGCGGCCTGGATCTCGTCGAGCCGCGCGTTGTAGCCCACGACCGGGTGGTAGTAACGCTGGACCCCGCCGTGCTCGCGGAGCTGGCGGAACTCGTCGGCGAGCCCGTCGTCGTTCGTCGTGATGCTCCCAGCTTCGCCGTACGCGCCGAGGTTCTTGCTGCAGTAGAACGAGAAGCAGCCCACCCGTCCGGCGGCACCCGCCTTCGTGACGCCGTCGTCGAGCAGCGCGCCGTGTGCCTGCGCGGCGTCTTCGATGACCGCGATCGTGTGCGCGCCGGCCAGACGCAGGAGCGGGCGCATGTCCACGGTGCGCCCGTAGAGGTGCACCGGGATGATCGCCTTCGTGCGCGGGGTGATCGCCGCCTCGACCGCCGCGAGATCCATGAGCATCGAGCGCTCGTCCACGTCCACGAGCACCGGGCGCGCTCCCGAGTAGCAGATCGCCTCGACCGTGGCGAAGAAGGTCTGCGAGACCGTGATGACCTCGTCGCCCGCGGCGATGCCGAGGGCGCGGATCGCCAGCTGGAGCGCGTCGGTCCCGGAGCCCACGCCGACGGAGTGCGTGGTGCCGCAGTACGCCGCCCACTCCTGGTCGAAGGCGCGGACGTTGGGCCCGATCGTGAGCTGCATGCTCTCGAGGACGCCGTCGATCGCGGCGCGGACCTCCTCACGGATGGTTCGGTACTGCGCCTTGAGGTCCACGAGAGGGACCTCCATGACGGTGGCGACGGTCATCGCTTCTCCTTCTCATCGCTCGCCCGACGGCGAGCCGGCCTCCGGCCAAGCGTAGGCGGGGGGGATGTGGCTGGCGTGGTCATGCGACGGCGGGCGAGCGGTAGGCGACCCGCGTGCCGCCCGCGCGGAGCGAACGCGTCCCGGCGTCGAGCGCGCGGACGACGCGGAGCCCCGCCTCGCCGTCGCTCCGCGGCACGGCGCCGGTACGGACGCAGTCGATGAAGTGGCGCACCTCGATCTGGAGCGCCTCGGTCACCGGCACGCGCGGGCTGTGGATGTCGCCCGCGCGGTACGAGCGGCGCAGCTCGTCCGGCGAGAGCGAGTCCACCCCGTGGTCGTAGACCTTCACCTTCTCGACCGCCTGCACGTCGTCGTAGACGGCCATCTTGCGCGCCCCGACGACCGTCATCGTGCGGAGCTTCGACGGCGCGAGCCACGAGAGGTGCGCGTGCGCGATCGCGCCCGACGGGAAGCCCATCGTGAGGAACGCGACGTCCTCGATCCCCGGCTGGATGAAGCAGCCGCCCGTGCACTGCACCCACTCCGGCTCCTCGTCGAGCCAGTAGAGGACGATCGAGACGTCGTGCGGGCCGAGGTCCCAGAGCACGTTGAAGTCGAACTGGTGGAGGCCGAGGTTCACGCGCTGGCTGTCGATGTACTGGATCGTGCCGAGCTCGCCGGCCACCAGGAGCGCGCGCACCGCCACGACCGCCGGGTTGTAGACGAAGGTGTGGCCGACCATGAGCGTGCGGCCGGCGCGCGAGGCGGCACGGGCGATCGCCTCGGCGTCGGCGACGGTCCCAGCGAGCGGCTTCTCGACGAAGACGTGCTTCCCCGCGGCGAACGCCTCCTCGGCGAGCGGCCGGTGGGTCGAGATCGGCGTCGCGAGGCAGACCGCGTCGATCGTGGGATCGGCGAAGAGCAGGCGGTGGTCGGTCACGGTGCGGACCGCGGGGAAGCGCTTGCGGATCGCCACCAGGCGGTCGGCCGAGAGGTCCGCGACCGCGACGACGTCGCCGCCGGGCGCCTCGCTGAAGTTGCGGATGAGGTTGGGACCCCAGTACCCCGCGCCGACCACCGCGACCCGCAGGTCGCGCTCAGGCGAAGACACGGTCCTCGTAGGGCACGTCCGCGATCGTCTCGCGCTTCGTCCGGCCCGAGAGCAGGTGGTCGGCCATGGCCAGGCCCATCTCGCTCGCGATGTCCATGTCCACGTACTTATACAAGCCTTGCCGGCCGCCGGTGACCAGATCCTCGAAGCGGAGGAGCTCGGCCATGAGCGTGTCGATCGCCGCCTCGTAGCCGACCAGGTAGACCGGATAGCCCATCGTGGAGCGGAGGGTCACCGCCTCGACGATCTCCTCCACCTCGAGGAAGCCCTCCGCCGCGAGCTCGGGTCCGATGACGCGGGCGAGCTCGTCCGCGCCGGCGTTCCAGATCCGGCCACCCAGGTCGCAGGTGATGTCGCAGAGCAGCACCGTCTCGTCCGGGCCGCAGACGTCGCTGCCGCCGTAGTTCCGCGTCTCGGAGAGCCGGGTGAACGTCTTGTCCTGGAAGTAGATCGACTGCGCCGGGAGGCACCGAGCGCGCTTCACCCGCAGGCCGAGGACCGTGATCGGGCGGAAGCGGAGCAGCGTCGCCGCGGCCCGCGCTTCCGGCCGCACCGCGTCGCCGAGCAGCTCGATGAGGACCGGGAGCGGGAGGGTGCTCACGATCCGGTCGCAGGCGATCCGCTCCTCCTGCTCCTCCGGGCCCGCGGGCTCCCAGCCGAGCCCGCCCACGGTCTCGCCCTCGCGGCCACTCGCGAGGAGCGCGAGCTGACCGGTCGCCGCGACCCCCGTGGCGCCGACGCGCCGGAAGCGGACCCCGCTGACCTTCCCGCCCTCGACGTCGATCCCGGTGACGAGCGCGCCGGTCTGGGCCGCGCCGCCGGCCGCGCGGATCCGCGCCGCCATCCGCTCGGCGATGAGCCCGGCGCCCTTCGGCGGGTAGAAGAGCTCGATCACGAGGGGCGCGTAGCGGTGCTCGGTGCCGGTCCGCTTCGCGTAGCCCTTCCGGAGCGACGAGACGACGACCTTCATGAGCGAGATGTGCGGGATGCGGTGCCGGGCGAAGGACGCCGCGAGCTTCGAGGGGTGCACGCCCCAGACCTTCTCGGTGTACGGACCGAAGAACAGCCCGTAGAGCGTGCGGCCCATCGCGCCGACGACCCAGTCCTCGGCCGAGACGAGCGGCCGCGGGAAGAGCTTCTTGCGCACGAGCTCGCCGAAGTAGTCCACGAACGCGCGCAGCGCGATGACCGGCGACATGCTGCGCGCCATGTCGAGCGCCTCGAGCGGGTACTTGTAGTACGTGCCGCGGAACTTGATCCGGACGTTCTTGGGCCTGGCCGGGAAGCCGTCCGAGGCGATCTCCTTGAAGAGCGCGAGCACGCGCTCGTTCCGCGCGTGGTAGGCGTGCGGCCCGAAGTCGAAGCCGGCCCCGGTCGCGCCGCGCAGGGTCGCGGCGAGCCCGCCGAGGAAGTGCTGCGCCTCGAGGACGGTGACCCGCTCGCCGTGCTCGGCGAGCTGGAAGCCGGCGGCGAGCCCGCAGATGCCGCCGCCGAGGACGACCGTGTGCGTCATTCGGTGTCTAGGGTAAGGAAGCGGGCCGGGTCGCGCGTGGCGCGGAACCCCGCCGCTAGTTGCCGGTCGCGGTGCGGAGTCTCGCGAGGTCGTCCTCGAGCGCCTTGATCTCGCGGCCGTACGCGGCGAAGTCGCCGGCACGGAGCGCCTCCTGGGCGAGCCGGTAGTGCTCGCTCGCGCTCCGCACGAGCGCGTTCACGTCGGCCGGCGCTCCCGGGCGCGCCGAGGGCGCGGGCGACGTCGCGGGACGCGGCGTGGCGCCCGGCGCCGGCGTCGTCCCGGGGCCCGGCGCGGGGGTGGCCGGCCCCGCCGGGCCGAAGAGCCGCGCGAGGCCCGCCTCGAACGTCTCGTCCATGACGACCCTGTCCTGCGTCGCGAGGATGACCCGCTTGAGCTCCGGGATCCTCCCCTCGGTCGCCTGGACGAAGAGCGGCTCGACGTAGAGGAACGAGTCGCCCACCGGCAGGACGAGGAGGTTCCCGCGGATGAGCGAGGCGCCGCGGCCCGTCGAGAGCAGCGTGAGCTGCTGGCGGATCGTGGCGTCGGCCTCGATGCGCGCCTCGATCTGGAGCGGGCCGTAGATCGTGCGGTCCTTCGGGAACCGCAGGACGCGCAGCTTCCCGTACTCCGGCGGATCGGCGCGGCCGGCGATCCAGGCGACCATGTTGTCGCGGTCGTTGCCCGCCGGCGTGAGCGGAACGAAGAGCACGAACTCCTTGCGGTCGCTGCCCGGCAGCCGCGCGCTCACGTAGTACGGCTCGATCGGCTGCTTCGCGCCGCCCTGCTGGAAGGTCTCGTTCGCGATCTTCCACGCATCGCCGCGGTTGTAGAAGTTGTCGGGCTCGAGCATGTGGTACGTGAGGTAGATCTGCGTCTGGATCGTGAAGAGGTCCTCGGGGTACCGCACGTGCGCGCGGAGCGCGGCGGGCATCTCCGCGATCGGGTGGAAGAGCGACGGGTAGATCGCCTGGAGCGTTCGCACGATCGGATCCGTGTCGTCGACGATGTAGTAGCGGACGGTCCCGTCGTAGGCGTCGGTGACCACCTTCACGCTGTTCCGGATGTAGTTGAGATCGGTGGTGCCGAGGAGGCCGCCGCGCGTGCGACGGAGCACGCCGAGCTGCTTGCTGTAGGGGTAGCGCGTCCCGGTCGTGTAGGCGTCGTTCATCCACCAGAGCTTGCCGTCGGCGACGACGAGGTAGGGGTCGCGGTCGTAGGTGAGGAACGGCGCGATGAGCTGGGTGCGCTCGCTGATCTGGCGGTGGAAGAGCACGCGGCTCTCGGCGCCGACCTGACTGGTGATGAGCAGGTTGAGGTCGCCGAAGCGGAGCGCGAAGAGCAGCCGGTCCCAGAGACCGGACACGCCGACGCCGCCGGCTCCGGTGAAGCGCGTGGTGGCGTCCGGCCCCTCCTGCGCGAAGTCGAACTCCGCCTGCGAGGTGCCCACGATGACGTAGTCCTTGGTGAGCTCGCCGTGGTAGATGCGCGGCTGGTCGATCTTCGGCTCGCCCTGCACCGGGATGTCGCGGAGCGAGAGCCCCGGGAGGCCTTCGGGCGTGACCGCGCCGACGTTCGTCATGACCGCGCCGAAGCCGTGCGTGTAGTAGAGGTGCTTGTTGACCCAGTTCTGCGCCTCGCGCGGCAGCTTGGTCTGGTCGAGCTCGCGCGCCGAGAGCATGACCGGTCGCTCGACGCCGCCGCTCGTGTAACGGTCCACGTCCACGTCGTTGAACGCGTAGTACTGACGGAGGCCCTGGAGCTGCTGGTAGGCGTCGAGGAGCGGCCGGTAGTCCCAGAGCCGGACGCCGGCGGTGTCGGCGAGATCGCGCCGCGCGTCCTCCGCCTTCGGCGTGTCCACGACCGGGAAGAGCGTCTCGTCCACGCTCGCGAGACCGTAGGCCGCGCGCGTCGCGGCGATGTTCCGCTCGATGTAGGGCCGCTCCTTGTTGAGCTGGTCCGGCTTCACCGCGATGGTCTCGACGAGCGAGGGGTAGATCCCGCCCACGAGGATCGTCGCGACGAGCCAGAGCCCGAGCGCGCCGCCGAGGAGCCAGAGGCTGCGGACGAACGCGTTCGCGAAGCAGGCGACCGCGGCGACGCCCACGAGCACGGCGAGGATCGTGAGCGCGGGCAGCCGGGCGTTCAGGCTCGTGTAGCCGGCGCCCGTGAGCACGCCCTCGTCGCGGAAGAGCAGGCCGTACTGGTCGAGGACGTAGCCGGCCGCGGCGAGCGCCAGGAAGAGCCCGCCGAGGATCGAGAGGTGCGCCCGCGCGGGCCGCGCGAGCGCGAGCGCGGTCCGGGCGCTCGCACCGAGATCGGCCTGGCTGAGCGGCGCCGAGACGACGCCGATCGCGCCACGGACGACGTAGACGAGCGCCACCCCCGCGGCCGCGACGAGCACGGCCGCGATGAGCCAGCCGCGCGCGAACTCGAGCACCGGGAGCGTGAAGAAGTAGAAGGACACGTCGCGACCGAAGACGGGGTCGCTCACGCCGAACGGCGCGGCGTTCATGAAGCGGAGGAGGTCGTCCCACAGGTCGGCGCCGGCGATGCCGAAGAAGAGCGACGGGACGAGGAGGAGCGGGAGGAGCCGCAGCGTCGTCGCGAGGGCGCTCCGGCGCGGCCCGGCGGAAACGTCCACGACGAGCCGCGGCAGCGCAGGCCGCAGCGCGAAGTAGAGGTTCGGGATCGCGAAGACGAAGAAGGCCAGGAAGAACGCGACGAACGCCCAGAACGACGCCGTGAAGCGAAGGAGGTAGACGTTTTCGAGGCCGAGGCTCCGGAACCAGAGGAGGTCGGTGAGGAACGAGATGAGCGGCGCCACGACGAGCGGGAGCAGGAAGAGCGCCGCGACGAGGATCCCGACCAGGGTGCCGCGCCCGCCGGTCCCGCCGGGTCCGCCGGGCCGGCGGCGGCCGAAGCCGGAGAGGTCGATGTTCGACCAGTCGATGGAGCCCCAGTCCCGTCCGCCATCGCCCGGCCCGTTCCGCATGGTCAGAGTATGGGACTCGCCCCGGCGCGCGGCCGGCGCGCTCCCGCGTACGCGAGCGCAGCCAGGAGCAGCAGCCATGATCCCGCGAGGAGCGCGTCCTGCGGCGCCGCGCGGACGAGCGACGGGAAGAGGAGCGCCGGGTCGGCGCGGAGGACGTAGGTGAGGCGCGACCACAGCTCCCCCGGCGCCCCCGTGACCGCCACGGTGGCCGCGAGGTCGTAGCGAAGCGCCGGCAGGAGCGCGAGCGCGAGCGTCACCAGGGCGCTCCACGCCGCGGCCGCCGCGACGAGGAGCCGGCCCGCCTCGCCCCGCAGGCGCTCGAGCCCCGCAGCGAGGGCGCAGAGCGGGAGCGCCAGCGTCGAGAGGAGGTAGCGCGAGGAGGGCGAGCCGTCCGCCCACCAGTACTGGACGTCGCCGATGTAGACGAGCTCGAAGAGCCAGGCGAGCGCGAGCGCGGCCAGCGCGGCGGAGCCGAGCGAACGGCCGCGGCGCCAGAGCGGGACCGCGCCGAAGAAGGCGAGCGCGTAGAGCGGCGCGCGCGCGAGGAGGCCGAAGGTGCGATCGAGGAGGAGACCCGGGATGCCGAGCTGGGGCGTGAACGCGACGACGATCTGCTGGTCGCGGATCGCGAAGTACCCCTCGTGCGGCAGGAAGACGTCGAAGAGCGCCTTGTTGACCCAGGCGTTCGCGAGGACGAGCGCCGCGAACGGCAGCGCGCCGGCCAGGACGAGCCGCGGGCTCCGCGCGCGCAGCGCGACGACCGCGATCACGAGACCGAGGCCGCCGACGGCGAACCAGGTCCGGAGCGTGAGCCAAACGAGCGCGCCGCAGAGCGCGCTCGCCGCGCCGAGGCGTTTCGCGCTCGGGGGACCGGCGAGGCACTCCGCGACGAGGAGCGTCGCGAGCGCGGCGGGGAGGTCGGGGTAGACCTGCGTCGTGTAGGTGAAGAGCGGGTGCAGCAGCGCGACCGAGCCGGCCGCGAGGAGCGCGCTGCCGCGACCGAACGAAAGCGCGCGGAGGAGGTGGAAGCCGCGCCAAGCGAAGGCGCCGCCGAGCAGGCACATGAGCACGAGGACGCCGGTGCGCCCCGCGAGCGCGAAGGGGAGCGCGCCGAGCGCGACGAGCCCCAGGTCGCGGATCGGCCGCTGCGCGTTTCCCACCTGGACCACGTGCCGATCCGGGAGCCGGTCGGCGTAGAGGTCCTCGTAGGGGCCGTCGTAGTCGTTCGTGAGGTCGAGGTCGCGGTCGCGCACGAGGCTCTGCATCGTGAGGAGGTAGTGCGGCTCGTCCGCATGGCCGAGCTCGAGCATGCGGTCGTACGGCAGGAGTGCGAGGGCCGCGACGGTCACGGCGGCCCCGAGCAAGAGGCCGAGCGCCCGCTCGCTCCGGACGTGACGGGTCTCGAGGAGCGCGACGAGGCCGTGGATCGCGATCGCCGCGACGAGCGACACGAGGGGCAGGCCGTAGACGGGCGGCTCGACCATGTCGCCGAAGCGGATCAGCGCGGTCGAGGCGGGGACCGCGAGCCAGAAGAGCGCGTGCCGCGCGTAGAGCCGGCGCGGCTCCGGCGCGCCGGCGGCGAGCGCCGCCGTGAGGAGCGTCGCGAGCGCGAGGGCGGAGGGGAGCCAGCGCGTGACCAGGCTGATGGCGAGCTGCGGGTCGCGCGCCGCGTGCTCCGGCGGGACGAACGGCGAGAACGCGCTGAGCGCGACGCCCACGGCGTTCGCGGCGAGGAACAGGAGCAGCTCGCGCCGGCGAACGCTCACGCCGGCCGCCGCGCGAAGCCGCGACCGAGGAGCAGGGCGCAGCCGGCCCAGAGCGGAACGGACCACAGCCAGGCCGCGACGAGCGCCGGCGGATCGGGCGCCTGGAACGACGGCAGCCACGAGAAGGGCGACACCGGGAGCACGTCCTCGAGCGCCTCGGCGAGCTGCGCGGTGTCGTTCAGGTTGAAGCCGAGGTTCGGCACCGCCACCAGAAGGAACGTCGCGAGCGCCGAGAGCGAGAGGAGCGACCAGACGATCGTGCCCCCCACGAGCCCGCGGAGCCGCGGGAGCGCGAGGCCGACGAATGGTGCCCAGAGCGGGAGCACGTCGACGAGGTAGCGGTTCGGCGGCGACCAGCCGCCCTGCCACAGCCGGTAGACGGAGAGCGCGAGGACGCTGCCGGCGACCGCCACCAGCGCCGGCACGAGGGCCGGCACGAGCGCGGGCGCGGCGATGAGCGCGGGCGCCGGCGCGAGCGCGGGCGCGTGCGGCGCGAGTGACGTCCCGGCGCCGCGCCGCCGCGCGAGCGCGGCGCCGATCCCGGCGAGACCGAGGAACACCCAGGGGGCGCTCCCGGCGAGTCCGAAGGCCTTGTCGAAGAGGATGCCCGGCAGGCCGACCTCGGGGTGGAACGAGAGCGTCGGCAGGGCGTCGAGGCGCTGCGCCATCTCGATGCCGAAGCCGTAGCCCGCGTACGGGAGCGGCACGCCGTACCCCACAAGATCGAAGAGCGAGACGGCCAGCAGCATGGCCGCGAACGCCGCGCCGGATCGTCGCGCGTCGCGCCCGACGAGCGCCGCGAGCGCGGCCAGACGCGCGAGCGCGATGGGCAGTCCGAGGTCGGTCCGATCGCCGCGCGTGGCCCGCAGCTCGTGCCCTGCTGGACCCTTCAACGCGGCACGCACCGCCGCGAGCGTGACACCCGCCGCGGGCACGACGAACGGCGCGAAGAGCAGGACCGCGACGGCGTCGCGCGGCGTGAGGAGCAGGACCGTGCCGGCGACGAGCCCCGCGCGCAGCGGGCGCCGCCGCTCCGCGGTGAAGAGGAGGCGGTAGGACCAGACGATCGCGGCGGCGCCGACGACGTTCGGGTAGACCGCGCCCGCGAGCGTCGGGAGCGGCGCGAGGAACGCGGTCGCCGCCCACGCGACGGCGGCGTGGCGCGCGTCCTCGACCGTCTCGCGGCAGAGCCGCCAGGTCTGGAGCGACGTGAACGCGGCCACGAGCGCGAGGACCAGGAGCGCGCCGGTCTTCCCCCACGCGGCCCAGCCGGGCGCGACGAGGAACGCGAGCCCGTAACCCTGCACGAGCCGGTCCCCGGCGGGCGTCCGCGCGACGTGCGTCTCAACGTCGCCGGGGCCGAACCGGAGGCCGCCGGTGAGCGCGCCGAAGAGCGTGCCGTCCGCGTACGCCGGCGCGAGGTCGAGGCTGCCGCGCGCGAGCCGGTCGGCGGCAAGGAGGTAGTGCGGCTGGTCGCCCTGCGCCGCGGTCGCCGCGCCCGACCAGACCGCGACCGCGCCATAGAAGACGAGCGAGAGCGCGAAGACGGCGGCGCCCGACCGCTCGCGGCCCCGCAGGACGAGCGCGAGCGACGGCGCGAGGCGCAAGACGAGCACGGCCACGTAGAGGAGGCCGACGACGCCCCGCGCGTTCGGGCCCATCGGGAGCGAGAGGAGGAGCGCCGCGGCGTAGGCCGAGCCGAGCGTGGCCAGGTCGGTGACCAGCGCGCGACGGCGCAGGCCGGTGCGGGCGCCGAGCGCGATCGCGATGACGCTCGCGAGCGCGCTCGCGACCGGGAGCGCGACGACGAACGCCAGGAGCGCGGGCTCCTCGCGGATCGCGAGGCGGACCCAGGGCTGGTGGAGCGTGCGGATCAGCTCGAGCGCGCCCAGCGCGGCGACCGCGGTGTGGAAGAGCGTGATGCGCGCCACAGCTACCGGATCGTCGCCTTCGCGCCGCCGAGCGGTGTCATCCCGCGCAGGTTCACGGTGCGGGCGAACCAGTCGTTCCCCACCTTGCCCACGACGGTCACGTCGAGCGCGGACGCGCCGAGCACGACGTTGGTGAACCCGTCGGCGTAGAGCTTGTCGGCGTTCAGCTCGATGCGCACCGGGCCGCCGCCGACGACGGGCGCGTCGCTGACGAGCAGCCCCGGCTTGGCGACGATCGCGCGCAGGTCCGTCGCGCCCTGCGGCACGTTCACCGTCACCGTGATGGTCTTGGGGATGCGGGCCGGGCCGTTCGGCTGCTGGCCCATCGTCAGCTCCGTCGCCACGGGGATGTCCGCCCGCGACGACGCGACGACGAAGCGGTACGTCGAGTCCTTCGACCCGAGGATCGCCGAGAGGGGCGCGCCGTAGCCCGGCAGCTTGGTCTTGCCGTCCGCGACGATGACGGGGCTGGGCACGGCCCCCGTCGACGGCACCGGGCGGTCCTGCGTGGCGGAGACGTGAACGGTCCAGACGCCGGGCTCCGTGACGGTCACGTGCTTGTCGCTGCCGTCGATGTGCCCGATCGACGACGCGCGCCCTGTGAGCTTCTGCTCCTTGCCCGACGGCGACGTGAGCGTGACGACGTAGGCCACGTCCAGGGTGGGCCAGGCCTCGCCCGCGAAGACGAAGCTGTCCCCGGGCTCGAGCACCTGCCCCGGACGCGTGCCGGTCGGCGTCACGAAGAGGTCGTACGCGAGGCCCTGGATGGTGATGAGCGGCCCGCACGTGGCGAGGCCGCCCGCGGCGCCCTGGTACGGAGGGCAGATCCGGTTGCCCTTCGGGTCGCGGAGCTTGTAGGTCGGCGGGTTCACGCCCTGGGCGCTCGTCAGGACCGCGCCGGCGACGATCACCGACATGGACGCGTACGGGACGAACTGCGCACCGGCCGCGCTCTTCACGACCGCACCGCCGAAGAGCACCTTCACGTCGCCCTCGACGTCACCCTGGCGGTTCTCACCGTGCTGGTTGTCGTTCCACGCGCGAAAGCAGGCCATGCCGATCTGGCAGCCGTACCCCTCGTGCCCGTACCACTGGTTGTGCGTGGCATGGAACTCCGAGGCGATCTGCCGGACGCTCACGCCGTCCGCGTGCTCGGCGCTCGTGTACCAGTACGCCCAGCTCTGGACGGCGTCCGGGCGCCCCGACGCGCCGTAGCCGGCCGACGTCCGGCTGTTCAGCTTCTTCGAGTCGGGCGCCTTCGCGCAGCCCGCGGGGCTGCAGTACTCATACCGGGACGCGACCTGCGGCGCGAGCGTCCCGAGCATGCCGGTCGGGTCCTCGAGCGTGATCGACGGCGTGATCGGGCTCATGTCGGCCATCCACGCCACGTCGCCGCGGAAGAACGGGTACGGGCCGACGCTGCGGGCCTCGTGCTTGCCGATCGGGTCGCACGACGCCTCGCCGCACGCGGGGTCGAACGCCCTGGTGAAGAACCACGTCCGCAGCGTGTTGTCCTTGGCGAGGATCGCGAGCTCGACGTTGCGTTGCCCGTGCGCGACGAGCGGGGTGTTCGGCGTGGCCACGATCGACGCGCTCGTCCGCGAGCCCATCCACAGCGTGCCGTTGGCCGGGTCCTTCCAGGTCGCGGTCACGCGGCTCAGGTACTCCCCGGGCCCGGGCGCCTTCCACACGTCCTTCGGCGCGAAGTAGCCCTCCCGGTTCGCCTTCCCCGCGGTCTGGAAGGGCTGCTTCTTCGTCGCGTCGCCGTTCGGGTAGAAGTCCACGCTCATCTGGACGTCGGCGGGCACGCCCGGGTGGACCGCGATGGTCGGATCGAGCTCGGCGCCGACCTCGAGCGGAGTGCCCATGAACGTGCCGAGGGAGATGTCGAGCGGCTCGGCGACGGTGAACTCGTAGGTCCCGCGGAGCCGCAGCTCCTGGCCCCAGACGGAGCGCAGCGTCCCGGACAGCGTCACCGTGGTCTTGCCGTACTGGTCGAGGTCGACCAGCAGCGCCGGCAGGCCGGTCGTGATCGCGAACGTCCGCCCCGGCCCCGAGAAGGCGGGCTCGTTCATGCTGGCGCCGGCCGTCGTCCCGCCGAGGAACTGCTGCACGATCGGCGCGTCCTTCGCGAGCTCGGTCGTTGTGCCGTCCGGCTTCGTGAGGGACACGGAGAGCCGACCGGGCCGCTGAGCGTCGAGCGTGAAGAGCGGCTGCGGCGACACGAAGTCGAACGCGCTGTACGCGATCGACGGCAGGAACGGCTCGAGGAGGTACTTCACCCTGCGGCCGGAGAGGGGGTCGTGCGGCGAGGCGACGTACTCGCCGGGGAAGGCGACGCGGCTGTCGAGCCCGAAGCGTCCCTGGTCCTCCTTGGCGACGACCCCGCGCAGGCCGCCCGAGCCCCAGCTCGCTCCGTCGTTGAACAGCGTCGCCGGGACCAGCGGCGCGGCGGCGTTGCCGACGTTCGCGAGCGGGAGGTAGCCGACACCGGTGTTGGCCTCGATCCCGACGTTCGACTGCGCGTAGCCTTCCTCGCCCCGGTGCGCGTCCTCTTCGCGTCCGGGCGGCGCGTCCGGCCGTTGCTCGCTGCCGTCGCCGAGGCGGATGTACCAGACGAGCCGCGCCGCGTACCACCCCGGATCGAGCCCGCTCGTCCAGCCGGAGAGGTCGTAGTGGCCGCTGCCGCGCAGGCACTGCGCGGCGGGCTGCGGCGTGGCGAGCGCCCAGTAGTGGTTCGGTCCTTGGTCGGTCTCGAGCGGGAGCCCGGTCGGCGTGAGCACCGGTCCGCTCGCGTTCACGTTCACCTGCGAGACGTAGAGGCCCTGCACGTCGAAGAGCCGGTACACGTGCAGGCGCGGCACGAAGCACTGCCCCGGCGGGAGGTCGTCCGAACGAAGGTCGAGGAACGCCGCCGGTCCCATGAGCTCGCCGTTCGCCGTCCAATGCCACCGACCGTTGAACGCGCTGTGGCGGAACGGCAGCGTCGGACCGGGCGTGGTCCCGTCCGGCACCCTGAAGACGGCGCTCGGCGACGTCATCGGACCCTGCGCGCTGCACGTGCCCGGTGCCCGCGCGTTCACGAGCAGCGTGGCGCCGGCGCCGGTCTGCAGCCGGATGCTGAACGAGCCATCCCGCCCCGCGGGCGCGCACTGCGCCGTCATCGTCTCGATCGAATCGACCTCGACGAGCTCGTGCAGCGCCGAGCTCAGCTGCGTCTGAGGGATCGCACCGGGTGCGCCGGTGACCGTGACCGATCCATCCGGACCGAGCGGCGACACCGAGATCCTCGCGGCTACCGGGGCCAGGTCACGCTGCTGGTAGCTGAACGGCGTCGGCTGCTGCGGGAAGATCAGGCCCCTCGAGAGGTCCTGGATCGCGGCGTCGAGAGGTGCCCGGGCCGCAGCGCCGATGCCCGGCCCCGCACCCGGCCCGACGCCCGGCCCCGCACCCGGCCCGACGCCCGCCGGTGCTGTTGTCTGCTGACCGGCCGGCGCGGCGCTCGGCGCGGGGCCGGGTCCGGTCTGGCACGCGCTCACGACGATGAGCGTGACGGCCAAGCGAGCGAGCCGCCGCATCCTCATTCGGCGGCTGAGCCTACACCGGGGTCGAGCGTGTCGCGTCCGGAAGCGAGCCGCCGCATCCTCATCCGGCGGCTGAGCCCGCACCGGGACCGAGCGCGTCGCGTCCGGATCGGGTCGTGCTCACGAGGTCAGGGCGTCCCGAGCTGCCGGCGATCGCCGTCGGTGACCGGTAGGGAGAGCAGGAAGGCCTCGAGATCCCGCAGATCGCCATCCGACAGCCCGCTCGTCGTGCCGTGTCGATCGTCCTTGTTGAAGGTGGTCAGGACGTCGCGCAGCGTCTTCGCGCGGCCATCGTGCAGGTAGGGCGCCGTGAGCCACAGCTCCCGCAGCGGCGGCGTCTTGTACGCGCCGCCCCGCTTCTCGGCCAGCTTCCCGCCCCCGCCGGGCGCCTCGTAGAACGGGTCGCCGGTCCCCACGTCGCGCAGCTGGCGGTCGGTCATGAGCGGCGACACGTGGCAGCGGACGCAGTCCGCGCGCCGGAACACCGCTGCGCCGCGGACGGCGTCGGGCGTGAGCGCCCCGTCGGCCGTCCGCCGGGCGCTCGCCAGCGGCGCCAGACTCTCGATGAAGGCGGCGAGCGCCTCGAGCTCGCCGTCAGAGATGCCCGTGCCGCCAAGCTGCCCCTCGATGAACGGGTTCGCGTCCTGGATGCGCGGGAAGTCGCCGGACCAGTGGAAGGGCCGCGTGCCCTTGATCCCGCGGAGGATCGGCGTGTTGCGCGGGCCGAATGGCTCGCCCAACCAGACCTGCCCGTCGTTGCCGCCGTCGAGATGGCACGACGCGCAGGTCATCCAGCGATCGCGCGACAGCGTCTCGGGCCGGCTGACCATGAAGAGCCGCTGCCCTTGCTTCTCGAGGCGCGGGCGCGGATCGGTCGCGAGCGGGAGCGTCTTCACCACCTGCGCGCTCGCCGTATCGACGACGCTCACGTCGTCCGAGACGACGTTCAGCGTGTAGAGGAGCGCACCGTCCGGCGAGAGGGCGATCTCACGCGGGTGGTCGCCGACGAGGACGTGCGCCAGCCGGAAGCTCGACGCGAGGTCGACGACCGAGATGTCGCTGCTGAGCGCGTTCGCGACGTAGAGGCGCGAGCCGCTCGGATCGACGACCGAGGCGATCGGCAAGCCGACCGGCGTGTCGATCGAGTCGAGGGCCAGCTCCTCGCGCCGGATCGGCGAGAGCGAGGACGCCTCGAGCGACGTGACGAGCGGGAAGACCGTGTTGTTGAACTTGCGATCCAGGTTGTCGGTGTTCTGCCGTTGATGCGGCACGTACAGCCGATCCGCCTGCGGGCTCGGCGTGAGCGATTCGGCGAAGACGGAGCGCGGTCCGACGGACCCGGCGCCGGACGGCCGCAGCGATCCGAGCGCGAAGGCCATCACCGACGCGTCGAGGTAGTGGA
>Ga0082335_1005300_pt1 | contig 17991 bp, 18 predicted proteins | sample Subgrocontami58m_FD_72375 | JGI IMG/M metagenome (GOLD analysis project Ga0082335, IMG submission 72375) | Subsurface groundwater microbial communities from S. Glens Falls, New York, USA - GMW37 contaminated, 5.8 m (SPADES assembly) (version 2) ... | reverse complement strand
AGGAGGCGGCGATAGCGCCGCAGATCCGCCATCGGGATGACAGCGGCGACGTCCCGGCGGCCACGGCGGACCAAGACGGTTTTGCCCGTTTCGACCACGCGCTTCAGCAGGTCCGAGAGCGCTTCTTGCGTGGCACGAGCCGCAATGCGAGCCATTCTTCTACCTACCTTTTTCCCAATAGGAGGCCGCCAGCGCGGTGCTGCTCGCGGCCAGGACGGCCACCGGGACGAGGAGGAAGCCCGCAAGCCGTCCCCGCCCTGTTTCAGCCCGAACAGTGCAGTTTAACCGCAAAGCACGCGAAGTCCGCAAAGAAACTCCCCATATTCAAAGCACTGTCGCGGGAAGGGAGATGCGGTTCGGGGGATTTCGGTCCGGCAGCTCCTCTGATCCCGCCTGGGCGGGATTGGCGACTCTTTGCGATCTTTGCGGTCTTGGCGGTGAAATTTTTGGGTTCAGAACTCATGCGCCGGCCTCGCCCCTACGTCGCTCGGATGCCGAGTCCCAAGAGGACGGCCACGGCGCCCAGGACGAGTTGGACGGCGATGGCCCCGCGGGCCCTCCGGGCTGCCAGGCCTCCCGTGTCGCCCTCACGCTTCCAGGCGATCCCCATCCAGATCTGGAGCCCGCCCATCACGACGAGCAGGACGATCTTGACGGAGAGCATGGCCACGAAGCCCCGGCTGAATACCATGCCGCTCTCCATCCCCCGGGCCACCACGTTCAGGACCCCCGTGACGACCACGACCTCCATGGCCCGGGAGGTGAGGAAGTGCGCCCGCCTGGCCGCAGCCTGCGTCCCCTCCCCCATGCCCGGCAGGATCGCCAGGAGCACCACCGCCCCTCCGCCCAGCCATGCGGCGACCGCCAGCAGATGCAACCACACGATCCACGTCGCTGCGCTGATCACGTTGCCCCCAATGGTGACGAGTCGTGATTCGGGTTCGCCTACGCCGCAGAGCGCCGCGCCGCATCCGCGGCCGCGATGAAGGCCAGGAGACAGAACACCAGGGTGATGCCAAGTGCTGATGCCAACCCTGGCACCGCACCGGCCGCCAAGGGGTTTCCCAGATACAGGGACCGGCGCAAGGCGGCCATGCCGTAGGTCAGGGGGTTCAGCCGCATCGCCCACCCGAGCCAGGCCGGGACGCCAGTGATGGGAAAGAAAGCGCCGGAGAGCACCCACATGGGCAGGAGGATCAGGTTCATGATGGCGTGAAATCCCTGGGTGGAATCCAGGCGCCACGCGATGACCAGGCCGAGGCTGGTCAATCCAAACGAGACCAGGAACATGACGGGCACCACCGAGAGGACCGAGGCCACGGTCAAGGACAGGCCGGCAGCCGGCGCCAACACGAGAAAGAGGATCCCCTGGACCACGGCCAGAGTCGTGCCGCCCAGCACCTGACCCAGCACGATGCTGGACCGGGCGACGGGTGCCACGAGGACGCCTTGCAGGAACCCTTCCCGGCGATCCTCGACCACGGAGATGGTGGAGAAGATGGCGGTGAAGAGCAGCACCATGGCGATGATGCCGGGGTAGACATACTCCACGTAGCTGGTGCCCGGCGGCATCCCGGGCGGTTGGAAGGATGCCCGCAGCCCGCCGCCGAGCAGCAACCAGAAGACCAGGGGTTGGACGAAGGCACCCACCAGGCGGCTGCGCTGCCGGCGGAAGCGCACGACCTCCCGCCAGCAGAGCGTCATCACCGGAAGCACCAACCCCCTCATGCGGCCCCTCCCCCATTCGCCTCTTCCCCCCACAGGCGTCGGCCCGTCAGGTGGATGAAGACGTCTTCCAGCGTGGGCTTCCCGAAGGTGACGGACTGGACCTCGCCCGGAAAGGCATCCACGACCTCGCGGACGAACTCGTGGCCGCGCGGCCGCTCCACTCGCAGGCTCCCGTCCACCAGGGCGGGCTCACACCCGAACCGCTCGCGTAATTTCACCTGCAACCCGTGGGGGTTCATGGCCTGGACGACGACGACGTCCCCCCCAAGGCGGGCCTTCAGGTCATCGGGAGTCCCCAGTGCCACCAGCTTTCCCCGGTGGAGGATCCCCACCCGGTCGCATCGCTCGGCCTCGTCCAGGATGTGGGTCGTGAGCACCACGGTGACCCCATCCTGCTCCCGGAGCTGGCCGAGGTAGTTGGTGAAATCCCGCCGAGCGCCGGGATCGAGGCCGGTGCTCGGTTCGTCCAACAGCAAGAGATCCGGCTGGTGTACCAGCGCCTTCGCCAGCTCGACTCTCCGCCGCAGGCCCCCGGACAAGGTTTCCACCCGATCGTGCGCGCGCTCGTCCAGATCCAGCCGTTCGAGCAGCGCTTCCGCCCGGGTTTGAAGTGCGGTGCCCCGCAACCCGTAGAGGTGCCCGTGGTGCTGGAGGTTCTCCATGACCGTGAGCTTGGAATCCAGGCTGGGGTGCTGGAACACCACGCCCAGGTGCCGGCGGATGGCGTCCGGCTCGCGCACCAGGTCATGGCCGAAGACGCGCACGATCCCGCCGGTGGCCGACATGAGGGTGGAGAGGATCTTGAAGAGGGTCGTCTTGCCCCCGCCGTTCGGCCCCAGGAGGCCAAAGATCTCCCCGCGCGAGATCTCCAGACTGATCCCCGCCAGCGCCTCCCGGGATCCGTAGTGGTGATGCAGACCTTCCACCTCCACGGCAGGAGTCCGGACGGCTGATGCAGTTCCGCTCACGATAGCCTGCTCCCTCGATGGAATCTGCGCACGGTCAATGTCTCCGCTACATCCCCGGTCCGTGCCGGTCGGCTCGCCCGCCGGTCTCACCAGACAACCCAAGAAGCCGTCTCCGGGCGGGGAAAAGCGCGTTTAATCTACCACAGGAAGGCGGCATTCGGTAGTGCGACACCTCGCCTTGTTTCGTCCGGGAGCAAAGAGCCGCGGGGTCCGGGCGCTTCACCCGGAGCGGACAAAGGCCAAGAAGTGCCTATATCGCGATCGGTGCTCGTCGGCTGGATACTGGAAGGAACGGGTGGGACCCCGACCCCTGTCCCCCGTCCTCTGTCTCCCGTCCCCAGTCAGCGAGAACGAGGGGGCGCGGTCGGCGCGGGGGCCGCTCCGGTCTGGTGAGGGGTGGCGGAATGGTCGGGGAGGAGGGCGAACACCAGGAGCACGCAGAGCAGGAGCGGGGTCACGGCAATCAGTCCCAATGTTGTCCGCTCGAATTTCAGGTGCATGAAGTACATCGCGACCAGCGACGCCTTGGTCAGGGCCATGCCCACCAGCAGGATCGCGATGAGGACCCGTGCCATCGGCATGAAGATCACGCCCACCTCGGCGATCGTCAACGCCAGGAGCCACCAGAACACGCCGATGTAGTTGGGCTGCTTATGAGCTGTATGCGCCATCGCTCTCCCCCCCACCTCGGACTAGAGCAGGTAGACGAAGGTGAACACCAGGATCCACACGAGGTCCACGAAGTGCCAGTACAGGGCGACGATCTCGATCTGGTTGACGTGGCGCGGCTGCAGGCGGCCCAGGAGGCTCCGGATCAGGTAACACGAGAGGTAGATCACGCCACCCGTCACGTGGGCACCGTGGAACCCGGTGATGATGAAGAAGGTGGTCCCGAAGAGGGACGCCCCCCACGGGTTGCCGGTCAACCCGAGCCCCTCGTGGATGAGGTGGCTCCACTCATAGGCCTGCATCCCCAGGAACATCAGGCCCCCCAGGATGGTCAGCGCCAGGAACTTCCTGACCCCCGCCATGTCTTCCCGCTGGATGGACGCCAGGGCCAGGACCATGGTCACGCTGCTGCAGATCAGGAGGAAGGTCATGAAGGCCGTCAGACCGATCCCGAGGACATGCGAGGGGATCGGCCAATCGGCGCTTCCGTACCGGAGGGCGCCGTACCCCGCGAGGAGCGCTCCGAAGGACATGGCGTCCGCGGCGAGGAAGATCCACATCCCCAGCTTGCCCCAGCTCTCGGGGGTGAGGGGAGACTCCGCGGGCTCCACAACATCCGCGTGGAGTGCAGCCACCTGACTCACGGTGTGTTCTCCTTGTGTGTCCAGGCGAGGCGTCCGATCCACAGATCCCGCCAGTGGATCCCGTGCGCGCGCCAGTACCGATAGACCAGCCACCCTCCGATGGATCCCGCGACGGCGAACGGCAGCGCCATGAGGAACAGGACGCCCCAGTAAAAGCCCCGGGCCGTCGGGTCGCCATCGACGCCAGGCCCCGTGCCGCAGACGGCGCACGCCCGGGCCACCGCCGGGACGAGCCACGCCAGGCCAGCCAGGCCCATGCCCGCGAATAGCCGCCCGATCCTTGTGCGCTTCATGACGATCCCGGCCTCGCGCCTCCGAATCCCCCCGCGGGCCTCAATACAGGTAGACCAGCCCGAAGAGGACGGGCCACAGGCCGACCACGAAGGTCCAGTACATGCCGCAGAGCTGGACGCCCACGTGGTCGCGCGCCGTGAACCGGTATCTCGTCGCCTGCAGCAGGATGACCAGCAGCCAGACGACCGCCCCGAGCACGTGGACGCCGTGGCACCCGATGAGCGTGTAAAAGGTGGACCCATAGGTCCCGCTGGTCAGGGTCAGGCCGTAGCCTACGAGGCGGACCCACTCGCTCCCCTGCACGGCCAGGAAGATCGCCCCGAGGAGCGCCGTGACGCCCAGGCCATTCACGAGGCCCGACTGGTTCCCGTCGCGAATCGCCCGCAGGGCTCGCCGCATCGTGACCCCGCTGGAGAGTAGGATCCCGGTATTGATCCAGGTTACCACGCCGGGGAGATACGGCTGGCCGGGCGGAGGCCAGTGCACGGCCGCCAACCGGAAGACAAGGAACGCGCCGAGCAGTCCGCCAAAGAACATCGCCTCGAAGGCCAGGAACATCAGCATGCCCAGGCAGGCATTGCTGATGAAGGGCTCCTCGCGTGGCGGGGGCGACGACGGGGGGAGGTCCGCCTCATGCGGACTCGGCGGCACGACCGGGGGCACCTCGGTGAGGTGGAGCCCTGACTCATCCAGGACGGGGTCTGCAAGGGTTCCGCGTGCCATATCACGACACTCCGGGGGGTCTCACCCCCCCGCACCCGGTCAGAACGGGACCTTGTTGAGGGTCATGAGCACCAAGAGCGCCGGCAGATACACCAGCGACGCGAAGACGAGGCGCCGCGCGTCTACGACCGAGCGGGAAATCGCCAGGATGACCCCGCAGCCGAGGAAGCCCATCCCCAGGACCAATGCCCCCAGGAAATAGACCGGCCCCGTCAGGCCGATGAGCGTCGGCATCAGGCCGACGGCCAGGAGCGCCAGGCAGTTGCTCACGATCTGGCGCCCGGTGCTGCGCCCCTCCGGCTCGACCACGGGCAGCAGCCGGATGCCAGCCCGCGCATAGTCGTCGCGGTACACCCAGGCGATGCCCAAGGAATGCGGAATCTGCCAGAGGAAGAGGATCGCGAAGAGCACCCACGCCCCGGGACCGAAGTCGCCCCGGGCCGCCACCCACCCGGCCACCGGCGGCAGGGCGCCCGAGATCGCTCCCGGGATGGTGCAGAGGGTCGTCCTCCCCTTGAGCGGCGTGTAGAGGAACAGATAGCTCCCTGCCGTCACTGCGGTCACCAGGGCCGTCAGCAGATCCACGGACAGTGCGAGGTAGAGGATCCCGGCGATCGTGATGGCCACCCCAAAGGTCAGGGCCTCCATGGGCTCGAGCCGTCCGTCGGGCAACGGTCGGAGTCGCGTGCGTTCCATCAGGGCGTCCCGGTCCCGCTCGAGGTACTGGTTCAGGGCGATGGTGCCCCCCGCGGCCAGCGCGGTGCCCAGGAGCGTGTGAAGCAGCCGCACGCCGTTCAGCACACCCGACGAGCCCAGGTAATACCCGACAGCGGTGGTGACCAGAACCATCAGGACCACCCGCGGCTTGGTCAGCATCAGGAAGTCCGCCGCGCGCCCCTGCGCGCGCACCCGCGGGGCGTTCACGGCCACTGCCAGGAGGCTCATGCCGGCATCCTCCCCGGAACCCGGCCGCGGTACCCGGCCGGCGTCGGCAAACCCAGCAGGCGGTGCACCCGGAGGGTCACCACGAGGCTGCTGACCAGCATCAATCCCCCCGTGAGCCGGTGGCCGACCGGCAGCGCCAACCCGAGGGAGGACACCAGGGGCAGTGCCAGGCTCGTAAACCGGTGCGCGTAGGATCCCAGGCCCAACAGGAGCTGCAGGACCAGCAGGCCGCAGAGGATGACGGCAGGCCGGACGAGGCCGGACCGATCGGTATGCCGCCTGAGGATCCGGACGGCCAGGTTGGGCACCAGGACGGCGATCAGCGTCGCCAAGAGCACATGGGCGTCGAGCCTGGCCCCCACGTGCGTCAGGAGCGCGCCGACCACAAGCTGCAGATAAGTCCCACCGGTCGTGAGGGCAGCCAGCCAGAACAGGTGACCGGCTCTCTCGCCCGGAAGCGGGTGCGGCTCCTCTTTCCATTCCCGGGAGGTGAAGAGCGCCAGGGCCGCCGTCAGCCCGAAGAACGCCTGGGCCAGGGCCCCGTGGACGATCGCCAGCGTCTCCTGGAGCAGGATGACGCGCAGACCGCCCAGGACCCCCTGGATGATCACGGCCAAGAGCGCGGTGGCGCCCAGCCAGCGAAGCCACCGCCGCGGCTCCACCGCCCACAATACCAGGGTCAGGGTGAGGGTGAGGAGGCCGACGACCGATCCGATGAGCCGGTGGCTGTGCTCGTAGAAGATCCCTCCCACCATCTTCGACCACGGGTACAGGAACATGTTGTACCCGAAGGTGGTCGGCCAATCCGGCACCGCCAGGCCCGCTCCCGTATTCGTGACCAGCCCGCCCGCCAGGATCAGCAGGAAGGTCGCCCCGGTCGTGATGACAGCCAACCGGTGAGGCCAGGGGTTCTCGACGCCACCGCGGTCGCATCGCAGGGACAGTGATTCCGACACGGATCGGCTCCCTAGTGGGCGGCCGCCAGGTGCGGCACGCGTGATTGGGTCTGGGGCAGGTAGTCCTCAGAAACCCCGGGCGGGCTGTACTCGTAGGGACCCCCGTAGACGACCGGGAGCGTATCGCCCCAGTTGCCGTGCGGCGGCGGTGACGGCGCGGTCCACTCCAGCGTATTCGCCTGCCACGGGTTCCGCTCGGCCTTTTTCCCGGCAAACAGACTCCAGAAGAAGTTGATCACGAAGGGGATCTGAGCGATGCCGAGGACGAGGGCGCTCAGGGTGATGAAGACGTTGACCGGCTGGAGCGGCAGCAGGAACTCATACTGCATCGGGTTGTAAATCCGCCGCATGTGTCCGCCCACGCCAAGAATGTGCATCGGGAAGAAGGTGCCGTTGAAGGCCAGGAACGTGAGCCAGAAGTGGATCTTGCCCAGCGTCTCGTTCATCATGCGCCCGAACAGCTTCGGGAACCAGTAGGCGATGGCGGCGAAGATGCCAAACACGCTGCCGCCGAAAACCACATAGTGGATGTGCGCGACGATGAAGTAGGTATCGTGGATGAAGATATCCACGGGCGTGGAGGCCATGAAGATGCCACTCAGGCCCCCGATGACAAACATGGAGACAAAGGCCAGGGCGTGGAGCATGGGGGTGGTGAACCGGATCGAGCCACCCCACAGGGTACCCAGCCAGTTGAAGGTCTTGATGGCCGAAGGCACGGCGATGACCATGGTGGAGATCATGAAGCCGGTTCCCAGGGCTGGGTTCATCCCGCTCTGGAACATGTGGTGCCCCCACACGATCCACGAGAGAAAGGCGATGGCGATCATGGAGTATGCCATGGCACGGTAGCCGAAGATCGGCTTGCGAGCGAAGACGGAGAGGACGTCCGAGGCCACCCCCATGGCCGGAAGGATCAGGATGTACACCTCCGGATGGCCGAAGAACCAGAAGAGGTGCTGCCAGAGGAGCGGCTCCCCGCCCCCGGCCGGAAGGAAGAAGCTGGTCCCCAGGGTCCGGTCGAACAGGAGCATCGCCAGCGCCGATGTCAACACCGGCAGCGCCAGCAGCAGGAGGATCGCCACGATGAAGAGGGACCAGATGACGAGCGGCAGGCGGAAGTACGTCATCCCCGGCGCCCGCATGTTGATGATCGTCGTGATGTAGTTGATGGAGCCCATCAGCGACGACACAGCCAGGATGATGAGACTGATGCACCAGATGTTCTGCCCCCAGTTCACGCCGGTGTACTGGGTCACGGCGGTCAGGGGCGCGTAAGAGGTCCAGCCGCCGGCCGCGTGTCCCCCGGGGACGAAGAACCCCGCCAGCATCACCACGCCCGACACGGCGCCCACCCAGAAGGAGAGCATGTTCAGGACCGGGAAGGCCATGTCCCGAGCGCCGATCATCAGCGGGATCAGGAAGTTCCCGAAGCAGCCCACCAGGATCGGCATGACCACGAAGAAGATCATGATGGTGGCGTGCATGGTGAAGACCGCGTTATAGAATTCCGGCCCCATGGCGCCGTCATACATGAAGGGCTCCGGGACCCAGTGCAATCCGGGGATCTGCGTCTCGGGCCAGGCCAGCTGCCAGCGGAGCATGAGTGCCAAGACGCCCCCCAGGATCATCATGAACAGGCCCAGGAAAAGGAACTGCCTCCCGATCATCTTGTGATCGGTGGAGAAGACGTACGTGCGCCAGAACCCCAGTTCCTCGTGATGGACGTGGGCAGCCTGCCCTGTCCCAACCGCGACGGCCGACTCAGCCATCTCTTCTCCCTCTTCCGATTTCGGATTTCGAATTTCGGATTGCGGATTTTGAGCGAAACGGCTCACGCGTGTTCGAAATTCGACATTCGAAGTTCGACATTCGAAATTGAGTTCGCCTACGATCCTTTCGAACCCTCGCCTTGTGACGATGACGGCCAACGTTCCTTCACCCACTTCTCGTACTCGTCGGCCGGGTGCACGTACAGCCAGCCCTTCATGCCCGAGTGGCCGAAGCCGCACAGTTCCGCGCAGGGGATCTCGTACTTGCCGGCCTTGGTCGCCTGGAACCAGGCCAGGATCTCCCGCCCCGGCACGGTGTCCTGCTTCAGCCGCAGGTTCGGCAGGAAGAAACTATGGATCACGTCCTTTGACCTGAGGTGGACCCGCACCACCTTGCCGACCGGGACGTGGAGTTGATTCTCCAGCGTCAGGTCGTCCGCCGTCCCGAACTTTCCGTCCGGCCCGGGATAGGTCATCTCCCAGTTGAACTGCTTCGACGTCACCTGGACCTCCACGTCACCGGGGGGCGCGTGGCTCTTGATCCTGGCCCAGGAGGCCTGGCTCATGAAGGACAGCACGACCAGGATGATGGCCGGGACGATGGTCCAGATGATCTCCAAGGTGGTGTTCCCGTGACTGTAGATCGCCCGGCGGCCCTCCCGCCGACGATACAGAAAGAGGAAGGCCAGCATGGTGACCGTCACAAGGATGAACGTCGCGCCGGTGATGTAGTAGATCAGGTAGAAAAGGAAATCCACTTCCCCGCCATAGGTGGACACATTCTCCGGAAGCCAGCTCAGCATGGCGCGCTACCCGTCCTCTTGAGTGCTCTGGTTTCTGGCGGGATCACAAGCGAAACGCTTGTGGCATTGCGGACTGTAAGCACCGTTGCTGTCTTTTATTCCCTTAACGCCGGACGTGTCAAGGGGGAATTTCCGGGTGAGAAGCGGAAATCTCTGCCCTTCGACGATCGCCAATACATCCACGCGATCCACCGGATCGTCTCAGTCCCGTTTTCCTCCCACAAAAAAAGAGGCCCTTCCCCGACGACCTTCGAGGAGGGGCCTCCCGCTCGACGCGGCGCCGGATTCGAGGCGCGGCCGCTATTTCTTGGCCAGCTCTACGGTGAGCTTCGCCTCTTCCTTGGCCTTCACGCTGACCTCTTTCACCTGCTTGCCCAGGGTCTCGTGCCAGATCTCGACCTTGTAGTTCCCCGCGGGGACATCCTTGATGGTGAAGTGCCCCTTCTCGTCCGTCACCGCCACGAAGGGATGATCCGTGGCCACGACCCAGCCGGTCATCCAGGCATGGGCATCACAGGCGGCCTTGATGATCTCGGGCTTGCTGAACTTCTCGGTCAGGACCTTCTTGAACTTGGGCTGGGCCTTGTTGATAGACGGGTTGGCCGTGCTGTAGGTGTGGATGTTGTGCAGGATCCCGTCGCTGTTCAGAATGTCCAGCTGCCCCGTCGTGGGCACCACGACCACATGCGGGGTGTACCGGCAGCCCTTCTGATCCAGCTCCACCTTCTGCGAGGCGAACTTGCCGCCTTTGGCCCCCAGCACAGTGACCACCACATTCGCGACGCCCTTGTCGGAGCCCACCACCAGAGACTCGTCGAAGTGCTCGACCTTGTCGCAGACCTCCTTGTCCTTCGTGATGTCGAGCTTCTTCTTGGCCGGCGGCTCGCCCGCGAAGGTAATCCGCCCGCCGATGCTTCCCGCTTCTTGTGCCAGGCCTACGGGCACACTCCCCAGGACCAGACCCATAATGGCACCGATCGTCCATACCACTTTCATCCTGACCAATCCTCCTTCCTGATGTGCCTGACCGCCGATCGTCAGATGCGGAGGAGCCCGGTCACCGCTCCCCCAGGGACATGATGTAGTCCCGGAGGGCGATGATCTGCTGCTCCTCGTTTCCCCCCAGGATGTCGTCGGGACCGCCGGGGAAGAAGCTCGGCATCTTCGCCCCTGGCTGGATCTTCTGGGGGTCCCTCAGCCACTTCACGATCCACTCCGGCCGCAAGCGCCGCCGCGCCAGGGACAGGTCCGGCGCCCAGCCCTCCGGAGGCCCCTCGGGCAGCTTGCTGCCCTGGACGTGACAGGAGAAGCAATCGAAGTAGTCCTTGGAGGCCAGCTTCCGCCCCGCCTCCACCAGCTCCGGCGAATACTCCTCCACCCGGACGAACTCGTAGGGGAAGCCCTTCCCGGCCAGCGCGGAGAAATACTTGCTCAGGGTGGTGGCCTCGTCGATGGTGACGGGGAAGGTCGGCATCCGCACCTTCAACCAGGGGCGCAGGCTGGTTGGCCGGGCCAGCCACTCGTACAGCCAGGTGGCCTGGACCTTCTCCCCCTCCTGGAGGTGCCCGGCGACCAGCGGGGGAGGGGCCACCTGCGGGGCCTCGTAGAAGGTGGCGACGTCCCCGCCCTTGGCCTCGATGACGTGGCAACCGGTGCAGTTGTACTTCTGCAGGATCCGCCGGCCTTCCTGCACTGCGACCTCCATGTCGCTGAGCCGCCGCTCGAAGGCCCGGGGCACCGGCACATCCACCTGGCTCTTCAGGAAGACCCGGATGGCCTTGATCTGCTCGTCCGTCAAGCCGAAGTTGGGCATGATCTGCGGGGCCAGGGCCGTCTGGTAGATCTGGGGGTTCTTCAGCTTCCAGAAGACGAAGTCCTCCCAGGTCTGCCGCACCTCTACCGCCTCGCCGAAGAACAGGCGGTCCACCCGCTTCACGCCAAAGTCGGTGAGATCGGGCGCGATCTTCTCGGCCGTCTCGAATCCCTTGATCTCGTGGCAGCCGAAGCAGCCCCGCTTTCGGATCAGGGCCTCCCCCGCCTTGACCCGCGCCTCCTGCTGCAGCTCGGCGGCGAGGCCGGGCCGCTCCTGGCGCCGCCCCAGGGTCATGAGGTACGTGGCGATGTCCCGCGCCTCCTGATCGGAGAGCCGCAGGTTCGGCATGTTGGTCTTGGGGCGGTAGCGCTTGGGATCCTTCAGCCACCGGTACAACCACTCGGGGTTGGCCTTACTCGCCACCTGGCTCAGCTCCGGGCCGAAGGTTGGCCCGCCGACGTACACCTCACCGGCTCCGGCGTAGGCCGGGGGCGCCTCTTCCTTCACCACGGTCCGCTTTGCGGACCGTGGCTCCTGCCCCTCCGCGGCCGCCGGTTTCGCCTCGGCAGCCTGGCCCTCCGCCTTTTCTTTTTCCTTGTCCTTGCCCTCACCCGGTGCGCCCGACTCGACCGGGGCGGTCGGCAGGGCCGTGGTGCCCTTCCTCAGAGACTCCATCTCCTTGATGCGGTGGCAGCCCAGACATCCCACGCGGCTCACCAGCTCCCGTCCCCGCTCCGCCGAGCCTGGCTGATAGGCCGTCGGATACGGCTCCTCCGGCTCGGAGTTCTTCAGGAGGTAGGCCGCGACGGAGATCGCCTCGTCCTCCGAGAGGTGGAAGTTGGGCATCTTGGTGATGGGCAGGTATCCCCGCGGATTCTGGATCCATTGCACCATCCAGGCGGGGTCCGCCTTGCTGCGGATCCGGAGGAGGCTCGGGCCGACCTTCTCCGCCTTCTCGAACCCGCGCAGGTTGTGGCAGCCGAAGCAGCCGAGCTGCGCCACGAGCTGCTTGCCCTCGCTCAGGACCGGCGCCATGGGCACGAACGACTGGGCGGCGTGGCACACCTGGCAGGAGGCCTGCACCATCTCGCCGTGGAACATGGGCCGTTCCCAGTGGATGCGCTTCCGCAGGCCCTCGCGGACGTCGGCCTGAAGTTTCTCTCCCAGCTCGTGGGACGAATGCCCCTCGAGAACCGTGAGAGCCGACCCCTGCCCCTGGTGGCACGCGGTGCAGCCGAAGCGGCTCACCGGGTGCTTGCCGAAGAAGGCCTCGCGGTGCGGGTGGGTGCGGAACGGCTGGGGGGCGTTCTCGAATCCAACCCGGTCGATCCCCAGGTGGCAGGTCATGCACCGGTCCACGGTCAGGATGGGTTGCCTGAACTCGTTGACCGCCAGGCCCCCGATGACCACCTGCTGGATCTCGGGGGCCCGGGCGCGGATGCCTTCCAGGCGGCGCTGCAGCGTGGTGATGGGAGCCCGCAGCTCGGCCAACTGGTCTCGGATCTTTGCGGTCGCCTCGGAGAAGCGCTTGAGGGCGGCCTGCTTCTCCTCCACCGCCTTGTCCAGTTTGGCCAGCTCCGGCTCCTGAGCCTGGATCCGCTGCTCCAGCGCCTTTTCCCGGGCCACCAGTACCTTGTACTCGGCGCTCTTCACCGTGGCGTCGCGACAGGCCTCCACGGCCTTGCGCACCTCGGGCGCTCCCGGGTCCTTCCCGGCCTCAAGGGCCTTCCGCTCCTCCTGTTCCTGGCAGATGAATTGGGCGTGCTCGACCCGATAGCGCTGCTCGTCCAGCTCGCTCTTGATGAACTGGATCTGCTGGGCCTTGTCCGCCTGCTGGCGTTCCAGGGCGGCCAGCTCCGATTTCAGCCGGGCATAGTCCGGGCCCTGGATGGCTTGCTCTGCCTTGGCCAGGGCCGCCTCCAGGTCGCGCACCTTGGCCTGGACCTCTGGGCTCTGGTATTTGGCCTCGGCCGCCTGCAGCGCCTCATCCACCATCTGCTGCTCCAGACGATTGAACTGGCGCTGGTATTCGACCCAGGGCCGGCGGGTCTTCCCCTCATCCCACAGGGCCCAGCCGGTCGCCAAGACCAGGGCCATGCTGGAGGCGAAGAACGCCATCCTGAGGGGCCGTCTTTCGTCCGGAATTCGCGTGTGTTTTCGTCCGAACATCAGGGCCTCGGCAAGCCGCTCCCGTCCATCGGCCCCTTGGTGCGGTGCCGCGGACGGCCATGTATCAGATGTTGAACCACGGGGTGATCCACACGTATTTGATGTTGAAGGCGATGCGGAGGAACATCTTCAGGGGCAGGGACATCATGATCAGGAAGAGCTGGGCCACGATGGCATACCGCACGGGCCCCAGGGCTTGAAGCGTCGGACTGGTAGGGTTCTTCCACCAGTAGTAGACCATCGGCAGGACTCCCAAGTAGAGCGCCGACAGGGCAAGTCCGATCAGCTCGACGCCGAAGATCTTCGGGTTGCCCAGCCACTTGAACGGCAGGCCCGTCCCACCGATATCCAAGTAGGGCAGATTCACGTTGGTGAGCGCCACCACCTTGTGCGGATCCCAGCGGTCCCAGGGCCAGAAGAGGTTCCAACCCGGCCCCCGGAAGAAGACCCCCAGGAGGATCAGGGTCACCCACAGGATCAGGAAGCCGAAGACGAACGTGGTGATGGCGAAGGGACGTTCCCGGAAGGTGTAATAGCCGTTCCCCTTGGGGTTGATGTCCACGTAGGGAATCAACATCAGCCCGACGATGACCAGGCTGGGCAGGACCACGCCGGCCATCCAGGGATCGAAGTAGACCAGCATCTCCTGCAGCCCCAGGAAGTACCATGGCGCCTTGGACGGGTTGGGCGTGTTGGCGGGGTTCGCCGGCTCCTCTAAGGGTGCGTTGATCACGATGGACCACACGGTCAGGAGCACCATGACGATGAGCGTACAGATGAACTCGTTCCGCACCAGGAAAGGCCAGACGTGGACGCGGTCCTCGAGCTGGGCCTTCTTCACCGCGCTGGTCGGGGCCGGCTTGGCCTTGGGTGCCGGCGCGGCCGCTGTCGCTTTCACCTCAGCCATCTTTCGCGCTCCGCGCTCAATTTCGGATTTCGGATTGCGGATTTCGAATTTTCCGACGCAGTCAAATCCGCAATCCGAAATCCGCAATCCGCAATCGGTTTAGAGGGGTCCCGAGACGCCCCCGTCCTTCCGAATGCGCCAGAAGTGCACGATCATGAACAGGCTAGCCAGGATGGGGAGGAAGATGCAATGCAGCACATAGAACCGGAGCAGCGTCGGCGGCCCGACGACGCTCCCTCCCAGCAGGAAGGCCCGCGCGTCGTAGCGGGGGGTGACCCCCACCACGTCGGCGAAGGGCCCCTCGTGCCCCAGAAGCGGCGTGGCCCGTGCCATGTTTGTCCCCACCGTGACGGCCCAGATGGAGAGCTGGTCCCACGGCAGCAGGTACCCGGTAAAGCTCAGGAGCAGCGTGAGGGTCAGGAGGATGACCCCCACCACCCAGTTGAACTCGCGCGGGGGCTTGTAGGAGCCGGTCATGAAGACCCGGAACATGTGAAGCCAGACCGTGATCACCATGCCGTGGGCCGCCCAGCGATGCATGTTGCGCATGAGCATCCCGAAGGGGACATCAAACTCGAGATACTTCATGTCCGCGTAGGCGTACTCCCCCACCGGGCGGTAGTAGAACATCAAGACCACCCCGGTCACCGTCAGGACCAGGAACAGCAGGAACGTGATCCCGCCCATGCACCAGGTGAACCGGACTCGGATGGCGTGGCGCCGGATCTTGGGCGGATGCAGGTGGAGCCACACGTTCGCCATGATCTGGAGGAACCGGTTCCGCGGCGTGTCATCGTAGTCGTGGCGGAACATGGACGTCCAGACCTGGGATTCGACGATCTGGCGCTTGAGCGCCTTGAGCTTGCGCGTCAGCATGCAGCCTCCGGGGAAAGGGATCGGGGCGTCCCGGTGAGGTCTCAGACCTTGAGCCTGGCGCCGGGCTTGTCCCACTCGCCCAGCTCGTACCGGAACTTCGCGCTCTTATCCACCACGAGCTGGCCGTCGTCGGAGAGCGTGATCTTCACCCGCTCGAGCGGGCGCGGGGCCGGCCCTTCGAAATTGATCCCGGACCGTTTGAACCCGCTGCCATGGCACGGGCACTTGAACTTGTCCTCCGCCTGGAACCAGTTGGGGGTGCAACCGAGGTGCGTGCAGATGGCCAGGAGGGCGTAGAAGGTTCCGTCGTCCTGGCGGACGACCCAGACGCGTTCGTCCTTTTTCCATCGCTCCGAGACGGCGCCAGCCGGGTATTCGTCGGGGGTTCCGGCCCGGAAGGTAGGGGAAGGCTCGAACAGCACCCGCGGGAACATGAACCGGGTGAAGGCCAGGGCGCTGGCCCCCAGGACGCCGAAGAAGCCGGCCCACCCGGCCAGGGAGAAGATGTCGCGCCGCGACCAGAGCGTCGCGTCCAGCGCCGGGGCCTCGCCGCCGTGCGCGCCCTTGGGATCTCGATCAGCCACCGAACTCTCCTGCCGTCCCGCCAGGGCGGGATGGGACCAGTTTCACAAAAGTCGCACTTGTCAACGCGTGGACGTTCCTGACTTTTAAGGGATGATGAATGGAAGGTCAAGGAGAAATTTGGTCGAATCCGCCCGCTTCCTGGGCGAAGATGACCCGTGACGAAGACAAAGGCCTTGGAAGTCGCGAGTCTCGGATGCGCTGGCCCCCGATTCCATCGCCGCCATAGGGCAGGTCGCCCGGGCTAAGTGTCCTTCCGAGCCCTGCCGGTCCAAGACAGATGTCTCCGACAATTCTCATTGATAATCTTCTTGCGCCCGTCAGCGGAACATGGGTAGAATCCGCCCGCATCTGGACGGGGAGCCAATGCCACGCTTCTCTTGCAAGATCGGCACGCCAACGGGGTCCATTCGTACTCAGGAGGTCGAGGAGGCAAGTGCCGAGCCAGAAGATAGGGGACGTTGTTTCCTAAGTTGACTTTCTCTGTTACCCTTTCCGCGAAGCCACACTCGCAGGGGAGGTCGAAGTCATGCCCCGCCAGGCCCGCCTGGATGCGCCCGGGACGCTACACCATGTCATCGTCCGCGGTCTGGAGCGCGGCGCGATCGCCCGCGACGATACCGACCGCGCGGCCTTCGTCAGGCGGCTGGGGGAGGTGACCCATGCGACCGGCACAACGGTCTACGCCTGGGCGCTCCTCCCCAATCACGCGCACCTCCTGCTCCGGAGCGGACCCGCGGGCCTCCCGCGTTTCATGCGTCGCCTGCTCACGGGCTACGCGATTACCTTCAACCTGCGCCACAAGCGCGTCGGGCACCTCTTCCAGAACCGCTACAAGTCCATCGTCTGCGAGGAGGACGCCTACTTCCGGGAACTCGTGCGCTACATCCACCTGAACCCGCTCCGGGCCGGCCTGGTCACCGCCCTCCGGGAGCTGGACCGCTTTCCGTGGTGCGGGCATACAACCATCGTCGGGCGGACTCCCCGCCCTTGGCAGAACCGGCGGACGGTGCTGGCTTGGTTCGGCCCGACGGAGGCGCGGGCGGTGCGAGCCTACGGAGAGTACATGAAAGACGGCATCCCCTTGGGCCGTCGCCCCGACTTGGTGGGCGGGGGACTCGTCCGGTCGGCGGGCGGGTGGGCGGAGGTCCGCGCGATGCGCCAGCGGAGGGACCGCATGGCGGCGGATCCCCGCATCCTGGGAAATGGGGAATTCGTCGAGCAGATGCTGCAGGAGGCGCGACCCCGGCTGCCGGCCGAGACCCAGCGCCGCCGCAGCGCGCGGGAAGCCGCCGCGGCTCTCCACGCCGCCTGCCAGCGGGAAGGCTGCACCTCGGAGGAACTCGGCGCGGGGAGTCGGCGGGGGCACATCCCACTTCTCCGGGCCAAGCTGGCCCGCCACCTGGTGACCAAGCTCGGGCTCTCGCTGGCCGAGACGGCGAGGCGCCTCGGCGTTTCCACGTCGGCGATTTCGAGGATCGTTCGGAAGAGCGAAGAGAAGTAAGTCAACTTAGGAAACAACGTCCCCTTCGCCCCAGCATTTAATGCGACAGAACCCTTGCGATCCACGAGAGAGGACCAAAAATGAAAGTTGTAACCAAAGGACAAGCATCGCGGGGGGAACTTGACCCCAAACTGTTATTGCGCGTCTTGACGGCGGTTAAAAAAGGGGACTTTTCGGCGCGCATGCCGCTGGACTGGACCGGCATCGACGGCAAGATCGCCGACACGCTCAACGACATCATTGAGCTGAACGACAAAACATCCCGCGGGCTCTACCGCGTCAGCAAGGCGGTGGGCAAGGAAGGGAAGCTGGCGGAGCGCATGTCGTTGGGATCTGTCGACGGCGCATGGGCGCGCCATATCGAGTCGGTCAATGCGCTGATTTCGGATCTCGGCCGGCCCACCACGGAAATGGCGCGCGTGATCGGTGCGGTGGCCAAGGGCGACCTGACGCAGAGGATGGTCATGGAAGCGGACGACAAGCCGATTCAGGGCGAATTCATGCGCACCGCCAAAATCGTCAACACCATGGTGGACCAGCTCGGCGCGTTCGCTGGGGAGGTGACGCGGGTGGCGCGCGAGGTGGGCACCGAGGGCAAGCTCGGCGGCCAGGCGCAGGTAGTGGGCGTGGCCGGCATT
>Ga0082335_1005295_pt1 | contig 18011 bp, 20 predicted proteins | sample Subgrocontami58m_FD_72375 | JGI IMG/M metagenome (GOLD analysis project Ga0082335, IMG submission 72375) | Subsurface groundwater microbial communities from S. Glens Falls, New York, USA - GMW37 contaminated, 5.8 m (SPADES assembly) (version 2) ... | reverse complement strand
AAAAACTTACCAACAAACCGATAAAACTCGTCATCGCGTCCGGCATTATGGGTCTTAGTATGCTTGGCGGAACATTCGCTCCGCTTTCAAGCGCTTTGGCGCTCTGTAGCGGTTATGCGTGTGATGGTACGAGCCCAGCTTCAACAAATTGCGACGACGATGGCGTTGTCAAAAAGACCACGTATATTAACAATCAATATTCTCCGTACCAACAGTTTGCAAAAGTACAACTGATGTATTCTGCTGCGTGCAAAACCGTATGGGCGAGAACCTATCTGCTCGAAAATGATTATGGCGCTAGAGTACACGTTCATACAAAAGTTACACGCAAGCATTTGGTGGCCGCTGGTAGCTGGTACTACGAAGACTCCGCCTTGGAGGATGACGATCTTTATAACGTAGGAACTTCGGCATACACCAAACAGTTTTATCTGCCACTGCCGGGAACAGCCGGTTGGGCCGCTCGAGGATATACAGCTGCGGCTTCGACTCCCGATTGTAGTATAAGCGGGCATTTGTGCTACGCACAATACAACATATCAACCGCGTATTGGTCCAGATAAGATATTCTGAGAATCAGAACAAAAACCCGACCACCATCGGGTTTTTGTTTTTAATCGAAGTACAACGGAATCATCTTTTGCGTTTGACAAACATTCTCTTGTTGCCTACATTACTAGCAGTTGTGGGAAATAAATTAATCAAACTTCTGTCGATAATCAATATGATACGGCTCCCAAAAACAAACATGCGGTTTTTTATCTTTATGCTTACGGCGGCGGGCATAATTGCGGCGGTGGCGCTATACGCCAACAATCCGACATTAAACCAATCGAGAGAAGCGAACCAGCCGGCGCTGCAGGAAACGGACGGGCAAACCAATGATGCTCCTTCCGGAGAAATGAGCAGAGAAGAAAAAAAGTTTATCATCCTGGAAACCGAAGAATTGGTGTATGGCACCGGACGGGAAGCGAAAAACGGAGATACTCTTTTGGTGCATTACATAGGCACACTTCCCGATGGCACCAAATTTGATAGTTCATATGACAGAAATGAGCCGTTTTCATTCACGCTGGGCGCGGGAGAGGTTATTAAAGGATGGGATCGCGGTTTTGAAGAAATGAAGGAGAGCGGAAAAAGGAGATTAATCATTCCTCCGGAATTTGGGTATGGGGATTCGGTTGCGGCCGGAGGCAAAATTCCCGCAAATTCAACGTTGATATTCGAGATCGAGCTTTTGAAGGTTAAGTAATTCAAAAGCGAGCCGTTCACGCTAGCGCTCGCCATACGAGCGCGCGTCCCCGGAAACGCGCTCTCACAGAGCGGGTATTTTGCCCAAAACAAGTCCGGATAGTATTATAGGTACGTCGCTTTTCAGCTCGTCATGCGCATACTGCCGTCGGCCGCAATCAAATATTCGCTTCTCTGCATTCTTCTTGCCGCAACCATAGGCGGCGTTTTTTATTTTGCGCATATCAATAATACCGGCCAGCCCGTGTTTGTGGGAACAGTAATCCGCACGGAAACGCGCGAACGGGAAGAATTCGGGCAAATGCGCCTCTATCACCACATATATGCGGAATTGGACGAGGGCCCGTCAAAAGATATGATCGTTGAGTTCGAAGAGCCGATCGAGAATATAAATCCGGAATTCTGGGTGAAGAAGAACACAAAAATACTGATAAGCTCGTTCACGGACGGGCAGGGAGAAGACACATTCGTCCTTTCCGACATAGACAGGCGCCAGCCGATCTATGCGATATGGATATTGTTCGTACTCTTCACGGTGTGGGTCGGCCGCACCAAAGGATTGCTGGCGATCGCCGGTATGCTACTCACGCTCGCGGTCATTTTTCTTTTTATAATTCCGCGGCTTCTCGACGGCGCCGACCCCGTCCAAACCAGCGTTGCCGGAGCACTCTTCATGCTGCCGACCGTTCTGTATCTTTCCCACGGGTTCAATAAAAAAAGCAATATTGCCGCGGTCAGCACCGCGTTGAGCGTATTGCTTATCGTGATACTTTATAAATTTTTCGGCGACATCGCGTTCATCTCGGGGTTCTCGTCCGAGGAAACGACCCATCTGCCCGCACTGCTGGGGAATAACGACCTGCGTGGAATTCTTCTGGCAAGCATCATAATAGGGGCCATCGGCATGCTGGATGACATTACCGTAAGCCAGGTATCCGTGGTCGCCGAATTGAAAACAGCCAACGAGCGGTACGGGTTCAAAGAGTTATGGGAAGGCGCCATGCGCGTGGGACGGGACCACATCAACGCCATCATCAACACGCTTATCCTGGCATATACGGGCGCCTCATTTCCGCTTCTCATTCTGCTCTATGCCAACAACCAGCCGGGCGCCATCACCATCAGCGGCGAGGATGTGGCGACCGAGATACTGCGGGCGCTCCTGGGAAGCATAGGAATAGTGGCGGCCGTACCCATAACCACATTTATCGCAAGCGCACTTTTTTCCGGAGAACAACGTAAGACCACACAGAAATAACCAAAAGAAAAACGGCCAAGATGGCCGTTTTATTTTTTTATCCAAGCTGCAATGACGCCTTGGAATGGCATTTCCGACATCGCGCCTCGTAGAGGCCAATATCCCCCACCTGGATCTGCTCGCCGCTACCGCCGAGCCGCTCAGTATATCGGGCAGGCGCGCCGCACTTGAAGCAAACAGCGTAGAGTTTCTGCACGTCATCCGCCATGGTCAGAAGGGCGGGCATAGAACCGAACCTCTGAAGATTGGCATCAAGGTCGAGTCCCACGACAATAATGCGCAGATCGTCATGCGCACGCGACCGGAGAAGCTCCGAGACCGCCTTCACTATCCAGGGCCTGAAGAACTGGCCCTCTTCAATGGCGAGCACATGAAAATATCTCTCCGCAACAAGCACACGGAAATCTTTCAGCGATATTACGCTGTGCGCGGGGAACCGGGACGCAATAACGGATCGTCCGTTCTTGATCTCCCGGGCCGCAATTTCAGTGGTACCGGTACGATTATCGAGAGACGGTTTTATGACCAACACCTGACGCTTGGCATACACCTCGCGCCGCAGGATGCGGATAAGTTCTTCACTTTTGCCCGAAAACATCGGGCCCACAATAACTTCAAGCCGGGAAGCCATATATGTTTCTCCCAACGAGCTGGTCGTTGCAATAAATAATACGCGATTCTGTGGTGACACGCAACTGTATATTTGAAAGAATCCCTAAATTCTTATATAGTTTCACATATCCCGTGTTTTTCTTTCGCGCCGCTCCTGTCCGCATAAGCAATTGACAAAATCATATTTTAGTATATAATGTAGCTATTGGCGAATGTGTCGTCTTCGGCTACACAACGCGGGCGATTAGCTCAGTTGGTAGAGCGCTTCGTTTACACCGAAGATGTCGGGGGTTCGAGTCCCTCATCGCCCACCAGTTCCTCGCAAACATCATCCGATGGCGCCATCGTCTAGTGGGTCGAAGACAACTGCTTGTCTTCGACGGGCGTTTTAGCGAAGCGTCCTTGAAGAGCGTTAAGAAACGCCCGGGATATGGACGCCAGCCTTTCAAGTTGGAGATCACGAGTTCGAATCTCGTTGGCGCTGCCATCTCGCATATAACACGGTGGGCCCGTAGCTCAGTGGTAGAGCCGGGGACTTTTAATCCCTGGGTCGGGGGTTCGAATCCCTCCGGGCTCACCAACCCATTTTTCGAAAGGAGAAAACGATGCAACGCATCCTGTCCGCAGATTTCAACTGCATGGACCGGGACGGGCGGATCTGGGGCATCAAAGCGGAGAATGCCAGAGTCGGCGAGCATGTACTCGTCACGGATGGCGAACTCCTCATCCAAGCCGTTATCGAACAGGGCGAACATTCTCTGGTCGCACGGCTGGACATGTACGACCGAGTCCGGCTTACCGGTCCCGTCACGCTCCTTCCCCCGCCACTTCTCAACTGATCCTTCCTTGCGGTGGGCCCTTAGCTCAGTCTGGTTAGAGCAGCAGTCTTATACACTGCACGTCCTAGGTTCAAATCCTAGAGGGCCTACCACCTCCTCAAAAAATAAAAACCGCGATAACGCGGTTTTTTCTTTTATCCCGTTGTGTGAACAACATGGAACGGACGGCGCACGCCGGCAGAGAACCATTCCGCCGCCTCAAGCGCCGTCAGAATACGGTCCTGGGGCGACATGTTCACTATTTCCGGACGAGTGGCATAGAGAGACCCGAGCGCCAAATCCTCGCCGCACCCGACTGCAGTAAAATTGTGATGCGGCATTCCAACCTGATGGTCGGAATCTACCATGAAGATATGGCCCATAACGCCAACAATGAACTTACCGGCGATCTCGTGATTATCCCTCTTGGTCTGCCAACCCCCATCGGCAAGGCACTTGCGCAATGCGGGTATGAACTTCATTACCATAAACCGCAGCGGATCGGCTTCGAAGTTCTTTGTCGTCTCCGGCAGTTTCAGCTCATATCGTATCAACTGCCCCATGCGAAAACTGGACGTGAAGCCGAATGCCCACGAAGTGCCGTTCTCATCCTTCCGGGTGAAAACTTTCTCGTCGTCCCGAACCTCAAGGCTCAGGCCCGCAACGCCGGCGGAATCCCCGCCTATCCAAACTGTTTTCCCATCGGTCAGCGCCGCAATACAAGTCATAGTTGCCCTCGCTGTGCTTCAAAGACCGTTATTACTCAAATACTAAATCATGGACGTATTGTCAAAGCTATCTTGAAAAAGAAACGCCCGCCGTGGTAACTTAATACTGCGCCACGCGCACCAATTCATGCTGGGGTAGCTCAGTCGGTAGAGCGCTTCCCTGAAGAGGAATAGGTCGTCGGTTCGATTCCGACCCCCAGCACAAAATTACCTTAAAGTTTAAAAATAAAATACGTTTTTGTGATGGGAAAGGAATCAAGGAAGAGGGTCGGAGAAACGTAGTTTCTCCGTGTAGGAAATTATTCAAAACCGAGGGTTTTGAAAAGCGAGCGTAAGCGAGCGCGATTAGGACCCCCAGCACCAAATTGTACAACCCACGCAAAGCAAAAAGCCGCCATAGTGCGGTTTTTTATATAACACAAAATATGTTTTCTTTTACACTTCGGGCTTCGCAACCGCAACAATAACTTCATAGGTGCCTTCATGAACGCTTCTGCAAATAACCATCGCGAGAGCGCCTTCCGGGTGTCCGTCCCACGGCCGATCTAAAACACCCACACGGTCTATTCCGTAATTGTCGGTCTGTATGGCCTGTTGTTCTTCAATATCATAGAAAAAGAGATTTTTTGTCGAAGCGTCCCGTTCCCATATTTCTTTCGCGACCTCACTATCCGACCGGCACAGCATTGCGGGGATCGGCTCCAGCGAATTATTCAATTCATCATATTCCTTCTCCGCCAAACTCATACTACGCACCGCCCATTCCCTGGGTTTATATTCCCGCAACCAGGCGGGCGCCGCTTCTTTTTCTTCACTGGCGGGCGCGCTTGACTGTTCCGGCATAAAATCCCCCCGTTGCTCTGACATATGAATGTATTCTATGCCTTCCACCACATCGCGTCAAAAAAATATGTCTCGCGCGCCCTCCTTAAAAGGGGCTCTTCTGTCAGTTCATCCAATTCTTTTTGCATAAGAAAAACCGTTCGCATGAACGGTTTATTATTCTTACTTCCTTTTCAGTGGGGGCGGGCTATTGGAGCTTATTATATAGACGCAGAACGATTCATAATGCGTCCGTATGCTCCCTTGAATAAATATCCTCTGCGCTTGCGGCAAGCATTGTCGATTTGAGGCCGGTATACGCCTCTCTTACATCAACCTCGCATTGGTTGCCGCGCGATTTGCAGAGTTGTTTTTTCTTCTTTCGTGCAATCCACAGCTCTGCTTTTTGTAATGCTTCTTTTGCGGTATCCGCTTCTAATCTGCCCAGATCGGTGCTCAATTCCCCGCCATGCTGGTGCAAAATACCTATTACAAAAGTTTTTTGCATTAACATTCCCCTTTATAAAAAGGACTAAAAATAAAATAACACGCTGAGTACTATTTGCAACTGAGCTGGTTAGTGAATGCCCGCCTCTGGAGGAACGCTAGAACCAACTTCTTAAATCGATGCCTTATTAATGCCTGTTTGTATAAATATAAAAGGGCCCTATGTGAGCCCTTAAAGTCTATGTTTTTGAAACCGATTTTTCTTCCCGCCAACCATCGATAGCGTTGCGTATTTCACGCGCCATATACGACCCGATGTATTTATGGTATTCGGGGTCGCCATATGCTCTGGAAAGTTCCATCGGCGAGTTATAAATAGCGTATACAACATCAATTAAGCGTTGTGTCACGAGGGATTTGGGATTTCTCGCCAAGGCCACAATAATATCTCTTGTATGCATATCCGAAAGGAACGTTCCGCCCCATCGCTCCAAAAAATCACAGATTGCATCTATGACGCGCGGCTCATCACACCACGTAATGGCGATGGCAATCTCTTCGTAATAGAAAGAACCGTCATCGCGAAAAACCTCCAAGAAGGCGTCGAGAAAGTCGTCGTAAAAGACTTTTCTAAATTCGGGCCCCTCAAACTCTCCTCCCACGCGCCCCGCTTTCTGGAAATACATTTCGGAAATCAAACTCAAAATCTGATGCCTAATACTGGCCTCACTGATATCGGAATATTTCATCGGGCTTTTCTTGTCTTCTGGATTAACTACCTTGAAAGTAATTGCTTCGCGAATTCTTTGCCGCAACGCCCCATCACAATGGCCATATCCGGCAAGCAAAATTGTTCCCGCGGCAATCTTTTCCATCCAGAGAACATAATAGGCGTCATTTTTCCCATTATCATTATCCGGAAGCACCTGTTGATACATATCAACATAAAACTCAACTCTATCCGGAAGCGTAGCACGAAGAGCGTGTAGAGCCTCATTGTTCATGCCGCCGAGGGAATGTGCGTGTTTATCGCATGCGATTTCCCACAAAACCTCGAATATCTCTTGTCTTGCGGTGAAATCCCCGAGGAGCCGCACGGCCGCGTAACGTTGATGGCAATATGCGAGACCCGCAAGAATGGCTCCAGCTTTTGCGGAATTAGTATTGCTTTGATCGTTTGCCATATGAGCCCATATTTTCTTAGACTCTACAACCAAAAAATTGTACTCGCCCTTTGCTATTTCACTCAAAACAACAAGCAAGCTCTCTTGTTCTGGTCCATCAAGATGCGGCGCCAGATAATTAACACAATCCGCAACTGTTTTCTGACGGAAAAATCCTCTGACAAGTCGCGCTGCCTTGTCCACGATTGTCTCCTTGTAAAGGTTCTCTCGTTTAAATACTACATTAAGCCGTTATTATGTAAAGCAAGCATCTTCCTCGGGATACTATACTCTTAATTTAATTCGCTTTTGTTTGTAGGGATTAAAAACCGCCTTACCCATACGACACAGTATTCGGAGCGGATTAATAAGTGCCGCTTGTGTCGCCATTATAAAATAAAAACCGCTTAAATCACGCTTAAGCGGCTATCTTTATTATTGGTATGTTTAACTTTTTAGTGTATTCCTTTTACCGGAATAAGATCGTCCTTGGTCGCACCGACCCATGAAATAGCGGAGGGCGAATATTTTTGTCCTTCAGGAACAAAAACGTGATATCCGTCGTGCCGTCTTTCTACGCGCATAGTAACCGTTCCGCCGGAACTTTTACGATACGTATACTTCCCATTCAAATAGCACCGCATATCATCATCTACCATCATAGCCCAGGGCGTAATAAAAACCGTTTCTCCAACAGTCATATTACAAATCATCTCGGTTTCAAGAAAACGCACGGGCAATTGAGCGGCTTCCATTTTTTCCTTTCGTTGAGTACTGTAAATAAGAAATAGCACTGAAAATACCGTTTATCAAGCGAGCGAGTTGATGAGCGACGCTGAAACCGGCCTCTTAAATACTAAAGATTTGCCGATAACCGATTTTATATAAAGAAAAAGCGGTCGTAAGACCGCCTTAAAATTTACCTTTTGATGCGCTTAAAATAATAATCAGAACTCTCTATCGCAACAAGTTCCCAGCCTTCTTCCGAAAGCTTTGAGAATTCTTCAAGAAGACGTCTTTTGAAATCTTCGGGTCCCTTCGCCTGCGCATAGGCCTGCGTTTCTTGAGAATTAACAATCTTGTACTCAAGCACCGCATTCTCCTTCTATAAAGAACCAAAAATAAAATAGCACCATCAAGCGCTATTTGCAATTGAGCGGGTGAGCAGAATCCGTTAATCCGATTATAAATCGGATTAACTAGAACTGGTCGCTCCTCATAAATTCGTCGCTCCTTCAAACCCCTCGGTTTGAATAATTCCGCCACGGGAAGGAATACTCCTTCCCGACCCCATCCTTCAGTTCAATTCTGCTCACATCCGAATTTAAGTGTAAACAAAGAATCCTCCACGGGGGAGGATTTATATTTACACAGAGCGGGCTAGTGAACGACGTTAGAACTAGTTTCTTACTGGATAAAGAATTTTTCATCGCAAGCAAGACTTAAAACGAACAGCTTGACTATTAATTATCGACATGGGAAGCAATTAAAGGATAGTTTTTTGATAAAAAGGAGTAAAATTAATGAGGCCTAAAATACGGATTAAGCATTCAATTATAATAAGGTCTATTTTTGTAATGCTTGCTGTTATTCTTGCGCCCCTTATCCAACCTTCAACCGTGCTGGCAACAACCGTCACTTCACAAACAACAGCAGATACCACCGACATCAACTCGGTTGGTGATGATATACCGCAAAGACGTGTTCAAATCGTCTCTCTACCTACATTTAAATTGCAGAGTGTGGCATTTACGCTACGGGGCGGTGGACCAAATTCAACTTCCATACTACAAGCACGATTCGTAGCAGCCGTTCCAGATGGAGGAATAACTGGAGGATTTGCCGCAGATTACAATACAATTTATGCGACAAGTGACCCCGTAACCGTTACGCTTCCCGAACCAAAACAAGAAGTTGTATTCAGCTTTCCTAATAACGAAGTTTTATCCGCAGGGACATATGCTCTTTCCATAGAATGGGTATCTGGATTTAATGACCAAATTATCTTTGGTTCAGGTGCCGATGTTGTATCTGGAAAATGCCTTCGATATGACAATACGGGAACCTATCACTCACAATGCTCAATTGATGATCTGTTCTATATAATTTCAGATACCGCCAGCAGTTTGGTAGTTGTACCAACCCGTGGCGCAGTCCCACCCAATGGTGATTTTATTTGGTCTCCACCACTTCCTCAGTGTAATTTTGATAGACAAGATGGTTGTCATGCTGGCCTAGATATCGCTAAGGATTCCACAGCGCCCGTATATGCGATGCGCTCGGGAGTTGTAATTATTGCTGAATGTAACACGGGCGGATACGGGTGGCGTGTTGTAATAGACCATGGCGATATTGGAGACGGGAATCACTTATTCAGCCACTATGCCCACATGGGCCTTGGAGATGGGAAAAAGACGAAGAACGATTGTCCAGGAGAAAGCTATCTGCTTGTTTCTGCTGGACAAAGCGTAACAACCGGACAACAAATAGGTCGCCAAGGCAATTCTGGATATGCATATAGCGGTAGTGATGGTGATGGAGTTCATCTACATTTTGCTATTTCTGTAAATCCCACATACCAAGGAATACAAGGGGTTATTGATCCCAAATTATGTATCGGAAGTGTAATTCCTCCACAAGAATATACTGCTGGAGACTCAGTAAATTTACAAACGTGTCCAGCAACCTAAATAGACGCTAAACAAAAACCGATTTCGAAAGAATCGGTTTTTATCTTCTATTGGTTCTTATTAATTTAGCTGCAAAGATTCGAGCAGGTGTTCAAAAGCCATGCGCTGTTCTTTTGTAATATCCCATCCCTCCATTGCAAAAATTAACGGCCTTGTTATACAGATGGTTCTTTTTTGGATAAAATTTTCGCTACATGTTTGCTTGCTTGAAAGAATGATGATGGAAAACTCGGCATTATCTTGAATTATTTTACCTTCAATGCGCCTTGCAACCAAGCCGCCCACAACTACGTCCTGTTCCGTTTTCTCTATTCCTGTCTCAAATATCTGTGGGTATTTATCCATAAGAAACTTTTGCCTTCCGCCCTCACTATCTTCTGTTGACTCTCCTAAATAAATAGAAATTAAATATTGCTTTAATATATCGCCAGGGAAATCATCAATAGGCTCTGGACTAATATATGCTTGCGAAAGACTTAAAAAAACATGCCATCCATTTGGATATTCGAAACTGATAGGAGCACCTTTTGATTGTCGCCACTCTGGAATATTTTGCGCTGGAGTATATGTATTTTTAGCTAAGGGTAAAAATCCAGCGATTACCAAACCAATAAATAAACCGGCTATTAAAAAAACTGTTTGCTTTAATAATTTTAACTGCATAGCTTTAAAATAATTAACTATTTTCTTATTATATCACAATTTAGTTCGATTTCGCTCAAGAGTAACAAAAAATCGCCTTAACGAATAAGGCGAAATTACACTGAGAAAAACACTTTCATCTTTCTTCTTCCTGCGCCACTTTTCCAATAGCGTTCTCGCTTTTTAGCCTGATATTCCGTATCACTGCTTTCCGTATAAATAACCTGCCATGGGAGAAAGCGCTTTGTGAAGGGTACTTGTCCGCTATTATGCTCCTGAAAGCGCCTTTCTAAATTATTTGTATAGCCAACGTATGTTTTCGCTACGCTATTACTTTTTAGTATATAGACGGTAAACATAAAAAATGAGCGGGTCGCTCGCCCACGGGGCGAAGCGAACCTCGCTCAAATTTGCTTGCCAAATTTGAGCGGGTGAGCAGAATCCGTTAATCCGATTATAAATCGGATTAACTAGAACTGGTCGCTCCTTCAAACCCCTCGGTTTGAATAATTCCGCCACGGGAAGGAATACTCCTTCCCGACCCCATCCTTCAGTTCAATTCTGCTCACATCCGAATTTAAGTGTAAACAAAAAATCCTCCACGGGGGAGGATTTATATTTACACAGAGCGGGTGAGCAGAATCGAACTGCCATCTCGTCCTTGGCAAGGACGTGTAATAGCCACTATACCACACCCGCATTTCTTGCTTTCCCAATAATAATATCCGTCTTATAAATTATCAAGCGCCGGGAGCTACTACACCGCCTGTATCACCTGCCCGTGAATAAACCGCACCAGCTCAGGCGTAATGGAGTCCGGAACCGTTGAGCGCAAAATAAGAACGCAGCGGGAACTGGGGCCGACCTTGAGAACCCCGGTTTTATGGCCGACTAAAATATTATCGACAATAAACCGTTTTCGCCGCAGAAAAAAACGTTCTCCCGGCTCTATTTCTCCGCGCAACACCTCCCCCTCAATAAGCAGATGCCGCGGATCTGCGATACTTGCGCGTTGGATTTGAAAGATTGCGTACATATATTACCGTCCGTCCTTGTGGTGGGTGAGGTGGGAGTCGAACCCACACCTCGTAAAGAGACACGATTTTAAGTCGTGCGCGTATACCATTCCGCCACTCACCCTTATCATATCATCGCGCAACCGTATTTTGAGGCGGCAGCGGGAATTGCACCCGCTCCGAACGCCTGCGGCAACGGTTTTGTCCCAACATAAAATTTTGAGGCCATGACGGGAATTGCACCCGTGAATAGCGGTTTTGCAGACCGCCGTGTTAGCTACTTCACCACATGGCCATACACTCAAAGTTTTATATTGGAATCCCGACTTCCCCTTTTAACTTACTATCGGTTCGTCGGTACAGACCGCCGTGTTAGCTACTTCACCATGCCGCCTGGTACCATCTTTTTAACTTTTCTGTTTCAGCTCGTAAAGACTGCGCTCGATCTCGTCCGCCTCCTTCACGCTCGTATCCAATATAAAACGGAGGCGAGGCACGGGCCGGATGCCCATGCGTTTGTTGAAAAATTGCTGTATATCGTAAATGTTCTTCTCCAGCATTTTCATCACTTCCCCCCCCTCCTGCGCAGGGAACACGCTTACGTATATGCGGCCCGCAAAAAGATCTTCCGAAACTTCCGCACGCGTCACGGTCACCAACACTCCCGGTTTAAAATCCATCTCCTTATCGATGATCTGCGCCAGCTCTTCCCTGATGCGAACCTGTAAACGAATTATCCGTTTTTCGGACGCCATATCACAGCAACGGCCTCATTTTCCTCTCCTCGGTATAGCACTTGAGTACATCGCCCGGCAAAACACTCACACCCTTCAGCTCGATCTGTATGCCGCACTGCTTATTCTGAGGGACTTCGTCGACCTCAATTTTATTCATTTGAACGCTCGTGAGTTTCCCGTGCCCCATGAGATGACCCGCCCGCTCGATCTCGATAAGCGTCTTTGGTTTTATGGTCCCTTTCGTGACCTCACCGCCAATTATTTGTTTTATCCCTTCTTGCTTGAACGTCGCCAATATTTTCACTGTTCCAAGATCGGTCCGGATTATTTCCGGAGGTACAGCGGCTTCCATATCCGCCCGCACCGCATCTATTAATTCATAAATTATATCCGCCGCAATAATGGTAACCTGCATACGGTCGGCGAGCTGCTGAATGGCGGAGGGAACTTTCACTTTAAATGCGATGATAACCGCTCCGGAGGCTGCCGCTGTTTTTACCTCATTCTCCCCTATTGCCCCGGTTGCGGCGCTCACGATATCAAGCGCAACAATGGTAGATGAAAGTTTTTCGAACGAACCGACGATCGCTTCAAGAGAACCGACAACATCCGTTCGGACGATTATTTTCCGCGTTACTTCAACATTCGCACCACCGATGCGCTGTGCGAATTTCCGCCGCTCCTGTTCTTTGCCCGCAAGCTCCTGCGCCTCACTGTCCGTGCGTACAACAGTAAACGTCTCCCCCACATCGGGAACCTCGGACATTCCGGACACAACAACGGGAACGGATGGCCCCGCTTTTTCTATTGCTTTCCCGATGAAATCTTCCATGCTTCGTATGCGCCCCCACGAAGAACCAACGACCGTGATATCGCCAACATGCAACGAGCCGTCACGCACCAGAAGCGTGGCAATAATGCCCTTCCTGGCGTCTTTATGAGCTTCGATAACAACACCGCCGGCGGAGGCTTCCGCATCGCCTTTCAGCTCGTGTATTTCGGCAAGCAGAAGAATGGTGTCGAGCAGATCCGAAATGCCGTCCCCGTGTTTGGCGGATATGGGAATATTCGACACATCACCGCCCCACCCCTCGAGCAACACTCCTTTTTCGGCGAGCTCACGTTTCACTTTCTCGATATTGGCGCCCGGCTTATCGATTTTATTCAATGCGACAATATACGGTATGCCCGCCCGCTGAACAATAGCCAAGGCCTCCTCGGTCTGAGGCTTCACTCCTTCTTCGGCCGCAACAACAACAACGGCAATATCCGCGACCGTTGCGCCGCGGGAACGCATTTGCCCGAACGCCTCATGCCCCGGAGTATCTATGAACGTTATTTTCTTACCCGCATGCTCCGCCTGATATGCGCCTATGTGCTGTGTGATGCCGCCGGATTCTTTTGCCACGACATTCGTTTTCCGTATGGTGTCGAGCAGCGTTGTCTTGCCGTGGTCAACATGCCCCAAAACGACCACGATGGGTGGTCGCATGCCGGTTTGTACAGTTTTTTCGGTTTCTTTTTTTACCATGCTCATTCTTTTTTAATTGCCCGCCGTATCGCTTCACGCTCTTCATCGGTAAGATGGTGCCTAGATTCCCCCCGTATAATTGCTTTGGCGTATATCCGCGTCCCTTCGCGGGAAAACAGGCTGGAAACAATAACGCCGTTATCCGAAGAATCGAGAAGTGCGAGCGCAAAAGACTGATCGCCGCCGGTATCGTCAAAGGGATTAAAACGGACCAATCCGACTTTTTGTATGCTCGTTTCGGCCATAACATCAAGACGGGCAACATCATTGCGGACCATTTTTAACTCATCGGTCATTTCGCGCACTCTTTTATTCTGGTCTGCCAAAATGCCTTCGAGCCCCTCACCCTTCCCGAGATGAAAAAACGTATCGAACCGCTGCTTCAGCATAAACACGACAACAAGCGAGCCAAAGGAAAAAATAAGCGCCACAATGGCAGCCGCAAGGGGCATTACCGATGTAAGAGACTCATTCATGGGGTTAAAATTACAGATTCAGCATAGCCCGTTTCGCTTATAAAATAAAGCCTTGTGTCAAAAAGAAAAAACTCCTCTTTGTGGGAGGAGCTGTTGGTGCTTATTGCACCGCGATGTTGAAAAAATCATGGGATTTTAGAGAATCGTATACCTGCATATAGAGCGCGGCGCTCCACATCTGCTCACGATCTCCCAACCCCCCACCAGCTTCGGGGTCGTACCACTCATAAAACCCTTTAAGGTGATTCCAGCAGATAAGCGCTTCGGCGCTCCACAAACCGCGCCTCATGCAAATAAGCGCAAGGATGGCGTATCCGGTAATGAACGGCCAGATGGTCCCGTACTGATCGGTAAATGCCTGAACGGATTTTGGAATATCCGTATTTTCAGATGAATTGTTATTCACCTTAAACCCGTACTGACACGCGACGGTCTTATATGCTTCGCAAACGGATTTGTACCGCGCCTCAGGAACAATGTAGAAAAGAACCGCAAGCGATTCTCCAAACGTATCAAAATCTTCGCTGCCAAGACGGTCGCGATAATATGAACCGTTCCAAAATGCGCGTTCGATTGCGTTAAGAAGCTTATACGCTTTCTCGTGCTCATGCATAAGAACATACGCACGGTACATGAGAGCATTCACGGAAAGAAGCGCCGTATCATCAAGATAAACCATGACGTCACGCCAATCGCCGCCGTATACAAGCCCGTCATCCCGCATAAGATTCCGCTCGACGTATTCAGCCGCACGCCTGATGTGCGGTTTCATGGCATCAAGGAATTCGGTATCGCCCGTCAATGCTCCGTAGTGGTAACACCCGATAATGAACAGAGGCTCAGTATCGGCGCTCCATGGCGTAATGTTCTCGAAGGAAAAACCCTTTTTCCAGAGACCCTTCTTTACGTAAAGTTTTACCTGCTCAACAAAGCGCAGAGGATGCGTCACGAAGTCCCAAAAATGAATACGCATGAAGCCAAAACGGCTCTGCAGGAACATGATGGGGATTTTCCCGGATGATTTCTGACGCGCAGCGATACCTGACAAGTGAGCTTTTGCCACATCGGCTCTGCCCATTTGAACAAGAACATTCAGTCCGGCAAGCACAAAATCGCGCGTCCAATACTGATATTTGTAACGCAATGTTCCGGCGTATATGCCACGCGGGCCGATACACCGCTCCACAACATCCTTCGCCTGCTCATACCTGGCTTGGGCTTTCACCGGTCCGTAGCGCATAGCATTCCTCCAACATCATATTTTTTAAATGATCGCTTTGTGTTTCAAGCCTACCAAACTATGCGCAAGGGCGTCAAACAAATTTTTATATGAGCAACAACGCCGTAAACAAAAAAACCGTTTTTCTATATTTAAAAACGGCTTACCTATCGTTTTTCAAATTCATGTTTTCTTTTTTGTTCCACCGTATTGCGGAAGGGGTGGGATTCGAACCCACGGTACCCGGTAAAGGGTACACCTGATTTCGAGTCAGGCGCCTTCGACCACTCAGCCACCCTTCCTTGAATTCACAATACCACTAAACCGCGACCCGGAAAAAGCAAACGTCTCCGTCCTGCATAATATACTCCTTCCCTTCAACGCGCCATAATCCTTTTGTTTTTAATGCGGCCTCCCCGCCATATTCAACAAAATCCTTCCAATTCCCGATTTCCGCGCGGACAAATCCCCGCTCGAAATCCGTGTGAATAACGCCGGCAGCACTGGGCGCCTTCGTCCCCTTCATGATGGTCCAGGCGCGGGTCTCTTTGGGCCCCGACGTGAAAAAAGTTATAAGACCAAGAAGCGAATACCCCACGCGGATAAGTTGGTCCAAACCGCTTTCTTTCATCCCCAACTCCTTCAAATATTCCCGTGCTTCTTCCTCCGAAAGGTCCGCGAGTTCCGCCTCTATCTTTGCGTTCACCGCTATCCCGACGCTTCCGGACGGGATATATGCGGATATGTCCGCCGCGGCTTCATCCACATTAAAAACATACATAACCGGCTTTAACGTCAGCAAATTCAAGTCGCGCAATGCCGCGCGTTCTTCTTCGGTCATTTCCACCGAACGCGCCGGTTTCCCGGAAGCAAACGCTGCGTGTATGCGGTCAAGCAGAGCAACGTATTCTTTTGTCGTGGCATCTCCGGAACCGGCCCGGACCTTTGGGGCGACGGAATCGAGGCGTTTTTCCAGCGTTGCCTTATCCGCAAAAATAAGCTCGTACTCGATAACTTCCATGTCGTCCTTGGGGCTTACGGCCCCATGCACGTGCAGAACGTTGGGGTCTGCAAACACACGAACGACATTCACGATAGCGTCCACCTCGCGGATGTGCCCCAAAAAAGCGTTACCGAGGCCCTCCCCCTGCGCCGCACCGCGAACCAGCCCCGCGATATCAACAAATTCCACGGTCGCGGGAATTGTTTTTTCCGATCTTGAAACATCAGACAGTTTCCACAAGCGCTCATCGGGGACCGGAACAATGCCTTTATTGGGGTCTATTGTCGCGAATGGATAATTCGCAATAAGCACCTGCTTTCGTGTCAGGGCCTGGAACAGAGTTGATTTTCCGGCGTTGGGAAGGCCGACGATACCTATTGCAAGAGACATATGTTCATTCGTGCGGGGTCACTACGAACATCCGCCGGCGCGTCATATATATGGGGTTTGCCGGTCCGGCGGGTTTGTTGGAGACGACAGAAAAATTCACGGCATTAAACTCCCGCAACCATTCCTCTTCCGACAAAAATGTCGTACCGTTCTTGATACCGAAGGTCTTATTGAAACTTGCGCCGTGAGCCGCGCATAATTTCCGCTCGAACGCATTCGCGGGAGTATCTTCGTAAATGACGATGGCGTCGCGCGTGACCCGCGCCGCCTCATGCAGCAATTTCCTGAAGTTCGAGGCGTGATGCAATACGAACACAATGACCGTTGAATCGAACGATTTATCTTCGAACGGAAGGTTTTCGCCGTCGAATACAAGAAAATCTATGTCCCATTTGCGCCCGTCACGGACATCAATTCCCACAACATCGGCGGATAATTTTTTCTGCAGCACATGCGCCAGGGCGCCGTGTCCGGTTCCCAGGTCTAAAATGCGCGTTTTTGGTTTTACGAATTGCGCAATTTCATGCGCCCGCTGATGCGCCGCAAGTTCATAAACCGGCATTAGGATTTTCTGCAACATTCCGGTCATTTTATTTTTTTATCCGCCGCTTCCTCTTTCGCGTATACGCCTCTATGCTCCTCCGGCAACATTGCCGCAATCGTCTCGCCTATTCTATCCGCCTGCTCCTGCAGGCGACGGTGTGTTTCTTTGAACGCCGCGAGCTCTTCTTTCGTGATCTTTTCTCCCCGCCCGCGTTTCCGCAATACATCCTCAAGCGGAGCAATGTCGACCGGCTCAAGCTCAATGGACGAGCCGACATGATATGTCGCGTCGACTTTCTTTGCAAATCCTTTCGCCAATTCGGCGATTCCCTCAAAACTGATGCTTCCTCCGCGCACCTCAAGAGCCGTGGGAATTACCCGCGAACCTGTTTTGTGCGCGAGAAAAACCGGCCCCACGCGGGCGTGCTTCATTTTACCGTCGGTGGTCATGGGATGAATTGCTATCCACGGAGTTCTCCCCTCCTCCATCGTCTCGCCCAACGCATCGAAATTATCCGGATTGAATACGCCCATTTTACCGCCACCTTTCCGTTTTTTATATTCCAATGGCGTAAAATTTTCCCGCCCCGCGATATTCATTACGATCTGCTGTGCTGTGAGACCGAACAATACGGATTCCGGCGCAACCTGCATATTAAAATCCC
>Ga0082335_1005294_pt1 | contig 18013 bp, 11 predicted proteins | sample Subgrocontami58m_FD_72375 | JGI IMG/M metagenome (GOLD analysis project Ga0082335, IMG submission 72375) | Subsurface groundwater microbial communities from S. Glens Falls, New York, USA - GMW37 contaminated, 5.8 m (SPADES assembly) (version 2) ... | reverse complement strand
GGGGGGCCCGCGCGCCCCCCCCCGGCGGGCGGGGGGCGGGGCGGGGGGGAGCAGGTCCATCGCGTTGTCGACCAGGACGCCCGTGGGCTCCCCCGCTGCGTCGCGCAGGATCTCGCCGCCGTGCGGCTCCGCGGTGTCGCGACCGACGCCGGCGAGCTCGAGCGCCTTGCGGTTGGCGATGCCGGCGTGCCCGTCGACCCGCACCAGGAACACGGGGCGGTCGGGCACGGCCTCGTTCAGCGCGGCGTTCGTCGGCAGTTCCTTCTCGCCCCAGTCGGCCTGGTCCCAGCGCCGGCCGATGATCCACTCGCCGGCCGGGGTCTGCGCAGCGCGCTCGCGCACGGCGGCGATGACCTCGGCGAAGCTCTGGGTGCCCTTCAAATCCAAGCGCCCGGTCAGGAGCAGACCGAGCGAGCAAAGGTGGACGTGCGCGTCGATCATTCCTGGGACCACCGTGGCGCCGTGCAAGTCGATGACGCGCGTCTCCGGGCCGCATTGCGCACGGACTGCGACCTCGCTGCCGATCGCGAGGATGCGGCCGTCCCGGGTCGCGATCGCCTCGGCACGGGGCCCCTGGACCGGATGGACGTTTCCGTTCACGAACAGCGTCCCGGCCCGGTCGGGATCCGCGGCGGCGGGAACGGCGAGGACCGCGGCCAGGGCGAGCGCGAGCATCAGGAAGTGGACCATGGGTCGATCTCCGGATAGGCTGAGTGGGTGAAGTGGAGGACTGTAGCATGGTCGATCAAGTCAAGCACGCGAAGGCGATGGCGAAGCTCGATGCGAAGATCCAGGTCCTCAAGGGGCAGATGGTCAAGCTGCTCAAGAAAGGCGGGCGCAGAACGGTCCCCGACTACGTCTTCACGGCGAGCGACGGCAAGCCGCTCGAGCTCTCGCAGGCCTTCGGGAAAATGCGCGACCTGATCGTGGTGCACAACATGGGGCGTAGCTGCCCGTACTGCACCCTGTGGGCGGACGACTACAACGGCGTGCTGGCCCATCTCGAGAACCGCGCCGCGTTCCTCGTGACCAGCCCCGACGATCCCAAGATCCAGCGCGCGTTTCGCCGGGAGCGCGGCTGGAACTTCCGCATGGCGTCGACGAAGGGGTCGACCTTCGCGCACGACATGGGCTTCGAGCCCCAGCCGGGGCAGTATTGGCCCGGCTTCACCACCTTCCGACGCGAGCAGGGCGGGCCCATCCAGCGGGTGGGGAGCGGAATCTTCGGGCCGGGCGACGATTACTGCAGCGTCTTCCACTTCTTCGACCTGCTCGCGGACGGCATCGGGAGCTGGGAGCCGCGGTTCCGGTATCCGAAGCGGTAGGGGGGGCTTCAAGCGCGATCGCGCGCGGCCTCCGCCGCAACCGACGGAACTACGGGTTATACGGATTGCACGGATTGTCCAACGGCAGAAGGTGCGATTCCTCGCAAGATCGTCGAAAATGCGACGATGTTGCCGGTGTGTGATACGGATCGCATCACGCGGTCGGCGGTGCGAGCAGTTCGACCAGATCGCGCACGTCGAGCGCAGGGTCGAGCTTCTTGAACCAGTGTCGGCAGGACGGACAGGCGGTGACGAGGGTGCGCGCGCCGGTGTCGGCGGCTTCGCGCAGCCGGGTCCGGCCGATCTCGCGGGCGATTTCTGGGTTCGAGCGCGGGAGCAGCCCGCCCGCACCGCAGCACCCGGCGTCGCGCCGGTTGCGCACGAACTCCCGCGGCGGCTCCCCGAGCGCCTGGCCGAGCAGCACCCGCGGCGGCTCGTACGTCCGCCGATAGCGCCCGAGGAAGCACGGGTCGTGGTAGACCGCGGGCTTGACGTCGAGCGGGGCGCGCACCATCCACGCCGCGTGGTCCATGAGGAATTCGCTGACGTGAGCCACGCGCGGCGGCAGCAGGTAGCCGTTCTCCGGGTAGCGCGTCTCGAACGTATGGGCGCACGCGGGACACGAGGTGATCACCGTGGCGAAGCGCGACAGCGCCTCGTGCTGCCGCTGCGCTTGCGCGCGAAACGTCTCGACGTAGCCGCCCGAGAGCGCGGGATAGCCGGTGCAGCCTTCGGTCGCGGCGTACACCGTGAACTTCACGCCGAGCCACTCCAGCAGGCGGATCGTCGCGCGCACCACCTCGGGCTGATGGGCCAGGGCGACGCAGCCGGGAAAGTAGGCCACCGGCGCGTCCCCTCGGCGCAACCGTGCCGGGACCGCATCGTCGATCGCCCGGGAAAGGTCGCGGCCGAACGGATTGCCGTGGCGGCGCAGCGACTCGTCGACTCTCCGGACCGCCGGCGGTTCCGCGCCCGCCCGCACCGCAAGCGCGCGCGCCGCCTGGAAATGGTCCGCCACCTCGATCCGGTGCTCGCAGTGGGTGCGGGAGTGCAGGCACTCCGAGCAGCGGTAGAAGGGCTGCGCGGTCGCCGGGGTCAGCGGGAGGCTCCCGGTCATCACCTGCCGGACCACGTGGGCCTTGGCGGTCGGGGTGTCGGACTCGCTCCCGCTGGCAAGCGCCACCGGGCAGGCAAACCGGCACATCTTCGGACAATTCGCGCAGTACGAGACGGCCTTGCGGTGCGGCTGCAGAATCTCGGGAATCATGGCGGCCCCCCTCTCGCACTCATGGTTCGCTCCTGCCCGTAATCGCCGCCGCCTTCCCGAGCAGCGGTCGCGACTCCCGTTGGTCCACGAAAGGCACGGTCGCTATGGAATGAACCTTGCCTATCCGGTTGACCCACCGACGGCTACCCGTGGTAGCGCTGTAAGCGTTGTGCGGGACGGCTTTGGCCATGCCGGGGACTACTACCAGCAGCATCCTGGTGTGTCAACCGGATAGGCATGGAATGAACCGGGCTACGTCCGGGGGCTTCCCGTTCCCGGCGCCCCGGGCGGCCGAAGTCCGAGCTTGCCCGGGTTGAGCATGTTGTCCGGGTCCAGCACGTCCTTGATCGCCTGCAGCACCGCCATCCCGCGGCCGTGCTCCTCTTTCATCCACGCCGCCTTCGAGAGGCCGATCCCGTGGTGGTGCGAGATCGTCCCGCCGGCCGCGAGCGTCGCGCGCATCCCCGCGTCCCAGATCGCGCGGTACAGTGCCTGGCTCTCCTGCGCCGTCTCCGCGCGCGCGGCGAACGTGAAGTAGATCGAGCACCCGTCCGGGTAGGCATGGGAAAAGTGCGCCATCACCATCGCCTTGCCGCCGATCGCGGCGCGCACGGCATCGTAGAGCGGCATCAGCCGGCGCCATGTGGTGGCGACTTCCATCGTGTCCGCGAAGGCCCCGCCGTCGAACACCGCCGAAAGCCCGTAGCTCACCTTGTAACGGTGCTCCCACCAGAGCCGCGCCGGGTCCGGGCCCAGGTCCTCGCCGCCGGCGGCGAGGCAGGCGCGCGCCGCCACCGCCTCCTCCGCCTGCACGATCTCGCGCGCGCCCTCGAAGGTCAGGATCAGCAGGCACTGCTTGGGCAGCAGCGGGGTGAGTGCCTGCGCCATCCGCGGGTGGGCGATCGCGAACCGCTGCGCATGGTGCATCATCGCCTTGAGCAGCGAGGGCGGCTTCGGCTCGTCCTCCGGCCCGGATTCGCCCGACAGCGCGGCCTGGCCTTTGCCCGAGCCGATGATGAACGTGTCGAGCTCGTCGTAGAGGCGCACCGCGGCGGGAAAGACGCCCAGGCGAAGCGTCTTGCGGATCGCCTCGGTCCCGGCCAGGACCGAACCGAACTGAAAGGCGCGGAAACCGCGGCGCTCCGGCTCCGGATGGATGCGCAGGGTCGCCTCGGTGATGATGCAGAGCGTGCCTTCGCTCCCGACCAGCAATTGGGCGATCCCCGGGCCGACCGCGGAGCGGGGCGCGGCCTTGGTCTCGAGGACCGAGCCGTCGGGGAGGACGGCGCGGTAGCTCACCACCATGTCTTCGATCTTGCCGTAGCGGGTGGAAAGCTGCCCCGCGGCGCGGGTGGCGAGCCAGCCGCCGAGAGTGCTGCAGTAGATCGACGACGGGAAGTGGCCGATCGAGCAGCCATGTTCGGCGACTGCGCGCTCGAGCAGCTCGCCGTTGATCCCGGCCTCGGCGGTGACGGTGAGGGAGACCTCGTCGATCTCGAGCACCCGGGCCATGCGCTTCATGTCGAGGACGATGCCGCCGTGGATCGGGGTGGTCCCGCCACAGACGCCGCTGCCGCCGCCGTAGGGAATGAGCGGGACGCGGAGCCGGCGCGCGAGCGCCAGCGCCTTCTGGACGTCGGCGGTGGAGGAAGCCCAGAGGACCGCATCGGGGAAGTGCTCGAGCACGCCGTGGAGCGCGGCGATCGTCGTATAGGGCCAGCAGTCGCGGGCGCAGGCGAGCCGGTCGAGGTCGGCGAGCGAAGCGGCGTCGGCGGGCCATTCGGCGCGCACGGCGTCGACCACGCGTGGGTCCGGCGGTGGGATTTTCTGCTCGGTCATGCTCGGGGCCTCGCGAGGAACGCGGAGACTTCGTCCAGGGGGACGCCCAGCGGGCAGAGCAACTCCGATTCGGCGCGCGCCGTGGGACGCTCGAGGTCGACCGCCGGGAGGGGAAGAGTGGGCAGGGCGCGGGCGAACCCGGCGGCGAGGACCCAGCGTGGGTAGGGTGAGGTCGGCGGCTCGGAGAAGGGCGCGGGCCTGGGGGAAACCGCCGGCGAATCGGGGGATGTCGGCACGGTCGGGTCGGAAGGAAGCCACGGCCGGCCCCCGGCTGCCGGCGCGGACGTCACGGCCCGGTTCGGTCCCATCTCGCACAGCCCGCAGCCGATGCAAGCCTGGGCGCGCGGGATCGCTGCGATCTCGGCGGCCGAAAGCGGGAAGATCCCCTCCGGCGCGAACTGGGCGCGGAACGTCTCGCCGCCGCGCCGGCGGCCGAATCCCATCATGCGGGCGCCGGCGCGCAGGGTGTGGAGCGCAAAGTGGATCGCGAGATTGGCGAGCGCCTGGAGCCTTTTCATCGCGCGGACTCCACGCGGGCGCCGAGGAAGACGATGGCCAGGTCCGCGGCGAGCCTGCCGGTGATCGCGCAGACGGCCAGGCCGCACCCGCGGTCGGGATAGGACCACCCGGCGAGCACGCCGCCGGCGGCGAACACTCCCGGACGCGCGCCCTGCGGTCGGAGGCGCGCGTCGACGCCGATCCCGGCGTCGAACAGCGGTTGATGGGCGCGCCACGATGCCTCGGTGAGGGACATGACTCCGGCGCTCTCCGCGGTGCGGCCGCCGGTGAGGACGGGGAGGCCGAAGACGGTCTCGCGCAGGCGGCCTTCGCGGGCGAGGCCGCCGCCGAGGAATTTGCCGGTGGCGAGGATGACGGCGCGGGGATCGATATCCCGATGGCCGACGCGGAAACCGAGTCCGTCGCCGCGGAACGACGCCGCAGCGAAGAGGACCTCGACCCCGCGGTCGCGCAGGGCCTCGTCGAGCGCGGTCTGCAGGCGCCATCCCGGGACCGAGGGAGAGGCGGCCAGGGTCTCGGCGATCGGAACGCCGAGGAGCTCCTGCCCCTCGCGCAGCCGCTCGACGATTCGCCGGTATCCGAAGACCGGCGGGACGAGGATCGCGCGCAGCGCCCCGGCCGGGCGCTCGATGCGGGGCAAGCCGTGGTCCTCGATCCAGCGCGCGGCGTCGGGCATGCGGATCGACGGGGGAGCCCCTGGGAGCGAGCCGGGGACTTCCACGGCGTCGGCGACGCCGCGCGCGAGGCCGCGGTCGCGCGCCTGGAGCAGCGCCTCGACGACCGCGCGGGGGCGCCAGCCTTCGAGCTCGGGGAGCGCGAGCACGCCGATCCGGCCCGGCGCGCCGCGCGACAGTTCGCCGGCCGCCATACCCGCCTGCACGCGGTCGGCGAAGCGGACGTCCCCCGCGGCGGACGCGTAGAGTCCCAGGGGCCCGGCGAGCGCGGCGGGTCCGCCGTCGAGGAGCGAGGCCAGGATCTCGAGGGCACCCTCGGCCTCACCGCGCGCGCGCGTTCGCTCTCCTTGACAGAGGATCGCGATCGGGTGGTCGGGACGCTCCCGCAGCAACCGCTCGAGCGAAATCTCCTGCGCCGCCGCGGCATCGCCCGAGACGCTCATGGCGTCCGGGTCGGGCTCGATCCAGTCGACCGCGCCGGAGGAGAGGGCGGTGGCGCCCCAGGCTTTGCGCGTGAGGACGACGGTGGCGCCGGCGCTGCGGGCGACGGCCGCGGCGACCGCTCCGGCGACTCCGCCGCCGATCACGAGGAGGTCGATGGCGCTCACGGCGTCCTCCCTCCTGCGCGTGGGCGACCCGGCTGCCGCCGTCGAACTGGGTGCCACTCGTGGGAGCATGTTGGGAGGGGGATGCCGTCCGTCATGACCGCCTCCCGCGGGCGCCGCGCCCCAGCTCTTCCTGCGCGAGGGCAGCGCCGTCGAGCACGGGCCGGCGCCGCCGCCAGCGCTCCTGGTGGAACTCCTCGAGCCGTGCGCGCTCCGTGTCGCGGTCCCAGCCGAGCCGGTCGCGCAGGATCGCGGCCGCGGCTTCGGCGCATCCGGCTCCCTGGCAGGCGCCGGTCCCCAATCGGGTGCGACGACGCACGTCGCCCAACGTGAGGGCCTGTTCGCGCTCCACGGCGAAGTGGACTTCCGCCTCCAGCACGGGCTCGCACGGGCAAAGCATGCGCCCCTGGCGCGGGTCCTGCCGGATCCGGTCGAGCACTTCCCGCGCACGCGAGCCATAACGCGCATACAGGCGCAAGAGGGTCGCACGGTCGAGCAGGTCGCGACCGGCGTCGAGGATCGCCTCGGGGGTCGCCAGGTCGCCACCGGGGAGCGGCAGCGTGGCGGTGCGGCAGGAGACGTTCGCGCCGGCGAGCCGCTGGATCCCCGTGCCGGCGGCTTGCCGCAGCTTTTCCAGCACCGCGTCGGTGGCTTCCTCCGCCATCAGGCGGTAGGCGGCGAGCTTGCCGCCGACCAGGGAAAGCAGGCCGTCCACGCCGTCGGACGTCGCGTGGTCGATCACCTCGTGGTCGCGGCTGAGGGCGTCTTCGATAGTGCCCCACTCGAAGAGCGTCGGGCGGATCGCGGCCCACGTGGTCGAGAGACGGTAGCGGCGGATCCCCGGGATCACGCTCTCGATCCCCTCGAGCAGGTATTCGACCTCGTCCCCGGTGACCGGGATGTCGTCCGGGTCGCCGTAGTAGTCGTCGTCGGTGGTGCCGATGATCGAGTAGTTGTCATGGGGCAGGATGAAGATCTGGCGGCCGTCGACCGCGGTGGCGACCACGCCGAGGTTGGAGACGCGCCGTTCGACCACGACGTGGACCCCTTTTCCCGGGCGGATGCGGAGCTTCGCGCCGGCGATTCCGGCCATGCGCGGGAGCCACGGGCCGGTGGCGTTGACCACGATGCGCGCGAGCGCGGTGTCGCGCGTGCCGGCGAGGGTGTCGCGGATGTCGAGTCGGGAGATGCCGTTCTCGCGGTCCCGGCGGAGGGCTTCGACCTGCGCGTGGTTGCGCACGGTCGCGCCGGCCTCGCGCGCCGAGAGCGCGTTGAGCAGGCACAGGCGGTGGGCGTCGATCCCCCACTCGTCGAAGGTGAGGGCGCGACGAGTGCGGGGGGTGAGGCCCGGCTCCAGGCCGAAGGCTTCCTCCGCGGTCAGGCGGCAATGGGGGCGGCCGTGCTTGAGCGGGACGGCGAAGCGGTCGTAGGCCTCGAGGTAGGTCTCGATCAGATCGGTCATGAGGCGGCTGCCGGGGCCATCGCCGAACAGCGGCATGAGGAGCGGGATGCGCCAGATCAGGTGCGGGCAGATCTGCTGGATGTAGCCGCTGTCGAGGCAGGACTTGCGGGTGGTCTTGACGTCGTGGAGCAGGTAGCGCAGGCCGCCGTGGAGCATCCCGCTCGATCCGCCGGTGGCGCCCGCGCCGAAGTCCTCCTGCTCCAGGAGCAGCGTGCGCAGGCCCCGGAGGGCGCAATCGCGGGCGATGCCGCAGCCGTTGACTCCGCCGCCGATCACGGCCACGTCGAAAGGGTCGGACATGGCAGAGAGTATCGGGCGCGCGGAAAGGAGAGTCAAGGACGCCGAGCGCGCGCCTTCGCCCGCTCGAGCAGGGCCAGGAGCTGCGGCTGCCCGGGTCGGATCGCCAGCGCGCCGAACGCGAAGGCGGGCGCACGAGGTTCACCACCCGAGCGTACGAAGAGCGCGCTTGCGCTACCACGGCAGGGACTTCACCCCGAGGACGAACGGCGCCTGGGTGAGCGGAACCAGGAGGGGAATCCACCCCCAGGCGCTGCCGCGGGCCTTGGCGTCGCGCAGGCTCCACGTGGCCAGGCCCAGGATCAAGGCCACCAGCGACGCGATGATCCACGGGGACTCCGACGGGCCCGTGAGCGCGGCGGCGGTGTAGAAGTACCGCACCTTGGCGTGCACGCTCACCAGGACCACCCATAGCGCGGGGAAGAAGGACAGCACGAGCGCCAGTTGCCCTTCGGAACTCCACAGACGCTCGGACTTGCGGTGGCGCTCCCAGCGCGCCAGGATCGCCAGCGCCATCCAGGCCGCGGCGAACGAAAGACCGAGCCGGGAGGCGATCCCCGCTTCCGCCATTTGCCGCGGGTCGAACGCCGAGACCAGCACGCCGATGATGACGGCGACCGCCAGCACTACCACCAGCATATGGTGGATCCGCAGGGGGGCGGCTGGTTCGGACGAGTCTGTCATCGTCGATCTCCGTGCGCTCGGGCGCTGTGCCGTGGATCAGCGTTCTGCCCTCTCTCTACTCTCCCATCGGCGGGTCCATGCCGGCCAGCCGAACCGTCTTCCCGTCCACGGACAAAGGCCGCCGCCTGGATCGCGCGCGGGTCGGCTTCGAAGGCGAACCCGCGCAGCAGCTCGCTGCGCAGAGTGGGGGTACGTCGCTCATTTCCCACCGGCGGCGTGAGCGCGCAGGAGCGTATCCCAGCGCGAGTCGGCGTGCAGCGGGGCGAGGTCGGAATCCGCGCGCAGGTGAACGAAATCCTGGAGGCCCGCTGCGATCGATTTTCCCAGGTGCTCGAACGCGCGGTCGCGCAGATTCCCGGACTTCTCCGCGGCGATCGGGCGCGGCGCGGCGGTCGGGCTTCCCTTCCCGGCGCTTCGCAGCGCGAAAATGCACGCGAGGTTGTAGTGGGCAGTGACCCGCATTTCACGGATCCCGGGATCGGCCAGCGCCGCCTTGCGATCCTCCTCGCCGGCCGCGGCAAGGTCCTTCTCGAATCCTTCCAATCCGTCCAGAAAGGTCGTGCCTGCACGGGCGTACTCGCCCCCATTGAGCAGGGAGTATGCCAGGTCCAGGGTCTTGCCCCAGGCGGGCTTATTGGGATCTTCCGCCGACGATTTGAGCTGTCGGGCACAGGCCAGGCTTCCGCGGATGTGCGGCTCCAATTGCGGGGCCAGTTTCATCGCCATCTCGAGATCCGCGACGGCCGCGGCGAACCGGTCCTGCTGCAGGTGCACTTCTCCCCGAAACCATACTGCCTCCGCATTCATGGGGGTCGCGAGCAGAGCCTGGTCCAGATCCTTCAGGCCCTCCGTCAGGAGGGACGACGGATCTTCTCCCTGCTTGGCCAGGTGAATTCCCCACTTGGCGCGAAGTCCGCCGCGCTTTGCCAGAGCGACCGGGTCCCCCGGGCGAAGATCCAGCGACCGGTCCAGGCAGGCGAGCGCCGTCGCGTAAGATTCTGTGGGATCCGCTCCCGTCCCGATCCGAAGGGTGCCGACATTGACGAGCAAGTCCGCGCGCGCGATCCAGGTCGCCCGGGACGCGGGCGCCAGTTCCAGCGCTTTGGCGTAGGCGGCGTCCGCTTCCGCGAATGGCACGCTCGGATCTTGCCCTACGCTAGAGCCATAATAAGCGGCGTTCGCGCCGACTCCGGCGAGCGTGCGCCACACCAGAGCCGACGTCGGGTCGATCTCGAGGGCCTTGCCGTAGCGCTCGCGCGCGGTCCGATAGAAGGGGCTCGGATCGACCCGGCGAGCCGCGGCGAGGATGCCTCGATTCATGGCGAGGTCGCCCCAGCGCTTCCAGCCGTCAAAGGAGCCTGGGGCCAGCTCGACCGCCTTGGCGAAATCGGCATCGGCGGCGTCGTTCCATGGGGCGGATTCCTCGCCTCGTTGCGCCCTCGCGGTCGCCCAAATCATCCGCGCTTGCCCCCGGTCCTCCCAGATCGCCGCGCTCTGCGGGGCCAACTGCAGCGCCTTGCTCAAGTCGTCCACCGCTTGGGCAAACAACTCTCCCGGGTCTTCGCCCCGGTCGGCGCGGGCGTGGCCGCGCGCGAGTCGGAGATTTCCGCGTTGCATCCAGGCTTCCGGAGCGGTCGGATCCAGCTCGAGGGCCCGGTCATAATCGGCATCCGCCTGCGCGAACGGCCCGGAGGGCTCGTCCCTTTGGGCCCGTTGCAGGAAACCCAGATTGTGGCGCACCATGCCGCGCCCTCTCAAGGCCTCGACCCGGTGCGGATCCAACTCGAGCGCGCGGCCGAAATCGGATTCCGCTTTGCGGAGCGTCTCCGCCGCATCGCCGCCGTGGGTCATCAAGTGAGTGGCCTGCGCGGCGCGCGCCAAACCTCGCACGGTCCGGGGCTCCGGTCGATCCGGCGCCAGTTCGATGGCCTTGCTGCACTCGGCTTCGGCATCGGCGAATCGAGCGGTCGGATCCTGGCCATGTCCGCTGAGGTAGGTCCCCCAGTACAGATTCACTCCGCCACTCCTCCGCCAAGCGGGTTCCGAAGTGGGGTCGAGCTCGCGCGCCTTGGCATAGTCCGCCAGAGCGCACTGGTATTCCGCCCCGGGATCCTCTCCCCGATTCCAGGCCGCGAAGCCGATCTGGTAGTGCGACCGCGCGCGAGCGATCCAGTGCGGGACGTATCCGCGGTCCGATTCGAGCGCGCGCGTGTAGGTAGCGATGGCCCCCGGCGCATCTCCGGCCGAGAGGGCGATCCAGGCCAGGCCCTCGAAGGCCTCTTCGAGCTGGGGATCCTCGCGCACGGCGTCCTCCAGCAGACCGCGGGCGCGCTCGGTTGCTTCCGGCGTTCCCTCCGAGTATGCCGCCTCGAGGCCGTGCGCACATGAGACCCTCGCGTGGGGGAGTGCGGAGAGATCCGCAGCGTCGAGGGCGTGCAGATCCGCTTGCAGCGCGTTCCGCAATGTGCGCGCTTCGGCATCGCGCGCCGCGAGATCCGCGTCCGGCGGCCTCGAACGCGCGGCCTGTCCCCCCAGACCCCCTTTCCGCAGCGCCCCCGACTCCTTGAGCCGCAGGCCTTCCTCCTGCGCCCAGTTCTCCCGCAACTCGCGAATTCGATCGCCGTATCGGAGTGCCTCGAGCACCATCCGCTCATACCGGCTGGGCGCGTAGGTGGAATCCTTCTTCAAGGCATCGTTCTGCGCCTGCAGGGCCGTATCGAACCGCTGGAGTGCGCGATGCAGGCGCCCCAGATGGTAGTGCGGCTCCGGCCGTGCCGGCTCGCGTCGCACCGCGTCGGCGACCGCCGCGGCGAGCCTGTCGGCATACTCCGCGCTCTGTGCCGCGGGCAGGCCGGCGCGGCGCAGTTTCAGCACGGCGTCGAGATAGAGCTCCGCCTCCTTGCGCAGGTCGGCGAGCACCTTCTCGACGAGCTGCCGCTTCTCCGCCTCCGCCTGCGCGCGCCCGATCCGCTCGCGCTCCTGCTCCTGCACGGCGCTCCACGCGCGCCAACCCATCGCGAGCGCGACCCCGGCCGCCAGCAGGACGGCCGCCGCAGCCGTCGCGATGACCTTGCGGCGCTTCGCCCAGCGCGCGCCCGTTTCCCACCAGGCCTCGGGCCGCGCCTGGATCGCCTCTCCGGCCAGCAGACGCGCGCAGTCCTCCGCCAGCGCGCGCGCGCTCGCGTAGCGCCTGGTCTTCTCCCGCGCCATCGCCTTGAGGCAGACGGTCTCGGCGTCCCGGTCGATCGCCGGGTTCACGCGCCGGGGCGCGACCGGGTCCGTGTGCATGACGTTCAGGACCATCTCCATCTGCGTCGTGCCGGAGTACGGCGCACGGCCGGTGAGGAGCTCGTAGAGGATCGCCCCCAACTGGTAAACGTCGCTACGCTCGTCCACCTCGCGCACCCGTCCCTCCGCCTGCTCCGGGCTCATGTAGGCGGGCGTGCCCATCAGGGTGCCGGTGCGCGTGCCTTTGGCTTCGCCGGAATCGACCATCCGGGCCAGGCCGAAGTCCATGACCTTCAGGCGATCGCGGCGGTCGCGGATCACGTTGGAGGGTTTCAAGTCGCGGTGGATGACGCCGGCCTCGTGGGCGGCCTGGATCGCCTCCGCGATCTCCTGCGTCATGCGCACGGCGACGCGCGGAGGCAGTCCCGGGGCGGATCCTTGCGGGCCTTTGGCCGGTGCGAGACCCGCGGCGACGGGGTCGGCGAGGATGCGGTCGAGCGGAATTCCCTCGACGAATTCCATCGCAAAGTAGGTCTTTCCTTCCTCCACGCCGATGTCGTGCACGGCGACGATGCCGGGATGGCGGAGCTTCGCGGAGACCTGCGCTTCGCGTTTGAAGCGCTTCACCGCATCGGCGGAAGCGTCGTCGCCCGCGAGGAGGACCTTCACGGCGAAGTCGGACTCGAGCGCTTCGTGACGCGCCTGGTAGACGACGCCCATCCCCCCGCGGCCGAGTTCGCGGATGAGGGTGTACTTGCCGAATTTGCGCCCGGCCGCGCGGGGAGCGGACGGCTCGGCGTCGCGGCTTTGTAACACCGTCACTGGTCCCGGGGGCACGCGGTTGACGGCGAGGCCGGCGTCGAAAGCCGTTCCTTCGGCGTCGGCAAGGTAGCCGCGGACGACCAGGATTCGGCCGATCGGGCCGCCGCGCAGGGAGTCGAGAAGGTCGGAGGTCGCCTCGGAAATCGTCGTCCCCATTGCCGTCGCGCCCTGTTGACGGATGCGCAGACACTCGTCCAGCGCTTCGCGGGTGATGCGGAAGCGGGTGGCGAGGGCGATGAGGTCCGGATGAGTGCGGGGGAGATCGGCCATGAAGGACGAATATAGCGGACGGCTCGGGGAAGAGATAGGAGATTGAATTCCGGCCCGCTTGGCAGCCTAGCCCGGCGGGCGCGGTGAACGCTATACTCGGCAGGTCGGGCCGGCCCCGCCCGACCGCGGAGACCGACCACGATGCCCAGCCCCTTCCCGGGAATGGACCCCTACCTGGAAGCGCATTGGCGCGACGTCCACAGCCGGCCGATCATCTACTCCTGCGACCAGCTCCAGTCGCGCTTGCCCTCCGACCTCCGCGCGCGCGTCGAAGAGCGCGTGCTGATCGACTCGCCGCCGGCCGCCCCTCGTGCCGCATACCCGGACGTGCGGGTCGTCGAAACCGGACGCCCCTGCGGCCCCGCGCCGGGCACCGCGATCGCGACGCTCCCGGAACCGCTCCTGGGACCCGATCGTCGCGCCAATCCAACCGGCGAGCGAGCGGGCCGGTGAGGGCCGACTGCGGGTCGGCGGACGAGACCAGCCCGAGCGCGACTCGCCCGCGGCGAGCGCATTCCGCTGTTGCGCCGGCCTTGCCGCGGCTATCCTGGTCGCATCCCGCTGGAGGATCGCCATGGGCCCCACCGTCCCCCTCCTTTGCGGATTGCTCCTCGCCCTGCCCGCGGGCGCGGACGACGTCCTCGTCGCCGACGGTCGCAAGCTGACCGGCCGCATCACCGAGGAGTCCGACGACGCCGTGACCGTGCTCACCTACAAGGACGGCCCGATCACGGTCGCGCGCGTCGAGATCAAGGCCCTGAAGCGGGTCAAGAGCCTCTATGACGAGTTCGACACGAAGATGGGCGGGTTCGCAGACACGGCCGAAGGCTGCTTCCAGCGCGGGGAGTACGGTCGCAAGCAGGGCTTGACCTGGCAGGCCCGCATCGAATGGAAGAAGGCGCTGGAGCACGACCCGGACCACGAGCTTGCGCGCAAGGCGCTCGGCGACAAGAAGGGCAAGGACGGCGCCTGGGTCACTTTCGAGCAGCAGCAGGAAGCCAAGGGGCTGGAGATGTTCGAGGGCAAATGGCTGAAGCCGGGGGCGATCGAGCAGATCCGCGCCCAGCGCCACCCGGTGGTCGGCTGGGTCCTCACCGCGTCCTACTTTCAGAACGCGGACCGCGCGTTCCTCGATTCGTGGGGCGAGCGGGCGAAGGAGGCTTCGCTCTTCATGTGGCAGTTGACCGAGGGGCAGATGTACGTCAAGGAGATCACCGTCACCGACAAGGGCGGCCCCGCGGACTTCCTGATCGTGAACCAGGACAGCATGAAGATCCGCCAGGGGGCGTACGCCGAGGCCGGCGCCGACTCGATCAAGGCCCCGGGGAAGATCCTCGCCTACACGTTCTTCCACGAGCTGATCCACTTCAAGTATCCGCGCGGCGACCACTGCCCGAACTGCCGGCACTGCATCATGAGCAGCGATCCGTACGCGAACCAATTGTGCGACGATCCCGACCACAAGACGCCGCCGGAGACGTCGTGCTGGGGGGCGATGCGCGCGCACCACAAGGACCTGGGGCTGAAGCCGCTCACGCGCAAGACGAAGATCGGCGAGGTGCCGGAAACGAAGGTGATCGTCAAAGACCGGTAGGCGGCGCGTCGCCGCGCCCAGCTCCCCGCTCCGGCTCCGGCACGAAACCGGGGCAGATCGCGGCCTCGAGCCACTGGCGAGGCTGGGTTCGCTCCCTGCCTCCGGCTTCGGCTCGGTCAAGGGGCGAATCCACCCCGGCCCGTCGCGTCGAGCCCGTGCAGCGCTCCGCGGGGCCACCGCTCACTCCAGCGGGACCGCGTCCTCGCCCTGCGATTCGACGTCGACGATGCGCGCGCCGTCGATCAGCACCTGGTACTTCACGCCGGGGCGCGCCTTCACCAGCGCCTTGCCCCCTTCGATCCGCACGGGGAAGGGGGACACGACCCGGTGCGGACCGTCCGCGGTCACGGCGAGCGAGTCGACCTCGCCGTCGAGGGCGAGGCGAAGGCTGACCAGCGCGCACGGGTTGATCGACGGCCCCGAGCGCTGCTGGTCCGGGAGCGAGAAGACGTCCGGCAGGCAGCCGGCGAGCGGGCCGTCCGGGTACTGCATCCGCTCCGCGGCGCGCAGGATCCCCTCGGCGAGCTGCCGCCAGTCGAGCGCGTGATCGTGCGGCGCCAGTAGCGTGAGCGCATGGGCGTACACCGTCCCGCACCATTGGACCGGCAGCCCCATCCAGTTCGGCGCGCGCCAATTCGTCGCGCCGTACACCGCCACCGTGGCGTAGGCCATCGTCGGGTAGCGGCTCCATTGGTAGACGAAGGGCAAGCCGCGGAGCGCCCAGGCGCGCGCCTGGGCGAGCCATGCCGCGTCGCCCGTGATCTGAAAGCCGCGGACGTAGCCCGCGACCAGGTGCGCCGCGGCGAGCAGGTCCGGGGTGTGGAGCGAAAGCTCCCAGGTCTGCGCGCCGCGCGGGGTGCGGTAGCGCTTCAGGAATTCGAGCGCGCGCAGTCCGCCCTCCCGCGCCGCCGCGTCCCCGGTTGCGCGGGCGTGCTCCAGGAGGATCTGGGCCTTCTGCGCGATGAAACCGCTCGCGGTGTCCTCGGAGTGGCCGCGCCGGTACGGCCCCTCGTAGCGGAACGACCCGTCGGGCTTCTGTTCCGCGAGCAGCGCCGCCGCCTCGGCGGCGCGCAGGGCAAGCCATTCCTGCGCGCGTCCGGTGACGAACCAGATCGCGTCGTTGCGGACGTGAGCCCCGCCGGGCGCGACCGCGGCGAGCGGGGGGACCTCACCCGTGAGCCGCCACACGGTCGAGGCGTGGTCCGACCAGGGCGCCCGCGGCCAGGTCGGCTCGGCACAGTGGCCCCAGCCCCCCTCGCCGACCAGTGCGCCGGAGAAGGCGGCGAGGCAGAGCGCCCGCTGCGCCGCGGCATCGCGCGGGGATCGGGGGAGCGGCGGCAGGCCGCGTTTCTTCACACACCAATGAACCGCCTCCTCCAAGCCGCCGTCGCCCACGCGCACCACCGCGTCGACTTGCGCCCCGCGCAACGCCATGCGGTGATCCGGCGCACCGTCGAAGAAATTGGGCGTCGCGAACACCGGCTGCAATGCGGGGTCGTCCCAGGTCAGCGCGACCCAGCCGCGCTCGGTCGCCACCGCCATCAGCGGCATCGTGACCTTGAGCGGATCCGGCGCGAAGCGCACGTGCTCCGAAGTCTCGATGTCGAGCGTGGAGGAGGAGGACTCCCCCGCGTCGAGATACTCCAAGCCCGCGAACAGGCCCTCCACCAGCGGGCCGAACACCCGCACCACCGCGCACTCCACCGGGGCGGGCGCGCGCACCCGGATCGACACCTGCCGCGGCGCGACCTCGAGCCGAACCATGGCGCCGGCGGCCTCGATCTCGGCGACCGCCGCCTCGAAGCGGACCGACTGCGGCCGCACCCGGGTGAACAGCGGCACGAAGCCCGCCACCGGAGCCGTGTCCCGCGAGAGGAACCCCGCGATCCCGCTCTCCGCGAGGTCCAGCCGCAGCCCCTCGGCGATCAGCGACCGCCCGCGCAGCCGCAGCGTCTCCCAGGGCGGCAGCAGGTGCACCGTGCGCCGCAAGTCGGGAAAGCCGGGGGCCTGGACCTGCACGTCCACCGGCTCGAACATTTTCCCGGGACCCCGGTCGGTCTCGAACCACTCGGACCCGCCCGCCGGAACCGTGAGCGTGCGATCGCCCACGCTGCACGGCAGGTCGGCCGCGGAGCGGTTCGCCACCCGCACGCGCACCCGGGGTCCCGACGCGTCCACCTCGGCGATTTCGAGCGGGTGCCACCGGATCCGCCAGACCTCCACGCGGTCGATCGCAATCCGCCCGGGACCGTTGCCCGGGTCGAGCCGGAGCCGCGTGAGGGTGCCCTGCACGTCGACGGGCACGGCGTAGTCGTGGAACTGGTCGTCGTGGACCAGGTCGAAGCGGGCGCTCTTGGCCTCGTCCCAGCCGGGCGAGGGCTCGGTCACCCAGAAGACCTGTCCCCCGCCCGCGCCCGCTGCGCGGATCCGCAGCCGGACCTCGCAGGCTCCGTCCACCTGCACGGGAGGGCCGTGCAGGTAGGGGTCGTCGCCCAGCGACTCGATTCGCAATTCGCCGGCCTCGACCGCGCTGCGGCAGGCGTTGGCCGCGCGCCAACCGTCGGGGCCGGAGTCGAACGCCCACTCGGCGACTTTTTCCTCACCGATGCGGGTGGGCGGGTAGGGGTTGACGGGCTGGGCCAGGGCGACGGCCGAGCCGAGGAGCAGGAGGAATGCGGCGGGCGCCGCAACCCGATGGCGCGGCCGGCCGCTGCCGCGAAATCCCAAATCCCAAGACCCAAATCCCGACAAACTCCCAACTCCCAAATACCACCGCCGCCGGCAGCGTCAACTCACCGCTTCTTCCGGGTCGCGCCGCCCGCCTTCGCCTTGCCCCCGGACCGCGCCGCGCGCGTCGGCTTCTTCTTCCCGGGCCGCTTGGCCTTCGGCTTGTCCCCGGCGGAGCTTCGCGCCTCGATCTTCTGCACCGATCCGTCGACCTTGCGCAGCTTCTCCTCCAGCTCCTCGACCCGCTTCTCGAGCGCGGCGACCTTGGGGGCCTCCTCGCGCCGCACCGAGCGGATGAGGCGATCGATCGCCGAGGCGTCCTGGTCCGACAACGTCGCGCGGTAGCGGCGCAGGGCGGGAATCCCCCCGGATTCGCCGAGCGAGTCCAGGCCGTTCGCGGCGGCGCGGCGCACGCGGTCGTGCGGATCGCGCAGCAGATCGACCAGACGCTCGAGCACGCGCTCGCGCTCCGGCCGCTCGAGCACCCGCCCGAGCTCCCCGAGGCTCACCGCGCAGGCGGGACGCGCCCGGTTGGAGGTGGCGCCGCACGCGGCGCGCTCGAGCAGGATCGCGAGGGCTTCCGGCCGGCGCGAAGCGGCCAGGGCGCGGAAGGCGCCGGCCTGGACGTGACCGCCGAAGCCCTCGGTCTTCGCCGCCTTGGCCAGCCGGTCGAACGGCGCCGCCGCGCGCTGGGCGCCGA
>Ga0082335_1005292_pt1 | contig 18021 bp, 14 predicted proteins | sample Subgrocontami58m_FD_72375 | JGI IMG/M metagenome (GOLD analysis project Ga0082335, IMG submission 72375) | Subsurface groundwater microbial communities from S. Glens Falls, New York, USA - GMW37 contaminated, 5.8 m (SPADES assembly) (version 2) ... | reverse complement strand
AGCAAATCTCTCACTCCGGCCGCCGTCGTCCGCTCGTCGAAGCCGGCCTCCTCAACCGTCGCGCCCACGAGCAGCGTCCCATCCTCCCACGGGACCACGTAGCAACGGCTGCTCCAGGTCACGCGGCGCAGCGGCGTGCCGGTCCAGCCGAGCCAGAGCAGCTGACCGCGAACCGGCCGAACCGGCACGCGCACGGCAACGCCGTCGACCGCGATTTCGCCGGACCAGCTGCCGGCGGCCAGGACCACCGCGTTGCCGGTGAGCGATCCGCGATCGGTCTCGACCACCATGTCGCCGTCGCACCGCATGATGCGCCGGACCGGACTCTGCTCGATGAGCTGCGCGCCGTGACGCCGCGCGGCCACCACGAGCGCGCGTGTCAGATCGCTCGCCGCCACGAAGCCGTGTGTCTCGATCAGCAGACCGCCGATCACGCCGTCGCCCAGATACGGCTCTTCCGAGTGGACGCCCGCCGCGTCCATGACGAGCGCGGGCACGTCTCTGCGCGCGAGCAGCTCGGCCCTCGCCTGCAGCGCGCACAGCTCGGCGTCGCTCGTGGCGATGTCGAGCGTGCCCGTGCGGCGGTACGGCACGGCGACGCCGCCCTCTGCCGACACGCGGGCGATGAATTCATCGTAGAGATGGAGGCTGCGAACCGTGAGATCCAGGAGCGGGCCGGGCTCGCGCGCCTCGATGTAGGGCGCGAGCACACCGGCCGACGCCTGTGTGGCCCCCATGCCGACAGGGCGCTCGTCGACAATCTCGACCGACGCGCCGCGTCGCGCGAGCTCGTACGCCACCGCGCAGCCGACGACGCCGGCGCCGACGACGATGATGTCGGAAGGGCGACGGGCCATTCACCCCAGCTTAATCCCGGAAGCCGCTTGAGTGGACGTCGGTAGCGCAGGCCCTCAGGCCTGCCCGCGCGAGTGGACGTCGGTAGCGCAGGCCTTCAGGCCTGCCCGCGCCGCAATGGCAGGGCTGAAGCCCTGCGCTACGTGAGCGGCGCGACGTCCACTCGAGTGCCTTCCGGGTCTGACCCAGCCTTCGGGGGAGTTCGAGCGACCCTACCGTGCGGCGGCCGGCGCGGCCCGGGAGCGGCGAGAGAGCACGAACGCGGTGAGATCAGCGGCTTCGCCAAGTTCGAACCGCGGCCACGGCAGATTGCGGGCGCGGAGCTCGCGGTCCATCTTCGGCGCGTGATCCCACATCGCCGCGATCACGGCAATCGGCTCGTCGAGGCCCACCATCGTCGACAGGTCGGGCCCGACGCGCTGGCCACCACCCATCGAATGACAGGGCGAGCATTTCTTCACGAAGAGATCTCCGCCCCGACCGGGATTGCCCGGCACGCTCGCGTAGTTGACGAAGTACAGGTAGGCGAGGATGTCCGCCATCTCCTGACCCGAGAACGTTACGCGCGGGAGGTTCCGCCGCGACAGCTCCGCGCTCATGCCCTGGCTGTGGTTCCACATGAGCCCGGCGAGGGACGAGATCGAACCGACGAACTCGCGCCCGCGCCGTCCGAGATCCGGTCCGCCGTGGCCGCCGACGCCGGCGACCGCGTGGCACCCGTTGCAGCGCTTGCTCGAGAACAGCTCCCGGCCGCGGCGTGGGCTGCCCGGCTCGAAGTACGCGCGCTCGTCGGTCGAGCCGCCGGCGCCGGTCTGGAGAAACGCGAGCAGATCGCCCATCTCGCGCCCCTGGAACTTCGGCCACGGCACGCCCTGTCCGCGCATGGCGGTCGCCATCTCGCCGCCATGATTCCACATCGTTTGCGCGAGAAAGATGGCCGAGAAGCGTCCTCGATACCTTGACAGATCGGGGCCCGACTTGTCCCACGCGCCTGCGCCGTGGCAGCGCGTGCACCCTTTTTCGGCAAAGACCGCTTTGCCGGCAGCGGGGTTCGCGGCCTGTCCGACCTCGGTGAGGTAGTAGCGATAGGCGGTGAGAAACGCGACCAGGTTCGCCATCTCGTGACTGGTGAGCGTGGGCGGCTGGATCTTCATGTCCAGCATCTTCTCCCGCATCACGGGCGCGTGATTCCAGAACGAGCCGGCCAGATCCATCACCGTGCCGCGAAAGTGCAGGCGGCCCAGGTCCGGTCCGACGCGGCTGCCGTCGCCCGTGAGGGCGTGACATCGCACGCACCCCTTGTCGACGAACAGGCGGGCGCCGGTGGTCGGATTGTCCGGCAGCTCGATCGACAGCGTGACGTCGCGCGCGGGGCCGCTCGTCTGCGCGCTCGCAATGCCGGCCGCGAGCGCGGTCAGAGCGGCGGCGACGGCGACCGAGCATCCGGCCCGCTTCAATCCGCCGTGGTCACGCATGCAGTCCTCCCTCTCGAACGTCCGCACGCATCAGCGCGGCCCGTCGGGAACCGGCCCGTCAGAAACCGGCCCGCCGGAGCGCCTCGACAGCAGAAACGCGGCGAGATCGGCCGCCTCGCCGGGCTCGAAACGGGGCCGGCGCAACCCGCGCTTTTCCAGCTCGCGATTCATCGTCGGGCCATGATTCCACATGGCGGCCGTGAGCGCGAACGGATCGTCGAAGCGGGCCAATGCCGCCAGATCGGGCGCGCCGCCGCCGCCCGCCTGCTTCGAATGGCACGTTGCGCACTTCTCGGCGAACAATCTCGCGCCTCGCGCCGGCACCGCGCGCACGGTCGAGTAGTTCACGAAGTACAGGTACGCGATGACGTCGACCATCTCCTGCCCGGAAAAGGTGATGCGCGGAATCCCCCGGCGTTCGAACTCAGCGGCCATCGGCGGACTGTGATTCCACATCACGCTGGCGATGGTCGCCACCGACGCGACGAGATCTCCGGTGCGCGCGCCCAGGTCCGGTCCGCCACGGCCACCCTTGCCCAGTACGGCATGACAGGCGAGGCACTGCTTGTGGGCGAAGATTTCACGACCCCGGCGAGGACTGCCGCTGTCGAAGTACTGCATCCGGTCCGGCATCCCCGCGCTGTCCTGCTGGAGGTACGCGATGAGATCGTCCATCTCGCGGGCGGCGAACTTCGGCCAGGGAACCGACCGCGCGCGCATGGCGTCGGCCATCTCGGCACTGTGGTTCCACATCGCCTGCGCCAGGAAGATCGCGGACGATCGGCCCCGGTATTTCTGGAGGCCCGGTCCCACGCGGATCCCGGTTTTCAGATCCTCGTCATGGCAGTCCGCGCATCCCTTGTCGACGAAGACGCGGCGACCCGACGTGGCAGTGCCCGGGCGGCCGAGCTCGACCTCGTAGTACCGGTAGGCCGTCAGCAGCACGAAGATGTCGGCGATGTCGTCGCGCGTCAGCGTCGGCGGCGTCATCTTCAGTTCCTGCATCTTCTCTTGCATGACGGGCGCGTGATTCCAGAAGGCGCCCGCCAGGTCCATCACGGTACGCGACACGAGCAGCCGCCCGAGATCGGGGCCGACCATCGTCCCGGCAGCGGCCTGTGCTCCAAGGGAATGACACCGGCCGCAGCGTTTCTGGACAAAGACGCGGGCCCCGGCAGTCGGTCGGTCCGGGAGCGCGACGGACAGCACGACGGAGGGATCCTGCGCCGACGCGCGTCCCGGTACGGCCGCGAGGATGAGCGCGACGCCCAGCGTGACCCGCGCGAGGCCGGGCACGGGCCGTGACGGAGGGCCCCCCGGCACGAGTCCTCGCACAATCGCGGCATCCGTGCCGTGCGCCGCAGGCACGTCGGTCGGCGGCAGCTCCCAGATGGAGACGATCGGAAACAGCTTCGTGAAGCCCATGTAGAGCAACGCGAATGCTGCGAAGCAACCGGCCATCAACGACCACTCGACCCAGCTCGGGTGGTAGAAGAAGGTGTGCACGGGCGCCCTCGGGTTCGACAACGTGGGGACCACGATCGTGAAACGCTCCAGCCACATGCCGATGTTCACCGAGATCGACGCGATGAGCGTGCCGGTAATCGTCCGGGTCCGGTTGTTCGCCAGAATCGTGAAGGGCACGACGAAGCAGAACGCGAGCATCGCCCAGAACAGCGGCGCGAAATGTCCGAACAACTTCGCGTTGAACACGCCCAACTCGTTCGGCTCCTGGGCGTACCAGATCGTCAGATGTTCCGCGAAGGTGAAGTAGAGCCACAGGCACGCCATCACGAGCAGGAGCAGGCCGAGGTTGTTGAAGTGAATCGGCTGCAGGTAGCGTTCGAGCCCGTACACCTTCCGCACCACCACCATCGCCGTGATGATCGCCGCGATCCCGGAAAAGATGGCGCCCACGACGAAATAGGGGCCGAAGATCGAGGAGTGCCACATCGGCTGGATCGTCATGGCGAACACCCACGATACGACGGTGTGCACCGAGATCGCGACCGGGATCACGCCAATGGCCATGATCGAGATCGTGCGCTCGAGCCGGTGCCATTGATGCGGCGCACCGGTCCAGCCAATCGCGAGCCGCGTGTAGAAACGGTGTCGCCACCCGGTCGTGCGATCGCGCAGCAGGGCAATGTCAGGGATCAGCGGCAGATAGAGGTAGATCGTGCTGCAGGTGAGATACACGCTGATGCTCCCGACGTCCCACAGCAGGGGCGACCGCAGGTGCGGATGCAGGAGGACAGCGAGGGCGCGATCGGGGCGGCCGAGATCGAGTATGACGTTGCCGACGCCGAAAAACAGCACGAGCACGGTGATGACTTCAGCCATGCGCGTGATCGGACGCCGCCACTCGGCCTGAACGATGCGCAGGATCGCCGAGATGAGCGTGCCCGCATGCGACACGCCGATGAAAAAGACGAAGTTGGTGATGTACAGACCCCAGTAGACGGGGCGCCCCAGGTTGGTGACGCCCAGGCCGTGCACCAGCTGCCACGTCCAGGCGAACACCGCCCAGGCGACGACGCCGGCAAGCGCGACCGCCCAGAGGCGGAAGCTCCGCCCGACGGTCAGCACCGGCGTGATGATCGCGTCGTGGGACGTGTCGACGGCCGATGCCGGAAGCGGTGCGTCCATGCTATTCCCCTTCACGCAGGTAGATGACCTTCGGCCTGGTCCCCAGTTCTTCCATCCATCGAAACGCGCGCGCGCTGGCCGCCAGCGCCGCCGCCTCGCTGTGCGGATCGTCGAGGTCGCCGAACACCATCGCCTCGCCCGGACACGTCTGCACGCACGCCGGCACGTAGTCTTCCGAAGCCAGATCGCGGCCTTCGGCCCGCGCGCGCTCGCGGGCCGCCATCAGACGGTGGTGGCAGAACGTGCATTTCTCGACCACGCCCACAGGCCGCACCGACACGTCGGGGTTCATCATCGGCGTCATCGGTTCGGGCCACTCGGGCGCGATCCAGTTGAACACCTTCACGGCATACGGGCACGCGTTCGTGCAGTAGCGGCAGCCGATGCACCGCGGATACACCTGCGCGACGATGCCCTCGGAGTTGAGATAGGTGGCGCTGGTCGGACAGACGTCGGCGCACGGCGGACGATCGCAGTGCTGGCACATCAACGGCAGCACCGTGCCGGCGGCGCTGGGCGCGTCGGCGGCCACCAGCTGAATCCACGTCATCAGCCGGCCTTCTCTCGTCGTCGTGGGCGTCGAGAACGAGACGTTGTTCTCGTGCTTGCAGGCCACGACGCACGCCTGACAGGCGGTGCAGCGATCGAGATCGATCACGAGGCCCCAGCGCGACATCACTCCTCCTCTACGCTCGCGTGACGCGGACGTTCATCGGGCCGGAGGGATCGCGCCGCCCCCAGAGGCGGCGCACGTCGGCCGTCATCAGCTGCGCCCATCGCCCGCCGGGTTTGAGCGCCGGCACGTACGCCACCGCGACCGTATCGATCGGCATCCGCTCGACGACCATCGCCACCGCGTCAACCGAGCCGGTGGCGGAGGTGATGCGAACCGGCGATCCCTCTTCGAGACCTGCGGCTCGCGCGGTCTCGGGCGCCAGCTCCGCCCAGACCCGCCAGGGACTGCCCTCCGGCTGGCCCAACAGCTCGAACAGCCCCGGCTGGTTCGGGCTGCCCATCTGATTGACGGTGGCCGGCGTGAACATGGTGAGTCGCAGCGGGAACTCGCGGGACGCCGCGGGCTGATCCGCCGCCGGCTGATCCGCCGCGCGCTCGAACGACGCGGGCACCACGGCCGGTTGCGAACGATCGGCACTGGTGGCCTCGATCGGCGTCGCCGGCGGCACGAACGTCAGGCCACGCTGGGCGAGCCGCCGCCGGATTCCGCCGGGTGCGAAGAAGGGATCCACCCAGCCGCCCGCGCCCAGGACGGCCTCGCCGAATTCCTCGCGAGAGGGAGTCGGAGGCACCCACCAGCCGCCGGTCTCGAGCTGCTGGACCCACTCGGTCTGAAACACGTTCGAGTACAGCGTGCCGCGTCTCAGGCCCCACAGGCGATCCAGCTCCGCTTTGACGACATCTGCGTCGGCGCGCCACGGGTAGCCGGCGGCGACGGCGCCGCCGAGTTTCGCGGCCGTGTCGCCAAGCACGTCGACCAGACCGCGCGTGTCGAGACGCGCGACGGCCGCCGGTCTCGCGCACGCGACCTTCTGCAAGGTATCCACGGTCGGCGGCACGAGCGCATGCCAGCTCTCGAGGCTGGTGTGCGTCGGCAGCAGGAGGTCGGCGACTGACGCCGCTTCGTCGAGGTACGGCGAAAAGCTGACGACGAAATCGCAGCGCTCGAAAAGGGGCACCAGGTCGTGAGGCGACGAGGCCGCGCGGAGCGGCGAGGCGTCGCGCAGGGCGACGAGGCCGGGTGGCTCGCCGCCAGCGGCGAGGCGCGACAACTCCGAGGCAGCGCTGATCGGTTCCGGATCGGTTCGGGCCGCCGCGGACTCGTACAGGCCGCCGGGACGATCCAGGGCGCCGACCAGCGCGTTCAGCGCCAGCACCGCATCGACCAGATCGGGACGCGCATCGGCGGCCACCACGACGAGCGGCTGGGGCGTCGCCGCGAGCTCCCTGGCGAGGCGCAGCAAGGTCACGACCGGCACGCCGCTGGCGACCGCCACGTTGTCGGGCGTGTACCGCGAGACGACCTCACGCTCGAAGTCGGCGAGGTTGCCGCCAAGCTCAGCGAGCTGCGCGCGATCGACGCGGTCCTCGCGCAGGAGAACCGACGCGATGCCGTACGCAAGAAACGCCTGACGGTCGGCGGGTACCGGGAGCCACTCGTCCGATTTCCGTGCCGTCAGCGATCGGCGGCCTTCGAGGTGCACGAGGCGGCCTCGCGAGCGGGCGCCGCTGCGCCTGAACCGCCCGTAACTGCGCTGGGTCCAGACCGGCCCGAGCCAGTCCTCGACCAGCGGCGCACCGAACGAGAGGACGTAGGAGGCTCGCTCGACATCGAAGATCGGCTCGCCGCCGGCGCCCACGAGCGCGCCCAGCCGTGGTGCGAGTCGCGCGCTCCCCGAGGCGAGCGTCCACGCGACGCGGGCGCCGAGCGGCGTCCAGAACTGGGCCCACGCATCGGCGAGCGCGCCCTGCTCCTCGGCCGCCAGTGCCAGAACGCCGCGCCGGTCGGCTCGCGCGCGCTCGAGACGAGTCGTCAGGATCTGGATGGCGTCGGCCCAGGCGATCGGCTCGAAGCGTCCGTCCTCTCGGCGTCCCACGCGCCGCGCGGGACCGACGAGCCGATCGGGGTCGAAGTAGGCCTCGATCGCCGCCTGGCCCTTGGCGCACAGGCGTCCTCGGGAGATGGGACAGAGCGGATTCCCTTCGAGCTTCACGGGCGTGCGGTCCATCAGGCGGACACGGAGGCCACAGGCGGCCGGGCATTCCCGGCAGACGCTGGTCGCCCACGTTTCGACCGCCATCTCGCGCCACGCCCCGGCACGCTCGTCGGCCCGCGACAGCCACCGGCGCCCGACCTGACCGAGCGTGATGCCCGCGACGGTCGCGCCGCCGTAGACGAGAAAATCTCGACGGTTGAATGATGTGGGCGTCATCGGTGACACGCCGCGCAATCCTCGGCGGCGCCCTCACGACGGTGGCAGGACAGACACGTGTTCATGTCGAGCCGCACGGGAGCGATGCCGAGCGGCGTCATTCGCTCGCGCATCTTGCCGTGGCACGACTCGCAGTCGAGCTTGGCGAGCGTGACGTGCCGGCGATGGGAGAACATCACGTGATCGGGCACGTGCGTCACCTGCACCCACTTGATCGGCTGATCGCGCTGCGCGGTGTCGGTCGCGGCGCGCCCCGGAATCGTCGAGTGACATTTCGCGCACAGCGCGGCGTTGGGAATCCCGGCCCGTGCGGTCGTCGCGGCCCCGCGATGGCAGACCGTGCACGCGAGCCCCTGGTGCTTCGCGTGGGGAAACGCGATCGGCTGCCCGACCGGGGAGGGCGGCAGCACCACGACCCAGGCCACGGCCACGATTCCCGTCACGAGCGCGACGCCGACCCAGCGGAACATGTCAGAACCCGGGCGTCTTGGGCGGATTCGCCATCTTCTTGTCGTAGAGGGCCTTCTTGCGGATCTTCGAGTCGTAGGTCACGAATTCGAAGATCTGCTTGCCCTCGTCCGCGCTGATGAGCGTGCCGGCCTTGCGCATCATCCGCTTCACGTAGCGTTCCCACTCATCGTCGAGCACGAAGTCGCAGTTGATCGCCCGCGCGAGCTTGTGGCAGTTGCCGCACTTCTTGACGAAGACCTTGTACTTGGCCTGCATGTCGGCCGGGTATTTCGACACGTTGATCTTGTCCGGCCCTTTGTCGTACGCGAGGACGCGCGGCTCGAGCGGCTCCTCTTTTTCCTGGGCGATCGCCCGGACGAGTCCGGTGAGCGCGATCACGCTGAGCACGGCGGCAACGATTGTCCGTTTCATGTCAGCCCTCCAACGTTCGTTCAACGCCATTTCGATCCCTCCGATTTCGGATAGAGGCTCCACAGGTACTCCACGAGGTCGGCCGCATCCGCGTCGCTCATCTGGCCAGCCCAGCCAGGCATGCGATACGGCGGGCGCGGGCCTTTCGGGTCTTTCTTCCCAATCGTGGCCAGGCCGTCGAGGATCTTCTTGCGCAGCTCGCCGCGCGTGTAGCCCTCCGCGACGAAGGTGACGCCCGGCACCTTGTCGTCGGTTTCGGCGTTCGGGTTCGAGAACCCGCCCTTCCCGTCCGGTCCATGGCAGCTCGCGCAGCCGTACCGCGCGTACACCGCGCGGCCGCGCTCGATCGCGGAGACGCCGGCGGCGGCCGGCGTTCGCACGGGCTGTGGCGCCGGCGATCGCATCGCGAGGCGGAGGCCGTAGCCGACCACCACGAGCCCGACCACGAGAAGGACACGCTTCATGTCACGAAGATAGTCGCAGGAAATGAATTGACCGTGAAAGTCCGGTTAAAACTCGTTAATCTGGTGTCGTTCTCAGCGGGTCAGCAGCGACCGAAGGTGCTGCACGAGCGCCCACGTTCGCCGGCTGACCAGCGCCCGCCGCTCCTGTGCCCCCATCAGTTTGACAGTGGCGGCATCGGGTTGCCCGTCCAGATACGCCTGCAACTCCTTCGTCTCATTGGGACCGCCAAGCGTCCGCAGGGTCTCTGGAGTGAAGTCGCCCTTCGCGAAGCCGAGAGCCGCCTCGAAGGACGGCATCGGCGCCCCGGTCATGCCGGTTGTCATGGTTCGGTACAGGTCGCGGTCGTCGTTCCCGCATTTGAAGTTGTGAAGCTGGACGAAGTCGTACGGCCTGATCGGACGGCCCCAATCGTCTTTCAACGTCGCAGCCGCGGGCCCGTCGCCACGTCCGCCGGCCCCGTGACACTTTCCGCACTGCATCAGCCGGTAGACTTGCCTGCCTTCGGCGACGAGCGCCGGCGAGGCGGGCGGCGGATTCGGCAGCGGCTCGCACGCGGCAAGATTGCCGGCGCTGAACTTCGGCGACAGCGTCTTGACGAACTGCACGACGGCCTGGCGCTCCTGCTCGGTCAGGTCCTTGTCGTGCGCCGCCATCGGCGTTCCCGGCAGACCGCGGGTGACGCTGCGATAGAGGTCTTCGTCGGTCGGCGGCTGACCGCTCGGCGTGCAGCGGCACTTGAACGCCCCGAGCGTGAAGTTGCGAGGGGCAAAGCCCAGCCTTTTGGCTTTCCTGCCGTCACCGTGGCCCTTCGAACCGTGGCACTCCTCGCACGCTTTTTGATAGACCGTCCGACCCAGGCGCAGGTCGGCTCCGTCGGACGGCGTCGCACGCCCGGTTCCAGCGTGCGCGAGCAGGAGAGCGGCGCAGCACGGAGCTGCGACGAAGATGGCGCCGAATCGCATCGTGGTCATTGGCTCATTCTATGAGGATCAGAGACAGCAAAGGGCGACGGCCTCAGGACCGTCGCCCAGATCTGCCTTCCAACTTCTCACGTCTGACTTGTCAGAACTGATACAGCAACCGCAGAGACGCCGTACTGCCCTTGTAGGGGCGATTCCCATAGCCCGTGCCGATGACCCCGAGGTAGTCGATGCGCGGCGTGCCGGGCTGGCCGGGCATGTCGATCGTCGCGTAGTCGCTGACGTCGAACTTCTCGTACCAGTAGCCGAGGCCGACGCCGACCTTGGCCGCGAACATGTACTTGAGATCGATCGCGAAGCGCTTCCACGTGTTCGTGATGGGCGGGAGCGCCTCGAAGCAGGAACTGAGTCCGGCCGCGCACGGGCTGGTGTCGCCGGGCGTGAGCGCCGTGTTGGTCGCCAACTCCTGGATCCGTGGGCCGCTATGAATGTAGCTGTTGTTCGAATCGCTGAAGTCGTAGCTGATCCGGATGTCGGTCTTCTCGATCGCCTCGACCAGATCGAGGTAGACCGCGACGTTGTTGACCCTTTCGTCACCGTTCAGCGACCACGTCCGATTCGGGTCGAACCAGCTGTTGTAGCCCGAAGCAGGACAGTTCGGGCGACAGTCCGGATTCGCGTTGCGCGACGTCTGGTTCGACGTGTACTGGTCGCGCCCGTAGTTCGCCCCGAAGCGCACGCCGTCCATCGGGTTGACGTTGAGCCCGGCGTTGACGACCGTGTTGTTGTTGTCCAGCAGGCCGAACTCGTGGCCCGGGCCGTGGAACGTGTCCTTGCCCGCAGCCAACGACACGGTGAAGTCGACCATCGGGGTCGGCGTCACGCTGAAGACCAACCAGCCCCGGTCCCGCGTGCGATCCGCCTCGTCGTAGGTCCGCAGGCCCGGCTGGAACCCTCCGTCTTCCAGAGACTGCTCGGAGAACCCCGTGCCGATACGCTGCGTGTTCTCGTAAATCACTCGCACCATGACGTACTGGTTCCCCACCGTGTCGAGCGTGGTGCGGAACGTGTAGTCCGTCGAATCGCTGAACGCCCGGCCCGCTCGCTTGATGTCATCGAGGGTGTAGCCGACCCTGAGGGCCGTGTACGAGATCAGGTTGAACGTCGCGTTCAGGTCGAGCGTGTTCTGCTTGATGTTGAACTGCTCGGTCTCGCCGCCGGTTTCCTCGGGCACCGCGTCGAGGCGGACGTACTCGGTCGCGTCGAAGATCGGCGTCCGGTTCCTGTGGTCGTTGTAGCGGTACCGCATGTTGAGGCCGAAGTAGCGATTCGGCCGCGTGGTGTAGTTGAGCAGCGCGTTGACGCCCTTGACCTCCGCCTCGGCAGAGTTTCGCGGGAGCTGCGCGAGCCCGGGAAAATCCTTGTACACCGCCGGGCTGGCGATGACCTGGTTGCTCGTCCACGGGATCAGGGCGTCGTTCTGTTTCATGGTCGTGAGCGAGAGCTGGGCGTTCACGTTGCTGTGCCCGGGCATCTTGTACAGACCCATCGCGCTGATGGTGTTCAGGTTGTTGCTCGGTGGGGCCGCCATGCGGCTCTGTGCCGCGCCTTGGCCGTTGCTGTACCCGCTGCTATTGATCGGAAACGTATCGGTCGTTCTGACCGGGTTGTCAAAGAGGATCTCGTGGATGTTGTTGTTGAACCACGAGCCGTCCCACGCCACGCGGATCATCCCCTGCTGGTTCATCCATTCCGCCGCGGCCGTGAGGTCGTTCGTCCGGTTGTCGAGGGGGACCGGCAACTGGTCGGCGACGCTGAACGCGAAGGAAGCGCCCTTGACCTCGTGACCGGTCTTGCGGGTCGAGTTAAATTCGAGGTTGAAGTTGAGGTCCTTCGTTGCCGCGTACCACAGGTTGAAGCCGGCGGTGTCACGGCGAGCCTGGATGTCGAACGATTTCGCCAGGCCCCGGTAGATCGACGGGGTCAGGAGCTGCGCCGCGGTCGCCGGAATGCCGATGACGCCCGGCGTGTTGTTCTGCACGAGGAGCCGCGCGGCCGGATCCAGCGTGAAGACACCCGGCGACTGCTCCACCCAGGGCGTCGACGTGTTGTAGCCGTAGTTCAGCGGGATGGAATCCCAGAAGGCCGTGAACCTCACCCTGCCGCTGTTGTTGTAGCTCACCTGATATCGCTGATCGCGGTACCCGATGTTGTCCACCTCCGCGGTGAGGGTGTACGCGTCGGTGTCCTTACCGAAGGAGATCCTGGAAAAGGCGCCATCGCGCAGGTCGCGGTAGCGCTCGTACCGGGCCCTGTCGCCGTTGGTCGAAGATGCCCTGAAACCGAAATCAATCGTCCCAGTGGTCGTGGACGCCGCAGCCGGTGCTGCGGGCTGTTCCTGCGCCATCGCCAGGCCCGTGGAGGCCAGCAATAGCGCCGTGGCAATCATCAGTCTGTTGCGCATCGCAATCCTCCTCTCCTAGCGGTGGAGATACTTGCCGGACGGTGCATTCGAGCCGTGGATCTGCACGTGACACACCACGCAGCCCTGGCCAACCATCCTGTTGGCGCTGGCGGAGTTCTTCAGCCCAAAGCCCTCGTAGACCGTCGGAGGATGGCGCGACGTCACGTGACAGCGCTGGCAGAGGAACGGTACTTTGGCCACGAGCAGGCGCTCGTTGTTGGACCCGTGCGGGTCGTGGCACGTCACGCAGGCGTTGGCGACCGGCGCGTGCTCCCACAGGTAGGGCCCGCGCTTCTCCGAGTGGCAGCTCGTGCAGGCCTCGTCGACCGTCGTCCCCGCCTTGAGCAGCTTGACGTTGGCCGACCCGTGCGGGTTGTGGCACGACGAGCACACGATCTTGCCCTCGCGAACAGGCATGTGATTGAAGCGATACATCTTGTTCACGATGTTCCGATGGCAGCTGCCGCACAGCTCAGGCTGCGTCGCCGCCTTGATTTGTTTTTCCCCCAGGGGGTTGTGCACGCTGTGGCACGTGACGCAGCCGACGTTGCGCTGGTCGTGCTGGTTCCCCGTGAAGAGCGTGTGCGTCCCGCGCATGTGGCACGTCACACAGATCTCGCTCGCCTGCTGCGGCTTGAGCTTGTTCGGGTTGACAATCTTGGTCGTGTCGAGGCCACCGTCAGGGCCACCGGTCACGTGACCCTGTCCCGGACCGTGGCAGGTCTCGCAGCCGCGGGTGGCCGCGGGAGTCCTTTCGTCGGCTTTGCGCCCGTGCAAGGTGCCCTTGTACTCCCGTTCCTCGTGGCACGTCAGACACTTGGCCTGTCCGACATACTCCCCTGTCTCCTGCGCGGCCGGGGCTTGGATGGCGCCGGCCTCCGGCTTCGCGGCCCTCGCGCCGGCCGGCCCGGAGAGGGTGGCGATGGCCATGAGACCCACGATCACCAGCCCTGCTCGTGTTGTGAAGCGGGTTAACCACATATAGAAGGGCCTCCTCCAGATCATGACTGGCGAACCGACGGAATTTGCACGGCCGAGAGTCCGGCGCACCGGGACGACGCTGTCGAGTCTCTACGAAGAATCCGGCAAGAAAAGCCGGGTATGCGCAACATGAATATGCGCGCCGCAAATGAATTGACGATGAAAATCCGGTTAAAACGCGTTAATCGTCTGGAGGGGCGCTGCGGACGACAGATCCGACGCGGTGGGAAGCGGTAAGAACACGGCGAATGTCGATCCCCGGTCGACCACGCTCGAGACCTCGATGCGACCGCCATGGCTCCGAATGATGTGGTCGGCAATCGCGAGCCCCAGGCCCGTGCCGCCGGTGTCGCGGGCGCGCGCCGGGTCGGCGCGATAGAAACGCTCGAAGATGTGCGGCAGATCCTCGGGCGAGATCCCGCAGCCTTCGTCGACCAGGGCCACCACCGCCTCGGTGTCCAGCCGCCCGATCGTCATCTGAACCGTCGAGCCATCCGGCGAGTAGCGCACGGCGTTGTGCGCGAGGTTGAGCAGCGCGCGCCGCAGGTGCAACGCGCTCCCTCTGACGGTGACCTCGGCAAGGACGTCGACCGAGACGACGATCTGTTTCGGCTCGGCGACCGCGCGCACGATCTCGCAGCACTCCCGGACGACGAGGCCGAGATCGACCGGCTCCGCGCGCTCGAACAGCTGTCCGGCATCGGCCAGCGCCAGCAGACGAAGGTCGCGCACCAGCGCCGAGAGCCGATCGATGTCGGCGACGAGCTCGCCGGCCAGCGCGCGGTACTCCGGCGCGCTCAGCTCGTCGCCCAGGCCGACGTCGAGCGCCGCGCGCATCGCCGCAATCGGCGTCTGCAGCTCGTGCGACGCGTCGGCGGCAAACCGCCGCGCGCCGTGCATCGACGTCTCGAGGCGATCCAGCATGCCGTTCAGCGTGTCGACCAGACGGTCCAGCTCCTCGCTGCCGGTGCGCACGTCGAGGCGCTCTTCGAGACGGCTGGCCTGGATCGCGCGGACGCGCCCGACGATCGCATCGACCGGCCGGAGGGCACGCCGCGCGATGAAGCTGCCGCCGTAGCTCGCCGCCGACAGCACGAGCACGAACATCAGCAGCATGGTGGCGGCGAGCTGGCGCAGCATGGCGTGGTCCGGTTCGGTGGGCGTGGCCACCTGAACCACGAGCGGAGTGGCGCCGGTCCGCTCGACGAGCAGCGTCTTGAGCCTGAACGTGCTGCCGGTCGAATCGTCGACGTTCACCAGGCCGTCGAGCCCACGCGCCGCACGGACAGCGACCGTGTCGTTCACGCCGTGAAGCAGCGGGAACGCTGGTGATCCGTATACCAGTAGGCCCGATCGCTCGCGCACGATGAACGGCTCCTCGAGAAGACGCCGATCGTTGTCCAGCGCCAGCACCGGATCGAGCTCGAGCAGCCGCGGTTGCAGCACTCCCACCAGATGCTGCGCGCGGATGTTCAGGTCCGCGTCGACCTCGCGGGACAAGGTCGCCATGCGAATGAGGAACACGAACGTCGCAAACGCCGCGAGGGCGCTGCCGAGCATCAGCAGGTACCACAACGTGAGCTGGGTACGGATGCTCCTAGGCTTGACGTGGATCGCGAAAGACATACCCGACCCCGCGGATGGCCTGGATGAGGCTCGGCTCGCCGGAGACGTCGATCTTGTCGCGGAGATGCTTGACGTAGACGTCGACCACGTTGCTCGCGTGATCGAAGGTGAAATCCCACACGTGCTCCGCGATCATCGTCCGCGTCAGCACGGCGCCGGCGCGCCGCATGAAGTATTCGAGCAACGCGTACTCTTTCGCGGTCACCTGGATCGGCCGTCCCGACCGCTGGACCGCACGGGTCGACGGATCCATCTCGAGATCGCCAACGGTCAGGACGAGGCGGGCGCCGCCGGCCTGACGGCGCCGCTGCATGGCGCGCAGACGCGCCGACAACTCGACCATCGCGAACGGCTTCACCAGGTAGTCATCCGCGCCGGCGTCGAGGCCGGCAACGCGATCCTCGAGCATGTCGCGCGCCGACAGGATGAGCACCGGCGTCTGCCGGCCCTCGCAACGAAGCGTGCGGCACACGGCGAGGCCGTCGACCTTGGGAAGCATGAGATCGAGCACGATGGCGTCGTACTCGTGGGTGCGGGCCATCTCGAGCCCCTCGGCGCCGTCCGTGGCAATGTCCACGGAGAACGCTTCTTCCGACAGCGCTCGCCCGATGTAGCTCGCCATGCGTCGCTCGTCCTCCACGATCAGGACCCGCACAGGACCTCCTCGTTAGGAAACCGGCAAGCGCGAAGTTCGAAAGCGATGGTCGTCATGCACGAGCCGTACCCGTCGCGGATCGCCATCTTCTCACGAAATCCTGTCGGAATCACGCCCCTTTGACGGAATTTCGGCAGACCGTGGACCATCAGCCATCCAACGTTCCATGCTGCGCTGTCCGCGGCGTGGCGCGAGGCTTCAGCCGAGCGTCAGGGCTTCAGCACGCCGAGGAGCTCCGCGAGGTGCTTCTGCCAGAACGCCGCCTGGAAGAACGTGTAGTGACCGCGATTGAGGTCGCCGAACGGGAGCTGCACGAACCTCCCGTCCTTCACCTTCTCGATCTCCCGTTGGGCGATCCCCAGCTCCGCCGGGTTCCAGAAGTCCTCCTGTGGATTGATCAGCAGGAGCTTCGCCTTGATCTTCCCCAGATCTTTCTGCGGGTTGTAGTGGCGTGACGCGTCGTATTGGTAGATGAAGTCGTTCGCGTCGGTCGACTTCATGTTGTCCTCGATGTACTGGTCCAGGTACTTGTCGGCGGCCGCCGCCGTCGGATACTCCTTCTGCCACAGCGTCGGCACGCTGCCGACGACGAGCAGGTGGCCGAGCGCGGCGCGCAGGCCGTAGGGCTGCTGCGTGTAGTTGCCGTTGTTCCAGCCCGGATCGTTCTTCACGTCGTCGATCATCAGCTTCCGCACCATCCGATTGCGGCCGGCGATCTCGGTTGGCAGGCATGAGAGGAGCAGCAGGCCGTCCATGTCGTCCGGATTCGACTCGGCCCACATGAACCCTTCCATGCAGCCCATGGACGCGCCGACGAACAGCTTCAGGTGGTTCACCTGCAGTCCGTCCTTCAGCAGCATCTGCATCGCCTTGACCATGTCCGAGTAGTCGTACTTCGGGAACTTCGCGCGGAGGCCATCGCTCGGCTTGGTCGATTTCCCGGCGCCGGCGGCCAGCTGATCTGGAAGGATGACGTAATACTTCGACGTGTCGAGCAGCTGCCCCTGGTTGAACAGCGCGCCGGCAAACGACGGCACGAGGAACACGCCACCACGCCGGTTGGTACCGTGCAGAATCACCACGGCGTTCGTCGTCCGTCCCGACGCGTCGCGCTGGAGCGTTCCGAGGGTGGTGTAGTGCAGCTTCACCTCTGGCAGCGTCTGCCCGTCCGAGAACGTGAAGTCCTTGACGATGTAGTCGCCTTCCTTCGGGGGAACGGCACCGAGCGGGGCGTTCTGCTGGCCGCGGCCGTCGGCCGCGGCGCCGAGCAGGACGAGAAGCAGGATGATGGCTCGTGTGGCGGAGGTGCGGATGTTCATGGACCTGATTCTTCCGCCGCGGCTGCGCCGTCCGTGATCGGACTGCAATCGAGCAGGCGTAGCGGGTCGGCGATCAGGCGTGACTGGAGCACGGCCTCGACCGAGACCTCCTTGCCGAAGGCGGCGATCGGGTTGCCTGCGCCGTTCGTGCGGTTCTTGCTGGCGACCATCGCCAGGTGCTCCGGGCCGGCGCCCGATTCGTGCAGGTAGCGGTTCGCGACCAGGGCGAAGAAGCCGGGGAACGTCATCCCGGTGCCGGCTTCGTGCGCCTGGTCGGCGGCCCCGGCGAGCGCGCCTTGCTGCAGGAACTTGCGGCGTTCAACGAAGGTCGGCTTCACATCTCTCGGTCGGGCCATGACGCGCGCTCCTTGAACGACTATCGCCTAGAGGTCGACTAAGGGACAGCGTCCGTCCGGGCAATGTATCATAGGCGTCTTTCAGGAGGCAGGACATGAGACGGCTGTGCATGGGGTTCATGGCGGGACTGACTCTCGGGGTCATCGCGAGCCTTGCCACTCTGCGGGCTCAGGCTCCACCAGAGCCCTACAAGCTCGGCATGTTCCGGCTGGATGCGAGGACGTTCGTGGGACTCGTTGTCGGCGACGATCTCGTCGTTGACTTGTCGCGGGCGAACGCCAACGCCCCGGCGACGCTGAAGGAACTGATCGTGACGTGGGACCAGGCGATGGCGGATCGGCTCGGCAGGCTCGCTGCGGAGTCGAGGCGGCAGGCTCCGGCATTTGCCTACCGGTTGTCGCAGGTCAAGACGCTGCCGCCAATCA